>Ga0302116_1000213_pt1 | contig 33451 bp, 47 predicted proteins | sample AG5_SCM_MG_FD_203124 | JGI IMG/M metagenome (GOLD analysis project Ga0302116, IMG submission 203124) | Marine microbial communities from Western Arctic Ocean, Canada - AG5_SCM | ecosystem: Environmental > Aquatic > Marine > Oceanic | place: Canada: Western Arctic Ocean | collected 2017-10-01 | reverse complement strand
TGGCGGGGAGGGATTGGAGGAGGAGGGCGGGGAAGGGGGTGGAGGAGATGTACTTGGGGGTGAGGCGGAGGACGTTTTGGATTTCTCGGCACGCATTGAATTGGGGGTGCTCGGCAAGAAAACGGGCCGTCTGGCCATCGGGATTTGTATATTTAAGGGAAAGTGGGTTCCGATGGATCATTCGAAGAGCAAGAAACACGAGGGAGTCGCTGTATTGCTGACTATTGCAGGCAACCTTTCGAAAAAGATAAGAATTGTTGAATTTGAGTACTTCACGCACCAACTCGTCATCATGCTCGTTGATGAACTTGTGACAGTCTGCATACGATCGTGATATGATCCTCAAAGTAATCTCATCCCACCAATAAGCCACTGGTGCGTGCAAGCGGGCCATCCCCTTCCAACCCAACGAATTAGCTTCCTCGGGAGTGTGGGAGAGCAAGCCGATGATCTCAGCACAGGCTCCACTCCTACTGACAATGTCGATGGGAGTTTCGCCTTCCTTGTCTCGTGTGGTGAGGGCCTCGTAATTCCAGCAAATCGACTGCATGCCCACAAAGGCAAGAGTATGTGTGTGTGTCTGAGCTTTCGCTGCGAGCCAATGATGTGGCAGTCGTCCATGCTCATCTCTCTCCTTGTACTTTCTCGCTATCAATTTTATGGGTGTATCTGGGTCAAGCATGGCTCCTTGTACCGCGGGCCAATCACGCATCTTGATCAACTCGTGAAGCTGATTAGCAGCCATGCTCTTGTTGGTTTTTGGGAGTGGGCTTTTTACGGATGGATTGAACGCTGAAGGTTGGGATAAATGGTTGGTTTAAATGGGATAGATATGTATGTTGGGTCAAAGAGTGTGATATTATAAAAGTAATCGTGGAAAATGTAAATTACACGCACTTGAAAACATAAATTCAAAATAGAAATTATCTGTACGCATGATGGCAGAGCTAGTTCCAGCTACTTCTCCTGAGGCAGAAGTTGAGGAAGTAGCAGATGCGACCGAGGCTGTTTCGAATAAGCGAAAAAAATTACCGAGCTTGCTCCTTTGGAACTTGTTGGAGAGACCCACAAACTCTCGGCCAGCGAAGGCGAGGCTTGGTCGCTCAACGAGCCAGGCAACCACAAGCGTCAAGTGACCGTCAAGAGCTGGAAAGGCAAAGTTCAGGTTGTGATCAGGGAGTATTACGAAAAGGATGAGAAGTGGCTCCCAGGAAAGAGTGGTCTCAACCTGAGCCTCAATCAGTATGATATTCTTAAAGACCTCATCCAGTCTGGTTCGCTTGACGCGGCCATAGCCTCCCAAAAGAAGTGATCCTCCAAAGCTCCAGATCCACAGTAGTTACTCTTATCTCAAATATTTTTCTTTATTTCCAATTTTCCTATTTCATTGTCCTTGTCCTTTCACTTCCACTTTCACCTCCTTTTCCACAACATCCACCTCATCCTTGTCGTTGTACAATTTCTGCCTCAACTTGACCACTTTCTTCCTGATCGTTGGAATGTCTAGGGGTTTGCTCATGACTTCGTCCGCCCCAGCCAGGCAAAACTTTGCCGTGTCCTCCTCCAGCGCATTCCCCGTGCACCCTAGCAGAAGTCCCTTGAAGCCCAGCTTCCGAATCTGCCTTGTCGCCTCCAGCCCTCCCATGATTGGCATAACAGCGTCCATGCAAATGAGATGAAACTCCCCCTCCCCCTTCCTCTCCTCGTAAATCTTCACCGCCTCAGCTCCGTCAGCCGCAAGGGTGCACTCACAGTTATTCTTCTCTAGGACCCTCGCGAGCAGCTTCCTGTTGCTGCTAACATCGTCAACAACCAGCGCTCTGATAATGTTGGCAGATCGAGCACCCAACACCGATGAATGCGTTTTCTTTTCTGCTTCCTCTCCCTCTTCTCCCTCTTTTCCCTTTTCTCCCTCTTCCTCTTCCTCTTCCTCTTGTGGGGCTTTCTCCAACAGAACCACGAAGTAAAAATTGCTTCCAACTCCCGGTTCTGTGATCACCTTCAAGTTTCCCCGGTGAAACTCGATAATTTTCTTCGATATAACCAATCCCAAGCCGGAGCCACGGCCGTCTTGGAGCTCGTGAGGGCGGATCTGCGAGAACGCACTGAAGAGCCTCTTCTTGTCGCTCGGCAAAATTCCAATCCCTGCCCCGAGCAAAACGAGCGGATTAAACGAATCGGGTGGGTTAGCTTAGTAGTGGATGTAGCCATAATGTCTGTAGCGCAAATCGCGCACTTCATCGCGAGTATTTTCGTCTTCCTCAAAGGCTCGCTCGCTTCGCTCGCTCACCTTGGTCCCTCACTTCCACCCGCAATCGCACCCTTCCGTTGTCAACAGCTTCAGCCGGATCGACCTGTGCGCCGAGCAAAATGAAGCGAGGAGCATTTGTAATGAAGGACGAGCCAAACGAGTATGATTGGGTGGGTTAGCGTTGTAGTGGATGTAGCCATCATTTCTTTTGTGGCCATTTCGCGCACTTCATCGCGAGTATGCTCGTCTTCCAAAAGGCTCGCTCGCTTCGCTCGCTCACCTTGATGCTCACGGTGATCGAGCTGTCCGGCTTCGGGCTGAATTTTATAGCGTTGCTGACCAGGTTACTAACTACGCTCGCAATTCTCCTTCCGTCGCCAATCAGGAATTCTGGAACGTCCTTGTTCACCTCGCAGACGAGCTTCAATTTTTTTGCCAACGCGGAGCTGCGCCGAGTGAAAGAGTGGGTTGGGTTGTTTTAGTCTCGTCACAACTAGTGTATGGGTTGCTGGCTCGCTTCGCTCACAGCTCGCTAGTCGCAACTAGTGTAGGGTGTTGCTGGCTCGCTTTGCTTACTCGATCGTCGCTTCACACTCTTCTGTCACAAGGCTCGCTCGCTTCGCTCGCTCACCTCATAAAGAGCGTCACTGCTTTGGCAACAACCGCCCTAACACCGAATCTCTGCGCCGAGCAAAATAATGTGAATGATTTAGTGCAGGCTTCGTAAAATATATCTCTCTCATTGTGTTTGTGGCGCTCGCTCGCTCACTCACCTTCATCACAAGCCGCTGGTCGAACTGTCCCTCCTCCACCGCCGCGAACGACAGGGCGTCGTCCAGCGTGTTGCTCATGGTTTTCACAGCGTGGCGAATTTCGCAGATCGCCTCGTTTTGCGGATGGTTGCTGGGGCTGCTGTCACCGACCGTGCTGTGTTCTGGGATTTGGGCCAAAGCTTCGACCCCCAAGTGCACCGTGTTCAGCGGAACGCGAACCTCGTGCATGATGTATCGAAGGAATGCTGCGGCGAGCGAGCAAGATTAGTAGAGTAGGTAGTTCAATAATGAATGGAGCCATGTATAGCCGCTCACCTCTCCTTGCCTTCGTTGCGGCTCTCTCAACCGACAAGCTCTGCGCCAATATTGCCTCGGGTGAAAAGATTCTGCTATGCGCATTGACCATAGCGGTTGTGCAGCCAGTTTTGCTGATGAGATCGATAATAGAGTAGGAAAGTTGCTCGGCGTGGCTTGAAATCAAGTCAAAGAAACCCATGAAGTACACGACCACAAACAAGCTCCACGTAATGCAGCAGATGAGGCAGAGCATGAAGCCGTGTGCTGCTTGCTCCTTAATTACCTAAGAATGAAAAAAACAAGTGTGGATTAGTCGCGAGCGGGGCCAGCGGATGACGGAATGAAACTCATTCACCTCTATTCCAACCTGATTCAAAACTCTCTCAGCGTTGTCAGCAGGGCTGCTGCTGTCCCCCTCCTCCCTCTCACTCTCACTTCCGTTTTTCAGGGTGAACTTTGCGTACGAGAAGAGATTGAACAAGACTCTAAAGAGCTCGCAGAACAACAGGCAGGCCCCCAGCAACAAACCGCCCGCCAGTGAGCGGTTCTCCACCAGGCTCGCAGCGCAACCAAGCACGGTTGAAAAGGTCATAATCGCCGCGCTTCTATATTTGGCGGCTTCGGGATTGCTCATCAGGAACTTCAGACTGAATGATGTGTTCAATTTCTGCTGCTGTAAGCTTCGGTCACTCACTTCCTGTGCCGAGCAAAATGAAGCAAAAGCAAGAGTGGATTAGGAGCGCAGCGGATAAGGAAGGGGGTTTTGGGGGGTCTCCCCCGACACAATTCTAAGTTATTCCACACCTCAAAAACTACAACAACAACAATTAAACTGGATCGCTCGCTTCGCTCAATCACCTTGAATTTCAAATACGGGTCTGTGGTTGTGGCTGTGTGCATCAGTAGGACCAGAGAGGGGGTGTTGGCGATCCACGAAGCCCAACGAACCAGATAGGTCGGCCTGCCACTGAGGGGCATAACAACGACTGGGCCCCATTCCTTTGCTATTGCATAATGACTCAACGCTGCAATCATAGTTACCACCAACAGACAGACGCACATGTCCCTGTTGACGCAGGCATGCATCATCGTTAACTGGTTTTTTTGTGATTTGGTGTTGCCCTCCTTGCTTGAAATTCTACTGGAGAAGTGGGTTCGGAACCTTTCCGTGCAATAGTGAATTGGGTCGAAGATGTGCGTTGACAGGTTGCATATAATCGAGAGGAACGCTCCAAATGAGGCAATTTCAGTCAGGTAAAGCCATTCAGACATTTTCTCTGTAGGGCACTGGCTGGCTGGTGGGTAGGCGAGGTGGAAGAACAAATTTGTTAAAATGAAAATGCCAAAGGTGATTATGGTGAATATGGTGACTATGGTAGTGGTTGAAAAACCTGTCCCATCCCACATGTTAAAGACGTTGTAAGGGTTGTATGTTTTGAGGGTTGTAGATTTTGTTATTTGGGGTTCGTTAAAAAAAGGTTTTTAAGGTGAGGTTGTGCTAATTTTGTAACTGTCATGCTATTATCTGACGTCAGGTGATAAGATCAGAGGCTTAATTAAGGTAAAACTTAACACACCAACACCCACACCCACTCATAATATATGCTCGGTTCACTAAATATAAAATCGAACCTCAGTTTTCAGTCCATTAGTTTCCCTTTGTTTCGCCGCCGCCGTTTTCTTGCAGCGTCTGTTTTGTATGATGCTAGGTTTCTCTGTGGCGTTGGGGGGAATTTCGATAAAAAATTCTCAATTGTTGGAGGCTCTTCCTGGTCGTTTTCGTCCCTTCCCAACTTTCTATTTCGATTTACCAGTTGTGTGAGTCGCGCAATCGGGTCCAAAATAACGGTATCTGGTTCGTTGTCGTTTTGGTTGGTTTGAGTTGTTTTTGTTTTCTCCTCACCATCAGCCCCCTCTTCCACCGGTTGCTGCTTCTCCTTCGCTTCCTCATCCACTTTGCGTTCATTCGCAGAAAGCAGTTTTTTAGCCGCCTCGCTCACGCTAATCAAATTCACGGGCACGTCTTCTTTAATCCGCCACTCTAGTGCCTGCACCGGGACTGGGCCCCGGGGCTTGATGAAGACCTCGTAGGACAGTAGTGTTTCACCCTCGCTCAAGCTCTGGAGTTGCCACGAACCATCAAAATTTGAGAAAAACTGAGACTCCAGGCAGACGAAATTTATCGCCTTGTCTACACCGCCACCGCCACCGCCTCCACTGCTGTTCTTCTCCACCTCTGTCATACTCAAAATCAAACTCGCACCAAATTTAAATCCAGCAATTGTCTGCGCGCCTTTCTGGTACAGTTTTATTGGCGAGCCGGGGGTTGCGGACACATTGTTGAGGACGCGGGACTCCACGAGGTTTGTCACGTGGATCGCCAAGTTGTTGTAGTCTGTGAGAATGGTCCAAGTCACGGAAATCGGTGCCGGGATCACAATCGTCGATTTTATTATCCGAGTGGAAGAGGATGGACGAATTATGGTCACGGGGGATGTCCCATGGGATGAGTACACCCGTGTGTTTCCTCGTGTTGGGTGTAGTGTTGTGTGTGGTGTTGTGTGTCGTGTCGTGTGAAAAGAAAAGCCGTTCGTTGTAGAAGCAGTGAGAAGGAGCAGACAAGTACAGATCAAGTAGCTCGCTGGCATAATGTTTGTTTTAGTGATAAGGAAACGCAGGCTGTTGCTTCCTGTCACTTGCGGAAGATTTTTATTCTGCTTCAAAACATATTCATCTCACATTCTTCAATAACAACTCGAAAACGCACGATAAAGTCTTGAAGCACTATGCGAATCCTATTGGTGATCGCAGCAATTATAACCACCCACTCCTTCACCTTCTTGCACCATCCAACGATTTCCTCTCACCGAGGTCAAACCAATTCATTTCTAAGCTTGACACCTCATCCAAATTCCGGTGCTACAACAGTGAATGTGAATAACCCCCTTCTGGAGTTCAGCAGCAGTCCCACGCCCCTTAAACTCGACCGTCGCGACTTCTCGTCGGCGACTGCTGCGGCAGCCACCTCCCTGGCTTTGGCAACCTCCCTTGGCTCCCCCCAGTTGGCAAACGCAATATTTGACAATGCCCGTGCGACCACCTGGCGAGCAATTCCTGTCCCCTTTGAGGACACCCTGTTCGACATAGCGTTCGACACGGAGTCTCACGGGTACTTGGTGGGCGCGAAGGGTTCTTTTGCCGAGACGAACGATGGGGGAGAGACTTGGCTGCAGCGAAGTTTTTTGTCCTTGGAGGCTGAGGAGGAGGTGAGATGCTAGCTTTGCGCTTTTAGCTATTAGCTATTAGCACGCACTTGGTTTGCTATTAGCACGCACTTCAACAACCCACTAACAACACTCTCTTCCGTTCCATGCTATTTCCATTCTAGGTGACATACCGCTTCCAGCAAGTCTCGTTCAAGAACGGCGAGGGATGGGTTCTTGGCCGACCCGCCATAATTCTCCACACCACTGACGCAGGTAAATCGTGGGAAAAAATTCCGCTCTCCCCCAAGCTCCCCGGTGACCCTGCCAGCATAATCGCCTTGGGTCCCAACAAGGCCGAGATGACGACTAGCCAGGGCGCGGTTTACACCACCGAGAATGCTGGGAGGAATTGGAAGGCGATGGTCAAGGAGACGATCGATGCGACGTTGAACAGGATTAGTAGCAGTGGAGTGAGTGGAGCTAGTTACTTTACCGGCAGCATTGTCAACCAGCAGGTGAGCGAGCGAAATACAAATACTGCGAGCGAGCCTTTGAGGAGCCTTTGAGGGGTTGAGGAAGACGAGAATACGAACCAACAACAAACTTAACTTTCGCACCTTCTTCGCTCGGCGATCTGCTCGGCGCAGAGGGACGAGAGTGGTGCTTACATTGCCGTGTCGAGCAGGTGAGCGATCGAATTACTGCGAGCGAGCCTTGATGAAGACGAGGAATATATACGAGCCACTAAACTAAAATCATATTATTCCACTCAATTTGCAATGCGCCTCGCTCCGCTCGGCGCTCCGCTCGGCGCTCCGCTCGGCGCTGCTTACATTGCCGTGTCGAGCAGGGGGAACTTTTTCCTCACCTGGAGCCCCGGAGACGACTTCTGGGTGCCGCACAACCGCGGAACTCCCCGCCGAATCCAGAACATGGGCTTCGTCGAGCAGAAGATTGGGAAGGGCGTTTGGGCTACCTTGAACGGTGGAAAGCTGCTCATCAGCCACAGTCTGGTTGGAGCGGAGAGCGAGGTGACTGACTTCGAGGAGTCGAAGATCAAGACGGGAGGGTACGGAATCACCGACGTTGCGTGGAGGACGGAGGTGAGTGAGCGAAGCGAGCGAGCCTTGAGGAAGACGAGAATGCGACCAGCGAGCGAAGCGAGCTAGTCACAACTAGTGTACAGACGAGAATACGAGCCACTGCTAACGCTGTCGCACCTTCTTCGCTCGGCGCAGAACGAGGTCTGGGCCGTGGGCGGAAGCAACACGATTTACAAATCTCTTGACGGCGGAAAGTCCTTCTCCTTCGACAACAGTGCGAACAACCTTCCCGGCAATTTGTACAATGTCAAGTTTTTTGAGGATGGCAAGGGCTTTGCGCTTGGGAGCAACGGGGTGCTGTTGAAGTTCAACGATGGCCAAGGCCAAGGCCAAGGAAAGAAGGGGAGGAAGTCATAATTGGGGAAATAAAGTTAGTTTGTTTACACTGGTTCTGTTTTGGTGGTTCATCTTGAAAGGCTACTGCTGATGCGGGCTTCATAATGCGCCTCTTCTACTTTTTCGTCTAAAAAATGTCCATTCTTCACCTCTTCCTCCTCGCCCTCATTTTCCTCGCCCAGCATCTTCACGAAGGACTTGATTTTCTGTGTAAGTGCCGTGACGGCCTGCTGTGATGAGGGATTAGCAGCATCAGTAACCATTGTCGACATCGCTAACTTTCCAAGTCGCACCCCAACTTCTAATCCCCTCGGGACTCCGAGAGCATATCCCCTGTTGAAACCCTCCTGGAGGCGAACTTCCTCGTGGGAGGCGTACGACTCTACAAACCCCTGTGTCTCAAGCCGAGAGAAATTGGCGCGGATGTCATGGTTGGACATGGAACAGTCATCATCCGAATCGCCAAAAAAATCGTCCCCTTTTGCTGCTGCTGCTGCTGCTGCCTTGGTTTGGGAAGGTGCTGCGGCCTCTCCGCTCATGGGGGGTGAAGGAAAGACCCAGAAAGTGAGTAGCGAAGGGCGAACTTTGAGTTTAATTTCTAATCGTGCACGACAATGTGAGGTTGGATGATGGGCAGTGATGTGAGGCTGAGGCAATGAGGAGAATTGGTTTGAATGGTGTGCTTCAATACATCGTATAAATCAATAAAGCTTTGTTCTTTCCTCTATTATTCTCCCCACTAGCCCAGAAAACACAGGCCCTCATCCCACCTCCCCGTCCAATATCAGTTAATCTGTAAAAAATGGATAAACAGCTCCTCCAAGGGCATAATGATAAAATGTGTTTCGTTGGTTGTAATGGTGTAGTGATGATGGGTCAATTATTATCCACTCGACCAGCTCCAACAAGGTAGAATTTCGAGCTGACTATGTTTTTGCCCAAGTCCTTGGTCTTTGCTATCTTCCGAATGGCTCACTTGTGGCTTGGGGCAGTGATGGCGGCTTGAAGGTATTCAGCCCTTCCCTCGAGTTGGTCCAGACCTTGGTGGGGCACAATGGTACTGTGAGATGCGTCACCGTCTCTCCATCAGGCTCCCACTTTGCTTCTGGTGGAAGGGATGGGAAGGTGATTATTTGGTCGCAGCCGGGGGAGGGTGGCGAGTGGGCGAGAGTGCAAGTGCTAGAGGATCACACGAGTTGGGTTAATGCAGTGTGCTTCTCCCCCGACGGCAAGCAGCTGGCTACTGCAAGTGACGACCAGTCCATCAAGCTCTACAGCTTCAACGAGGGAAGTGCCATCTTAGCGCACGCGTTGGAGGGCCACACCGACTGGGGCAGGTCCCTCTCGTTCTCTCCCGACTGCAAACTCCTTTGCTCGGGAAGTATCGATAGATCTATCAAATTTTGGAACCCTGCCGATGGAAGCTTGGTGAAGAGCATCGACCAGGCTCACACCAACTACGTCGAGAGCGTCTCATACTCCCCCAACGGGCGTATTCTTGTAAGTGCCAGTGCCGGTCGCGACAAAACGATGAAGATCTGGGATGCCGAGACTTTCGAGCTCAAGCACACGTTCGAGCAGGAACACTACTCCACCAACCATCTCACCATCACGGCCGATTCCAACTACATTGTCTCGGGCAACAGCGACCACACGGTTAGAATCACCCCCTGCCGAGAGTACCACCTCACAGCCCTCACCCCCATCCTCAACCTCATTCTCCACATCGTCTACAAGCGAGACTACGTGTCCTTCCCAAAACACTCCCTGCGGACTCCAACCCACGCCCACACAATTAGACTTCTCGGAGAGTGCGTGTTCAACGGCGGCTACGACGTAACCTCCGTGATCCTCTCTTTCCTCTCTCCCGCCCATCTCCCCGTCCAGATCACCCCCACACGTTGGTCGCCGAAGAAAAAAATTAAAGTAACCTATGTGCAATATTCACAGCATCATGTGTCAGTCACGTAGTCTCAAAAATTTATCTAAAAATTTAACTTAATTTTGCTCCTGATACATTTGCTTTAGCATAATACACTTTCACCAAAATGCTAAATGTCGGCTTCATAGGTCTCGGCAGCATGGGAGGTGCCATGGCTAGATCCATAACAAGACACCTCCCTTCTCTGCATGCAACTCATTCTTCACTTCTCAATGTCTATGACCACTCCCCTGACACTTTGAGCAAGTTTGCAGCTTCCAACAAATCAACCCCCCACCCTTCCCCAAACCTTGTATTTTCCAACTCTTCACTCGTCTTCATTTGCCTCCCAACGACCTCTATTGTAAAGTCTGTGCTTGTTGAAAGTCAGAGTTCCATCTCTCAAAACTCCATCATAGTCGACTGCACGTCCGGGGACCCTGGAGAGTCCAAAGAGCTTGGGCAATTCGTGGAAAAAACCCTCGATGCGAAGTATTTCGACATGCCAGTTTCTGGGGGTCGAGCTGGAGGTAAGTGGAGCCACAACGAAGCCACAGCGGAGCGGAGCGGCGCGAAGCGAAGCCAAAGCGGAGCGAAGCCACAGCGGAGCGGAGCGAAGCGAAGCCACTTCAAAGCACAGCGAATCGAGTCACTGCAGCGTTAAAAATCGCTAGCCACAGAAAGTAGTTCATCTCGCTGCAAGTCGTCGACTTCTGGACTAACATTAATATTTCCACTCGACACACGTGCTTCTGCAGCACTCGCCTCCACACTCACTGCCATGGTTGGTGGGAACAAGGTGAGCGAGCGAGCTTTTTGGCAGACTCAATCGATGGGAGTTAACGGGTGATTAAGTGATTCACCGTTTTTTTTGTTAGGGTTCACTTGGCTTTGCACTTGGGGTGTTTTGGACCGTCTTTTGGAACAATCGTTTTCTAGCAAAAAGATGAGTTTTAGCCACCCTTGCAACCGTGTCCAATTTTGAGTGTTCTAAAAAGGCGTTCTGCGTTGGAGTTACGGTCGATTCAGTGAAAAGTGTTTTTTTAATTCTCACATTGGCGGTGTCATGCCTCTGATCTGGACCTTCCCTGAACAATGGCTTTGAGCTAAAAGATACGCCTGGCCGAACTAGCCACCGTGTTCAAATCTAGGCTTCTAAAACCTCCATACGTTCGAGTTACGGTCGATCCAGTGAGTCGCCCTTTTTTGAGTTTTTTCGCTTCAATGGCTATAGATATAGACGGCAAAAATCCACTACTGAACTAACCCACCCCAATTCGGTTGGTTCACTTCATTCGCCTCCCCCCTGTTCCATTAAAAATGCGCCTCGCTTCGCTCGGCGCAGAAAATTTTAGAAACCGAGGTCGCTCAGGTCGCCTCAAGCTTCGCCTCGAACATCGTCCACGTTGGGGAGGAGCACGGAGCGGGGTGCGCGGTTAAGTCGGTAAACAACTCCCTCAACATGCTCAACCTCTTGAGCACCGCTGAGGGTTTGGTTGCTCTGAAAAATTTCGGCGTTGACCCCTCTGACGCGCTCAAGTGCATCAACAATTCTTCCGGCCGTTCCCTCCAGTCAACAGTTCGAATTCCCGACGAGGTTCTCACGAACGATTTCGACTACGGGTTTTTCCTGTCGTTGATGAGGAAAGATTGCGGGATTGGAAGCAAGGTGAGCGAGCAAAGCGAAGCTGCTGTGGCGAGCGAAACGAAACGCTAAATCAAATCTGGAAAAAAAAATCAGTTCATAAACAGCTACTTTCCGAAAAACGAGGGTATAATAGATCGTTTGAACGAGGTCACGCTAAAATGTGAGGCTGAAGTTGGCATGGATGGGGAGGTTGATTACACAGTGGCGGTGAGGCACCTAGAAAAGCTTGGTGGTGTGGAGTTGCGCAAGAACTAAAAATTAGAAATAGAAATCCTTTTACAAAAGTTTACAAAAAACTATCAGGTCGGCTTTTGATGCCGCCGCTCCTCTGCCTTCTTCTCCTCCTCTTCTTTCTTCACCTTTTTACTATGCGGGGTCCAATTCTTGTCCAGCGTCTCAATCACGCCGTCAGCCTGTATCAACGGTTGCCTCAACGCGAAGCTGCGCCCCAGTTTTAATTAGTATATGTTTCTGCCAATGCACTCCACTCCACTCCACTCCACTCACCTCACAACATCGTTGTTCTCTCTCAATTCTTCCAACAAGGTCAGGGGCCTAGAGCTCCTGATGGTTGACTTTTCTGTCACCGGTATCCGATGATCGCTTACGAATACTGGGTCGGGAACGATTTCTGCCACGCCGTGACCCGGCGTGGCAGAGCAGTGGTGCCTGTTATCAACCATGGCCTCCTGCATCTCGTCGTCGTCCAACTCCCTCTCCTCCCCGATGTTCTCCAGGTCCATCTTATCGAGGTCGATTTCGATAATTTCTCCCTTGCCCAACTTGGGGACTCCGACCCGCCGCTTAATGTTGTAAACCACCATGGCGTCCTCGCCCTTCACAATCAAGTTCGTGTAGCACCCCTGGCCAAGGCTGAGCACTCGCCTCACCTGCGACACTTGGTCTACCGTTTGCGGACTGGAAAACGCTCGATTGCTCATTTTCACGCTGACCTTTGAATCGTGGTACATTTGTACTCTGAACAGAGCCTCTTCGGCCTTGCAGCCGTAAATCCTGCCCAGCAAGCACGCGCCAACCAAGCCAACTCTGCCATGCCCCAAACGTGAGAAGAGATAAATTTTCTCTCCAGCACGGAGCCGAGCTTCAATGTCTTCGCACAGCTTGACCAAAGTATCGTCACTCGTTAAGCTGCAACCGTCAGGAATTGGAAATCTGCACCGAGCGAAGCGAGGTGCATTTTTAATGGAGCAGGATGGAGCGAACAACGTTAGTTTAGTTGTGGCTCGTATTCTCGTCTTCCTCAACATCCCCCCCGCTCCGCTCGCTCACCTGATGTACTTGAACTCCGCCGCAAAGTGCGCCAAATCCGCCTTGGCACCTTCGAAGTTTTTAATGGCTAAACCTTGCTTAGCAACCGCCTCGTGGAGCTTCAACTGGGTGTCTGCGTACCGCGTATCGTTGGTAGGATACCTGGGCACGTTTGACACCTCAATGTTGGCGTTCTGGACTGTTAAATGAGATTTTTTAACCCCGCTCTGCAGCTGTGATTTTAAGAATCCGAATCTGCGTAAGCGTATAAGTTAGGGTAGAGGTCTTGGTCTTTGAGGTGAGGAATTCGGCTGATTGACGCAGCTCCCTCTCTACGATCGGATCGCAATGGGCGCAGCTTCGCTCACCTCCTCCTCAGCAGCTCCTGTGCGTCCTTCGCCAAATTATCACCCACTCGAATACTCATAGCGTTCTCTTCTTCTTCCTCCATGAGATTGATAAAGGTGCCAATGTTGCTCATCAAAATCCGTGCAGGCACGTCGCCGTGCTTCGGTTGGCGGCCCTTCAGCCTGGCTTTTCCCTCGGGGTAGCAGCCAAAAAGCAGTTGACCGGGGATGAGCCAGCAGCTGGTGTCTGTCGGTCCGCCCTGTCGGACTTGAAACGAGTTGTACTTGGGAAAATCTGCGCCGAGCGAAGCGAGGCGAGCCAAATTAATTGGGTGGGTTAGCTTAGCTTAGTAGCGGATGTAGCCATTTCGTCTGTAGCCATTTCGTGCACTTCAGCGCGAGGATGCTCGTCTTCCAAAAGGCTCGCTCGCTTCGCTCGCTCACCTTCAACATTCAACGACCCGTTGGTGTTGTAGGAGCAAAATATTTTTGGAAGGGCCGTGAGCTGTCCCTTCATGTTGACGATGCCCTCGGCGGGGTGCCACAGGTCAACCGAGGTGGTTTCAACTCCCTCCAAGAGTTCAAGCCTGTGCTTTTCTTCCTCGTCCGTGGCTAGCTTTTTCAAACGCTGGATTTCAGAGTTCTTGTGGTGGTTCACCTCAAACAGCCACTTCTTGAAGCACTTTTGGAAGCGCAACTTAACCCCTTCTTGCATCCAATTGACCATGCGTTTTGTCTCAAACATCCAAAGTCGCGTCCATCGATTGGTCATGAACAAGGTGGGGAGGAAGCAATTTGTTCCGGAAACGTTGTAGCACGTTTTTTGTTTCTGCGGAGGGGGTAGTTTAGTGGTGGATGTGGGTGGCGCCATTTTATTTCCGCTCGCTCGCTCACCTCCGGGTCTCGCTCGTAGGGGAAATTCCTGTGCACCTTCCACCACTTGACCCACTCCAACCGGTCGTCTCTTGTGGCGGTTCGCTCAATCAACAAGAATCTCACCAGCCACTTTCTAATTAGAGCTTGAATTTTCACCGTGCTTCCGTAGTCTTTTGCGCGCCCAACTTTAACAACGCTGTGCCACCACCAAATCATCACTTTCTGATAATCGCTGTGGCACATTCTGTTGTCTGCCTTCTTCGTTATACTGTGGAGTAGCTGCTTCCTGTTAATGACAAGCGAGCTTTGGCCAACGGATGGAAATTCCATTTTTAGCTCCCCAACGAGGATAACGGAGTTCTTCAGTTGGGGATCTTGGATTGTTTCCCCAGGTTGTTCCACTGGCAAGAGGTTGAGCCACTGCGCCAAAACCCCGAGTTTTTTAGTAAAAATAGTTTAGTTTGGTGCGGCTCGCTTCGCTCGCCGCTTCGCTCGCCGCTTCGCTTGCTCACCTGGGCAAAATTATCTTCGTCTTTGTCAACAGTATCACTTCCCTCACTACTTCCGTGCTCTTTCTGGGCTTCAATCTTCTCTTGTTCGAGCATGTCGATCTGTTTGTCAAGCTTCCAAGCTCGCTGCTTTTCTTCCGTCAGCATTGCCTTTTTACCCTCCCCATCCGGTCCAACCGCACCCTCAACAGAAGAACTCAGCACCCGCACGCCGCCGCCCCCAGCTGGAATTCCCCCGCCAATCCCTCTCAGCTCCAACGCGTCGGGAAATTTCGCGTACTCGGCGGTCACGTAGCGGATAACTTTGACCCTGTACATCATCTCGTTTCCGGAAATTCGGCGGTGCGCTGTTCCGAACGCGCCGTGGCGAACGTTTGGAACGGCGAGGACCACGCCAAGGATCTGCTTGTCCCGCCAAGCGGCATGCCCAGTGAACTTGACGGATTCTGACTCTGATATGAGGTCCTCGGCGTTGAAGAAGACAATGTTGCCGCGCTGCAAATTGAGTGGGTTAGTTTCTACAAGGCGAGTCCAAACTTGCACTAGAAGTGACCAGCTCGCTTCGCTCGCGACTCACCTGAAACTTTCCAGTTGTGTGGTTAATTTCAGCGGCAGCAGATTCGTTCACTAGATTGATTTCAGGAGCTTCTATGGACGAGGGTTTTTGCGGACTGTACCCTCGAATCTTGGCCATCTCATCCTCGTCGGCCTCGTAATCAGGAATAACAGCCCCCGTCTCAGTTATCACAATCGCCGAGTGCAGCCGATTCTTATCGTTCCCTCTCAAAGGTCTCACCCTCCCCTCCCTGACGTCAACGTGATCGTGGCCGCTGCTCGTCGGAATGTAAAGCAGGTCGCAGCATCGGCGGCACAGCAGCTCCTCGTCCACCTCGCTGTACATTGTTGCCGTGGAGGTTTCGCACTCTTCGCAGAGGAGGTTAGTGGGAGGGGCGCCTTCGAGGGTTCGACCTGCGCCGAGCGAAGAAGGTGCGAAGTGAATAGAGTGTGCTTGTTAGTTCACTGAATCGGCGGTTAAACCAACGTAAGGAGGTTTTAACGCATATATTATTGAATGCGAAGGTATTGTTCAGGACGGTCCAGATCCAGATCAGGGTCATTGAATCGGCCGTAGCTCCAACGTATGAAGTTTTTAGACGCTTAGAATTGGACACGGTGGCGGGTTCGGCCAGGCGCATCTTTTTGTGCGAAGGTATTGTTCAGGGACGGTCCAGATCAGGGTCATGGTGCGCGCTAATGTGAAATCTCAAAAAAACTCAAAAAAAGGCGAATCACTGAATCGGTCGTATCTCCATCGCACAACCTCTTCAACAACTCAAAATTGGACACGGTGGCGGGTTCGGCCAGGCGCATCTTTTTGTGCGAAGGTATTGTTCAGTGACGGTCCAGATCAGGGTCATGGTGCGCGCTAATGTGAAATCTCAAAAAACTCAAAAAGGCAAAGAAGTACGGAATCACCCCCAACTCCATCACACAACCTCTTCAAACACTCAAAATTGGACACGGTGGCTAGTTATCCCAAGCGCGTCTTTTTTTATGGCTCGCGTCTTCTCTTCTGGTGTTGCTCACCTTCGGTCTCGTCCGCGGCCTTTATCAGGGCGTTTGCTATCCGCACGCCGCCAACCTCGGTGAAGCCCCCCTCGCCGGCCTGGTAAGTAGAAGCCAAGGAGGCGGATTCTGACGATTCGTCCGAATCGTAGTCTAGTTTTTGCTGCTTTTGCTTTTGCCTTTGCCTTTGCCTCGGTTCACGCTCACTACTCTCCTCGTCATTCTCCTCAGCCTCGTCGTTATCGTAGATCAAGTACTTGTCCATCTCGGCGGCGTCTTTCTTCTCCTCCTCGGTTAGGATCCGCTTCTTCCTCTCCCTGGCCGGGAGGTGAGCTGAAGATGACTTGGCCGCCTTGTTCAAAGTTTGGATCTTGTTGTTTGTGTGGAACTTGTTCAGGGTGTCGACAATGTCGTCGAAGGTTAGCAAGCAGTTCTCCTCGGCGACTGTTTCCCGAAGGTCGCTGATTTTCTTCTGTTCTCGGTGCACCTGGCGGCCGACGCGCTGCCCCGTGTTGCAATAGTGTTAGTTTTTGGAGGTGTTTTCGTGAATTGAAAATTTGAAATTGAAAATGAAATGAGCTTCACCTGAGCTTCCTTCGCCTTCGCCAAGTTTTCCTGCTGAATCTTCTTCTCCAGATCCCGCTGGACCTTCATTTTTATCTCCGGAGAGCGCGGATCCCCCGGCCGGTAGGTTTTAACCACATTGGGGTTCGAAATCGCTCGGCTCAGGTTCTTCTTCACGGCGGAAAGCTGCTCGGGAGTTAGCCCCGGGAGGGCGGCTCCCGGGACCGGGGAGGAAAACAGCTCCGGGAGGTCCTCGGGGTCGGCAAGCTCCAGCGCCTCGAGGCTGGCAGACTGAGAGGCCGAGGAGGCGGCACCTCGGGAGGAGATGGAGAAAGCATTGTGCTTATTCTCAACCTTCTTGTGGGCTGAGACTGCTCCTTTCTGACCAGTCAGGTTAGAACGGATGTGGGTGGTTATGTCCCCAACTGTGATTGAGTCCGGTTCGGAGTTGGGATTTGCACCGAACATTGGCTTCTCCTTGTAGGTGCCTCCTTCATGGCTGCTGAACATGTTTTACTTTCACTTGATTTTATTTTATTTTATTTTATTAGTGGAGGGCTTTATCATGATGTTTAGTTAGGGTATCTTGACACTTGTGCATTGGACTGAACTAATGAGATTTTCTCCAATTTTCTCTGAACTTTTTGTTATTCTGGTAGGCCTACATCTATGGCAAATACCCCAACATCGACAAAGAAGAGGAGGCGGGACTACAGCCTTCCACCGCCCGTTGGAGAGCGAGGAAGCTCTAGGGGCACCTCCTCTCTCTCATCCCTTGCTTCGATTCTCCTTGACAGCTCAAAGAAATCTCTTATAATCTCGGGAGCTGGCCTCTCGGTTGCATCTGGGATTCCCACATTCCGTGGTTCTGCTGACAGCATTTGGAGCCAATCTCTCTGGACGAATGCGACCCGGTCTGCCTTTCAAAAAGATCCCTTACGATGGTGGAATGATTTTTGGCTGGAGTTTTTTCCGATTCACTATGATGGCTATCTTGCCAACGAAGGGCACAAGAGCATAGCTGCCATTCTCCGCATGAGCGCGAATTGCAACGTGATCACCCAGAATGTTGACGGGCTGCAGCAGGGTGTTGAGGCTGTGGGGTTTGACTGGAAGGACAGGTTAATCCAAGCGCACGGAGTTATTGGCCTGTACAAGTGCGTGAATGATGGCGACGACGAGCTCGTGAGCAAGTCGTGGTCTCGCTCGACATCGACGTCCAGCACTGGGGATGGGGATGGGGATGGGGATGGGGACGACAAAAAAATGATTATGGGAGATGAACAAAAAAAGTGCATCTACGCATATTCGAAAAGCCTCGAGGCCAGCGAATTGCTTCCATTAGACGTTCGCACTATCATACTGTGCGAGGACGAGGAGGAGAAGGGGAAGTTGGAGCCAATAGCAACACCAGCAAAAACAACAGCAACGACAGCAACAGTAAATTTCACACTCCCACCGGAACTCCCCACGGCACCCACATGCCCGTGCTGCAAACAAACCTCAATCATTCCACAGGCACTCATGTTCGACGAGGGCTACGATTCGCACACATTCTATCAGTTCGACAGAATTCAAGAGCTGCTGGAAGGTGCAGACTGCATCATCTTCGTGGGCACGAGTCTGGCTGTTACTCTCACCGACCTAGCAATGAAGGAGGCGAGAAGGAGAAATGTAGACGTGTTCAATTTTAACCTCGAGGCTGGGAGGTGAGTGAGCGAGCGGAGCGGAGCGGAGCGAAGCGAGCCTTGAGGAAGACGAGAAATATATGTGAGCCACTATGAAACTAACATTATTCCAATTAATTCGCTCGGCGCCTTTGCAGAATCAACCCTACCAAGACGCTTGATGTGGAAAACATTATAGGGAAATCGGAAAAGACACTGGTTAGTTTGGTAGATATAATGACAACAAAAATTCAAGTTAAGTTAAGTTAAGTTAAAGTTATTAATAAGTAGGCTCGAAAAAATAGAAAAAAATGATAACTGAATGGTTTGTTTGTTAAGTATGTCATACTTGCTTTTAATCTGGAAAGGGAATGGGGGGAATTTACATTACAAGACTTTTCTAACGAACGCTGTAACGACCACCCCGCTCAAACCACAACCTAACGATTTCTTGAGGAATGCAAGTCGCCGATCAGGATCGTTGCAAATGTCCATCGCCAAGGACTTGCCCTGGCTGAAGAGGGAAGGACTTTCTTCTTGGTGGGGATTTTTTTTTTCGATGAACTCTTGAGACGCCTCTTGAGGTGTCCTTAAAACGTCATCACCATCAAAATCAGTTGCAGAATCCGAAACATCCTCAGCTTGGTAGTCGTTGGAATTGTCATTATTATTGATGTTTACCTCGTTCTCATCGCTAGATACTGATTCAGATACGCCCACTTCTTGTTCGTGTTCTTGGGAGAAAATGGAGCTGCAAGAGAACAAAACGAGAACCTAATATGTTATCCTGGGGTCAGACCGAGTTTTGACATGCCAAATTGTCTCTCAGAGATACTCACCACTATCAGTTTAAAGGAAACTTGCATTTCGAGGAGTGGCTTGTTGTGCTTTGGCCTACAAACGATGTTAAAATCTTTTAATATTTCTATTTCTTGTCCAGATGCTCAAACTGCCCATGGAAAGAAAAAGATTTCTATGAGCTCTTACTATGAATCTGTGAGCTCTGACCATGCCCCTGACGACTATGAATCTGTGACAGAAACGTCTTCGGAACCTGATATTCCAAAACGAGTTTCCATCCTTAAAGACAATAGTCAGAATTTGTGGCGGACATTTGAAAGCGCCGCAATGGTGTCTCGTTATCGTGGAGGGCCTGCAAACCATAAAGTTGTGACTGAAAAAACGTTGAAATTTGCAGTGACCTACACTCCCGCCAGCTTCAAAAAGATTTGTGCTGGGTGTAGCAAAAATTGGGATGGATGTGGAGACGTCCGGTTCAGTGTTGCGACCCCAAAGGGTGAAAATTGGAAGTCTTCAACTTGGAACGACTATCACTTGAAATGCACAAAGGAGTTTTTGCCGAACTTGCGATTCCTTTATAAGCAAAAAAATCTGCCGATTGAGATGGTTCCAGTTGACAAGGCGAAAATTATCACCATGTTCTTCGATCCTTTCAACAGAAAGGAAGTTGAGTTGCCTCAGATCGAGGCGACGAAGCCAAAGCGTCTTTGGGTCACGAAATCAATTAGCAACAATGGAGATGATGAAAATGAGCCGTTCATCGAGAAAGAGAAAAAGAAGAAGGAAAAGAAGGAGAAGGTGGAGGAAGAGGAGGAGGAGGAAGAAGCCGAGGACGTTGGCGTTGACGATCTCCCTCTGACAGCTATCAGTGACAAAGCACAAGCAGAAAGCTTCAATAAGTTTGTTGAGAATAACAAAGGAAAGGCGAAGAAAATGTCGAAGAAGCGAAGGATGATGAAAGAGGTCGACAGCGAGGAGGAAATCGATAAAGATGATCGCCCTTTGGTAGCTTTGGAAAAAGGTGTGAATCGCTTCATGACTGAAATTGGCAGGGGTTGGGCGTCTGAAAAAAAGGAAACAAAGAAGCAGCTTAAGAAGCCCTCGAAGAAGAAGAAATTCGTAGATCCGACACCTGCTCCGACACCCAAAATTAATCAAAAAGCCTTCAATCTTGCCCTTTCCCCCCGAAAACAGTTGTTGGAGGACACTAGCAAGTGTATTGTCTGCGACACCCAACGAAACGAGGATGACGAATTCTGCACATTCTGTGGGGATGTATTTAAGTGAGGAGATTTATTCAGAAAATAGCAAATTTAGGACAGTCTCCTTTTCCCACTTTTTTACACAATGAAGGTTCCCGTGGGGTAGCTAACGTCGAAGACCACACCACACTGTCCGCACGGGTACTGAGTACCATCACCATCGCATCCAGTACCGTCCTGGGGCGTGGGATCGACACCGCAAGGGGTTGAGTCTACGGGGTCGCGCCTCAAGCGAATGTAGCCCTCCTCGCCCCAGGTTGGGGACCACGAATTACGCACTGTCCAGTAATTTCCAAGTTTATCGTCCGTCCCATAGCCGACCAGAACAACCACGTGATCCAAGTCCATGTCTTCGTCGAACGAGCACCCCTCGAACACCCCTCCTTCGTAGTTGTGCCACGTGCTGGCATCCACGTTGATGGCTAGAGGCCCAACGTTCACGAGTGCGGACATGACGCTCGCAGCATCGTTCTCTGGCAACTTGACGTATCCTCCAATGCCTGCCTTGAGCTCCGGTGCCTCGGCGCAAGTCCCGTTTGTGTCGCCCTGGTAGCTGATGTAAGGGTAGCTCCACTCCTCGGCATACCCTCCAGCGCCAATGAGATAGTCGTACGCCAGCTCGGGAATACTCCCCATACAGCCTCCAAGCCCCCCGCAGTGATCCTCATTCGGCGCGCAGCTTACGAGCTGCTGTTCCGACAGCTCGAAAAGCAAACCCGTCTCGATAGCCACGTGAGACTCGACCGTCGCGGTGGTCGCAAATGCCCAGCAACTCCCACAGTGGCCTTGGTTCTTCACGGGGCTCATCACCCCCTTGTTCCTCCAGTCCCACTCGGCTGGAAGGTCTCCAACATCTTTCCTCAGCTCATGGGGAAACTCACTAGCACCGACCAAACCTTCCTTGGATGTTGCTTTCCTTCCCTTCGGAGCAATCTCGTCAGTCATGTGGTTTACCCCCATCGTCCACGAGCCACTACCCTCCTTGTTGTGCTCCAAAATGGCAGCGAGGTTCTTGTTGAAATTTTGTTCTGCCTCAGAAGTTAAGATCTTGCCAAAGTCAGCAGCATACTGCTTATAAGAGTATGATGCATCGAGCTGGTGTCCAAGAGGAGCAGCTGCAGCCGTAGCAAGGAGAATCGATGCGATGGTAAACTTCATCATGGTTGATTGTGACTTTAAATAATTATTTTTTTTTCTCAAGAAACAACCTATCAGAATCGACATTACACAAGATTTAACCACACTTAATCCACAAAATTCAAGGCCACCGCAATTTAGAGAACTTTGTCAAGCCAAAGCAGTTCAGTGAACACGACTCTTTCTTTCTTCTCCTTCGTCTCCTTCGTTATCTGAAACAGATCTAAAACAGATCTAAAAGTTGCTTCAATGTCATCAGTTTCTTCTTCTGATGTTTCCAAACTAAACGATTGGACGCCTTCCCGAACCCTTCCCGTCCCCACTACAAATTTTTCAAAGGCAGATGCTGGCGTGAAGCTCCAAACAACCGGAAAATTAGTTGGAAATAGTTCTTCCAATCCCAACTGCAATTCCAACACCTACACCAATCCCAACAAGAATCCTCAAAACCCAAACGTTCGTAACGGACCATCCCTGCGAGACTACATAACTGACCAGCACTACTCCGACTTCCCCCAATCTCAATCCAAAACCGGCCAGCTAAACCTCGCAGGCTCCCCCACAATGCCCCCCATCTCCAGGCAACGTGTCCACTACCCCAAGTCAAAGCAGCTCATAACGGACAACTACGACGGGTCCACCCCGTGGGTCCCCGGCGGCGCCGCCTCCTCCGCCGGCGGTCCAGACGCCCCCGTGGGGAAGCGGTCCAACTCCAAATCCAACTCCAGATCCAACCCAATCATCGCTCCCGACACCCCTCGGTCCAGGTCGCTGATGAGCGGGACGGCTCAGAAGCTGACGGGCGGGGGGGCGCCGAGCTCGCCGGCTCCGGCGAGCAGCCTGAGCCCGGCGCACACGCGCCTGTACACCGATCCTTCGCCACCCCCCTATAGCAACAACAACAACAACAACAACAACAACTCCTCCCAAAAACTCAAGTTCAACGCCTGTCGGCAGGTCATGGACGTGTTAGAAAAGCACGACGTAAAGCTGAAGAAAACCTTTTACCACACTGATGTGGAGGACTCCAAGAACATCGTGGTGCGAACGAACCACACCTACACGGAATTGACCAAGGTGCTGCAGGACCTGGGGGCCAAGGTGGACGAAACGGCCGTTCGAACCGCCTTCCAGACGGACAGGAACGTCGAGAACGTGACGTTCAGCCAGGTGACGGCCAAGGCGACGGACACCGTTTATCCAGGCGCGGCCATGGCCGATAAGGACTTCTTCAAGCCGCTGCCCAGGGAGGGGAAGCGGATTGGGAACGGCCCGGGGGCACGGCACAACACCTTTCGGAATAACTTTTTGGACCACGACATGACGCCGTCCACGAGAAACGACCGCTCCTATGTCGAGAGACATATGGACGGCGTGCAGAGTCACAACAACAACAACTACTACAACAACAACAACAACAACAATTCTCCCCAACCCCAACAACAACAACAACCTCAATATCACCACCAACACGATGACGTGCCATTGTCTCGATGGAGCAACAAGGCGGTCGAAAGGTGAGCGAGCGAAGCGAGCGAGCCTTTAGGAAGACGAATATACTCGCTCTGAAGTGCGCGAAATGGATTGATTCAGTGATTTCGCCTTTTTTTTAGTTGTTTTTAGTTTTCACATTGGCGTGCACTTGGAGAATTTCGGACCGTCCCTGAACAACCCCCTTGCACGAAAAGATGCTCCTAGTCAAACCCGCGACCGTGTCCAATTTTGAGCGAGTTATGGCCGAAAGAGTGATTCGCCTACTTTTGCGTTTTTTAGTTTTGTAAAACTAACCCACCCAAATCGTGTGGCTTGCTCGTTTCGCTCGTCCTTCATTAAAAATGCGCACAATCTCGCTTCGCTCGGGCGCAGGGGGGAGAAGCTCGGCCTGGGGTACGGGAAGAAGGCTCACGGGGAGATGAAAACGTCTGTTACCAAGGACAGCATGAACAGCATTGTTTTCCACGGAAAATACGACGAGATGAAGCCAATGCCGGTCAGCAAGGTCCAGTATGATACGGCGAGCCAGAGAGCTCCGTTTGCGAATTTTTACAATTCGCCTCCACCCCAGTATAGCGGGAAGGAGACAGAGGGGGTTTGGTAGAGAAGAATGTTTTGGAATAGGTTATCTGTATGAAATGAACTAAAAGCTATTCTACTCTACATTGTTTTAATGCGGCACGTGGATCCTGGTGGTTTGGTGCATCTCTCTCGGAATAACTTGCCGAACCAAGTCCCGACTCGCCACGCTCCCACTAATCCCAGCTGCGTGCAACGCCGCCCCCAATCGAAACCTCACGTCACTGAACACCTTCTCGTTGCTGAAGCAGCTCAGGTTCTTCCCCTGGAAGTCGTGGAGGCCCCTGCCATCGACTTCGTATATGTCGTTCTCTCTGCACACTGTGTTTTTTGACAGGTCGGCTTTTGCGTTCATGACGCTCTCCCAGTACGGACAGCTCGCCGCCAGCGCGCTCAACCTTTCCATTCTCTCCGCGTCTCCCAACGCTTTCAAACCAGCTTCGTGTTCGGCAGCTCTGACCTTCTCCTGGTTAAGAATGAATCTAAACTCGATCCTCTCTCTGTTCTCTTCCATCCTTTCCTTTCGCTCCTCCTCCTCCATCTTCCCAACAGCCCCCAACCTCTCGATTTCCGCCAATTTTTCCCTCTCCAGTTGGGCTTTGTAACTATCAACGACAGCTCTTGTCTCATCTTGCTCAGCCTGCAGTTTCTTAGCCTCCTCGTCTTCTTTCTGCGCCGAGCGAAGCGAGATTGTGCGCATTTTTAAAGAAGCACGAGCGAAACGAGTGAAGTGAGCCAAAAGAATTGAGTGGGAATGTTCTTAGTTTAGTTGTGGATGTGCGGTGGCTGTAGTCGTCATTTCTGCTCGTTCGCTCGCTCACCTCCTTCAGTTCTTCCCTCAGCTTCTTCTCCTTCTCCTCCTCGATCCTCCTCGCCTCCTCCCTAGCAGCCCTCAGCACGGTCAACCTCGCCTGCTGTTCCTGCCGCATCGTCGCGTTAATTTTCCCTATTATCTCCTGCGTTATGTTGACCTTTATGCCCTCCTTCACCGCGTTGATCCTCTTTATCCCGAACTCGGTCAACTGCGCCAAGACGCGCTTCAAATTTACATCTGCGTTCTTCTTGTGCGTGGTTTCGAAATTCCGCCTGTTGTACGCGTCGATGTTTGCCGATATTTCGCCGCTGGACTTGTGGGGTAGCTCGAGCTTCATCCTCTCGGTGACCTTCTTCAAGCCACCTTTCTTCGATGTTCTCTCCCAATCTTTTATTATTTTTGTGAAGGTTGTTGAGTCGGAGTCGGTGAAAAGCTGTTTATCGGAGGAATTGTTTGCTTCGGTATATTTATTTTCTATCGAGTACTCGGTCTCGTTCTTCCTCTTAGCCTCGACGAACTTTGCCCGCAGCTCTTCTCTCAGCAGCTGTACTTCGATGTGCTCCTCAAACCCCCCCTCGGTGAACTGATTTGTTAAAACAGCTGGGAGTTCTTCCTCCTCGTTGCCATCTTCTTCCTCGTTGTACCCTCTCAAAGACTTCATGACAGCCAATCTGGTTTGTTTTTCCTCAACCAAGCATTCCTCAAGTTCCTTTTCGAGCAGCTGCTCCTCTGAACTCAGCTGCTCATGGCACCGAAGAAGGAGCTCCGCAAATAAAGAAGTCGCATATTTCTGGGCTTCCCCATTTGCATTTGCCGCGTTCGTATTCGTTTTGCCCTCTTTCAGCTCTCCCAGTATGGTCCGCAGCTCGGCAAGCTTGCTCTTATAAACGTTCGTCACGCTGCTTGGCACCTTGTTGGTGACAATAATGTTTTGGTCAGCGATTAGGATCTCAACGTCCCCAACTACCTCGCCATCAGTTTTGTAGTCCCCTAGCCTCTTCTGCGTGTTAATAACTTCCAATAAACTAACGAGCGCGGCAGAAGTGACTTTACCGGCCTTGTTTTCTGCATCCTTCAAATTGCTGAATTCCCTTCTCCAGTCGAACTGGTGCTCAGTCTTGACGAAAATTTTCTTGTGGGTGGACTTGAACGCTGTGAGCTTCTTCGATATAGCCGAAATTCGAGCGTCGCCGGCAAGGGCCTCGGACTGAGCTGATTGTTGGACCTGGACGTTGTTCGCAAGGAAGGTGGCATTCATGCCTGCTTGTGTTCGTTTCGAGAAGGTACGGATTGTTTTTAGCCTTTGACTTTGAGATTCGCTCATCTTTTTTTGATTTGGTCGCCGAAGAATTGATTTTTGTGTGACTGTGGGCTTGCGTGGTGATTTAAGTGAAATGCCAACGACAAAAAAAAAAAATTAAATTTTCATTTTCTTCCTTATTCCGACGCAAGAAGCTGTTAACGCTCTTCTCCCGAAGTCGTAAGAGCAAACATGAAAAAGTGCTCTCGGGGAAGGCTACTCAAAGTGGGGATTGGGCGGCATTCGAACCAATTTGCCCGAGGTTCTCCAATAAAAAGCCTCACATCATCACACACTTCCCACAAAGGCAATGACAATGACACCTCCTCTAACAGTTCTGTTGAGTACGATGGGACGCTTGATCCTGGAGTGTGGAGTGATTTGTATGATGATGCTAAATATGATGGGCACAAGACAGCCAGCAATGTGATGAGACCCAACATTGATGACTTGAAACATTACGGCGTCGACGACTCCTACTCCTCCTCTACCTCAGACAAGGATGATGATGATGTTACCTTTCCACTAGTTTCCGATATGCTAATGCGTCCGTATAGAATAAACCAAGCGTACCACCATGATGCTATGACGGACGGCGAGCTGGAGGAGATGATGAATCCAGCCAATGATGTGGGGGAGATCAATAAGTTGCTCGGGAATTCAAAGCAATTCTTGTCGAGCCGAACCATATCAACGAACAAGGTTGATTTTCACGGAACTAAGCTGGGCTACTCGAGGTACGGGAACGAAATAATGAGTCCGGCGAGGACTGGGCAATTCATATCCAGCTGCCGAAACCTGCTAATGGCCAGGAATAATGCAAAGAATCTGAGCGACAGGGAGCAGCTTGCCATTGCGAGAGGTCACTTTTGCTTAATGGTACTGAGGAGGTGAGCGAGCGAAGCGAGCGAGCCTTTTGGAAGACGATAAATATAGCCACTACTAAATTAACCCACTCAATTCACTTCGCTCCTTCTTCGCTCGGCACAGGTGGGCTAAACTTGCGTCGAAGCAGGCTGTATTTCGCCGAATCTTGCTTAAGTTCTTCGCCACTCAAGCGCTCAAGCACTGGATCAAGGTAAACAACCACATGAAGCTGGGGGAAAGGTTTTTACAGAACATGCTAAAAATGATGTACGGAAAAACGTTCAGGCACTGGAACGCGGTAAGACTTGGCGCGAAGGCTGCTCAAATCATGCAGCTGTGTGCTGGCAATCATTTGAAAATAGTTTTCAATTGCTGGTGCCAGTACATGAGACTTTGCGAGTCGCAAAATATTTTCGCCAACCAGGTGAGCGAGCGAAGCGAGCGAGCCTTGTACTGAAAGTGAGACAGAAAAAGAGACAGAAATTGTGACAGAAAGTTTGACAGAAAGTGTGACAGAAAGTGTGACAGAAAGTGTGACAGAAAGTGTGACAGAAAGTGTGACAGAAAGTGTGACAAAATTTTTTACAGAAAGTGTGACAGAAAGTGTGACAGAAAGTGTGACAGAAGAGTGCGAAGTAACTAATCAACTCTTGCTCTCGCTCTTGCTCTAGTTTGGGGAAAAACAGCTTCTAAAGAGATTGATCGGGAGGTGGAAATTCAAGGTGGGGGCTTGGAAAATGTTTGGAAAGTGCATGACAAAGTTCCGCTTCGCAAAAGAAGCGAACTACTTCGACCGCTGGAGATTGATGACGGAATGGCTCAAATTTTGTGATAGATTTGCCGGGACGACGGTCGAGCGAGCAACGAAACACGCCTACATGAGGTGGGCGGGAAGGCGATGGCTCGAAAACGTGAACAGGAGAAAGAAATTTAGGAAGTTGCTGATGCGGTTGTTTAAGAGTGGTGAGAAGGGGCTGCTGACTTGGGGGTTTTACAAGGTGAGCGCCGAGCGAAGCGAAGCGTATTCGAATGAAGCGCATAATGTTAACAATGCCAAAATGTTTTATTAGCTGAAATTGGATGGCAGTGAAAGGCGGAAAAGAGCTCAGCTTGGTCCTAGGAAGCCGGGGCACTGCAGGTGCGTGTACGCACTTCTCCACGGTGGACACTGCCACTGTTCGTTTGACGTTCATTTTGCAAAACGAATGGCAACTTTCAACAGTCTGGCCAATAGCACGGACAAGGTTGCATACCAGCGCGCGCGGATGGACTCCGTTTTCGAGAAGGACTATGATGCGGGGTTGTGCGTAGAGGTTGACAAATCTCACGATGAGACGATGCTCAATCGCAGTTATGACCTGGGGCTGGGGGGGGGGGTAGAGGGAGCTCCGCAGTGGGATCAGAACGGGCGACGCATCACGCCGAAGAAGAACACAACGAGAAAATTGGCCTGGTCAACGACGAAGAAGAATCCGAGGACAACAATGAAGTCAATGGCGTTGAAGAGTCCTAGAAGAGTGCAGATCAAGCAGGAGAAGCAGCAACAGTTCGCACACACAACGTTGGAGAGCATTAATAAATTGTTGGAGTCCTCCTTCTTGTTGGGGGAGAGGGAGGGAAAAGAGCACAACGCTGACTCGACAATAACGAATACTATCGAAATTCATTAACATATTTTGTTTTCTTATTCTATTATCATCTAACTATGAAGCACTTGTTGAACCGCCACCCAGGCCTCAAAATCTTGCTCTCGCTACTCTCGCCTCTCTGATTTGTTGTAGTTTCATTTCCCAAATCTTGGTCCCTCAACAAATCACTAGTGCCGATTTTATACGTTAGATCAGTGCTAAACTCGTCCAAGCATCCCGCCCCTCCCCTCTGCAGAGCCTGCAGCACAAAGAACGCGGAAGGATTCGCAGGAATCGTGTTCTTCGTCATGGCGTCGAACGCAGAATCGGAAGCGAATTGTTTGGAGATGAGAGCTTTGAAGGAGCCGAGAAGGACCAGAGAGGAAACGGAACTCGAAAGATTCTGGGATTCGGCCATTGATTGAATGGCAAATTTCTCCAACGATTGGGCAAGAGAGGTCTTCATCTTGACGGCATTTTCCTCTTTGGATGAGAGTTTTCTGTTCTCGTCGTCGTCGTCGTCATCGTCGTCAAGAAAATTAATCTCCCCCCTTCGCTCTCCAGGCGCGCTCAAGGGTAGAATTAATATGCCCTTTGACGAGGACACTTTGACCCTGTCGACAAAGGGGGTTACTCTGACCCCAGCACCACTCGAAATTTCAAGCACATAAGGAGCGTACTTTGAGCCCTTTTCCTGCTTGTCCATTGCCGTACTATTAAAGGCTGCTTTAAAGTGAATGGAGTGGAACGGATTGGATATTATCACGCCAACGTGGTCAAACCTCTTGCCAGGGACGAGGTTGAGCTTCTGGCTGTAGCACCCGAGGCAAGCTAAGGGGGAGGCTGCACACTTGAAACAGTCCCGGTCGAAGACAACTAGATCGCCCGCTTGGAGCTTAGATGCCAGTTGGTCATCAGTGTCCAGCACTTCTTTTATTCGGTTTTCCTCTGTCTCTCTATGATTGGTGATCTTGGACACCCGGTAGGAGGTTGCTGAATTGTGCTGATGGGCCAGAATTAGAGTCGGGGGACCCAGGATGACGGCTAAGGATTGCAGAACTTCGCGTAGCGCCATTGTCCTCGAGCTGACTGCGTATAATGAGAATAGGTTGGTGTCACTATAGGTTGGTTCACTACAAACACGTTTACAAAAAAAAGGAAAAAAAAAAAAAAAAAAAAATTGTTTATTCAGTTTGGTATTTTCACTACCCCACAGCCACATCGAGCATTATCACGCTTGCCACGAAGCACTTTGGTTAAATCAAGTCATGTTTGCGATTCGCAGAATTGGAGGTGAGCAACATTCGCCGAACTTAACTAAACACAACACAAGTTCACAGTGTTGATAAGTCCTGGGCTCCTCTAACTGCGAGCAACCTCAACCCTAAACATATACATCTTCCCCACGTCCCCCAACTGACACACAACCTCTCTAAACTTACCAACTACCAACGTCCCTCACTCCTGACACATTCATTGACATATACACATTATTGACTCATTTGATCACAGCCTCAACAACAGCAACCCGCGTGCGCACATGTTTGACCCTGAATCCCCCAAGCCCACTATCCACCACCTCCCCTGGCACTGGCACTGGCACTGCCAGGTGCTTCTCCAACGGCAACGAAACCCTTGGCTCAGTTGACCACGGTTTCCACAACGACCGCATTGACAAGGTTGCCGACCCTGAGAAGCGTGCCTTCACCTACTTCCTGCTGGGCGGTGCCCGGTTCATGTACGCCTCGACCGCGCGAGTGATTTTAATAAAATTCGTGAGTTCGATGTCCGCCTCCGCCGACGTGCTGGCTCTCGCCTCCGCCGAGTTTGAGCTCGGGGCGATTGAGGAGTCCCAGACCGTCACGGTCAAGTGGCGCGGGAAGCCCATTTTCATCAAGCACCGCTCTGGCGATGAGATTGCTGAGGCTGAGGGGGTCGCCATGAGCGAGCTGAGAGACCAGGAGGCTGACTCTGTTCGAGTGCAGAACCCAAAGTGGCTGGTGGTGCTGGGGATTTGCACTCACCTTGGGTGCGTGCCCATTAGCGGGGCGGGGGAGTATAATGGCTGGTTCTGCCCTTGCCACGGGAGTCACTACGACGTGTCAGGGCGGATCAGGAAGGGGCCTGCACCCCTGAATCTCGAGATACCTCCTTATAAGTTTTTGACTGAGGAGAAGATCATGATTGGATAACAACTAAACATAATCACAACAACAACAACAACAGCAACAACAACAACAACAACAAAAATGCTAAGCCTTGCTAGGGGCTGCAAGTAAATCCAAAAATATATTTGCCTATCAATTCCATCGTCTTTATTATTTCAATTAATTTAACATTCTCACATTCTCACAAATCAATATTTCCATATCCACGAAAGTAATTAAAACGTCACCGTCTCCGCCCCCTTCTCCCCCCCCATCTGTTCCTCGTAGGGGCTCGTGTACGGCATCGGCTCCCCGCCCCCCTCCGTCTGATTCATCCTCTCCAAGTGAGAGAACTTCCCGTCCGGCGCCGGCCCAAGGCTCTCCGCAGTATTCGCGTAGCCAGTCGTCCCTCCAATGCCGTTTGCGTCCCCCTCCTGATTCCTGTCCGCCCTCTTCTTCTTCTTCTTCCCGCCGCCGCCGGTGTTCTTATTCTGGTCTGCCTGCAACGCGGTCTGGAGCATCTTTATTGCGCGACCACCGTTGGCACGGCTACTTTCGAGGATGTTCATCATTTCATCCTTCTGCATTTTTGTCTGGAGGCCTGCCCTCCTTCTCTGGGCGATGATTTCCTGTGAGTTCACGCATGTTGCGGTTGCGTGTTGCGGTGTTGTGTGTGTGTTGGGGTTAGTTTTTAAATTATTTTTTATTTTTGTGAACCCCCCCTCCAACCAAAGTAACCCACCCACCCCCCCCTTCCGCTGCGCTTGGCTTTCCGCTGGCTCGCCCTTGGCCTCACCTCCTTCCGCCTCATCATCTCCTCAGTCCTCTCGTCCCCCTCGCAGATCTTCCTCAACGTCTCTAGCCTCTTGTACTCCTGGATCCTCTTGATCCGCTCCACGTTCTCGAGCTTGAGCTGCTTGTTCAAGTTCTCCTTCTCCTTGCTAATCGCGTGCTCCTTGCCCCTCTTCTTCTCCAGCTGCTGCACGAACTTATCGTCGTCCTCGAACTTCTGCCGCAGCGCCTCCTTGTCCATCTCCTCCTTCTCCCTCGTCGCCTGCAGCGTGAGCTGCCGCTTCTGCTCCATCAAAAACGCCTCCCTGTTCTTGAGGGTCCTGTCCTGCTCCATCTCGTCCATCGTCTGCGTTCGGAGCTGCTCGTGGTATGCCTTCTTCTGGAAGAAGTCAGTCTTCCTCTTCTCCTCCCTCCTCTTGGCCATCTCCAAGTTGCTCAGGATCCTGTCCTGCACCACCTTTCTCCTATGGGCGTACTCCCTCTGGTCTGCGTCCCTCTTTGTCTGCACTTTGTCCATCCGCACCTGCGAAATAGTGGGAATAGTGGAATAGTGGAATAGTTTAGTGTAGTCTTTACATTCCTCGCACGACATTACGACATTACGACATGACGACATTACGACATTACATTACTCTCACCTTCTCCTGCTTCGCCCTCTCCCCCGCCCTCATCTTGAGTTGGTCCTGCTGGTCCTTAAACAGCCTCGCCGTCTGCAGCCTGTGCTCCTCCTGCTTCCTCGCCCTCTCCTCGTCGTTGATCCTGCTCTGGATCCTGTTCTTCCGTTCCTGCCTCTTCTTCTCCTGGAGGATCTTCATGTCGCGCTGGAACATCTCCTCGGCGAGCTGCTGCTGCATCGACTCCTCGGCGTCCTCGGCGGCGGACCGGCGCAGCTCGCGGAGCCGCCGGGTCTCGGCCATCGTTCGGAGCCGCTTGTCCTTTTCTCGCTTTCGCTTCTGATCGTTGGCGGCTTCGTGATCCGTTTTTCGTTGCATGTCTTCTTGGATGTTTGTCATTTTTACCTGTTTGGAGATGGGAAACGGGAAATGGGAAATGGGAAATGGGTGATGTTTTTAAAATGGGAAATAGTATATGGATAGATGTTAGTTGCGTCGTATTGTCCTGCCACTCCCATAAATATATATTGCGCCCACTCTCACCTCAAACTGCAACATCTGCTCCAACTCCTTCTCCTGCCTCCTCCTCATCTTGGCCAACCTCCGCTCCTCGTTCTCCACCAGGGTACTATTCTGCTTCTGCTGCTGCGCCAGAATCTGCGCCGGCGTCAAGCTGGCGCTGTTCGGCGCCGCGTCCTTGGTCATCGCCTCCATGTTCAGCAGCTTCTTCCGCTCCGCCCTGCAGATCTTCATCATTTCGTGCCTGCGGCGGCTGTACACCTCGTGGCGCATTCGCTGGATCTCGGGCTCGATCGACGGCTCCCAGAAGCTGTCCAGGTCGCGGATTCGGAGAACCTCTGGGTTTAAACCGTGCTTCAAGCAACTCTCGGCAGACCGGGGTGTTAGGATCACTCGAGGGGGAGGGGCTATTATTGTTGAGGCGGCTACATCAGAGACCTATTGAGAACGATTATATGATTGAATCAGGATTAGTAAAAGGATGATGTGTTTGCACGAGTTGTTGTTGTTCTCACCTCTCCAAAGACCTCTTCAACTGTTTGGGCTCGTACGGCAAATGAGCCCTTCTTTCCACCTTTTTTCTTCTTTATTGTGTTACTGGAGGTCACTGAGGAACTCATAATGGGCTCAATAAGAGCAGCGTCTAATGGTCTAGGTTTTGACGTTGATTAATTAGGAAAATCTTCTTTTTTGTTTTGCAAAATGTGAAAATGAATCAATTGATCACAAGAAGAAGAAACTTTCCAACGCACTGGGAGGGTATGATGCCACCGTCTAATCGTCCCTCCAGCATCAAAACAAATTCAACAACAACAGCAAAAAAAGACGCAGCATCAAACGAGCAGCCACAAACCCCTCTCTCTTCACATACTCCAAAAAGCTCCAATAACAACAACAGCACAATCTTTGCAAGTTCGAAGCAAACTTCGCCGCATTTTCGAAAGAAGCAGCTGAAAACAGCTTCGAATCCAACTCTTTGGTACACTACAACGGATAAGCTGTTTGTGAAGGCCTCCTCGAAGCAACCCCAGACAACGAATACAACAATTCCGACAAAGGCAAAGAATCAGGAACATGCACTCAGGCACAAATTGGCCAAGAAGCTGTCCGAGTTGACGGAGGAGCAGGACATAGAAGAGAAGAAGTTCAGAAATGCGGGGAGGA
>Ga0302116_1000210_pt1 | contig 33683 bp, 31 predicted proteins | sample AG5_SCM_MG_FD_203124 | JGI IMG/M metagenome (GOLD analysis project Ga0302116, IMG submission 203124) | Marine microbial communities from Western Arctic Ocean, Canada - AG5_SCM | ecosystem: Environmental > Aquatic > Marine > Oceanic | place: Canada: Western Arctic Ocean | collected 2017-10-01 | reverse complement strand
TGTTGTTTGACTCTCATCACAGATTCCATGGAACTGGTCGCCGTCAACGTCGTGGACGTCAAGGCTGCGGAGAGGTACTACGTCGATACGTTCGGTATGGTGGCCAGGGCACCGCTGGATGAGAACGGGTACGCCCCCAAGTCCCCGCCCGGTAGCAGGCTACTGACGTTCGGGGACGCCAAGGAGACGATGGGTCTGCTTTTACAGCCTTTAGCCGCGGCTGTCGACGAAGGTGAAAACCTCGACACGGGGAACGTGTACGGGGGTATAGTGGTGGTCGCTGACGGTGCAAAGGCGCCCGCCGGGTATAGTACAGATACCGCCGGGTACGGAGTGACCACCGAGGGGTACGAGGCGTGGGAGAGTGAGGTTGCGGACGGCGGTAAGTCTCTGGACTCCAAGTGGAACGCGCCCCTGGAGCAGGTGTGAGTCGAGTTAAGTGTGTGAGTGCTAGGTGACGGTTTAATGACTCGAGAGGTATTTGGCGAGCGTTTCCGTGTGTGTTTCAGTCTGACGGCCGCGGAAGGGGTGTTGGAAAAAAAACTCGGGTGCCCACCCATAGACTCAGGGCGCCGGCGACCGTCGCCACGCCCGCGCCCGCGCATCTCTCCGCCTTTGAATTCAGGGTGGAGGAGCGTCGCGCGTGGTACATTTAGGGCGCGGTTCGAGCGCTGTCGGGTACCGCCGGCGAGCGGGATGGGGCAAATGCCAAACATTAGATAGTCCACATTTGCGAATCTGAGAGCGGGCGTCGTCTGAGTCGACCTCCGCGGATGATGGCCCACGCGGGTGAGCACGCGCCGTTGATACCCCGCCAGCATGTGGCGAGGATCTCCAAGTCGGGGACCTCGTCGCGTCCGCGGTGCGTCCTCGGCGTCGTGCTCGCCGCGCTCATCATCGGCCTGGTCGCCTCGACACCCTCCTTCCACGATGCGATCTCGCGACTGCGCGGTGACCTCTTCGGGGGCGGCGCGCCGCCCACGGTCCGCGTGTTGGTCAACCCGACCGATTGGCCGGAACGTGACCGACTGGACGTCGTGACGGACACGTGGCGGCGGTACCACGAGGAGAGCGGCGCGGTGGTGGTACCACTGGAGCTCCCGGACCTGGATCGATGGCCGATGGGTGGCGGGTACTCTGAGCTCACCGCGCGAACCGCCGACCTCCTACCCGGCACCAAACTGGACTTCCTCGCGTTCGACCCGGACGACGAAGATGTCCCACTGGCGGTGACCAGGGGACGGCAGAGGGTGGCGTCGTCGTCACTCGGGCACCTCAGCGCGTGGCTCGACGCGCGACGGGAGGATCCCAAATCGATGCCCGCGGTGCGTTACCATTTTTATTTCCGTACCGGCAATTAGTCTAACGTCGTGTTTCTTTCTTTCACAGCTCCTGGTGGTGGACGCCGACGACCCCGGAGACCCGAAGCTCCAGCCGCTCGCCATGACCAAACACGTGGCGCACGAGCTGGTGCACGGTGCGAACGGGTGGGACGTGCTGTACTTGGACCGCGGTACCGCGCGGTACAGGTGGAAGTTCTACGTGGTCTCCGCCCGGTTCCTGACCCGACTGCCCGAGCTGCTACGAACAAATCAGTACGTAACTACGGCGGAGTGGACGAAAGGTTTGTGCCGCGCGGGTACCCTGCGGTGCTTCGATTACTTTGGGGAGGTTGGCGGGGTGTACCCGGTGGGTGAACCCCCGCCGCCGCCACCGGCGAAGGGAGAGGGTGACGTGAGAGGCAAGGACATACTAAACTCTGGCGGCGACTGGCACAGCTCGGACAACGCTGTGGCATCTATAGGGCAACTGGAGGACACCGCCGTCGATGTCGATTTCTCTTCCAACGATAGGTCGTATAAGAGGGCGCACAAGGTGGAGAAGGCCATCGGGTACCACACGAAGGACCTACCGCGTAACAGTTCCAGGGCTGAGGATCTGGCGATGACGCTGGCGCGAGGATTGTCCCCGGCGTTGGTAAGTTTATTTTCATTCTCGTATAGGCAAATTGACTGACGTTGTGTTTTGTTTACAGGATGAAATCGCGGAGGTGGCTTCCAAGACGGCGGATGAGGTGGTTGACTTTATACTGAACGGTGTGGTGCCGGAGGAGGACGACTGGGTTAGCAAGAATAAGGAGCGCATGGAGGAGGAGCTACGTGACCAGGAGGACGCGCGGGAGCGGGAGGTGGCGGAGTCCGAGGCGGCGATGGAGCGAAAGGCTATGGAGGATTTATGGTCGGACGGGCCAGAGATGGACGACGCCATCCGAGAGGAACAAAGGCGAGAAGAGGACGAGACGGAGACGGCGGAGCACGAGAAGAAGGTGCAGTCCTCGCAGTGGCTCGCGGACGTCCTCGGTTAGAGACTATAATAGCGTGCATCGTATTAGCAACGAGGGGGGACGCGTATACATCGCATCCACCCGCAAACGAAATATTCTTTTGATGAGTTTATTTTAATTTTAATTCCCGTATGGGCAATTGTAATGTTACCTCATTTGCCGTCGTCCCACTCGTCGTCCCATTTGGTCTCGATCTCCCCCGCGGCTTTACCCAAGATGGTCTGCCAGAGGATCGGGATGTTAGCCTTGACCTCGGTGACCCCCCAGAAGGTCCCGTCCCGCCCGGGCTCCCAAGACGCGCTCAGCACGCCGTACGTGATGCCCGCCAACGCGGCTCCGAACGTCACCGTGCTCGCAAAGAAAAACTGCCACGGCGCCAAGTCGATGTGCCAGACTTGTTTGGAGAGGTAGAAGAGGGGCCCGGTGCTGAAGCCGAGTAGCAGCGGGATGCCTGAATGACGGAAAAGAACGGGGTGGACGGAAGGTCAGTCGGCGTTCATTTGGTAGAATGACGCTACGAAGGTGCTAATATAATCCGGAGAGACGTTGTTTCGTCGGGTCACGAGGTTGGGGTGGGAGGACGTACCGCTGAAGATGGTGATTCGCTTGAGCATCCTGTCGGTGACCACCTGGGGGATGCCCTTGGCGGACGCGGCGCGGTACTCGGCGCGCTTCTCCTCCATGCGCTCGGCGGACACCTCGTCGCTCTCCTTCTTCTTCTCGATATCAGTCTTGATCCTCTTCAACGCCGCCTTGGACACCTGGCCGGGCTGGGAGCTCACCTTGCCCCGCTTGCTGTACTTGAGCCCCGCCTGCTTGGGCTCAGCCGCCTTCTTGCTCGTGCGATCGGCCGCCGCGCTCTCCATGCCCTCGCGCCACTTGGCATCCTCTTGAGCCTGAGCCTTCTTGTTCCGGCCCGCGAGTTTCGCGTTCCGTCCCTTCGCAGCCTGCGTGATCGCACGACCGGCCCTCGGGGCCTTAGACGCGGGGGTCGCGACAACTCGGCTTTGGAGCGGCCGCGCGCGGATCGAGACCCGCGCGCTCATGGAGAAGCCCGCGGTGTGCGACGCCATCGTCGTCGTGACGCGGCGTGGTGTGCACCGCAGAGATCAACGTCGCCCGTCGACACAAGATGCAAATCGGATAAAGCTCAAGATTTTGGTGGATTGAACTCTTCTAAATGTTTTACGCTCTCACGCCCCGACGGACAGCTCCACCCTCGTCGCCTGCAGCAACCGCATGTTCGGATGCCCCGGGAAGTCCGCATCCACGCACTCCAACCCCACTTTACCAGCCTCACCGACGAACGCCTCACGATGGCCACGCTGCGCCGGGTCGCACACGAGCGCCATGGATCCGACGCCGCCCCGCGTTTTTAGACATTTGCCCGCAACCGCCGCAACCGCAACCGCCGCGTCACCGTCGTACAACACGTCCGCCGCGATCACCACGTCGAACTCACGCTCGGGCCAGTCACCAACTACACCCCAGTCCAGCGTCCGTGTCTCCACGTGGCACCCGTCGGACAGTGATCCGTTAGCCGCCGCTGACTTGGCGGCCAGCTGGAGCATTTCACCATCGACGTCCGTCATGACCACGCGGCTGGCACCCGCGTGTGCCGCCACGCACCCGCACAGCCCTAAACCGGACCCAATCTCCAACACGCTCTTACCTTGCACTAAGGACGGGCAGTGCGCGATGAGTCGGCCGAGCGCGATGGACGCGGGCCACACCACGTCCCCCGCGCCGTAGAGGGCATCTTTGTACGTGTGCAACAAGTCCTGGACACCCCCCGCGCTCACCGCGCCTTCCACCTCCGCCACGTTTGTCGGTACGTACAGCGAGACGGATTTACCCTGCCCGAGGTCGATGACGTTGAGCTCGGCGCCGTCCACCTCGCCCTTACCGCCGCCCTCCACCCTGGGCTTGGCGCCCTCTTTACGCCTGTTTCGCTTGGACTTTTTCTTCTTGGATTGCGCGTCGGGGGGCGCGAGGGGGGAATCCTCGCGCCAACCGGCGACCACCCTCGTCGATCTGCGCCGGGACCCGAACGAGTGGGTGTGAGCGCGCCGTTCGATACGGACGCCGCATCGGAGCGCGACGCTGCTCAGGGACGACATCCCGGGGGAGCCCCTGGGCGCGACGAGGTCTGATTGGTGCCACATGGTGCGAAACCCTCAAGGCCAGGTTTTTGGCAGCCAACGAAATTTGGTGCACAAGTACGGCTAGCGCTACGTCTACGACTAATCGGGCACGCATCACGCGGGAACCTTGAGCTCGTGCCCGTCGTCACGCATCGCCCGAAGCGTCACGCTCGTCCGGAACCCACGCTCCACCCATGAATCCCCGCCCGATGAACTGTTTGCTATGGGACTCCACCCACGAGGCGGATCGTGTCTCCGTTTGGCGATGCCGTGTCTCCATCTCCACCGAGCGTCGCCGCTGAGGAACAGCACGTCACCCGGCGCCAGCCACACCGGGTACGACGTTTCATATTCCATCCCTCCTCCTCCCCCACACACCACCGGTGGGTACATGTCCATCACCACCGCTGACTGCAGTGATACAACCGCGACGCCGTCCGCGAATGCGTGAAGGTCAATATGAGGAGTTAATCCATCCCCGGGGACGTAGTTGTTGACTATCATCTGATCGAACACGCGCCGTTTGGTATCACCGCGCGCTAGGACCTCCGGTGGGAAGATGGTGTATGTGCTGTCGTCGCCGTTATCAGTGGGACGCGCGGCGAGGTGCGCGATGGCGTCTGCGAGCTCGAGCGCCCACGCCGGGAGGTGTTTCCTTCCGAAACGCATCGCCTGGTTGCGCCGTCGTTGGGTCCCGCCGCCGGATGCCGCCTCTTCCTCCGCCGCGTTCGATTCGTCGTCCGGGAAGTCCACGAGGTCGTCGGCGCGTATGGCATGTAGGAGCCACGCCTGGGCGTCCGCACCGAGCGCCTCACGCGCCACGATCATCCCGTCGACGCCGAGGGGCGACTCCACGACGCAGTCCGTCGTCAGCGGGGGTATCGGGTGGTGAGGGCGCGCGGTGAGCGCATCGGCGTCGTCGTCGCTGTCGCTTTCGCCGAATACCTCGCGGATGAGATGCTCTCCTCTCATTCACGCCCGCCCCACCAGGCGCGCCCCACGTGTACTGGGAGTGATGGGGTAGCGCTATCGGAGAAGGCCGTTAACTTTTTTCGAGGCTGAATATTTTTGGCATTTCTGCATTTCTCGAGACTGCTCTCCCGTACGATTTTGGCCTGAGCCACCACAGCCGCGGAAGGCTCGGGATCATCGGCACCGCCCCGAATCCCACGTTGATGGTCAAAAAAAGTGCCAAGTCATCGTCCCTCAAAACGTTGTCCTCGCCTTCGTGTCCACCCACAACGCACCCCGCCGGCTTCGCCGACGACCCCAGCGCACTCGCCTCGAGCCCTCGCTCGACGGTCGACCGCCCGAACCGCGATACGCCTCGTTCGTTCGCGCACCCTATCCCCCGCCCACCGAGGCGCCGGAGTTTGAAACCCAAAACTCGCCGTCAGAACCAAAAAGCGCCGTCAGAGATGGCCGCCATCGTCGCCCAGAGGGCGGTCCCCTTCGCGGTTGGAAGGTCCCGGGGCCGTACCACGCGTGCGCGCGTGGCCCCGCTGCGATCCAGGGGCATCGTCGCGGTGTCCACGAACACAAACACCGACACCAACGCGGTGACGCGCACGGACACGTCGGCGCGGGTGATGATATCCGAGACCAAGTCCGGGATTGTCCAGTACTCCTTCGGCGCCGTGCCGGAGTCGCGAAGCAGGGACCCTGAACTCGCCAAGGAACGCGCCGAGCGCTCGGGCATGGACCAATACGACGACAAGGACACATCCGGGCAGAAGGAACTCGTCTTCGACGTCACACTCGACGCCGAGGGCGGCGCCAACGCCACCGGACTCGTCTTCGAGAAGGGACCCGACGGCTTGCTCCTGGTGGCCAAGATCCGGCCCGGGGGAACCGCGGCGGGCGTCGTCAAGCCCGGCGACGTCCTCCTCGGCTGCTCCCTGCTCGTCAACGTGGAGGACGACGACGGAGAGTTCACCCCAGAGCTACGGTGGCACGACGCCACGGCGAACGGTCCGGAGCACGCGCTGTCCATGCTTTTGACCCACGGCGACGCGATGAACGTGCGCACCTGCCGCGGGTACGTGGTCAAGCGGGACAAGGCTATCCGGTCCGCGTGGGCGCAGCTCGTGCCCACGTCCCCGGCGAAAGACATCCGCTCGTGCTGGAACCGGCTGCTGTACCACGTGGACGCCGAGGAGAAGCCCCGGAAAGCTCCGGAGCGGAAGAAGATTGTCGAAGATAACACGCCCAAGGGGATCTGGGGCGGGCTGGTCGGCAGGAAGGTGGTGCCGGTGGAGGACAGCGTGAGGAACGCGTGGGGCGACATCTACCCGGATATGCTCGTGCCCGTCGCTGAAGAGGAGGAGCCCGCGGCTGAGGACGAAGTGGAGGAGGAGGAGGAGGAGGAGCCCGCCGCCGCCGCCGCCGCCGAGGAGGAAGTGGAGGAAGTGGACGACGACGACGATTACGTCCTTCCCGAGGAGCCCATTGACCTTGCCGCCGCGGCAGTCGCAGCCGTCGAGGAGGTCGTCGTCGAAGAGGAGGCGGTCGCGGAGGACCCCGTCGAGGAGGAGGAAGAAGAAGAAGAAGAAGAAGAAGAAGAAGACGAGGGGTTCTTCGGCAAGTTCAAATCCGTGGAGGGCCAGTTCGAGGTCCTCGAGGTCTCCATCGACTGCTCCCGCGGCGTCAACATGACCGGCCTCATGCTCGGCCAGAACCGCGGCGACGGCCTCCTACACGTCCGCGTGTGCCGACCCGGCGGAACCGCCAGCAAAAAGGTCAAGGTGAACGACGTCATCCTCGCAACCACCTACGTCGTCCTCACCCCGGACCCGGTCACGAAAAAACCCGTCGCCACCCTCGAGTGGCTCGACGCCACGGACGGCGCGTCCAACGAGGACATCCAGGGCGCCATGATGACGCACTCGCAGGAGATGAAGCTCGTCTTAGCGCGGGGGTCCGTGGAGGATGGCCACTTCGACCAGCCCTCTCCGGCGGCGCGGGAGCGGTGCTCGGACGCGTCCATCGGCGGCGGCGTCGCGCAGCCGGAGGAATGCGTCCCGGAGGACGTCAAGGCGTGGGCGGCGCGCGTCGCGGCGGAGGCTAGGGCTGTGCAAACGCAGGCGGACAGGGAGAAGCGGGAGGCTGTCAAGGTCAAGGCGGGCGGCGGCCGGGAGGAGAAGCTCGCCAGCGAGATGTCGCCAGAGGAGATCAAGGCTTGGGCCGCGCGCATCGCCGCGGAGGCGCGCGGGGAGAAGTGATCGATCGACGCGTTCGTTCACAAAGTCATGGCATTTACGTTTCAAATAAGCACGCACGTATATTCACCGAGCCCTCCGGGTGTCGCCGTCACCTCGGTTTTTTTTTTTTTTGCTCTGGGAGACTGTGAAAGACGTTGCTGACGTCAGCTTTGGAATTGGACGTTGACGGGACACTCTTTGGGGCGCGCGGGTTCTTGTCACCATGGCTCAGGCATGCGCCGCGTACTGCATCGGCAGCGCGTGCATGACCGCCACATGCTCGTGCTGCGGCTCGTTGGGCAAGGCGGTCAGCTCCGTCTCCGCGCGCGCGATGTACACGGTGGTGTTCGGCCTCGGAATGGGTTTGGCGGCATTCGGCCGCGACTACGCCAAGCCGTTGATGATGGAGATTCCGTGGATCGGCGTGGTGCCCGGCATGACGCCGAGCGACGAGTGGTTCGGGCAGAGCGCCGTGTACCGCGTCTCCCTCGGCAACTTCATGTTCTTCGGCAGCCTGAGCGCCATGCTCATCGACTGCAAGACGCGGTCAGATCCACGAGATCGGCACATACACCACGGATCTTGGACCCTCAAGCTCGCCGCGTGGGCGCTCTGCATGCTCGTCCCCTTCCTCCTCCCCGACGGCTTCATCGACGCGTACGCGTGGCTCGCCAGGCTCGGCAGCGGCGTCTTCCTGGTCGTCCAGATGGTCATCCTACTCGACTTTGGTGAGTGTCTTTCATTTAAAAATTACCCGTACGGGCAATGTGACTGACGCTGTGTTTTGTTTATGATATCACAACAGCCTTTCTCTGGAACGAAACGTGGGTCGCGCGAGAACACGTCGGTTGGGTCGTCGGTCTCCTCGCGTCCACCCTGGCACTGTACGCCGGCAGCGTCACCCTCATCGTGTTGCTGTACCAGTGGTATACTCCGACGGGCGTGGAGTGCACAAGGAACGTGTGGCTCATAACCACATCACTCGTGCCATGCATCGCGTTCACAGCCCTGTGCGTGCATCCAATCGGTACGTTTCTTTTGTATTTGGACATTTCTATTTCCGTACGTATGGGCAATGTGATTGACGACGTGTTTGTTCAAATTTCACAGCCAAGGAGGGATCTTTGCTGCCCTCCGCTGTGGTGACCTCGTACTGCGTCTACCTGTGCTACTCCGCGCTCGCGTCGGAGCCCACGACGTACAGGTGTAACCCGCGGGGTATCTACGCGGACGACGGGAAGGCGTCGGAGGTTACCAGCACGGTGTTGACGCTGGTGTCGGTGGCGTACAGTGCGGTTAGAGCCGGGAGCAGGTGAGTTTATTTTCTATTTCGAGTTTCTATTTATTTCCCGTATGGCCAATTGGACTGACGTCGTGTTTTTCTTTTGACAGCGACTTTTTCGGCGGGGTGCTTGGCGAGGACTCCGACGAGACGTACGCGTCGCTGTCCGGCGCGGAGGTTGGTGGCGGGGCTGACGCGAGTGCTGACGCGGATAGTGACGATGACGTGAACGGCGCGGCGTCCTACCCGAGCGGTCCCGTGAGCTACAGTTACTCGTTTTTCCATTTCATCTTTGCGCTGGCGTCGATGTTTTTGGCGATGTTGATGACGGGATGGGGCCGCGACGACTACAAGGGTGCGGAGCGCGTGGACGTTGGGTGGGCGTCGGTGTGGGTGAAGATGTGCAGCGTGTGGGTCACCGCGGGCTTATACACGTGGAGCCTCATCGCCCCAGCGCTCTTCCCGGACAGGGAGTTCATGTGAACGGCGCTGAGAGTTTTTTTACTCATAAATAGGTTGTAAACGACGAGTGTAAGATTTACCTTCGCCTCACTCGCCATGACGCCGGACGAGCGTCTCGTCGAGGCGGTTCTCGCCTCGAACGACGCGGTCGTCGCCGATCTCATCTCTCAGGGTGCGGACCCCAACGCGCAGGACCTATCGGGACGAACCCCTGTATCCCTCGCGGCTGAGACGGGCGCGGTTGGATGCCTCCGTTTGCTGCTGGGCGCCGGCGGTTCACCCGACGTCGGGGACGTCAAGGGCGACAGCGCGGTGAGCTACGCGGCGTCGACCGGGATGGACGAGTGCATGCAGCTGTTACTCGACGCGGGTGGGGACAGGGATAAGGTCGGGGATGCGGGTCGGAGCGCGCTGATGCGCGCGGTGCTGGGCGGGCATCAGCGATGCGTTCGGACGCTGGTCAGCCGGGCGGGTTCCTGCGACGTGAACGCGGCGGACGACGACGGCGTCACGCCGCTCGCCGCCGCCGTCGCGCTCGACCACGACGATGCCGCGAAGATCGTCGTGGTGCTCCTGGACGCGGGTGCGGACCCGAGACGCGCGGACGTGCGCGGCGTGGTCCCGACGCAGCTCGCGGCGGCGGGCGGCAAGATCGACATCCTTTCTCTGTTGTTAGCAAAGGGCGCTGGGGTCAACGACGGGAGCGTGTTCTCAACCCCGCTACACGACGCCGCGTTCATGGGTAAGGTCAAGTGCCTGCGACTGTTACTGGAGAACGGCGCGGACGTGAGTACGAGGGACGGCGACGGGCGGACCGCGACGGACCGCGCGAAGGAGGCGGGGGACTACGACGCCTGCGTGAAACTCTTAGTCCAACACGGCGCCGCGGACTTCACCGTCCTGCAGTAGCGACTCGGTGTTATTAGGTTATAGATGGCTTATTAGATGGCTATGAATGCGTCACGTACGTAGTACACCCTCACACGAAGGTAAAGTCGCGGTCGTTCGGGTCCCCGCACCAGCCGTACGCGCAGTTGTCCACATTAGTGTACATGTTCCGCCGCGACTCTCGCAAACTTTTCCTCGTCGCCTTGGCCGACTCTAACTCCTCCGTCGTATCCCTCCGTCGCCGCCATAGCGCGTTCTCCACGAACCCCCGGACGTCCGCCTTGACCCACTCCACGATCGCGCCCGCGATGGTGACCCGCTTCTCACGTCGCAGGTCCTTCACGGATCCGATGTCGTGCACCGTCACGCCGTCTTCGTCGAATGTGACACTCGATTGCCGACGCAACTCGCTATGGACAACGGGACTGACGCTTGGACTCGAGCTTGGACTCGAGCTTGGACTCGGGGAGTCTGCATCGAAGAGACCGTCGGGGCGTAGGACGGTATCGGGGCTCCACTGGGACGCGTCGTCCTGGGTCATCTTGGACGCACCGTGAGTACCCGTCGGTGTCTCCGTCTCGTCGGCGTAGTAGCCGTCGTCATCTTCGGCGCTCCTGAACGAATCAGCCGAGTCGTCCGGGGCTCCGTTGGATGCGTCCTCGAACCTCGGGCTGTCCGTCCCGTCCGATGCGTCGTCATCGCACGCCAGCCCCCGGAGCGCGTCGACGAGCGCGTCCACCTCCTGGACCTCCGCGTCGACGCTCGAGGCCGCGTCGGCGGCGGCGCTCAAGGCCTCCTCCCGTTGGCGTCGAAGCGTGGCCATTTTCAAATGGTTCCGACGACTCGGACTCGTCGAGTTCTCGTCGCTCCCCTCGCGGTATCCCCGCGGCGAGCTCGATCGATCCGCGGATGACGCCAATCCGCGCATCACGAGCGCCTCTCGCGTCGCGCTGGCGTCATCGAACCGCACCTCCACCTCCACGACCCGCGCCGTGGAGGACCGGTCGTCGCCCATCGACGGACTCGGTCGTTCGCTGAACAGACGCTGACCCACCACCTTGGGCGACGATGAGTGTGAGGCCTCCCCGGTCTCCTCGAGCATGAGCCTCTCCAGCTGCCGCTTCTTGAAGCTACCGCTCGGTCGCAGGATCCCCCGCGGGGACGGAGTGACGTCGGGCGGCTCCATCGTGCTGCGGGCGCTCTGTGCGACGCCGTCGAGGCCGCGACGGTTTTTTGAAAGCTGTCGCTCGAGGTTTTACTTTTTGGCAATGCCAAATAATTGCCAAATCTGCCCGTTTCCAACTGTTTGCTCGTGCGGGTACTCGAAGATCTCCATCGCATTTAGATTTAGGCACCCGGTTTCTAACCGTCGCTCGTACGAAGATCTCAACGGTCTTGTTGCTGACATGGCGGCCTCCGAAAGGGCAATCATTAAAAGCGCGTCGACGGGCGGTGGCCGTCTTCTCGTGGGCGAAACGAAGGGTATCCGATCCCCGGCGCGATCGATATGGCGTCATCACTCCCTGCAGGGTCATCCACTCCCCCCCCGCGCCGACCCTCCGCGCCGAATCCGAAGCGCACGGGCCCCGGATTCCGCGTGCGACTCGCCGAGGTGGCGAGGGGTATCCCCAAATCTTCGGTGCAGAGCGCGGCGCTGTGGGCCGCGGGTGACCTGATCTGCCAACGGCTGGAGAAGAAAGACACCGTGGACACGCGCAGGCTCGCCGTTAACGCCACGTACGGAGCCGCGATACTCGGGCCGGTGGGCCACCTATGGTACGAGGGATTGGACGTATTCGTCAAGAGGCGGGTGCCCGGCGGCGGGGCTCGGATGGTCGCGGCGAAGCTGGCGTGCGACCTGGCGGTGTTCGGCCCGACGCACCTGGCGTGTTTCCTCGGGTGGAGCGGGTTCTGGTCGATTTCGGAGGGGAACGAAGGGCGTCCAGGTGGTGTCACGAAGGCGTCGGGCAGTAACAAGGGCAGTAATAAGGTCAGCGACAAGGTCGGGAAGAGGGGCGGTGACAAGTCAAACAAGTCGGAGGGTAACGAGATGGGCGGTCGTTGGCGCGCCGCGCTCAGCCGCGCGCGCGCCTCCATCGGCGAGGATTTCATCTCCGGCCTCGTCGTCGACACCGGGTTCTGGGCACCTATCCAAACCTTGAACTTCGCGTTGGTGCCGGTCCGTAGGCAACTTTTATGTGTCAACTGCGCGTGCGTCGCGGACGCGGCGCTGCTCTCGTGGATCGCGTCGCACCCAGGTGAGCTGACTCGGATGTGGGAAAACGCGGTGGGTGCGCGGAAGGGTACGTAGAGGCGTTGGGTGATGTGTAGGTGTCCTAGCTAGCCAGTGGTGTATTCGCATAGTAGCGTCGGCGACGAAGGCACAGTTTTCTCACGAGTGTTTTATAAGCCACGTGTTTTATTGGGGCACATTATTGGGCACGTGGTCGGCACGCGCGCCTCGGGGAAAGGGACCGTAAAGCGGAGATGGAGGGTATCGCGGAGTGGTGCCGCGAGCACAAGCTGCGGGCTATCGGCGGGGTGTGGCTGACGGGGATAGGTGCGTCCATGGCTTACAACGCCACGCAGAAGAGCCTGAGCCCGTCGGTGAGGGTGATCCACAGCCGAATATACGCCCAGGCCCTCACGCTGACGTGCCTGTTGGGCTCGGCCGCCGCGGAGTGGTACGATGTGAAGTACAACAACAACAAGCGGGCGGCGGAGGACGATCCGTACGTGTACAAGCCGCCGCAAGGGACGAGGATCGCGCCGGTCGGGCGGTAGATCTAGCCGGGGCTCATTCTTTTCCCTATATATTCCCTGTAGTTTATTGGGGCGAACCCGCTTCATTGTTCAACGCATAGTAGACGTGTAGACCTTTCCTGCATGACGTCCCAGCCCGACCTGCGCGGCGCGCGGGTTCTCGACGACGAGTCCGCGTCCCCACTCCCACTCCGCGATGACACCGCGGAGTTCGTGCGTACGCTCCGGATGCGAGCCGAGGGGAAGGACCAAATCTCGAGGACCGTATGCGATGCGTTCGACTTCGATTCACCGGTGACGGTGACCCGAGCACCTGGGCGCCTGGACTTCATGGGCGGCATCGCGGACTACTCCGGCTCGCTCGTACTCCAGATGCCCATCGCGGAGGCGTGCCACGTCGCGGCGCAGGCGCGCCAGGGTCGGCAGGGTGGGCGCCTCACCATCATCTCCCCTCGTCGAGATCATCCTTCAGAATCTTCCGAAGGAGACCATCATCGCGCCGAGACGTTCACGTGCGCGATGGACGACCTGCTTCGCTTAACCTACGACGACGCGCGTGAGATGTTCGCGAAGGACCCAAACACCAAGTGGGCGGCGTACATCGCCGGCACCCTGCTCGTCCTAGCCACGGAGAAGCGCGCCAAGTTCGACAAGCGCGACGTGACAATCTACGTGGGCTCCGACGTCCCAGAGGGGAAAGGGGTGTCCTCGTCCGCCGCGGTCGAGGTGGCCGCCATGTACGCACTCGCCGTCTTATCGAACGTCCAGTTCGTCGGCGATGAGGGCGGCCGGGAGTTGGCGATGCTGTGCCAGCTGTGCGAGAACCGAGTCGCGGGAGCGCCGTGCGGAGTTATGGATCAGATGACGTCGTCGCTCGGACGCGAGAACCACTTCCTCGCGCTGCTCTGCCGCCCCGCGGAAGTGACCGGGCACGTCCAAGTACCGCGTGGGATGAAGATAGTGGGAATCGACAGCGGCGTGAGGCACAGCAACGACGGGGGGAGCGACTACGGTGCGGTTCGGTGCGCCGCGTTCATGTGTCGGGCTGTCATAAACAAAGCGTGGCCAGAGCTTGGCATCAAACACCTCACCGATCTGGAGCCCCACTGGTTCGAGGCGCAGCTCGTCAACGGCGGGGTACCGGGGTTCACGACCGGGACGGACTTCCTGGCGTCGCACCCTGGCGGCCACGGCGACGACGTCACAGCGATCGACCCGGTTAAGAGTTATCACACGGGGGCGTGCGGCGGGCACCCGGTGAGGGAGCACAGGCGCGTGACCCTGGTCCGCGACTGGCTTATGGGTTGCACGGAGACGTCGCCGATGGACACGCCAGTCTTGTCGCAGGTTGGTGCGTTCATGTACCAGTCGCACAGGTCGTACGGGGACTGCGGGCTCGGTTCACACGGCACGGATAGGCTGGTGGATCTGTGCGAGGGTAAGGGTAAGGGTCGGGGGGTCTTCGGCGCTAAGGTCACTGGGGGCGGCTCCGGCGGGACGGTCTGTGTTCTGACCAACACCGACGACGACGCGGCGTGCGCGGTGAAGGAGGTGTGCGAGGAGTACGGCGGGGACCCTACGGTGTTCGTGGGGTCCAGTCCGGGCGCCATGGCGTTCGGTCACCTCTCCGTGGTGGTTGGTGATCCTTAAATTCATAGAATCAGATTCACAATCGTCCCCTCTAAACTCTTAGTCTCCTCTTAGTCAGACTCCGCGCCGCCTTCCTGCCCGCCGGTGTCTCCCTTCCACGGCGTGGCCGTCTCCGTGTACTTCTGGTGGTCCTTATCCAGCAGGTGGAAGTGCTCGCGGTACCCCTTGGAGAACCCTTCGCCCTCCATCTGCGAGTCCAGCGGCGTCTTTGACTTTGATAGATCGTCCAGGTCCTCGTAGTCTTCCCCGCCCGCCATCGTGACCGGCACCGCGGACACGTCCGCGAGCGTCACCTGCTCCGTGGACGGGTGGTACGTCGCCCCCGCGGTCACCCCGTCGACGAACGCGCCGTTGACGAACGAGTATATCGAGTCCGAGTAGGCCCCTATGGCGAGCACGACGAACCCGGCGAAGATCATTGACACCGAGAAGCACACAGCCACCACGCCGCCGGGCCCGTTCCGCGACCTCGCGCCCCTCGGCGTCGCCTCGCTATCCGACGCGGACGCGGACGCGTCGCCGCCGCGGTTGGACGTCGCCAGCAGCGGCGCGCTCTCGCCGTTCTCCCGAGACGCCGCGACCATCGATGTGGGATCTTATTAGACTCTTCTTTTCTTCCGTCGCGAGCTCTCTTCCCTCGGGCTCCCTTCGCGCGGCGTTCGCGGGTCGAATGCGCGCTCGGATTCGGTGCGCGAATCGACGCCCGATGGAGTCGGTGCTCGGAGTCGCGCGTGAACGAACGGTGGAACGATACGCGGTGGTTCCCCCGCGCGCGGTTGTGAAGCTTCGCCGCCGTGTGAAGACTGATTCGTGTAACACCTAAAACTGAAGGTGACCATGTTGGGTATTTCGTAGTGGGCAAACAGTTAGGTCGAGTGTCACGCCGGTCTTTCATAACAGCCAGTGTTGCATGCGAGCTTCCCATGTTTACCGTTAACGCAGCGCAAAAAAATCGGCAAATCCAAACGCGTTGAATAAAGTTCGTCGGCACCCATCCTCGTCAGCCACAAACGCGTCCACCGAGCCCGTTCCAAGGCTCTCCATGGCGTTCCTCGCCCCGTCGGGCGTGGATCTGGCCACCCTCGGATCGCGACGGGTAAGTCTCGCACACCGACGCGGTCGCCTCGGCGATGTCACACCGACTCAAGTGCGGCCCCGTCGCCGTCGGGGCCCATCGACACTAACAATCACCACCGTCCCCCGGGCGTTCCTCGGGAACGACGCGGAGAAGGACCCGTTCAAGCGCCACCGACTCCGTGACCCGGTCCCGTTCCCACAGTCCATCGGCGTGGGGTTCCAGTGCGCGCTCGTGGGCGCCAAGACGGCGGTGACCAACCCGTCAGACGTGTGGGGACCGATGACGGGCGCGACGCTGCTCGTCGCCGTGGCGCTCGACGCGGGCGGGACGTACCTGACCGGCCAGTGGCTCAACCCGGGGGAGGACGCGGGCGCGCTGTGGACGCTGATCGAAGGACTCGCGCTCGTCGTCGTGGACGGAGCGTGGCTCCTGGTCTCACCTTTGATCGCCATCGCGGTGGTCCAGCAGTTACTGCCGCTGCTCGGCGAAAAGATCTTATTCGACGCGCTCAAGGTTCCGGTCGGTGGCTCATCATCACCCGGTGACTCACCGGGTGATGAGTCACCGGTCGGTGACTCACCGCTCGTAGCCCTGCGCTCGGCTCGCGTAGCCGAGCTGGAAGGCTCCGATGGCTTGGGCCTCGGGTCCATAGGCGTCGCGGCGGCGAGAGCGCAGTCCCTCGCGGGGCTCGCCGGTTTGGCCGTGCCCCTCGGGCTGGGCCTGTCTCTGGTGCCGGTGGCGGGCCCGTTCGCCGCGGGCGCGCTCGCGACGGCGGTGGCGGCGTACTCGCTTACGTGGGAGCTCCTCGATCCGTACTTTGAGAAGGCGGGTTTGAACTTCGAGGCGCAGGAGAAGGTGGTGTGGAGCAACCGCGTGGCGTTGACGTGTTTCGGGGTTCCGTTTTCGTTGGCGCTGGCGGTGCCCGTGGTGGGTCCGATGACGGTGGCGGTGGCGCAGGGAGCGGCGGCGGAGGTGGTGTGGAGGGTGCTGGAGAGGGACCCGGAGGCGGAGGCCCGGCGGGTGGAAATCGCGGAGTCGTGACGCTAGTTTGATGAAATGGAGATGGATATTACGCGACATCTCGTGTCGTTCATGCATGCAGTGGCGTTGTACATCTTGTGTTGGTGGATCAGTGGGCGTAGTGGCACTCCTCGTCGTTCGGGTTGCAGTCCGCATCCACGAAGAACGGCGTATCGCTGCGTTCGGCCGTGGACCGCACCTTACGCATCGTCCACGACACCGCGGAGCTCTTCTTTACGCCAGCCTCGGCGTACCCGTCTGCGTCTTTGCGGCTGCTCGTCGACTCCGCGCCCGTCTCCGCCTTGTGACGTCCGCCGAACTCTTCCGAGTCGTCGAGGTCGTCGCCGTTCTCCCGGAGCCACGAAAGCAAGGCGCCCTCGACGGTATCCACCAAGAGCGTGACCTCATCGCTGGACATGTCGAACCAAGGCGTGAACCGCAGGGCGTTGGACCCGCCGTGTACCGCGTTGAGACCCGCGCGGCGGCACCGTTCCTCGAGACCGCCAGCGCCCGTTACATTCACGTCGGGGTTGACGTGGATGGCGGCGAGGAGACCGGATCCCGCCGCGCGTTCAAACCGCGTAGGGTACTTGTCGACGAGCTCGTTCAGCGAGTCGAGGAGCTCGTCGCCGCGGATGACGATGTTGGCGCGTCGGTCCGGGGTCATAGATCGCAGCGCCGCTGTACACAAAACACGACGTCAGTCCAATTGTCAATTCGAAAATAAAAATGAACTCACCGCAGCCGACCCGCGCCGCTTTCGGGTTGAAACTCATCGTGTTGCCGTAAATGCCGGTCACGTAGGCGCTTCGCGCGCGCTCGGAGAAGGCGACGACGGAGAGTGGAAATTGCCCGCCGTTGAGCGCCTTGGAGAAGACCTCAAAGTCAGGCGGGTCGCACGTGCCGAACCCGGGCCAATCCACCAAGGACAGCTCGCCGGTGGCTCTCAACCCCGCCTGCACGGAATCAACGATCAAGAAGGTGTCGCGCTCGGACGTCAGCTTTCGCGCCTCGTCGTAAAACTCGCGCGTGATCCGCCGCCCCGGGTCACCCTCGCCCATGCACGGCTCCAAGATCATGGCCTCGACGAACAGACCCGCGCGGTCGCACGCGTCAAAGGTTTTCTTCAGCGCCGATACATCGTTCGGCTCCACGAAGAGACACGGCGGCGGTGACACGTCACCGCCTGAATCCAACCCGCCCTTCTCCGTGAACGCATCGGCGTCGTCGCGCTGCTGCTTGATCTGCCAGCAATCCTTCCAGCTGTCGTAGAACGGGTGGGCGAAATCGTCGTCGCACTCGTCGACCAACCCGTTCACCAAATCGTCCAGCTCTCTTTCCTTCTCGACTCGGAAAGAGTCGTCGACGTCAAACGCGCCTTTCCCTTCACCTCGCTCGCGTAATCCGGGACGAAACGACGCGAGCTCGTCGGTGTACAGCCCGTGCGTCGCGTGGGACACCGCCGCGGCCCTGTCGGTTCTGCCGTGGAACGAACCCTTCAACGAGATAAAAACCGGAATCTTCCCCGTCGCGTCGAGCACTGACCGGGCGGCCGCGTCGGTCACTCGCAGCGCCAGCTGTACACAAAACACGCCGTCAGTCATTCTAATTGCCTAATTAAGAGTTATACGAGAGTTAAAGAGACGTACCGTCACCGCCTCGCTGCCGCTGTTTAGGCACGCGAATGAAACGTAAGGCGGCTCGAGCTGGTTCGTCCACGCGGCTTCGTCGTCCTCGGCGTCCTGTAAACAAAACACGACGTCATACTAATAGCCTATACGAGAATTAAAATGTAACTTACCTTTTCGTCCGATATCATCCGCCGCGCACCTTTGACGCCTTTCCATTTGCGGCCAATCTCGCGGCGAAGCGCGTGGGTGAGATCCGCCTGAGCGAACGAGCTCGTCATGACGTTGGCCATGACCTCGGGCTTGGCGACGGCTGTGAACGACAAAACACGACGTCATTCTAATTGCCCATACGGAAATAAAGATGAACTCACCCGCGAGGAGGTTGTCTGGGGAGTGGCCAAAGCCCGTCATGCCGTACCCTGCGGCGTCGTACACTATCGCGCCGTGCGATGTGACGATCCAGGGTCCTCGCGCGGCGAGGGGAACGAAGGGCTGGATCCCGTCTTGCGGGTAAAAGTTCAGGACGTCTTTGGTCAGGCGGTGTCGTAGGTCGGGCTCGTCGAGGGAGAGGAGGGTGGCGTAGCACCTGCCGCCGCACAGGCCTTGCGAGTGGACGAGGCGGTCGTGGAGGGATCCGGCGTCGTCGATGGCGCGGATGAGGTCGTGGTCGCGGCGGAGCGCGGCATCGAGGTGGGTCTCGCCTGCGTGGGAAGAGGGGACGGCGGCGGATGTTGAAGAAAAAATGTTGTTAAACTCGGGGGGCAAAAGTTAGCTCGGAGATCCTAGTCAGACTGGTGTTACCGCGGCGTTGGGTGTTACCGCGGCGGTGCGGGCGGTGGGAAACGGGACGTGCGTACCTATGCCGTCGGTCATTCGCGTACCGGCGAACTCGGATATCTTGCGCAGGGTATCGCGCGCGCGCTGGATGCTCGCGGGCTCCACGCGCCAGCACCCATTCTCCACGTCCGAAGTTTCCTCGGGGGAACTTTCCAGGCGAGATCCTGACAGCTTCGCGGCGACGCGGAAGGTTTTGGCGCTCGCGAGACGCGGGCGACGCGTGCCGAAGGTTGAGAACGCGCGGTCACGCGACGTTTCCTGAAGAACCCCGGTCTTGCGCGGGACGTGCGCGCGAAGGGGCGTCGCGCAGGACTTAAGCATTTCGGGGGGTCGTGGTGATGTAAGTTACTTTTGCGTTTTTTTCCCGGGGTTGCCGAGCCTGGGTCGCGTGTCGTGCTGCCGCGGTCTCACTCGCGGCGACGCTCGGGGGACGCGGGCGTGAGTGTGTGGTCGTTTGACGCTCGGCGCGGCGGTATCGCGTCGGTGCGTCGGTCGTGCTGCGGTCACGTGTGTGTTTCCCTCGGAAGAAATGGGGCGCGTCTAAAGTCCAGGTCAGCTTCGAATCTTGAGATCTTCCGTCGTGGGTGTTGACGGCAACCTCGCGAAATTGGACTAATCTTATTTATTTTCTCCCGACTGAACGCCCATACATTTTTCAATTCACAAATAGATTCGATAAGATTCATAGTTCACGACGACACACAAACACCACTGTCATTGCTCGTGCTCTTCATGCGTGATTACTCACCAGCCGGTCTGGCGTCCCTCCGCCTTGGCGCGGTCCCTGGCGGCGCGCGCGATCTCTTTCGCCTCCGCTGTGCTCATGCGCTTGGGCGCGGCGCGTTGAGGCAGGCGGATGCCGTTGGACTTTTGAAAGTTGAGGACTCGGTTCATGAGCTCGAGGCGGTCGGACCCGGCGTACTTGTCCACGATCTGCCCGTTCGCCATGAACAGAAACGCGGGGACGGATTCGACGCCCCACTCCTTGCAAATGTCCCTGCAGTCGTCGTTGGCGTCGATGGCGATGCGGGCCCTGGAAGAGTTAAAAAGAAAATACGCCGTCAGTTTGATTGCCCATACGGAAATAAAAAGAAACTCGAAATAAGAGTCTTAAAAAGAAACGTACCATCGCGTGAACCCGACTGTGTTCCTGGCGAGTGAGATGACCGCCGGGAAGATGTGGAGGCATCCCGCGGGCGCGTCTTTGTCCATGCCGATGTCCACGACGGCGAGCTGCCTGTCGCACGGGACGTCGATGCCGACGTCGAAGCCCTGCTGCGCGGGCTGCGCCATTGCGCAAGATTCGATGAAATCCCTGAGATCGCCCTTCGACTTGATCTCCTGGACGTAGTCGGACGTGCGCAGGCCGCTGGCGCCCGCGCCGCCGTAGTAGAGTACGCCTTCGGAGAGGGCCTCCTGCGCGCCCGCGCCGGCGCCGACGTGCTGCCAGAGGAGTTCGCCGTTCTGGGAGTTTTGAGGGGAAATGATTTGTTAGTTGGGAGCGGAAGATATTTAGTTAGGTCAGCGGAGGGGCTGGGGATGGATGGAGCCTCGGGTGGTGGATGGAGCGTCGTGGGGTGCGCGTACCTTGTAGTACTGGTAGGTGGGATACTTATCCACGCCGAGCGTCCGGGCGACATCGCGCGCGCCGCCGCCTTTGGTCACCTCGACGCGGAGGAAGTTGACGTTCTCAGCTTCTCGGGCGATGCGCGCGAGGGATGAGGTCAACTGGCGGCACGCGTCGTCGTTGAACTGGAGGTTGGCGGATCCCGCGCTCTGGCTCCAGTTGTCGTCGGCCATCACGCACTCCTCCTCGGACTCGACGGCGACCATCACGAGCCGGTCGCCGGCGAGCGAGAGCCCAGCCTCGAACTCCTGCATGCTGTGGATCTCCTGCGAGCGATCGAGGACGCGCTCGGTCTCCCTGGCGCGACGGTCACTGATGGAATCGTACTGGGCGTTGACGCGGACGTTTCGTGCGGCACGCGCACGGGTGGGCTTGGCGCCGCGCAGCGCGCGGCGGGCGAGCACGGGGGCCACGAAGGCGGAGGCGGAGAGGGCGCTCATGGGGGCGATCTACGCGCGGGGGGCAATGACACACACGACGTATCAGGTGGCAACATAAGCGCTGATGCGATACGCGCTGAGTCAGCTTTTTTTGGCGCGAGCGTTACAACAGCTTTCGTCACTTACAACACTCGAGCGTCTAGCCCGAACCACGCCCTGAGGAACGCGCTGGTGCCCGCGTACTCACCCACGTCGCTCCACGTCACCGCCCCGGCCCAGTCCGTGTCGTGTCGGGCGAATAAATCATCCACCAGGACGTCCACGTACACATCCACACTCATCGACTCATCCACCCTCATGGCAAACCCAGCGTCGGATCCCATCATTTGCCGTAACCTCGGCGCCGACATCGTGTATCCCCCCTTCATCGTCAGCGTCACCGTGTCGGACCCGCCTAAACCCTTTGCTCGAACGTTCGGATCCGCGTTCTCGTCGTTCGTTTCGGTGTTCTGGAAACGTCTGGATCCATCGAGGGAGAACGCGCACGCCGCGGAACACACCGCGCCGCGGAGCATCTTGATCGCCTGATCCTTAGTCAGGGACCCGTCTCCGTCTACATCGCACGCGTCGAAGGCCACCTTCATCCGTGCACACGGATCGTTAGGTGACGTACACAGCGCCGCGCATGTGATCAGTACGTCGGCGACGTCCACGCGGCCGGTGTCGTCCACGTCCACCGCGTTGAACAGCGCAGACACCGCGGTGGACGGGGCTCGGTTCGCGGGGTTCACGCATCTGTGGAGGCACGCGTTGAGCCTGGCGACGGATACGGTCCCGTCGGTGCACTCCATCTGCTCACGTACGAGCGCGTCGCGGAGTTTGGTGAGGTCCACGCCGCGGAGCGCGGAGGGTTTGTCTGGGTTCGAGTCGAACGCGGTCGATACGCCCCCGCCGCTGGACGACACGATGATGTCCGTTTTCTCGGTGATGAATCGCACCTCCGCGCGTTGGGGCTGAACCCTCGGGGGTGCCGGGCGCGTCGGCAGCCGCGACGCCGTCATGGGACGACGATCGGGTGTCCTCGGAGACATGCTCTCGCTGATGTTAATGCGCGTCGCGGGCGCCGGTGTCGGTTCATCGGCGCCGGTATCGTCCCCGATGAGCTCGTCGTCCAGCAGGAAAGCCTCTTCGCACGACTTGAACGACGCTTCCGAGTCGAAGGATGTGTGCGGCGACGCGGAGGTGTGCCGGCGCCGGACGTGCCTGCCGCCGGAACTCGGAGCGGATATCGGCGGGGCGGGCTTCGTCGGCATCGGATACGAGTCTTGGTGGGCGGGAACCGAGGAGCCGCAGCCCATGTGCGCGCGCATCTGTGAAGTCTGTGACGAAAAACGTTGACTTTTTTTGGCCGCGGCAAAGTTTTGCCAAATTTCTATTTTTACTTTTTCAAGTGCCCTCTGACCTTAGCGCCGCGCTGAGCTCCTCCAGCTCGAACGCGTGGTTCCACCCAATCTTCCGGACGTACCTCCACCCCTTACTACCCAGCCACGTCTTCATCGCACCAAGCGGCGTCGGGTTATGCATGGACTCGTACAAGATCCACCGAGGCCGGTACCCACCCTCGATCCATTCCCTTAGCACAGCGTCGCCTGTGAACAAAACATGATGTCAGTCACATTGCCTATACGAGAATTAAAATAAACTTACCAACCCCTTCCGCATCCACGGAGAGTAAAGCGAAGTCCACCGGGACGTCGCACCGTTTACCCACCTCGGCGACGGGCAGCACGTCCACCTCGATGACTGTGTGTGTGTCAGTACCCTTCTTACCCGTGTGTTTCTTCGTCCCGCGCTGGGTGTTAGTAGTAGAGTGCAACGCTGCGAGTTTCTGTTGCCTAATCAATTCTTTTTTGTCCCTCGAATCGGACCCCTTCACGCCTCCCCCCGATGCGGTTCCCGAGGACTCCACCGCGAGCGATGACTCCATCGCCACGACGTCCTTTCCGATATTCAGCTTCATGGTCGTCGCCCTGGGCACCCCCGCCATCCCCGCGTTGACGTAACAGCTGTGTTGCCGCCCCTCCCCGTACGGATCGATGAGCGTCTCCTGCGCATCTTTCGCTAGTTTGAGCATGGCGGGGTTGGGCTCGATGAGGACGGTTGAGAAGCCCCATCGCGCGAGATTGTACGAGTTGGAGCTGAGGAACCCATCGTTGGCGCCGACGTCCACGACGAGGGGCGCGAAACCCGCGTGTGACCGTGGAACCTTGGACGGATGTGCATCGGAGAAGGATCGCTTGAGCACTTGTCGGTACCGCCGATAGACCCACGTCGCCTCTCCGCTGTGGCTCACGTCCACCCCGAGTGCCATCGTCCCGTCGTCCACGACGTGTAGTCTATTCACGACGTCCTTCTCCAGACGCGCGAGCGTTCCCGACGCGGTGAGGGATTGGACAGCCTCGCGGACTCCCGGACGCTCGGCGAGATCGGTTAGATCTCCGACGTCGGCGAGGTATGTCGCCGCGAGGGTGACGCGCGAGGTGAGCCATGCCGCGAGCGTGACGACGTGCCACACCAGTCCGAGGCACGCGAGTGATAGGCACAGCGACAGCGCCGAGCGCGCCGGAGACCTTCGCATCGAGTCGTTGGTGTGACGGTGTGACGATGGTAATCAATCGGCCGATTGTTGTTAAACCGGGATCGTTCGTTACTGTATTGAATTGCCTTTGGCGGCTTCCACTCGACGGGGCGCGCCGGGGCGGTGTCATGAATCCACCGCAGGGCACCGGGTTCGCACCCCACGGCCCTCCCGGGCAGGGACACCAACCGCCGGGGAACCAGAACCCACCGGCGGGGACGTACCAGATGATGTACGTGCCGGTCATGCAGCAGTACCCGGGCCAGGCGCAACAAACTTGGGCGCAGCAGCCGGGATCGCACGGATCGGTGCCGATGATGATGCCGCAGGGTCAGATGATGATGGCGGTGCCGCAGGGCTCGTGGGGCGCACCCGCGGCCGCGGGATGGGGCGCGCAGATGCAGCAGTACTACGGCCAGCAGCGGCAACAGCCCACACCCGCGCCCCAGGCGGCCCCACATCAGCGATGGTTCGGCACCGTGGGCGGTGGACCGCCGCCCCCGCCGCCGCCCCCGCCCGCCGACGACGCGACGCCGACCCACCACCAACCCGCGCCGACGCACAAAAACCCGGTGGCCGGTAAGAAGGCGCGCGGTAAGAACAAAGGAAACAAACACAAGGGACAACCCGATGCCACCCACGCGGGCGCCGACGCCGACGAGCTCAAGGCCGCCCCGTCAGATCCAACCAACGCGTTCAAGAAGGAGAAGGGCGTGACGTTCCCCACGGTGCACGAGATCCCGGTGCTCAAACCCGTCGACGTCTCCGCCTTACCCGAGGACGTGCGACGGTACAGAGAGGAGCGCGCCAAGAACTGGCCGAGTGCCAAGGTGACGACACAGAAGCGCGTGGCTGAGTCGGAGAGAGCCGCGCGGGGTGAACTCGGGGGTATCGATACCTCGGCGGCGGCTCGAGCGGAGGCGAGGCGGGCGGCGTTGAGGGAGATACTCGCGAAGCAGCGCGAGCTCGGGCACTTCGAGGCGTCCGAGGAGATCGGCGATTTGGATGGAGAGGGCAACAGCGGAGCGCCGGGGAAGGGGAAGGGACGGGGTTCGAGGAGACCGGGCGACGGCGAGCGCGCGGCGAAAGCGCCGAGGGTCGGCGGCGGCGACGCGGGGAGGGACGGCGCGTGCGACGACGGGGGGGCGCCCGGGTTGCGGCACAAGACCCGCCCGTGCCGGTACTGGCAGCTCGGTAAGTGCCGCAAGGGTGACGCGTGCGATTTCATCCACGCGGGCGATTCCGTCGTCCCGGGCGGGGGCGGTGACAAGCCGGTGTCGGGTCAGCCGTGCAGGTTTTTCATTCGGGGGCGGTGCAAGTCGGGGCGGCGGTGCCCGTTCGTACACGACGAGGCTGCGCGTGAGTCAGCGCGTGAGAAGCGGTTGGGGAACAAGCGGGGCGCAGGGATCACCGGCGGGTCCAGGGATCCGACGTTACTGAAGAAGCTGTTCGCCAAGGAGGTTCGCGTGGACCGGTCACGTTTGACGCAGGTGTTTCGTTTTTTGGTCAACAACGACTTCCTCCGCGACTTTGACCCGAGCGGTGCAGACGCTCGGAAGAAGGGTTTGGGGGATCTGTGGATGTTTCCCTGGGTGGACGATCCGGTGCGGAGCACTAAGGCGGAGCTCAGGAAGCTCGCGGCGGCGGCGGCGGTGGAGCCCCTGGAGGATGAGGAGGAGGAGGAGGCGGCGATCGGGGACGCCGAAGCCGAGGATGGCGAAGTTTAGTTTTGATCTTTTTGATGACACGACGACACGCGCGACTAAGCCTCCCCGTCCTCTTCCCCCTCTTCCTCTTCCTCTTCATCGTCTGCCTCCCCCTCCTCTTCCGCTTCATCGTCGTCGTCCTCTTCATCGTCGTCACCCTCCTCCTCCTCCTCCTCCTCCTCACCCGCCTCGGGCTCCTCTTCTGCCTTTGCACCCTCTTCCTCCTTAGCCTCTTCCTCGCCCCCAGTTTCCATCGCCGTCGCCTCACCAGCGCCTCCATCCTCCTCCGCGGGTTTCCCCGGGGGTTCCACCCCGAGCATCGCGGGTACCACCTTCTCCAAATCCTCCGCGCCCAGCCGCTGGAACGCGCCCATGTCAGCCTTGGCGATGAGCCTTAGCGCCTTCCACACGTACGTCTTGTCGTTCTTACTCTTGTACGCCTCCTCAATCTGCGCCTCGGGGTCCATGTCGTCAATGACGTTCTGAAGGTAATCACGCGCGGTGGGCGCGGCGTGCTTCTTGTCACCCAGCGCCCCCGCGTTGTCCTCGCTGAGGTTCCACAGACGGTCGAGCTCGGGGTTACCGAGCCGAACGCGCCGCTCCGGGGGCACCGACGAAGTCGCCGCGCCGGGCCTGGGGCGCTTGCGCGTAGCCGGGGCGGGCAGGGGCGGGGGCTTGGGCGCCTCCGCGACGCGCTCGAAGTCCTTGCAGTTCTCCCGCTTCCACAACACCCAGCCTTCCTCGCGTCGCATGGCCAACGCGACCGCGTCGGCGAACGAATCGCCCAGCGGCGGCGTCTGTCGAATCGCGGCCATCACCCGCTTATTCACCGCCTCGGCCGCCACGGCATCCACCCCTTTGTACAGCGGCGCGGTGCAAAACCCGAGGAACACCGCGCACTGCAGTAAGAAGTGCCGGCGGAACGAAGGGTCCCGTAGCTGCAGGTGGAGTAAGGGCGCCGCGGTGAGGTATTTGGTGCCGACGTCCGGGTCGATGGAGTGGTCCGGAGCGGTACCGGAAGCTCCCGCGGTTTTATCCAGCCTGTGCGTCTCGAAGTTGTCCAGCACCGCGCTGAGGGACTTGACGAAGTGGTTCCACCCAGACGGGGATTCGAGGGCCTCTGGAGGGTTCCCGAAGAACTTCTGGAGCGACCAGAAGGTTTCGTAAAACGCCCCGTCGACCACGACGCCGTCCTCGGTTCCGTCCCCGCCCTTCTTCCCAGACTCCTTCGGCGTATCCGCGTTGAAGTGCCTCGTGTCCAGCTCCACGGTGTTCCCTACGTTGTAGTTCCCACCGAGGTTCAGCGCCGATCGCTCGGACAGGGGATACAACGAGGAGAGTAACAGTAAAACGCGGCCGCGTAACACCGTATCCGCCGTCTTACTTAACCTTCGCTGCAGCTCGTTGCACGTCCGCAGCATCACCAGCTTACCGCGTCGCCACAACGACTCAGACCGTAGCCTACTCCGCTTGGACTCCACCCACGTGAAGACGTCCGTGCAGTCGGCGATCGTGCACGTCTCCACCAGCTGCTCCAGCGCGTTGAACACGCACGCCGCTTCGACGATACCCGTCTCGCTCATCTCCAACGCCAGATCCAACAGTCGCGGCATGGATGGGGCGTGCGCGGCTTTCTTCGCGCCGGACGCGACGTGCGACATGAACGCGGTGGACGATGCGGACGCGTCCTCGATCAGGCTGAACATGACGCGGCACAGGGCGTGTTCCAGTAAGGTCTTGTCGTCCGCGCTCGGTGGATCGACGGGCGCGCCGTCCTCGTTCAGCTTGAGGGATGCGACCGCGCCGTCGAGGGAGGTGCGCGCGAGGGACGACACGTCGCCAGGGGCGCGCACGATCGCCCCGAGTCGTTCCTGTGGAGGACGAGGGTGGGATGAACGGAAGGTCAGGGGAGTGATGGGGTCTCACGGGAGGAAGACGCGCTGGACGGGACGGTGGATTGACGGGACGATCATCGGCGGTTTTTAGGGTAGTTTGGACGCCACCGACGCGCGTCGGGGCCGCGATGGACCCCGGGGACGGCGCATTCATCGGGGATCGAAGGATGACACGACGGAATGTACCTCGAGGTCGGCGCGCTGTCTCTCGAAATCGGACGCCATCTCTCCACCGCGTGGGGTGCGGTCCGGCAGCCTGTTGGTTGTGGCTCTCTCTTCTTGGCGGGGAAGTTCTTGACTGCTTGATGATGAAGACAGCGCAAAATCTGTGCCAAAATCGCTGTCGGTCGGGCCATTGTGTAGCGCCCACGAGCGCACCGCATCGAGGCGTCGGGCCCAACGCCAGGACCACGCGATGGCGCCATCGGAGGATGACATCAAAACATGCGTGGAGAAGCTACGGGACGAGGACCGTGAGTACCCACGTCCCCGCCACCGCTCCCGACCCTCGTCGAATCTCAAAACCGAACCTTGGACTCGCCATCCCACGACCCCGCCGTCTGACCCGTCCCCCGACACCCACCTTTTCGTCGACTCCTCTCCAGTGTGGATGGAAGCCACGGAGGAGCTCATAGAGATGACCGGGGACAAGGACGACGAGACGACCCGCCTCGCCATCGCCAAGGAAGACGCCTGCCCGTGGCTCGGGAAGATCCTCGGCACGTACATCGAGCTCAAGTACGGCGAAGACGCACCGGGGAGCCCGAAGAGGGACCACACCACCTCCCTCGACGCCATCGACGAGGTAAACCCTAACGACGACGACGACGTCCGCTCCGACGGCGGCCTGTCCATGCTCTCCGCGGATGCCCGCCTAGAGGAGCTCGAGCAGGTGGTGATCAACACCCTCCAGTGCCTCATCAACCTCTCGCGGTCCAAAAAGAACAGGAAAGAGATCGCGGACGCCGGGTGCGTGGCACCCGCGTGTACACTCCTCGACCTCAACCTGCGCCGCGAGATCCACGACCGGTCCGTCATGCTCCTCATCAACTGCGTCACCGGTCCCATCCAGTACACCGGCCCGGTCCACGACGTCGTCGAAGACGCGGGCGGGGTACAAAAGCTGGTGCGGATGCTCGAGCTCGGACCCGACCATCCGACGGCGCACCGAGCCGCGCAGGTGCTCTCGCTCGTCTCCGTGGATCCCGAGATTAAGGATATATTCAGGGAAGATTGCGCGGGTGGATTCGAGGCTCTCCGGGCGATGCTGGAGCGAGATAAGAGCGAAGGGCTGTTCCTCAAGCACGCGGCTTTGACCGCCAATCACCTGTGCGACGAAAACGGTGAGTTTATTTCAATCTTTTTACATGGGCAATTAGAGTGAATGACGTCCCGTGTGTTTTGTTTACAGTTGCGAACAAGGTTGCGTTCATGGAAGCCGGCGCGGTGCCCGCGATGATGCGTTTGATGGACCGCGGGCCGAACGACCCGATCACGGCGATCGCGCTCGACGCGGTGACCATCTTAGCGGAGGATAACGACGAGGTGGACGAGGCTGTCGCGCGCACCGGGGTTCTACAGAGGGTGGTGGAGATGATCTCCAACCCGGAAAACCCAAAGTTGACGAACGCGGCGGTGACCGCCGTCATGCACATGGCCCGGGATTACATGGACGCCAAGCGGATGCTCACCACCGCGGGGGTGATACCCAAGCTCAAGCGGATCATCGACGAGTGTGCCATCGAGGAATCACCCGAGAGCGTCGCGTTGGCGCAGATGTGCGTCTCGAGCTTGACCAACATCGGTGAGTTTCTTTTTATTTTCGTATGGGCAACTAGAATGACGTCGTGTTTGTGTACAGCCATCGACACCGAGTACTGGGGCCAAGCCGAACTGGCCGAGGAGAACGTCGTGACGAACGTTCGGTCGGTGTTCCAGGCTGCTCCCGCGGAGTCCAAGATGGCGCAGGTATGCGTCGCGTTCGTCTACGCGTACACCGCGGGTAACTCCGACAACGGGTGGACAGTTAGGGAGGCTGGTCTGATCCCCGTGCTGGCGTACCATCACCTGTACGGCCGCGAGCGAAAGACGCGGGAAGGGAAAGAGGCGCTGGTTTCGTTGGGCGCCGCCGTGGACGACGACGAGGAGTCGCATGACGTCGTGAGCTCACTGTGCGGGGAGACGGTGCTGCGCGAGTGCCTCAAGGTTGGCGCCGCGAAGGGTACCTACCTTCCCCAGGAGAACCGCGACGAAAAGACCAAATCGCGGGAGAAACAAGTGAGTTTATTTTAATTTCCGTATGGGCAATTAGACGATTAACGTCGTGTTTTGTTTACAGACGCTATCGGACGTTTGCAAAATCGCGAGGTCCGCGATGAACGGCGCTGACTTTGCCGCCAAGGCTAAGAAGGCGTACGACGACCGCAAGGCTAAGTTCGCCCAGGACATCTTCGACGCCGAGGCTGCGCTGGAGCGTAAGCTGGTCGAGCAACTGGCGGCGAGGGAGAAGGAGCTGAAGGAGGCGGAGATGGCGCGGGGGGAGCTGCGGAGGGCTCAGGCGGACGCCGCAGTCGCCTTGGCGGGGGCCAAGAAGGAGATAAACGAGGCCAAGGCTGCGAGGTTCGAGCTGGACGCCGCGATCAGGGCGCTGAACGCCAAGCGAGGGAACGTGTTGAAAGAGAAAGAGGAGGCGACGCGCATGATTGACGAAAAGACGGAGGCGTACCGCGCCGAGAGCGACAAACTCGGGGCGATGATTTCCGTCTACGAGGAGACTTTGGCGGAGGCGTCCGGCGACGCGAAAAAGGAGATTGAGCGTAAGATCAAGGCTGCGAAAACCGCGCAGGGTGAGTACGTTAAGCGGCTCAAGCCCGGCGGGTGCAACGTCATCAAGGGGTTACAGGCGCAGATCAAGGACCTGGACAGGCGACTCGCCGATCCCGCCATCGAGTCCCTCGCCGAGCTGGTGAAGGAGAAGGAGGAGATCTGGAAGGTGGAGCAGGCCGAGGCTGACGAGGCGGAGAGGGTGCTCAAGGAGAAGGAGCAGGCTGAGGCGTGGGCGCGGGCGAACGCGGAGCGCGAGGAGCGCGAGGCGAGGGAGGAAGAGGAGAAGGAAATACGGCGGAAAGAGCGCGAGGCGCGCGATAGGAAGAGCAAGAAGAAGAAGAAAAAGCCCAAGTTCGAGGATGACGAAGACGAGGACGGGGAGGACGAGGGCACGCCGGTGAAGGCGCGGACGAGCGGGCGCGGCAAGAACGACGAGGATGCGAATGCCGAGAACGGGCCCAAGGTGATCATGGTGGAGGACGAGGAGGAGCCGGCGAAGAAGGGCTGCTGCGTCGTCATGTAAATTATTTTCTTCGTGCTCGTAATGCACAAATCCTCGTACGCTATCCCTTTTCCGTTATATCGCATCATTCACGCGGTCGACAGCGGCGAAGAGATTATTTACACGGCGTTGATGTCGATGAACTTTTTGTCTTGCTTGGGGACCTTCTCCTTCTGGTAGTTGTTGATCACCCGGTGCGAGACGAGGCCGACGACGGCGGCGCCGGCGAAGGTGCCGAGCACGGCGCCGGCGATGACGCCCGCGCTGATCTCGTCGTCGTCCTCCTTGGGGAGTGGGCATCCGCCGAGGCAGTTGCTTTTACCCGGGCTCGGTGGGGGGTTCTCCGAGTAGCCCCATTCGCCGGTGCCGTCGAAGTCCCTCTGCATGGTCTTGGTTTCCAAGCCTTGGCCGGTGAGCTCGATCGAGTCGATGAGCTGCTTCTTGTCGTTGAGCAGACTGACGGTATCAGAGCCGCCGATGCCGAACTTGAAGTGGGTCTCCTTACACAGGAGCTTGAAGGAGTAGCCGGGAATGACGTTATCGGCCTTTGGGAAGATGTAAACGTCCTTGTGCAGGACACCCTTTTCGTCAGCGAGATGCCAGCCGCCGATGTCAACTGCTGCTTTGCCGTAGTTGTACAGCTCGACCCAGTCCTCGCCGTCGCAGACGTCCTTGCCGGAACCTTTGTCAGCAACCTCGTTTAGCACCACGGTGAACGTTCCTGGGGGTGCAGTCGCGGGTGCGTCTCCCTCGGGTTTGTAAATCATACCCTTGTTGGTCTTTTTCGGGGTGGGAGGGGTGAGGTAAGTCCAAACACCACCGCCATCCTCGGTGCGGGCGTACACAGTGGTCGCATCGCCGCGCTCGAGGAACGGGCCGGCGCTGTCCATCGTTTCGTTTTTCTCATTAAGGAGGGTGATGGTATCGTCGGATCCGATGCCGAACTTGAAGTCGTGGAAGTCCAGGTTTGCGTCACCTTTGGCCTCCCCGCAGAGAAGGAGGAAGCCCTTGGGGGGGATTTTCACTTGGGCGTGGTTCGCGGCGTGAATGTATGCGTCCGCGCCGTTTTTGCCATCGTTGTCGTGGATCAGCCAACCTGTGACGTCAACCTCGGTGGACTCGGCGTTGTAGATTTCGATGTAGTCTGCGGCGGGGTTGCACGCCACGGAGTCGGCCATGTCGGTGCCCTTGTCTGCAATCTCATTCAGAAAGACCATGAGCTTAGACGGGAGCATGTCTTTGTTGGTGGTGCCCGGAGAGGGCAGGCGCATAACCTTGAAGCCGGTACCGTCGGTCGCGCCTTCGCCATTCTTTTCGCGGGCGTACGTATACCACACTGGGTCTTGATTGAATTCGAAATCAGGAAGGTCACCGGTGGTGTCGAGGATGTTGCCCGAGGCATCTTCGAGGGTGACTTTGTCCTTATCTCCAATTCCAAAGGTGAAGTCCTGGGGGTTGGAACCGTCCTTGCAGCAGAGGAGAAAATCCCCGGCGGCGATTGTGATGGACGGGAAGGTTATTGCGTCGAGATCCTTGTCGGACATCTTGTAGTTCTGGATGTCCACAGCGGAGGCTCCGTTGTTGTAGAGCTCAACCCAATCTTTCGTGGAGCACGCGACATTGTCTCCCTTGGAGGCGACCTCGTTGATGACGATCGCGGCGTGTGCGGAGGACGACGCGAGCAGCGCTCCCGCCAAAATCGCGAGGGTTCTCATTTTTACGGAGTCTCTTATACCTTGACTTCGAATTGCACGGTGCTTGCGCGTCGGCCGGCACGGAGTGTGTGCCGCTCGGGGGAAAAACGCCCGATAAAAAGGACGTTTGGTATCTTTTCCCGGGAATATTCGACCGAACGGAATAACTGAGACCTATACGTGGCAAGTCACGCGCGGGGCGAAGTACGCGTCCCTCCACCTGCGCGAACCGAGGACGTCGCGCGTAGGAAGCTGGCGAAGCATTCACAGGGTGGGAGAACGCCCTCAGACCCCCATCGAAACGCCGCGCGCGCGTGCGCGTCTCAGCCGCGCAAAGAAAACGCTCCGGTAGATTTCACCCTCCAATCTACAGACCACTTATCGGGCGAGATCGTTCGGCCCGCTGGACGCGTGCCGGCGTGCGATGGGCCGGTCCGGTGAACGATTTTTAGCGTATCATCGTTAAATATCTTCCGAGAGCTCCAGAAAACGCCGGCGCTCCTCCCCGCCTCGCCACTCGCGCCACCTCTCCGCCGCGGCGTCCTTGTTGGAGTACAGAACAAAGCTAGCCATCGCAACCGCTCCGACCGCCGCTCCGACCGCCGCCGCCGCGCCGAGTTCCGACCGACTGAACGCGAACGCGGAAGCCCCCGACTCTCCCCCCTCCACATCCCCGGTGCCGGCCCCCGTCGGATCGTTCGAGGAGCCCTGCGTCGTCGCGCCGACCGCGGTGTATTCCCACGCGCCGTCGCCATCCGTAGCTCGGGCGTACGAGTTCCCGGGAACGCCGCCCTCGGAGAGCCGCCCCGTCGTGTCGACCATCTCGCCTTTGTCGTCCCAGAGCGACACCGTGTCATCGCCCCCGATTCCGTAAACGAATTCCCTGTGTTTGCACAGCACCCTGAAGCCGCCGGGATCGATGCCGTCGCCGTCGGGGAAGCGGTACGAGTGAGAATCGTTCGGGCCGCCGTCGTCCGATAGGACGTAACCGGCGAGGTCAACGCGGGCGCCCGACGGGTTGTAGAGCTCGACCCAGTCTTGGCCACCGCAGAGTTCATCGCCGCATCCGTGGTCGCAGCTCTTATCCACCACCTCGTTTATTCGAACGGGCGAGGA
>Ga0302116_1000205_pt1 | contig 34084 bp, 18 predicted proteins | sample AG5_SCM_MG_FD_203124 | JGI IMG/M metagenome (GOLD analysis project Ga0302116, IMG submission 203124) | Marine microbial communities from Western Arctic Ocean, Canada - AG5_SCM | ecosystem: Environmental > Aquatic > Marine > Oceanic | place: Canada: Western Arctic Ocean | collected 2017-10-01 | reverse complement strand
GTAGACGTTTAAACCTTAGCAGTACGCCTCGCGCGTCGCCCGCGGACCCCGAGCCGTGTGTAAAAGACTACCTTCGTAAAAGAATTAGCTGCGTTGTGCGCCGTCACTCGAGTGTTCCGAACGCGCGATCACCAGCGTCGCCGAGGCCGGGGATGATGTATCCCTGGTCGTTGAGCTCCTCGTCGATCATGGCCGCGTACACCCTGAGCCCTGGGTACTTATCGGAGAGGACGCTGAGCGAGGTTGGGCACGCGACGACGCAGACGATGCGAATGTTCTTAACCTCGGCGCCGCGGCTGACGCACTCCTCGATGGCCTTGTCGATGGTCCCACCCGTGGCCAGCATGGGGTCGGAGATGAGCACCCGCTGACCCTCGGCGAACTGCTTGGGTAGCTTGTTCAGGTACATCTTAGCCTCCAGCGTCGTCTCGTCGCGGACGAACCCGAGGTGGTAGGTGATGGACGCCGGGAGCACCGTCTTGCTCTCCTCCAGGAGCACGAGGCCGGCGCGGAGCACGGGGACCACCGCGATGGGCTGCCCAGGATCCACCATCTCCACCTGGGCCGTCGCCATCGGACCCTCCACCTCGGCGGTGAACGTCGGGAGCCAGTCGCGGACGCACTCGTAGATCAGGAGACGGCCGAGCTCGCCGAGGGTGCTGCGGAAGATGGCCGGTGGGGTCATCGCGTTGCGGGCGATGCCGAGCCAGTGGTTGATCAGGGGGTGGGGCGGCACGAAGACGAGCATCTGGTTCGTCGAGGGACCCTTCGCCCGCTCGGGTTCGCCTTCCGCCCTGACCACCACCCTGGTCGCGCGAGACGCCGAGCGACGAAGAGCAGGGATCTTCGAGGCAGACGCCTTCCTGGAGGAGCCCGCGTTCGTCCTCGCGTTCGCCGAAGCCAACGCCGCGGAGGAGATGCATCGCATCGCGACGCCACTGGCCGCCATGGTCGTTTTGCCAACTGAGAAGCCCGACGCGCTGTCGAAGGTGGAACGCGCTGTCAGGTTGGCTGGGAGCAGACGTCGGTCTACGGGCAGGCGAGATAAAAAGGTGGGATCGGACTGGTCATCACAGAGCAAATAGTCAGGAAAATAGTGTCAAATCGGAGATCGATGATTGGGCAGATTATATCCACCTTCAACTCCATCTACGCCGCTCTCGCTGCGGCGAGCTCACAACGACCAGCGCCGCCCTCGCACGAAAAGCGAGACGCAACCTTCGATCGGCATCTACCCGAGCCGAGCGTCCCACTCAACGCGAGCGCCACCCGCCTCGCCCGTCGTCCGAGTCAAGAACCTGCGATAAGAAGCGATGGCCTCCTTCTCGCTCTCCGCCAGCACCGCGAGGACCTTCTCTCCCACCGCCGGCCGACGCTCCTCCGCCGGTCGACGCGCCGCGCGCGGACCCGTGCGATGCGTGGCGGCGGCCACTGTCGAGAAGGACTCCGTCAGCGTCGTCCTCCTCGCGGGCGGCGTCGGCAAGCGCATGAAGGCCGACATGCCCAAGCAGTACCTGCCCCTCCTCGGCACCCCCATCGCGCTGTACAGCCTTAAGAAGTTCGCCGAGATGGACGAGGTCGGCGAGATCGTCGTCGTGTGCGATCCCTCGTACCGCGACATCTTCGAGGGATGCCCCGTGTCCAAGCCCGTGAAGTTCGCGCTGCCCGGCAAGGAGCGCCAGGACTCCGTGTTCAACGGCCTCTCCGAGGTTCGCGAGGGCGCCGCGCTGGCCGCCATTCACGACTCCGCCAGGCCCTTGGTGGACCTCGCGGACGTGAGCAGGTGCTGCGCGGATGCGATGGAGCACGGCGCGGCGGTGCTAGCGGTCAGGTGCAAGGCGACGGTGAAGGAGGCGAACGACGACCTGTCCATCTCCAAGACGCTGGACCGAAGCAAGCTGTGGGAGATGCAGACCCCGCAGGTGATCAAGCCGGACCTGCTCAAGGAAGGCTTCAAGCTCGTCAACGAGAAGGGATACGAGGTGACCGACGACGTGTCCATCGTGGAGTTCATGGGAGAGCGAGTGCAGATCACCGAGGGTTCCTACGTCAACATCAAGGTCACCACCCCGGAGGACATGTTCATCGCGGAGAGGCTTCTCAACGAGCAGGGCGTGGCTGTGTCGGCGTGAGGATGAGAAAGCTGCGGGGTAGACGTTTGGGGAGCACGTGACAGATTTTTAATACAATTGACCAGCAACATCTTGCGCGGTCGGGAAACAAAAGCCGAGGGTAAGGCGAGGGGAAAACCATCTGTCTGCCAAAATGGAAAAACACCAAAAAGATTGATTGGGTTTCCCCCGCCGGGAATCGAACCCGGGCCTCGAGAGTGAGAGTCTCGTATCCTAACCAACTAGACTACGGGGGACCCCGAGGACAGAATCCTAGGGGCACTCCGCTACAACGCGGAGGTAGTCATTTGACTTGCATGTGAGATGTCGGATTTCTGGGGATATATTTGGACACGCTCCGGGCATACATGACGGGCTTTATTTTTTGCTCATGGATTGAGGAGGAGATGCTCTCGCATCCGTGTGCGAACGTGTTTGTCGATTTATACTTGGTAATAGGCTGCGGCGGCTAAGCAATGCTAAGCTAACATCCCGTGACTATCGGGTGATGTCCGGGGGTCTAATAAGTTTGCGCTACGTCACTTCCGCTCCGTTCAGAAGTTGAACGTCTTGGTGGACGTCGCGCTCTGCAGGAACCTCGACTCGGACACCTTCTTCACGGCGAGGTAGGTCAGGAGACCGAGGGGGCCGAAGAACATGCACCCGAGAATCGCGGGGACGACCGCGAGGTGCGGGATTCCGGACCGGCCGGAGTCCAGCACGAAGTATCGCGCGGTCCACAGGTCGAACACGATGAAGTGCGCCCACCCGGCCAGCACGGAGGTGGCGTCGGAAAACGCCTTGCTCAACCCTTGTGTGGTGGACAGGGAGGAGTAGTCCATGGAGAGGATGGACTCCGAGAAGAGCGCGTAGGCGAGGGCGACGTACAGGACGGAGTACGCCACGGCGACCGCCGCGGTGATCTTCTTGGTCATGTGCCACCGAGGCAGGACCAGGAGGGAGAACCACGCGGGGAGCGACCCGAGGTTCACCGCGTGAAGTATCTGGTTGTGCGTGTAGGGGAGGAAGGAGATGGGATAGGCGGCGGCCGCCGCGCCTTTGGCCTTCGCAGCCGCGAGGGATGCGCCTGGGTTTTAGGAAGGTGGAGGAAGGAAAGGTCAGCGCGTGCGTTCGGGTGGATTTTTTCACGCATGCCGGGAGACGACGGTTCGAGGACGCGACGGGGTCCGGTGAGGTTCGGGCGAGGACTCACAAGGAAACGCGAGAGCGAGGGCGGCGACGCCGACGCCGACGGCGATTTTGAACAGGAGCTGCGCGACGTGGAGGGAGGAGGCGGGGTCAGATACGTGGCGTCACGGGAGCCGGGGTCTCCGCACTCGAGGCGAAGAACGGACGGATGATTTGCGCGTAAAAGACGGAGAGGACACGGCGCTCGCTCGGGCGTACCTGCTTCTTATCGTCGTTCGCGGCGGGTGCGCTGATGTCAAGCGCGGCAGCGCGAGACATCATCATGTCGCCTCGAGCGGCCCCGGGCATCGCCACCGCGGTGGCGCCGCGTGTGGCCGGGCCCGCGACGCGAGCAGATGGGCGAGTGGGAGCCGCACTCGCAACGAACGCGAACTTCGCGCCCGGAGCGCGGGCCATCGCGCTGCGGCGCGCGGAAAGCGAGAGCGCGGCGGAGTTAACTCCCGCGATGACGATAGACGCCATGGTCGTCAGGTTCGCCGGTCGAGGTCCGACCCGCCACAGGCCAAGGAGCGCAGACAGGTGTGGTGCGGCCGCCTTGATATTTTCCTTCAGGAAGCGCTTGTCAGCCTCCGATTGGTCGTCCCTCCGAGAAAAAGCCCGGCGAGCCATTCATCGGCAATCTTTGGGTTTGCGGGCGGTTCATCCACCGCGGGTCGAAATCTGGATCTCGATAAACTCGCCGGCGAATTCCCACGTTCGCCCCGACACAGAGCGGAGCGCACCGCTCGGGAAGGGACAAGAGACGATGGCATCGCTCATCACGTCCGTGAACGTCGTATCGGCCGCGGTTAACAGCCGCCGCGCGAAGCCCGCCGGTCGTCGCTTCGCGCCACCACCGCGCGCCGCGGGCGATGGGCCGTCGGGCGATACCCCCGCCTCCTCCTCCTCGGATGGAGCGTCGACGTTCGAGTCGCCGCTTAGGAGGCCGTCCCCGCTGGAGCGCATCATGAAAGATCCCCTCGCTGCGGCGGTCATGGGTCCGCGGCTCGCCCTCGGCGGCGCCACCGAGGCTCTCGATCTCCTGCAGAAGGGCCAGCTCCTCGGGGTGCTGGCGCAGGCTCCCGGGGAGCTGAACACGCTGATGCAGGACCCGAGGCCCATCAACGACAAGGCCGAGGACCTGGTGCGACGCGCGGAGGGGGTGGTGGAGACGCTGGAGGAGCGGGGCATCGCCGCGGAGGCGCCGGGGCGTGAGATCGTCAGGTCGTTCGTGCCCGCGGAGCTGTACGACAGGTACCTCGACCCGGCCGCCGTCGGAGCCGGCGCCCCCGTCGACCAGCCGCCCGCCTCCACCGCGTACAAGGCGGAGCCGCCTCCGTCGACGCCGTCACCGACGCGACCCGCGCCCGCCGAGGATGGCGACGGTGTGGTTCCTTCGAAGGGGGAGGGAACACCCGCGACGCCGGACGCGACTGAGAGGGAGGACGCGTGGGTGTTTGACAGCGACGAGGACCCCGCGGTCATCGCCGCCGCGAGAGCCGTCGCGTCCGTGCTCGACAGCGAGGAGTGGGACGACGACCGCGAGGCTGGGCTTTACCCGGAGGTTCTGGGCGGACAGCAACCGGCGTCGACGTCCGGTGAGGTCGAGGAGGTGGAGGCCTCCGCCCAGGAGGAGGTCGAGGCCTCCGCCCCCGAGCAGACCCCGGCGCCGCCCGAGGTGACGTTTGAGGCGGCGAGCGCGGCGCCCGGCGCGCCGCAAGTTCCGCCCGAGCTCTGGGCCGCGGTAGAGGAGGCTGAGAAACTCGCCGCCGACGTCGTCATGCAGGCTTCGACCGTCGCCGCGAAGAGGGGAGCGTAGTGATAGTTGTCCTTTAGTGGGTAAACAGTTGTACGAATACTGAATTTGACGAAATAGACGATCTCAAAATATGACGTCACGAAGATCAGTCATGTCTATCAGCATTTCTCATTTGAGCCTTCCCAAAAAACACGTCATCAGTTGGAGATCCGGGGTGGTCTAACATAGGCGCCGTCCCTTGAACGCACGCGCGAAAAAGATGATGTCACTCACCATCGCCGCTCCCACCTCCGTCCGCGTCGTCGCTTCCACCCGGTGCGTGTCCCCCGACCTCCACGTCCCCGACACCCGACCTCCACGTCCCCGACACCCACCCATGAAATCAATCGATCCGGCGCTTTATCCTGTTTCCTCGCGATGACGCTGACGACGGTGTTCCCGCCCCTCTCCGTCAGCAGACGCGTGTCGAAGACCCAGCGTAAGGCTATCGGTGCCGTACCTGCCGTGTCGCGCTCCAAGCAGCGGGTTGTCAGGTGCGCGGCGGCTGGTGATGAGGCGCAGACCTCCGCCTCCAGCCGCAGGGTCGCCCTGATGGGCTCCGCTGCTGCCGCCGCGGCCGCCGCGGTTGCCCCCGCGCTCGCTGATTCGTGCCCCACCGCGGACACGGCGCCCCTCCTGTGCAACGCCGAGGTCACCAACAAGGTGTACTTCGACGTTGCCATCGGCGGTGAGCCCCAGGGGAGGATAGTCATCGGGCTGTTTGGCAAGGATGTGCCGAAGACGGTTGAGAACTTCAGGCAGCTCGCGACGGGCGAGAGGGACTTCGGGTACAAGAACTCCATCTTCCACCGCGTCATCCCCAACTTCATGATCCAGGGTGGTGACTTCGAGAAGGCCAACGGCACGGGCGGGTACTCCATCTACGGCCGCAAGTTCCCCGACGAAGCCTTCCCCTTGGACAAGCTCAACCACGTCGGCGCCGGCGTCCTCTCCATGGCCAACGCGGGACCCAACACAAACGGATCGCAGTTCTTCATCACCACCACCGCCACCCCGTGGCTGAACGGCAAGCACGTCGTGTTCGGCAGCGTCGTCGAGGGCCTGGACGTGGTCAAAAAGATCGAGAGGACACCCACCGCGCGGGGGGACAGGCCCGTGAAAGACGTCACCGTCACCGAGTCGGGTGAACTGCCCCTCGCGTGAGTGCCCCTCGCGTGAGGCGCGTTCGCGCCCTTCAGGGGTGATGCGGGGAGTGCGGGAGAGTCCTCATGTTCGTTTTTGTCGTGCAACTTATTCGTGTCGTCACAACCGGCTCCGAACCGGCTCCACCTCGCCCAGCGAGTAGTCGAATAGTAGGGTACCCAAAAATCACCTCCCCGTCACGTCACCGCCAATCTTCTGAAGTTTTCCTCGATCTCAAGCTGAAGAGGGGAAACGAACAGCGGAGAGCGTCAAACCGCGCCGCGCTTGAGCGCCCAAGGATCACTCGGGCACGTCGAGATCTGAGTCATCTTTAATCAGAGTACTCACACCAACCGCAGACGAGCGACGCACTCCGCAGTATCATGGCATCCGATGCGCAAGAGAGGTGCTGATTCGCCCGGGCCCGCGTCAGTGTCGGGAGGAAAGCGTACTCGAAGGGAGGGTAAAGAACGCGACGCGAGTGAGACAGCGAACGCGTCTGCTGCCCCCGAGTCTGCCAAGCCCAAGGCGAGTGCCCGTCGCGGGAGCGTCGAAGCCCCGGCAGCACACCTAAAGAACAAAACCTCCTCGGAGCAGGGCGCTTCGGGCTCGTCGCGCAGGCGAGGAGGTTCTAGCACTAGCGAACCAAAGAAAGGTGCCGAGGGCCAGAAACCCGCGAGGCGCGCGACTCGAGTGCTCACCGAGCTACCCGCGAGAGGCGCGAGCGGCGGCGGCGGCGGCGGCGGCGGCGGCGGCGGCGGCACCCCTTCCAAGTCAAACAGGCGGAGATCTGAAAAAGCGTCCAGGACCAGGACGCCAAAAAAAACCTCCGGCAGCGTCAAGGCGACGCGCAGGAGATCGTCGACCGGCGGAAGCATGGTGAGCCGCGAGGAACTCGAGGCGATGCGCCAGGACGCCTACGATCACGACGACCTGGACGAGGACGACGACGACGAGGAGGAGGAGGAGGACTACGAAGACGAGGACGACGAGGACGAGGACGACGAGCACGGCGGTGACGGGCACGATCCCTCGGGGCTTCAGGCGCTCCTGCGTCGCCTCGGCGGCGGGCTGGAGGACATGATCCCCGCCGCGGGCCAGACCCGCGGCCGCCTGAAGGAGATCCTCGCCGGGCTCCGCGCGGACGGCGACGATACCCGACAGGTCATGGCGCTGAACGAGCTGTGCGAGCTGCTCGTCATCTCGTCCGAGGAGTCCCTCATCACCCTGTCCGTCGACGCGTTCGTGCCCGTGCTCGTGAACCTCATGCAGATGGAGCATAACCCGGACTGCATGCTGCTCGCGGCGAGGGCGCTGACGTCGATGGCTGACATCATGCCCAACTCCCGCGGCGCCATCGTCCACCACGGCGCGCTGCCCGCGTTTTGCAGCCGGTTGCTCACCATCGAGTACATCGACCTCGCGGAGCAGTCCCTGCAGGCGCTGGAGAAGCTGTCGCAGGACCACGGATCGAGCTGCCTGCGTGAGGGCGCGATGATGGCCTGCCTGAGCTACCTCGACTTTTTCTCGCTCGGCATGCAGCGCGTGGCTCTGCAGACTGCGGCTAACGTGTGCCGCCAGCTGCCCGCCAGCGACTGCTGGGACCAGCTCTCCGACTCGGTGCCGGTTCTCACTAACCTGCTCATGCACGATGACGCGCGGCTGGTCGAGAGCGCGTGCACCTGCCTGACGCTCATCGCGGCGAACCTGAGCGCGCAGCCGCGACAGCTCCAGGCGCTCTGCTCTCACGGATTGATCCCCAACGCCACACGGCTCATATCCCCCGCGGGCTCGGCCACGGCGGCACCCGTGGGCGCCTCGACGTATCACGGTCTGATACGCCTCATCGGCACGTGCTGCAAGGGGTCGGCTGACGTGGCGGAGCAGCTGCTCAGGAACGGGCTGCCGGGAACCCTAAAGTCGGTACTCGCCGGCTGCAAAGTTCTCGCCAGCTCGACCGCTTCTGCATCGCCCGCTTCACCGATCGTGTCGGCGGACCAGCTCCTCGAGGTGACGACGTTGGCTAACCAACTGCTACCATCGATTCAGCCTGGAAGCGGAGCCTCCGAGTCGCCCCTCGAGTCCCTGGGCATCGACGCCGCGGCGCCAGTCAACGCTGCAACCACAGAGAACGGCAGGAGATCAAACTCGCGACGTCGCAGCGCGGCCGTGGCGTCGGAGGTTGTGAACGCGGCTGGTATCGCCCTGGAGGGCATCCTGAAGGCTGAGCCGGAGCTGCTTCGCGAGTACGGATCCAACCTCACCTTGTCACTCATGCAGGTGGTGGTCGCATCCGTCGGCACAAACGTCAAGCTTCAGTGCCTGGCCGCTCTTGCCAAGTTTTTGCACCACGCACCGCCTGAAATGCTCACCAGTGGATCCGCCACGCTTCAACCCGGACAGATGGCGTCTTTCCTGGCGGGTTTGGTGTCGTCGCGAGACGGAGCCATTGCCCAGGTGGCCCTCTACGTAGTGGACCTCCTCATGCAAAAACTTCCGGATACCTTCAGCCGCGCGTTCAGGAAGGAAGGCACCGTCCACGCTATCGAACAGCTTTGCGAGATGCACGCGGCGATCAATGACGGTTCCGGCGATAGCAAGGGGTCGAGTGGTGACATCACCCCGCGCGGACAGGTTGTGCCTTCCGGCGTCGGAAGTGGCAGCGCCGCGTCAATCGTGGCGAGGATGGCGCTGACAAACTCTGGCAGAAAGCCTGCCGACACTCCTCAGCGCCGGGCCGCCATGGATCGCGCCATCACCCTCCGCGTCGCGCATTTCAGTGCTGCAGTCACGGGTGGAACCGTCGCTCGTCTCCAGGGTGTGTGTGCTCCGCTCCGCAACGCCGGAGAGGACCCAACGAAGGCGGCGGCTGTGGCCATGAAGTTTCTCAACGCTCTCGAGGAAGGTGAGGGGACGTCAACATTCGAGCTCATCGAGAGCGGCGGTGTCGAGGCGCTGAGTTCGTTCCTTACGGGCTCCGACCTGCCCAAAGGAGACGGATGGAGCGAATCAATTTCCGCTCGTCTGTCGTCTTTCGTCCGCGCTGCCTCCACGGATTTACCGCCGCAGGCCATGAGCTCTCTCACGGAGCGACTTCTTGAGGCGCTGGCTGTCACCGAGACGTTACCCATGCAGCTGAGCGCCGGTGCGAAGGGTTCGGGTACCGGAACAACGCCCGGTACCAGAGGCGGCACACCGCGCGCGGGGGCGGGAGACGGGCTCAGCGTCCTCGCCCGCCCCTTCAAGCTTCGCCTGCGCCGAGCCTCGGGCGAGCGAGCGGAGCTGAAGGATTACGCCTCCAACATCATCCTGGTCGAGCCCCTCGCCACCCTGAATGCCATCGAGGATTTCCTCTACCCGCGTGTGCACAAGCCCCCATCGGGTCCCGCGACGCCGGCGGGGGGAGCCCCCGGATCTGGCGCGGCGCCGACCCGTCGCTCGGGTCGGCTCACCGGCGGGGCGGAAAATATGGACGCGGACGAGAAGGAGGAGGAGGAGGACGCCGAGATGGAGGAGGCGGAGGAGGAGGAAGAGGGAGACGGCGAGGAAGACTTCGACGACGATGAGCTGGATGACGACGAGGATGGAGAGGAGGACGTGCCCACCGCGGATGACATCGCGGATGTGGATCCGGCGGCTGAGGGAGCGGCGGGTGGCGCAACCGCCGCGCCGACCCCCGCAGGAAACGCCGGAAGCTCTCAACCCCATCCGACGCCAGCGAGAAGCGCCGCGGAGGTAGCGGCGGCGGCACCGCCCCGGTTGTTGTTTCGCGCGCCCGGAGTTGGTCCCTTTCACCCGTCGACGAGTGTGTTGCAGGCCATTCACGCCGCCGCGTTGCAGGCGGCGGAAAGGGACGAGCAGGGTGATGGACACGAGGATGGTGATGGACACGAAGATGGTGAGGGCACCGGACCGGGCCTCTGGGAGCGCACGCACACGCTCGAGTACGGGATCACTCCCAAGGGACAGCCGCTGCCCTCTCCTCCCCCCAGCTCTGGTGGCGCCGCGCTTCTTTCTTTAGAAGAGACGACCGACACGGCTGAGGCTCTCGCGGCGCTCGGATCCGTGGAGCGTCGCGCGGCGTTGGGGGATGTCCTTCCAGCCCTGCGCGGCAAGCTGTGCGATCGGGAGAGCGCCGCGAGTGTATCGGACGCCACGCGATCGATTCTCACCGTCATTTCTGTGTTGCACACGGTTTCCACGTCTGCGTCGAGGGTCATCAAGCTCGGGAAGGTTGACGACGCGAAGATGACGGCGGCACTTTCACTTCCATCGGATGCGTTCCTCAGCTCGAAGCTGGCCGGTAAGATGGTCAGACAGCTGCAGGACACGTTAGCTCTGTGCAGCGGAAGCTTACCCACGTGGTGCACCACCCTGGCGCGAGCGTGCCCTTTCCTGTTTCCTTTCGAGGTGCGGCAGCAGCTCTTCTACTGCACCACGTTTGGTCTCGCCCGCGCGCTTCACCGCATGCACGGCCAGTCACAGGACAACAACGGTGGCGGCGGTGGACGCGACCTCCGCGTAGGGCGTTTGCAGCGACAAAAGGTCCGCGTGTCTCGACAGCGAATTCTGGAATCCGCGATGAAGGTGTACGAGATGCCCGGTGTGCATAAGATGGTTCTTGAGGTTGAGTTCTTCAACGAGGTCGGCACCGGCACCGGACCCACGCTGGAGTTCTACACGCTCATGTCCAAGGAAGTGACCCAGCGCGCGCTCAAGGCTTGGAGAGACGCACCCGTGGATGGCGAGGTTGGCCCCGCCGACGGCTTTGTGAACGCACCCCACGGACTGTTCCCCGCGCCCGTCTCCGCGAAGGACTTTGAAGCAGCCGTGCCCGGAGCCCCCGGCGGAATCAAGCGAGCGGATCTCTTCAGGATGCTCGGTCGCGCGGTGGGCAAGGCTCTCCAGGACGGGAGGCTCCTCGACCTGGCGCTCAGCCCCGTGTTCTACCGCGCCGTCTCCGGCCGCACGCTCGCGCTGGACGACCTCGCGGAGGTTGATCCCGAGCTCGGCCGCACCCTTGAACAGCTATCCACCGCCGCGAAACAGATCGATGAGCTCAAGAAATCGGGCGCCGCCGAGAAGGAGTGGCGCGCGGTGACCGTGGGCGGTGCTGCCGTGGAGGATATGTGCCTGACCTTCACCCTCCCCGGCGACGATGCCTTCGAGCTGACGCCCGGCGGTGCGGAGGTGACGGTGACGGCGGAGAACCTCGGCGATTACGTCGCCGCCGTGGTTGACGCCTCCGTGGGTGGCGGCATCGCGCGCCAGCTCGACGCGTTCCGCGGCGGTCTCGCCGATATCCTCCCTCCCGCCACTTTCGGTATGTTCACGGAGCCCGAGATTGACCGCATGCTGTGCGGCCAGGGCCAGGCTTGGACCCCCGAGCTGCTCGGCGAGAACATGACGTACGACCATGGGTACAACGCCCAGTCCCCTCCCATCAAGGCTCTGGTCGAGGTCATGTGCGGATATGGTCCGGAGGAGCAGCGAGCGTTCCTCCGCTTCGTCACGGGTGCGCCGCGGCTTCCCCCCGGTGGTCTGGCCGCGCTGCAGCCGAGGCTCACGGTTGTGTGCAAGCAACCCTCCGGCGCGGCGGGTGGTGCCGCGGGCACCGGGTCGCAGCCGCTGTCGTCAGGGACGACGCTGGCGGACACCGACCTTCCATCGGCGATGACATGCGCGAGCTATCTCAAGATGCCGCCTTACAGTTGCGTCGAGGTGCTCAAGGAACGTCTCGGGTACGCAATCACCGAAGGCATCGGTTCTTTTGATTTGAGCTAGAATTAATCCCAATTGAAAAGATGCTACGAAGTCTCCGTGCTATTTATTTCCCAAACTCTATTCCTCGGACCGTGGCAACTCCCCTTGCGGTCCCCCATCCCGATTTCTTCTTTCCCTGGGAGGCGGGGGGTGTTTCCGGCTCGGGAACCATCGCGTAGTTTTCCTGCTCCGCGTCGCTGTTCGCCCCCTTGCGCGTGAACGGCGTGCGGCCCTGCTCGAGACACGCCAGCTCGTACTCATCCGTCTCGAAGAGGTTACCGGCGGCGTCCACCGTGACGGGCGTGTCGACGTCCATGAGGCGGTAGTACCGCGGCTTGACCAGCTTACACCCCGACGGCCTGATCACAACCTCGTTCGGCGGCAGATTTCGCAGCATATCCCGGTCGCACGTTATTAACGAGTTGGGCGCGACCATCTGCTGAGCGAACGCGTCGTCGAGCCCCACATCACCCGCGCCGCCGTCGTCAAACATGAGCCTCTGGTCGCCCCCGGAGTCCAGGACGTCCCCGCCGCCGCCGCCGCGACCGGAGCCGCTCGCCTTGCTCGGGGGGTCCTCGTTGATCAGCCGGCGAGCTTCCTTGGCGGAGATGTCGTCCGCCAGGTGGAACTCCACCATGGGAAGGTGCTCGAAGGTGACCAGGGATCGAACAAAGTGTCCGCCGCAGTTGATGCACACGTCACCCTTGACGGACACGAGAGGGTTCGTGGTGCTGCACCGGAAGCACAGCGGCAGCAGGTCCTCGCCGTCGACGTTCGGCCTCGACCTCGCCACCACGGACGCCAGGTCAACCTCAGCCTGCCACACCGCCGGTATTCGCAGGGACTGCAGCTTCTGGTACGCAAACCTGGCGAGCTTGTACGCGCCGAGCGCCTCGCCGTGTTTGGCGATCGTGATGAGCACGTAGGAGAGACTGATACCCATGGGCATCTCGTCGTGCGTGGCGAATTTCGAGAGTAAGAACTGTCCGATGTTCAGGAGCGTCGCGGGGAGGCAAGAGCTGAACGGCTCCTCCATGGCGCGGAACACGTAGTCGTAGGCGTAGTAAATCTCCGATCGGTCCTTGAGCTCGTGGAACCGCGCGAGCTTCGCCTCGTCCTCGTCCGAGAGGAGCGCCCGAGAGTCCTTCGGCAGGCTATCCGCGGTCTCCTCGGACATGAGCCAGTAGTAGTACCCGGCATCCTTGAACCTGCGCATCAGCACAGCGTTGTGCGTCAGCTGCTCGAGCATCCGCGTCGACATCTCGGACCGACCCGCGACTCTGTACGCCGCGCGAGCCTCGTCAAATCGATCGTTATCCGCCAGCCAGTTGGCGTAAGGGAGGTGCACCTTCTCCGCATGCTCTGGGTGCTGCTTCAGGAGCGCGAACGCGTCGTCCCATTGCTTCTGCTGGACGTGCAGCGCCATCAGACCGGCGTGGTCGCCGAGCTTGTTGTAAGCCTCCTTGGCGTGCGAGGAATCGCCCCACCGAGCAAAGTGACCCGCGCACTGCTGAAGCACCTTGGCGTCAGCCTTGACGTCGAGCAGCTTCATGATCTCCACCAGCTTGGCCCTCCAGTTGTTCTTGCCCACCAGCGCCACGGCCTTCTCGTACTTCTTCGCCTGGACGTACATGTTCACCGCGGATTCGTAGTCGCTCGTCTCCTCCGCCCACTCCGCCTGCCTGTTGACAAAGTCCGTGAGGGAGATGTCACCGCCGCCGTGTGTCTTGGCGTGCTCCTCGGCCCATTCCTTCGCCTGGTCGAACATTCTCATGTCCGTGAACATCTCCATCGCCTTGTCCGCGCGGCCGTTCTCTGCGAACTCGTTAGCCGCCTCGATGAACTTGCCCTGGTACGCCAGGCTCAGCGCTCGGAACATGAAAGGGGGTTCGCCCTTCTCCAGACCCTTCTCGGTGTCGGTCACGAGGTCGATGTAGCGCATGTCACGGATCCTGATGAAGCACTTGCGCGCCACCTCCATGTTCATCCCCGAGTGCGCCGCGAGACCGAGGGCCATGAAGTCCTTATCAGGCACGCCGAGGCAGGCCACCGCGTACGCGCCGTCGTAGTCCTCCTTCTTGACGTAGTGCCTCACGCTGGACGAGTGGGGCACGTCGACGGTCTGCATGCTGATGTTGTGCAGGCAGTATACCCTGGACGCGTTGAAGCCCACGGCGAACCCTTCGAGGTTCTGGGTGTGCACGGGGAAGTCCGCCGTCTTTATGGATATTTTCCCATCCCCCGCGTAGCAGAACATGTCCTCGTACACGCGGTTCCACGCCACCGAGTTGGCACCCTTGCCCTCGAATACGACACCCTTCGTCTCTAGGTCGTACACGAGCACCGCGGAGTTCTCGTCGACCACCGCGAGCTTCTTCCTGAACGCCGACATGTCGAGGCACCGGACAGCCGCGCCGTGGTTGACAAGATCCATCGGGAAATCGTTGTCGATGAAAACCTTGAGGCACTTCCCATCCTTGAGGCCGACCAGCACACCCTCCCCATTCTCCGGGCCGCCGTCAACCTTGATGTACCTGATGACGGAGTCCATCGACCACGTGCGCTCTTTTTTCCCGTCCATCGTGTACAGCAGGATCTTCTTCTCCATGCACAGCATGACGTGGTTCGAGGTGATGACGAGCAGGTTACACTTGAGGTTCTCCTCAATCTTGGTCATCACGCGGTACTGCATGTCGTCCGGGTCGTCGCTCTCGACCATCTGGTAGATCACCAGCTTATCCGGCAGCTGCACCGCCAGCTTGTCCTTATACACCGCGATCTTCTTCACGTAGTCCTTGCACCGGATCCTAACCTTCTGCTCCGTCTCCAGGTGCTGCACGATGACGTCCGTCATCATGTCCCTGTACGCGTAGTGCTCCCGGTACATGCCGTGCACGGTACTGAAGGTGAGCTGGTGCGTGCTGATGGACCCGTCCTCGGAACCGACCGCGATGGCGTTGTGCCCGGGACGCGCCCGCGCGCACCACACCCACGAACCCCGCTCGCACACCGTCGTCAGCACCGTCCCCTCCTTCGAGCAGAGCCTGGTGGTCTTGTCCGTCCCGCCCACGATGACGTAATCGCCGCCGCCAAAGTAAGACACCGAGCACGGATCGAACCCCAACACCCGGTCGTCGCCCACCTGCATGCCGTTGAGCTGGTAGAACGAAAGCGTACCGTCCCAGCACCCGACCGCCAACACGTCATGCTTCTCCCGTTTGTTCGGGTTCCACGCCAACGACCAGATGGGAGCGCTCCGCTGGATCTTAACCTTTTCGCCACCCGCCCTGTCCCTCACCGACACGCACCCGTCGTACTGGCCGAGCGCGAGGTGCTGGCCGTCCTTGGTCCAGCCCATGCAGAGCACCTTACCGCTCACCTTGTGCTTCTGCACGGACTTTTGCTCCGGGGCCCAGAGCCCAAAGTCGCTGGCGGTGGCGGACGCGAGTTGCATGGAGCACGGGTTGAACGCGAGGCACTGCACCGACTCGTTGTGGTTGTACTTGAGGATGCCCTCAGCCTCCGACGTCCAGATTATGATGGTCTTGTCCGCGCCGCCGGACGCGAACCTGGTGCCGTCGAAGCTCCAAGATACGGCGTACACCGCATCCTTGTGAGCCTTGAGCGAGTGGAGCAGGGCGCCGTCCTGGCACCCGTACACCAGCACCCGATTGCCCATCCCGGTCACCAGCTGGGAGCCGTCGGGTTTGTAGGCGACGTCGTAGCAGACGCTGCGGACGCCGTCCCTGTCGGGCGGGGCGTCCTGCCAGCTCACCGTGGCTCGCATCCTGGACCCCTGAGTGACCGCGCGCTCGCTCCCGCGCCCCCCGAGTCTGAGATCGGGACACCCGGCTTCGAGCCCGAGGGCGAGGTTAACTATTTTTGGCCGGTCGCTCGTTCAAACATGAATCACGCGCAACTCGAACCGTCCGAGAGGAACCCTTCGTTGTCCTCGATCTGGACCTCTGGTTGACTCCGCGTCCGGATCCTTTCACACCGGGAGGAGCGCACTGTGAAACCGCGCCGCGGCGTGGGGATACCAGCGAGGCGTCGCGACATCGTCCTCGCACCAGAGGCTCGTCGGTGAGCGGGCACGACCCCTTCGTCCGGGTCTTCGGAAGCTTTCGTTTTCAACTTGTGGCGGAACAGGTGTGGCTATGGAAAGATTTGAGAGGAGGGCTCGGCCTGCGACCGCCTCGGCGCGGCCCAAGCTCAAGAAATTCCTGCTGCGCTACTATCCCCCGGGTATTGTCCTGGAGTACGAGCACGCGGGTGAGCTCATGCAGCGCAGTGTGGACCTACTCGACCTCGTTCCGGACACCGACGCGGACACGCTCGTGAACGCAATCACGGCCCAGGAGTCCATGATCAAGGAATCACACAGGGAGCCCCTGCGGAAGCTGGTGAAGAAGCTGCAGGCGAAGCTCCGCGCGGTGTCCACCAAGAGCTTCGCATTGGTCAATGAGCTGAGGGCGCACATCCTGCCCCTGACCAACTGCGCGTTCAACAAGAGCGGCGATAAGTTCATCACCGGGAGCTACGACAGGACGTGCAAGGTGTTCCACACGGACACCGGCGAGGAGATTCACACGCTGGAGGGGCACAAGAACGTGGTGTACGCCATCGCGTTCAATAACCCGTACGGCGATAAGATCATCACGGGCAGCTTCGATAAGACGTGCAAGCTCTGGGACGCGAACAGCGGCGAGTGTTACTACACCCTCCGCGGCCACGCCAGCGAGATTGTCTGCCTCGGTTTCAACCCGCAGAGCACGGTCATCGCCACCGGCTCCATGGACAACACCGCGAAGCTCTGGGACGTGGAGAAAGGAGTGGAGACGTGCACTCTCGTGGGTCACACCGCGGAGATCGTCTCCCTCAGCTTCAACACCTCCGGGGACCAAATCGTCACCGGCGGGTTTGACCACGACAGCCGCGTGTGGGACGTGCGAAGTGGCCGGTGCGTACACACGCTCAAGGGGCACGGCGCGGAGGTGAGCTCGACGGTGTTCAACTACGCCGGGGATAAGGTGGTGAGCGGGTCCATCGACAGGACGTGCAGGCTATGGGATGTGGGCGGCGGGAGGTGCGAGCAGGTGTGGCGGGGACACAGCGACGAGGTGTTGGACGTGTGCTTCGACGCGACGGGCCGGCGGGCGGTGAGCGCGTCGGCGGATGCGACGGCGAGGGTGTACGACGTGCCGGCCGGATCGTTGGCGCACGTGCTCGAGGGACACGAAGGAGAGATATCCAAGGTTGCGTTCAACCCGCAGGGGACGCGGGTGATGACGGCGAGCAGCGATAAGATGTGCAAGCTCTGGGCGGCGGACACCGGGGCGTGCGCGCAGACGCTCGAGGGGCACACGGATGAGATCTTCTCCTGCGCCTTCAACTACGAGGGCGACTACATCATCACGGGAAGCAAGGACAACACGTGTCGCATTTGGAAGGCTTAGGACACAGTTTAGTGAGATATTTATTTTAGCTCGACACTGCGTTACCTGTATCCGTACTGAGGAGGGCCAACTCCCGGCGGCGGTTGCGGATAACCGGAGGAAGCGGGGGGCGGAGGAGGAGGGTACCCCTGCGGCGCCGGAGGGTATCCATGCGGCGCCGGGGGGTATCCCTGCGGCGCCGGGGGGTATCCATGCGGCACACCGTACGCGGGGGACTGTGGCTGCGAATAGTACCCGTGTGGTGACGGAGGAGCCCCGACGGCGACCCCGGGCGGGGGTGCGGGCGCCGACATCGACATGTTCGCCATGTGCGCCGTCGCCGCGGACGCCTGCGCCTCGGCCATGGCCCTCTGCGCGGCGGCTTGGTCGGCAGCCGCGCTTTGCTGCGCAGCCGCCGCCGCAGCCTGGTGGTGCGCGACGGCAGCCGCCTGTTCGGCCCTCCTCGCGACCGCCCCCTCCAGCTGAGCCTTCTCCCTGCGCCTATTCTCCACGAACCCTTCGCACTCCCCCGCCACACGGTTCACCGCCTCCGTGAACCCGCTGTAGAACGTGAGGCCCTGCTCCAGCCCGGAGGACAGCTCGTGATAGTGTGCAACCGCAACGCGCACCGAGGACGCGTGCGCATCCGTCGCATCCCTCCACGTGTCGACGTCGTACATCTGCGTGAACCTCGCGTGCGTCCCGCGCAGCCGCGACAAGATATCCGCCTGGCTCGACACGTTCGTGGCGATCGCCTCGCGGGCCCGGTCGTACTTGGCCAGCTCCGTCTTGAACAGGTCGTCGTAGTTATCCGTCTTGGCCATCACCTTGCTCATGATGTTGTCCTCGTCCTTGATCCGCCTCATCATCTCCTCGATACCCGCGCGCTCACCACCGACAGCCTCCAGGTCCTCCAGCGCCCCTCGGAGCGAAGGGAGCGCGTCGGATTCCTCCAGGGTGGCAAGCATGGGCGCGGTCAGCTTGGGCGTGGCAGCCGCCAGGTTGACTGGATCCAACACCCCGCACACGCCGTCCACGCCGTCGTCGATGCGCCGCCTGAGCGAATCGTCGCTCCTGGCCGCCTGCCCGAGGTTATTCCTGAACGACGTCAGCTTCTCCTTGAGGTTCACCGTGAGTGAGGCGCTGGGCGGGCGGGTCCAAGCGGCGGGCCCGTAGGCTCCCCGGCACGCCTCATCCTCCGTCGCCTCCGCGTCGAGCATTGACTCAGCCGCGCCAATCTGCTGCGTACACGCCTCGTTGATGTCCGCGAGGCGTGGCAGGCCGCCTCTCAGCGCGGCGAGGCCGCCCGCGCCCTGAATCGACGCCACCTCTTCGTCGAGGGGCGACGGGAGCCCTTTCCCCGACCCAGCCGCAGCGTCCTGGCCGCAGCCTGGCGGCGACTCCGCCCGCGCGCCAGCCTCCGCCGCGATGAGCAGCTCCGGGAGCTCCATCTCCCGCAGCGCGATCCTCGCTTCGTCGCTCGCGAGGGCGAGCACGTCGTTCTCCTCCCTGATGAGCGCGTCCACCTTCTCCGTGTATTTGCTCAGAGCCTTGAAGCCGCTCTCCGGCACGATGGCGGCGAACATATCCTCCGCCGACGCGTCGACAGCCTCCGCGGGGGGTCGAACAGCCTTGACCACGGCCGCGGCGCCGAGCGGTGCGACGTCCTCGTACGCGGGCACGCGCTCCATGTACACGCACTCGTTGTCCCTCTGAGCCCTTCGCAGCTGCTCGTCGACGGCGTCCCGCAGGGTGGCCACCGCCCCGACGCAGTGGACGCTGATCCCCCCCGTGTTCTTGGCCAGCCTGTGCGCGGCGTGAAGCTCGGTGGAGGCGACAAGCAGGCGCGCGACGGCGGATCCGATGTCCTCCGCGTCCTCCTCCGCCATCTTCGCGGCGCGGGACAGGGCTTCCGCGTGGAACATCGCGTCCTTCGCCGCGACGTGCGCGAACCACGACTTTTCAAAGTGTTCCGACAGCGGCGGCGACGCGAGCGCCGTCTTGACCTCCTCGTAAAACAGGTGCGTCTGCTGCGCCAGCTTGACCAGGATACCCGCGCTCTTACCGTCCGTCGCCGCCCTGTCGTAGAAGCACTCCTGCGCCTGCGCCAGGTGGAGGGAGACGAGCATGCCGGCGCATTCCTCGGTCAGATCCACGGTGGCGTCGCCGCCCCCCACGCCGGAAACCTTACCGAGCACGTCGTCGCGCAGCATCGTGAACGCCCCGGCCGCCTGCTGGAAGGCGTGGGCCGCCGTTTTGATCCCGTCGGGCGTGGCGCGGTCCGCGGCGAGGCCGAGTTGGGACCAGCTGGCGCCGAGGTTGAAGACGACGGCGGCTTTCTCAAAGTGCACGTTCGCGATGGACACCCTCTTGTTCGTCTTGAAGGCGTCCGCCCAGGAGAACGCGACGTCGATGTGACCCGACTGCTTGCTGATTGGGAACCTCGACTCCACGACGCACAGCGCGCGATAGTACGCCAGGAGGGTCTCCCTTCGCTGCTCGTGGGTCTGCTGGTCCACCACAATCTCGGATCTGAGCAGGCCGAGCCTCGTCAGATCTTCCTCCGACGACGTCGCCTCTTCGGGGGAGAACGTGTTCTCGATGTAGCTTCGGATGGGGCCGACCAGGTCCACATCCTCACCCTGCGTTTTACAGATGGAGGGCGAGCGTCAGTGAGGGATCCTACCGGTGCGTCTCTTGGAGGTGACGAGCGGCCTTTTCCGGCTTCATTTAATTTGCGGTGGTGCCGTCGCGTGGGCCGTCCGAGGGGGTTTCGCGACGTATCGGGGGCGGGTCGGGGGTTCTCTCTCACCTTTTTGGGTAATATACCCAGCATCACCCCATTCGCGGACAGGTGCTCCATGGCTGCCGCCCGTGTGCGATGCGACCTCCGTGAGTGGCAGTCGTCCCCTCCGAAGCATTGACGCTAACACTTAACATCGCGCCAATAAGTTTCTGGGTCTATTTCGACGAGTTAACTGTATGGGCAAATCAGATCTTGATGAAGCTTCGCCATTGGCCAAACGCGCTGCAGATAGCAAAACGCTCGAGGGGCATTCACCACAACCGAGGGACCCAGCGCGTGCACCATGTCGAGCGCGTCTCTCAACGCCGCGGCATGCGCCGGCGTCAGGCCCCAGGTTGCCTCGAAGAGGCCCGGCGTCACCTCCGTGGGGCACGGCGCGTCCTCGTCCGTCTCCTGGTCGAGCGTGGGATTGTTCACCTCATCCGGCAGGTTCCTGCGCGGTCCTCTGACCATGAAGGCCGCTCCCGCGACCGCCGCGACGTCCAAGGAGACCTCGGAGCAGTACACCGGGCGACGCGTGGTGCTGACGCGCGAGGAGGGAAAGAACGGGGACATGTGCGCTAGGCTGGCCGCGAGGGGGATCGACTGCCTGGAGATGCCCCTCATCGAGTCCGTCGTCGGACCCGACCGAGATGCGCTCCCCGCGGCGCTGAACGACCCGGAGGGGTGGACGTGGGTGTGCATCACATCACCAGAGGCGGCGAAGGTGTTCCTCGAGGCGTGGCAGGAGGCTGGCCGGCCCGACCTCCCGATCGCCACAGTCGGCAAGGGCACGGCGAAGATCCTCGCCACGCACTACGCCACGGGCGCGCTCACCGCCGCGACGTTCACGCCGTCCAAGGCCAACGCGGACACCATGGTGCTCGAGCTTCCCGTGCACGGTGACTCTACCCGGGTGCTCTACCCCGCGTCCGCCAAGGCTGCGAGCACCCTGCAGGACGGCCTAGCGGCGCGGGGCGCGAACGTGACCCGGCTGAACACGTACAGCACCGAGAAGGTCACAGCGGTGGGCCCCGATTTGCTCCAACAGGCCCTCGCCGCGGACGTGGTGACGTTCGGGTCGCCTTCCGCGGTCAAGGCGTGGATGGCGCTCACGGGTTTGGATCCCACGGCTGAGGACCACCCGGCGTACGCGTGCATCGGGGGCACGTCCGCGAAGGCTTGCGATACGATCGGGCTCCCGGGGGTGCTCTTCCCGGAGGACCCGGGGGTTGACGGGTGGGAAGGGGTGGTGCTCAAGGCGCTCGAGGCTAGGTAGAGACGCGGCGGGGACGCGTCGACCGTATTATTATTTCGTATTGTACTCAACATCACTCGGAACGGCTTAAGTGTTGAAGTGTCGCCAACAACAATTCATCGTCGTGTACAACCTGACGTTTTGTCTCATACACGTGTCAAAAAGTTCGTTTCCGTCGTTATCCGTCGAACACTATCCGATGACTGGCGACGAATCGGGCGACCTGGCGCTCGCGCTCGGGCTCTTCGCCTTCCTGTTCACCGTCGGTCTATGTATCATCTTACGTAAGGTCCCGCACTTCGTGTGGAAGCGGCTGACGGATCCCAAGGAGTCGCTATATGCGGTGAGCAGCCAGCGGAAATTGAAGAAGGCCCCCAGCCGCCTGCGACAGGGAGTTAAACGCCGGCTGAATAGCCACCTCTCGGAGGTCGTGCAGGAGAAGAGGTACGTCATGTATCACCCATAACTCATGACTCATCACCCGTCAATCGCTCATCGCTCACCTTCCTCGTCCTTCATCCCTCCAGCACGCGGAACTTGAAGAAGGAAACCAGCATCCGAAAGGCGCTTAGTCACCAGCTGACGGGCCACCTCGCGGAGGTCGTGCAGACCGCCAGGTACGTCACGCATCACCCATGACTCGTGACTCATCATCACCCGTCAATCGCTCATCGCTCACCTTCCTCTTCCTTCATCCCTCGATCCGACTTACAGGAAAGGCGATGGTTTGCATGTTTCGGACATCTCGCACTCTGCGAGGGCTGAACGCGCCGTGGTAACCAACTTCCGCGCCTCCCTCAGCAAGTCCGTGTTTACGTCCCACATCAGGTACGAGAGTAACTTCACACGGGGCAACGCGGACCCGGAGCTCAAGGTCCCGCCCGTGTACACCACCGAACGAGCGATCTATGTCCTAAGGCCATCAACCCTGCTCGCCATTTTGGTGCAGAGCGTTCCCGTGTACGCCGCGATCCTCAACGCCGTCGGCCTCTCCTTCCTCATGGCCTCCTTCTCCTGCTTCGTGTGGTACGTGCATCTCGAGTACGATGCGCCATCCAGGACGGCGTCCAAGCTCGTGATGCAACTCGAGGCTGCGCTTTCACACGTCCTCGGCGGGTTTCGATTCTTCCCCGCGTTCCTACTGCTCGGCCTGCTCGGGTACATCGTGAGCCGATGGAGGGACTTCCTCGTAAACAGCCACACGGTGCAAGCGCGGCTCCACGACATCGGCGTCGCGGTCGGTGGCTCGGTGATCGATTCGACCTGCCCAAAGACCCGATCGAACATCTTCAAGCTGTACCGCTACCTCAACGTCGTGCATTCAAAGACGTACGCGAGCGTGAACCCGCACGTGCCGCAGAGCGACGCCGGGTTCCTTCCGCAGCGTCTGTTAACCCCCGAGGAGGTCCGGCTGCTGGCGAACGTCCCAAACAAGTCGAGAGACATGCTCATCACGTGGATCCAGGTGGTTGTCGAGCGGATGATCCGCGCGAAGCAGGTACGCGAGTTGGCCATCGACAACTCTCTCTTTTGCGGCTTGCGGGGTATCACCGCGCGGCACATGGACCTGTTCGTGCGGAACATGCCCAACGTGTGGTACGCGGTGTGTCATGTGATCGTCAGCTACCTGGTGCTGCTACAGGCCCTGCACGTGGCGCTGCAGCTGGATCCAAAGTTCGTGGTGAACGCGGACACGGGCGAGCTCGCGGATGACAGGAAGGACGTGCTGTGCATGAACGTCTTCTGTGTCTTGATATTTTCGTTCATGGCGGCGTCCATCTACTGGATCGCTGAGTCGATGGTGGAGGTGCTGATCCAGCCGTTCAAGAACGCGCCGGACGCGTATAACTCGGACGCCTTGTTGTGCAGCACGGACCGCATGCTGTTCACGTCGTTGCGAGCGACATTCGATTATGCCGACGCCGATGTAGCCGGGCGGAGCCGCTTTGTACGGCGGCGGTGGGCGAATGCCGTGGCCAAGGTGACCGCCGCAAAAGGCAGTGACTAACCCGAGAAGAAGGGGGTAGAAGGCTTGGAGACTGGACTGAAACCGCATTGAAAGTCAATGATTGTTTTGACCTCCACCGCTCTATCATAACCGCATGCGAGAGACTGAGAAAAAGAAAGTTTTGGCAAGATTTACAGACTCGCTTCCACCGTGCTCACCCTGCTCACCCACTCATTCATTTGACGCGTCCGAGAAGCATGGCGACATCGCGGGCGTTCGCCCGCACCGTGTACTCCGCGATCGCAGTCTTGCTTCTTCTCGCGTCGCCGGATGTATCGTTCGCCGCGGGACAGGCATCGTGCGACGCCCCGCCCCCGCACATCGTGGTCGTGGGCTCCGTGAACATAGATTTGACAGTGAGGGTCCTTCTTCCTCCTTTATTGGAGGAAACGGTCACGGCGATAGACCCGCGAGTGAGCGTCGCCGTGGGAGGAAAAGGCGCGAACCAAGCCGTCGCCGCCGCGCGTCTCGTCGCGGGATCGAGACCGGTGAAGTTCGTCTGCCAGTTCGGCGGAGACGCTCACGCGTCGATGCTGGAGCAGGAGCTCGTCGCCAACGGGGTCGATTTGTCCCTCGGCGGACGCCACCCGGACCTACCTTCGGGGACGGGTTTCGTCATGCTCTCCCCCGGTGGAGAGGCATCGTCCGTGGTCGTCGGCGGCGCGAACTCCGCGTGGCCCGAGAACGACGACGAGCTCGTGTCGACGATGGTACGAGCGGCGAGGGGCGCCGCGGTGATGCTGCTGCAGCGGGAGGTCCCCGACAGGGTCAACCTCGCGGCAGCGGCTGCGGCGAAGATCGCGGGGGTTCCCATCGTCCTGGACACCGGCGGCGTGGACGCGCCGGTGCCCACCGCGCTGCTCGAGGCGGCGGACTACCTGTGCCCGAACGAGTCCGAGCTGGCGAGGCTCACGGACTTGCCCACCCGGACGGAGGACGAGGTCGCCGCCGCGGGCCGCGCGCTCGTCGCACGGGGCGCCAGGCGCGTCATCGTCACCCTCGGGGAGCGCGGTGCCGTGGCGATCGGTGAGGAGGGCGTCTTGGCGCGGTACCCGCCGGTGGCTGTCCCGGGCGGGCGGGTCGTCGACGGCACCGCGGCGGGTGACGCGTTCAGAGCCGCGCTGGGCGTCGCCATCGCCGAGGGAATCGAAGGGACCGAGCGCGGTATGGCGCTGGCGTCCGCGGCGGGGGCGTACGCGGTGAGCGTGGCGGGTGCGGTGCCGTCGCTTCCCACGCGCGACGCCGCCGAGGCTCTCCTCCCCGAGGACCGGCGACCACCCGCGCCCGGTGATCCAAAGTCGACTCCGTGCGCGAGCATGGAGGACGCGCGAGACGTGAACGAGGAGTGCCCGCTTCGATTCGGCTCGAGGCTCAACTCGATGAAGGAGCGCCCGGACCTGTGGAAAGGGGGTAAGCTGGACGTTCTCGGCATGGTTCGCAGGCTGGGCACGGCCGAGGGCATCGACCTCGTGGACTTCAACTACCCGCAGCACCTCGGAGGTCTGAAGCCCAAGGCTGTGACGGGCGCGCTGAAGGCGGCGGGTCTCGCCGCCGGTGCGGTGGCCGTGCGGTTCCCCGCGTCTACGTTTCGCGCGGGTGCGTTCACCAACCCCGACCCGTCCGTCCGTGCCGCGGCCGTGGACGTCGTCGCGGCCGCGTGCGGGTGGGCTCGGTCGCTGGACGCGTCCGCCGGCGTCATCGTCTGGCCCCAGTTCGACGGGTACGACTACCACATGCAGATCAACTACACGACGACGTGGCGGCGCGGGGTGGACGCGATCCGCGCGGCGTTGGACCGCGACGAGTGCGAGGGCGTCAAACTGTCGTACGAGTTCAAACCGACGGACCCGTCCAGTCGGTTCGCGCTGGTTCCCAGCACGGCGGCGGCGCTGACGCTGGTGAGCGACGTCGATCGACCGGGACGGTTCGGGCTCACCCTGGACGCGGGTCACCTGGTGGCGGCCGGGGAGAACCCCGCGCAGAGCGCCGCGATGGTCGCCGACGCGGGTGTCCTGTTCGGCTTCCACCTCGGGGACGTGCACTCGAAGCTCGCGGCGGAGGACGGGCTCGCGTTCGGGTCGGTTCACGCGGCGGGGGCGCTCGAGCTCGTGTACTGGCTCCGGGCGTCGTATGGGTCCGCGGGTGGGTACGCGGGGTACGCTTACTTTGACACCTTCCCCGAGGCGGAGGATCCGACGCGCGAGGCGGCGTACAACGTCCGCGCGTTCAAGAGGATGTGGAGGTGGGCGGCTCGGCTGGAAAATGACGGTATTCGCGACGTACTTCTCAACCACGACGCCATGACGAGTCTGGAGATGCAGGAGGGTCTTATCGCCTAGCTACATCGTTTGCGTTAAGTTGGTTCTAGTCTAAATCACGCAGCCTTCCACAGTCGTCCGCTCTTCAGGATCTCTCCCGCCATGTTCAGGCTATCGATGAACGCGTCCACGTCTGGAATCTGCAGCTGCAGGTCATCCGCCAGCGCGTACAGTTCGCCGGTGGTGAAGTAGGCGCTGTCCTTATCCTGAGCCTTTCGCTTCATCGCGTCCACAAACACCTTCGCCTTGCCGGACTTTTTGAGCTTGCCGCCCCCGCCGCGGAGGGTACCCCCCGGCTTGAGCACGTCCCTCATGCCCTCCTTCATGATCTCCACCGCGTCGTGCGCGTCCTCCGCCGTGACCGTCTCGCGCAGGTCAACCTTGGCGCGGGCCTCGGCGAGACGGATAAGAGCCTCCATCTGGCGCGGCGTTATCGGTACGCTATCCGCGCCCGCCGCGTACCGAGCCCGAATCTCCATGTAATACTCCTGAAGAATCTTGCCAGCCTCCGTCGAGAGCATGGGAAAGCAGTACGCCTTCGCGTAGGTGATGTACTTCCGCATCAAACCCACGGGCAGCGGCGCGAAGTCCTCGTCCGCACCCGCGAGATCCAGCCGGAGTCGTTGCTTGAGCGTCGGGCCCCTGCGAACGGCAAGTTGGTTGTCGGCGGCCTGTTCGCCGTCCCGCGGCTCCGGCTGCGTGTAGGCGCCCGCGTACTCGTCCTCCTCCTCCCGTTCCCGCGCCGCCTCCATCTCCTGGTCCTCGTGCGCGTGGTATGCCAGGAGTTGCTGCTGCGCCTCCTTGATCTGCGCGCCCGCGTTCATGCCGTGCGGCGCCAGCACGTGCCTCGACCTGTGCTCGTCCAGCTTGGCGTCGGCGTCGTCCACCAGGATGAAGATGAGGTCGAACCTTGAGAGGAGCGCCGGGGACATCTTGAGGTTATCGGTGATGTTCAGCGACCTGTTGTACACGCCCCCGTTGGGGTTAGCCGCCGCGATGACGGCCGCGCGCGCGGGCAGGGTGCAGAGGATCCCAGCCTTGGCGATGCTCACCTCCTGCTGCTCCATGCATTGCAGGAACGCGTCGTGCTCGCCCGGCATCTTGTCGAACTCGTCGACGCAGCACACGCCGCCGTCGGAGACCACGAGCGCGCCAGCCTCGTACGTGTACTGGCCGGTGGTTGGATCCTTGATGACCGCGGCGGTGAGACCCGCGGTGGACACCGTCCCACCGCTGCAGTACATACCCTTGTTCGATACCTTCGACGCCGCCTTGAGCATCTGGCTCTTGCCCATGCCCGGGTCGCCCACCACCAGGCAGTTGACGCTGCCCCTGGTGGGAATGCACCCCTCGTCGTCGAACTTCTTGCTCACACCCCCGAACAAGGCGAGCACGATGCCAGCCTTGACGAGCTCGTGGCCGTAGATGACGGGGCAGAGCGAGTGCACCAGCTGTTTGAACTGCTCGCCGTCGCACTCCTCGGTGAACCTGACGATGAACTCCAGATCCGCGGGAGACATCGCGGGTTCCTCCTCAATCTCCTTCAGGAAGTCATCCACACCGAGCCACCCTTCCTTTACCCTGCCGAAGTGATCATCCTCCGCCGCGAGGTTGGGCAGACCGCGCCTGAACGCCTCCTCCGCCTCCGCCGAGAGGGGCTGCCTGTTCGCGTCGTCGCCCGCCCTTCGTTTCGTCACCGACAACGCGTGCACCACCAGCTCGAAATGATTCGCCGCCCTCTCCCGCTCCAGCGCGCTCCCCTTGGCCTCCACGTTGTGCATCTCCACGATGCCGACTATCGTCACCCCGTCACCCGGCGAGCACCGGTTCACCAAGCTCCCCTCCACGTCCACGTTGGCGAACCGAGGGGGCCCGGCGCCGAGGTCAAAGTCTTCCTCCTCCTCCTCCGCGTCCTCTACGAGCTCCTGGAGCCGTATGCGCTGCCATTCGACGCACTTGACCGAGTCCCTGTCCGGGGTGAACTTCTTCGCGCGGCACCCCGGCGCGGCGCAGCTCTCGGGCTCGTCGTAGATGCCGTGGGTGAAGTAAAACGTCTGCGGCGTGTCGCACCTGTCGCAGTTAAACTCGAGCGTCTTTACGCGTGGGGATGACACGGAGCACCGGACGACCTGGCCCCGCAGCGTGACGATCTTGCCCGCCAGCCTGGAGCGGAGGTTCTTGAACGTCGCCCGAGCCTCCGGGTGGTTGACCAGGTGGACGTCCACCACCGGCGGCTTGACGAGATTGACAGCGGCCGGGGGTATCTGCAGACGCGGCAGCTCCCTCCTTCCCACCGGCGAGTTGAACACCACCTCGTGGATGGCCGCGCGGAGGCACAGCATGGCCTCGGGCGGGGCCAGTTCGAGCGCCGCGAACAGGTCGGGAATGTCTGCCCTCGCCTTCAGCTGGGTGAAATCGAGCTCCACCTTGACGTTCCAGTGGTAATGGGTCCGCACGCCCTTGATGAGCTCGAACCCGATCTCGCTGCTGAAGAACCTCGCCATCACCGCGACGAGCTCGGCCCGCCGGTCATCTTCCGCGAACCTGAGTCGCGGAAAGTACACCGGCCAGCTCGGAGGTATCATCTCGGGTTCATCATCTTGCTGTGGTGGTGGCGCCCGGCCTCCACCACCCCCGCCCCGACCACCAAAGCGGCCACGGCCCCTACCACGGCCTCCCCTGCCCCGACCTTCCATCTGCGCGCAAGAAAGTGGCCACCTCGAGGTAGTGCTACTTGTAAATTCTCCTTCCGAGGTCAGAGTGGAACGCAGAGGAGGGCGCGCTCATCTACGGTGGGAGCGCCATGAGCGGGGCGAAGGAGAGGTTCGAGAGGGCCAAGGCCGGCATAGCGCCGGCGAGGGGCGTCATGGACGGTATCCGCAAGGATGCACAGGCGGAGAAGCTGGGGCTGAAGCCCAAGGGCGGCACCGCGTGGAGCCACGGCTTTCTGAACCAAAAGTTTTGGCATCCGCTGTCGTATCGCAACCAGGAGCGGCTGTTCAAGGCTGAGCAGGAGGAGGAGACGAGGAAGACACGGAACGAGGAGGCGAAGAAGGAGTTCGAGGAGCGGGCTGAGTTTTTCAAGAACACCGAGCTGCTCAGCCAGGCGGACAGGGACAACCTGCGGAACAGGCAGCAGCTCGCCTTCATGTACCAGCAGCCGCCTGGGTTCAAGGAGATGCAGGAGCGCGAGAAGCAGGAGGCGGATGAACGGAAGCGACGGGAGATGGATGAACTCAAGGAGCGCGAGGAGGAGGCTGCGAGGGAAGCGGCGGGCCTGCCCCCCAAAGAACCCGAGAAGCCGCAGCGGCACCAGTTCAAGAAGGACATTCACGGCAACAAGGTCATGACCGAGGCCGAGATGCCGGAGCTCAAGGGTGCCCCTAAGATGGCCGGCGTGGGACTGGCGCGCGTGCAGCCCTTCGGCAAGCAGGTCAAGGCTGTGCAGTGCATGCGGTGCGGCGGTTTCGGACACGTATCCACGGACAAGGAGTGCCCAAAGCGCGACCACAACCCGGCGGATGAGTTTCGCGTGAAGCTCGAGGACCCGCTGACGCTGATGCGCGCGAGGGACGGGCTGATGAAGGATCGCAAGTTTGCGCTCAAGACCCCGATGACGATCGGGCGGTCCCCCACGAGGGGCGGGTGCGACCCCGACGGTGTTAATCAGCAGATGATGCTCGGAGACGCCGGCGAGGACGCGCTGCAACAGCTGGAGGCTGGACGGCCGGGTGGGATCCTGGACTCGCTGCCCAAGTCGGAGCGGAAGCGGCTCATCAAGGAGTACAGGGCGCAGGAGAAGGCCAGTAAGAAGGCTAAGATCAAGGCGGCCGAGGAGTACCTGAAGAGTAAGGGTGTCAAGGGCAAGGAAAAGCGGAGAAAGGCACAATAGGCAGTAGGTAGATGTTAGCGATGAAAGCACACGACACGTGTTTAAAGAACGCCATCTTAGGATTCCAAGGTACTCATGCTAACAATACGAATAGAACGCCCTCGACGACAAGTGAACAACAGTCCCTCACCACCGTGAGAGCCCGGGCTCGTGGCGCGGAGCCGGGAGGATTAATCGACGTCCTGCATGGCCTTGACCTCATCCTCGGTGAACTTGCCCTTGCCCGCCTCGGGACCCCCAGACTTGCGCTCAAGGAGGGCCTTGCGGTCCTTGTCGATCTTGAGCTTGGTGATGACGACCTTGGAGGGGTCGATGCCAACGTTGACTGTGGCGCCGTTCACCTTCTCGCGGGTGATGCGCTCGATGTGGATGACCCACTTCTTGCGGTACACCTGGACGACCTTGCCCTCGCGACCCTTGTAGTTACCCCTCACGACAGTCACCTCGTCGTCCTTGCGGATAGGAACCGCGCGAACCTGATGGTACGAAGAGAGAGGGGCGAGGTCAGCGCGTGTGGATGGTAAAAACAAGCCCCACTGGAAAAATAGACTGGCAAACCCTAATAACCGGGATCGGCGGCCAAGGCGCCTTGACGCGCGACCGGCGAGCGTCGACGGCATCGGAGCGTGTTGTGACGACGTAAACGAAGTCAACACACACGTGTGATGGCACGTCACCGCTCGTGACGGGTCGCGAGCGCCCGGCAGTCGACTAACGCGCGGCAGCCGAAGCCCGCCAAGCCCCGCTTCCCGAGAAAAAATAACCCGATGCTCATCCTGCCGACACCCGACGTCGTCGACGGAACGGCCGCTTCGATGCGGCCGCACGCGCCTCCGATCGACTTCAGTGTCGTCTCGCGTTTGCATCGGGCCCGACGGTTCAACCGGGCGCGGGAACGAGGCACGCGCGAGGCGCACGACCGCGTTTCCGCCCCGACATCAGGGCTCCGGATGGACACTCACCGAGTGCTTAGACTTCAGGTCAGTGGAGAGAGGAGAAGACATGATCTTGCGGCGAGCCGAAGAAGGCGCGGTGAAGTGCGCCTTCCTGGACTTGCGCCGGCTGCTGCTCACGGAGGTGGAGTACTTCATTTTGGCTTGTCGACTACACGTGCGACGCGCCCCTAAAAGAGGGTGAGTCGACGGAGCGAGGTTCGGCAAAGAGGGTTTGGAGTTTCGCCTTGTTTTTGCGGGATGTCCGACCGAATTTTTGCTTTTGCGGTCGAATGTCCAACCGACCAATGTGGGTCTATTCCTTGAGTTATTTTACACACGTAGTGCTGTCGGTGCTGACTCACTCGTGTTGTTACGCACGTCCCTTCGCCCGGCGTCACTTCCGCTCGTCGAACCGGATATACGACATGAGCGGCGCCGCTTCGCGTAGGATCGAGGTGCTCCGCGACCATGTCGCACCCGCGGACGACGAGGTACGCGCCCGAAAAATCCGTCCGTCGCACGCCCGAACCTCTGTACAGCGCGCTGTCGGATGTTGTTTGTTATCCCAGTAACCTACGTCGATCTGACGAGACGCCCCCGGAACCTCAAACCCCACCCAGGCCTCGCAACAAATCGCGCTGAACCCGACGATGGCCGTGGCGACCGCCACGTACGCCGTCCCTTTGCCCGAACGTCTGAGCGACGGCGACTTCCAGGTCTACAGGTGAGCGCGCCACCCCCTTCCGCCCAATTACACGCAACCCCCGAACCGGCGCGACGACTGACGTTCGACATAGACAACTGACGTCCGACGTATCCCACCCCAAACTCATCCCACCCCAAACTCCTAGGAATGCCGGGCAGTACACTCGCCTGATGACCGGGTACGCGCCCCCGTTCGACGGCGTCAAGACCCTGCACGACCTGTGGGAGAGCACGTGCAGCAGGCACTCCGACGAGGAGTGCCTGGGCACCCGCGACGTCGCGCCCGACGGAACTCCGGGCGCGTACCGATGGATGACCTACGGTCAGCTGTACGACCGACGCGCCGCGTGCTCGTCTGGGTACGCCTCGTTCGGCTTAAAGCCCGGCGACCACGTGGGCATGTACTCGGTGAACACCGCGGAGTGGTGCGTGCTGGACTCGGCGATGACGCGAACCGCGCTGGTCTCCGTGCCGCTCTACGACACCCTCGGGCCCGACGCGGTTAGGTTCATCTGCAACCACGCAGAGCTCGCGGCGGTGTGCGTGTCCCACGCGTGCCTGCCCACCATGCTCGGGTGCCTCGCGGAGTGCCCCACGGTGAAACTCCTGGTCGTGTACGCGCACGGGGGTAAGCCACTGCCGCCGACGCCGGCGGGCGCGGGACACGCGTGCAAGGTTGTCACGATCGAACAGCTGGAGGCGGAGGGGCGGCGGCGACCCGTCGCGCCCGTACCACCGCGGGAGGAGGCGATGGCGACCATATGCTACACGAGCGGCACCACGGGCGACCCCAAGGGCGTGATGCTGACCCATCGCAACCTCATCTCCAACGCGGCTGCCTACGCCGACGACCTCGACCTCGAGCCCGGCGACTGCCACGTGTCCTACCTGCCCCTCGCGCACATCTACGAGCGCGTCACCATGCTGGTGTGCCTCTTCGCGGGGGCCAAGGCGGGTTTCTTCCGCGGCGACGTGCTCGGTTTGCTGGACGACATCGCGGAGTTGAAGCCCACGGTGTTTTGCTCGGTGCCCAGGCTGTGGAACCGCATCTACGACAAGGTTCACGCGGGCATCAGGGAGGGCGGGTTCGTGAAGCAGAAGATGTTCGCCATCGCGTACGCCGCGAAGAAGAAGGCGTTGGAGGAGGGCAGGGCCCCGCCCGCCATCTGGGAGAAGATCGTCTTCTCCAAACTCAGGGATAAACTCGGCGGTCGCGTCCGGTACATGTCCACGGGCAGCGCGCCCATCTCCGCGCAGGTGATGGAGTTTCTGCGGGTGTGCTTCGGCGGCACCGTCTTCGAGGGATACGGCATGACGGAGTCAGCGTGCGTCATCAGCAAGACCCACGAGGACGACTTCAGCTGCGGGCACGTCGGATCGCCCGTACCGTGCTGCGAGATCAAGCTCGAGAACGTGACCGAGATGAACTACACCACCTCGGACAGGCCTTACCCCCGCGGCGAGGTTTGCGTGCGCGGCCCGAGCGTGTTCAAGGGCTACTACAAGGCGCAGGACAAGACGGACGAGGTTATCGACCACGAGGGGTGGCTGCACACGGGCGACATCGGCCTGTGGCTCCCCGGCGGCAGGCTCAAGATCATCGACCGCAAGAAGAACATCTTCAAGCTGGCGCAGGGCGAGTACGTCGCGCCCGAGAAGATCGAGAACGTCTACGCGCGAAGCAAGTTTGTCGCGCAGAGCTTCGTCTACGGGGACTCGCTCATGCCGTCGCTCGTCGCCGTCGTCGTGCCGGACGAGGAGGTTCTCCTGCCCTGGGCCGCGAAGAGTGGGCACCCGGCGGGCGGTGACTTCAAGAAACTGTGCGCGGATCCCGCCGTCGTGAAGATGGTTCACCAGAGCATGCTCGCGGTGGGTGAGGGAGCGGGGCTCAAGGGGTTCGAGCAGGTCAAGGCTGTGCACCTCCACCCCGAGCTGTTCAGCGTCGAGAACGGGCTGTTCACCCCGACGTTCAAGCTGAAGCGGCCCCAGGCCAGGATCGCGTTCCAGGCGGACATCGACAGGATGTACTCGGCTCTCGGGTGAGATTCAACACACGTACTGTATACATTAGAGACGCGGCTGCTACGTAGGCCATGTAAAGGACATAATACTCTACCGAGTCGCGCGCTTTTAGAGTGTCGTGTTGGTCGAACCCGAAGACAGATCCTGGCCGGAGGAAGTCGTTTGCCTCACTTGAGGGTGATGGGTTTCTTGCGATGTACATTGGGAGCACTCAGGGCTTACCATGGTCGGGGCGAGATTCGGTCGTGCATGGCGGGTTTGAAGACGATGTCGAGTGTGGATGGTGGTAGTCGGGCGCGATGGCGAGGATCCCCCTTCGGCGAAGGGGGATCGTTTTGAAATTTGAACTGAACTGGGCTGGTGCCCGTGGTCGGGGCGATGCCCGTGAAGTGTTGTCTTTGTAAGAGAGGTGGTGATTAATTTATCACCATTGTTTGAGCGTCGGCGCGTGTAGCGGCTCGACGTTAGATGTGTTTGATGTAGTGGCTCAGAGCCGAAGAGGTCACGACCTTTAGTTGGAGGTGAACTTGGTCACGGCCTTGGTGCCCTCGGAGACGGCGTGCTTGGCGAGCTCACCGGGGAGGATGAGGCGCACAGCGGTCTGGATCTCCCTGGAGGTGACGGTGGGCTTCTTGTTGTAGCGGGCGAGCTTGGAAGCCTCGGTGGCGATCTTCTCGAAGATGTCGTTGATGAAGGAGTTCATGATGGACATGGCCTTGGAGG
>Ga0302116_1000202_pt1 | contig 34325 bp, 20 predicted proteins | sample AG5_SCM_MG_FD_203124 | JGI IMG/M metagenome (GOLD analysis project Ga0302116, IMG submission 203124) | Marine microbial communities from Western Arctic Ocean, Canada - AG5_SCM | ecosystem: Environmental > Aquatic > Marine > Oceanic | place: Canada: Western Arctic Ocean | collected 2017-10-01 | reverse complement strand
CTCCGTCTTGAACCCGAAGCGGCCGACCCCCGCGAGAACCGCGTCGAGAACTCGAAGCCGCGAGACGCCCGATACGGATGCTCCTTCGCCGCGACGCCCACGACGCGCGGTTTGAAATGTACACAGTGCTAGCGTGCCTATCTAAGACTTGTCCCAAACAAGCCTCCCGCGAACCCCGATTTATCATTTTTCAGTCACCAGGGAGGCACCTACCACGGATCCAAAACGCCGAAAGATTCCTTTCTCTTGGAATAATATTAGACCGAGCTTTTGGCGCCGGGCTTCCCAGAGCGGGACGCGCGCCTCCAGAGCGGCTGTGTCGCCGAAGGGCGATAGCGAGCGAGTCGAGCGGGTCGACAGAGAGGTCACGCCGGTATTTCGGTCGTTCGAACGAATCGAGGCGTCCCGACAGCGCGGCGGTGTCATCGGCAGGTCGGGTGCGTACGCGAGGTTCGGATCACTTCACGCGTCGGGTCACGTCCGGACGCGCGCGGGTGGTGTCGCACGCGACGGTGTTGACTCCGCATCGCCGACGCACGACGCACGGGAAACACGTCGGGAAGATCCTGTGATGGCCGAGGAGACGACATTCTGGCCGGACTTCGACGAGGACGGCGCGAACGAGGACCAGGCGATCGACGACTTCCTGAACGTGCTGCTCGAGATCGACACGGATACCGTCAAGAACCAGGGAGGGACGCCGGGAGGTAAGGGATTCTCGCCGCTCGGAGATCACACGCGCGGAGAAGCATCCATCGCGAACTCCACGGGAACGTCGTACTCGCCGGGAGGGATGAACGCGCACGTGTTCGACGAAGGAACCTGGCAAGGCCGCGGCGGAGGTGGCGCGACGGATCTACTCACGCAGCATCAGCTGGCGCGGCGGGTGAACGCGCAGATGGACGCACACGCGCGCCGAATGTCCGACCCGATGGCCGGCATCGGTGGAGGAGGAGGTCATCACGCCATCGACGGAGGAGGGTATCACGACGGAGGAGGAGGCCATCACGACGGAGGGCACCATCATCTCGGGATGGGCGAGTTTAGCATCTTCGGTCAGATGCCGCCGCCCGGCGGTTTCAACGGCGGCGGGGGAGGAGGCGGAGGCGGCCGCGGACACTCGGGCGCGAACAAGGGCGCGGACGGTAAGTCGAGGCTTCGATGGACCCCCGAGCTGCACAAGCGGTTCGTGGACGCCGTGAACAGACTCGGCGGGCTGGAGCTCGCGACGCCCAAGGGGATCATGCAGCTCATGGAGGTTGACGGCATGACCATCCAGCACGTCAAGTCCCACCTGCAGAAGTACAGGCTGCAGGACCCGGACGAGCGGGACGAGTTTGGAACTGGCGGAGACACCGAGGTGGCGGGTAAGCGACCGAGGGAGGGCGGTGAGGGTGCCACGCCGGGTGGTAAGCGCGTGCGGAGACGGCCGTCCGCGGCGGAGAGAGCCGCGGCGCGAGCTAAAGCCGCCGAGGAGAAGGCTCGAGAGGAGCGTGAAGCAGCCGCCGCCGCCGCCGCCGCCGCCGCCGCCGCCATCGCTCACACGGAGAGACACGTAGAGAGCGATCTCCTCGGTATCGACGGCGAGGTTCCTGGGTATGCCCACGAGATGACCACGATCGACACGACGAGCGGTTTGCCGGTTGACGCGTCGGCGGTTGGTCGCGACGGGGGCCCCCTCGCGATGTTGGGCGTGGACGGCGAGGCTGGTTTACACGCGGATGGTCGGTCACCCGAGGATGTCAGCATGGCGCTGATGAAACAGATCGAGATGCAGTCGCAGTTGCACGCGCAGCTGATGGAGCAGCGCGCGCTGCAGCAGAAGATCGAGGCGCACGGGAAGTACCTAAACTCCATCTTGGAGCGTCAGCAGCTGCGGGACCAGGCGCGCGGGGACGACGTCGACGTGCCGCCCCGTGGGTCGCTGGATCCGTGACGAACGTAGGTAGCCAAACAGCAGAAGTGACGAGAGTTGTTATGACACACTTAGTACGATGTACCACGAGACGATCCGGACGAGGAGTGAGAGCTCGTCGGCGTCGCGTTATTTGGCATACTCGTAAAACCGACAGCTGTGTGAACACCCAACCCATTTAGACAATTGTGAGTCCGACGGCGCGCGCATACGTCGGGGCACGGGGTGGCTATCATGGCGGGTCGACGCGTCCTGCCGCAGCTCGGCTTCGTCCCGTGTTCGATCATCGCGGGTATCCTGTTCCTGGTCATCGTCGCGTTGGCGCAGGCCATCGCGGAGACGCATCCCGACGCGGTGTCGGATCGCCACCACGGGGACGAGTTCCTCAGCAGGCGCGCGCACGAAGGCGGGTACAGGCGATCGGGTTCGCGGCACCGGGTGGATCAAGGCGGGCTCTTCGGCCTGAACCTGGGCGGCGAGGAGGACGATGGGACGTTCAAACCCGGGCGCGGGCGCGGTGAGGACGAGGAAGTCGAGGAGGTGGAGGTCGTCGAGGAGATCGTCGAGGTCGAGGAGGACGACGAGGGATCGGTGACGGGCGAGACGACCCGCGCGGAGGCATCCCGCGGCGGCTCAACCTCCGCTTCCGATACACACGATGACGACGATCGCTTCGACGAGTTCCCGGCGTCGCTCACGCCCATTAACAACGGCGGCGGCGGCACGGGCGATCAGCCGTCGTGCGACGCGGGCGAATTCATCGAGCACGCCGAGTTTTGGGGCGACGTCGTCGTCGCGGGCACCGCGAACGCGCAGACCACCGCGGTGAAATGCTGCGAGAGCTGCGCTAAGATCCGATCGTGCACCGTGTGGGTGTGGAACCCGAGCTCACACGAGTGCTGGCTCAAGACGGACGAGAAGGACAAACCAAAGCCCGTCGCGGAGGGCGCTCACGTTCCGTGGACCAGCGGAGTTTTACCGAAACGAACGGGCCCATCCGTGAAGTACCGCCTGGCGTCCGATGTGCCGCGCCCAACACCTCCGCCCAAGTGCCTGCACACGGTGCTCACGAGCAGCGGCAACGCGTACATGAACTGGCAGACCCGGGTCATGTACCGCACCTACCTCAAGCACGCGGCGGAGCCCGGGAGTATACTGAAGGCGTTTACGCGGATCCTTCACCGCGGTAAGGACGACGAGCTCATGTTCGAAGTTCCGACGATGCGATTCGACCCGAACCAAGGGAAGTGCGACCAGTGGTGCGAGTACCCGGTCGCGGACAGGTCCCTCGCCGTGGCGCAGTGGAGTCGAACCACGGACTCCATGCGGTGCTCGCACGTGATGATGGTTGAGACGGATTACATCTACGTCAAATCGCCGAGCCCGAACATCCTCACGCCGCCCGGCAAAGCCGTGGGATTCGAGTACTCCTACATCTACCCGCAGGATGTGAACATGAAGCGCGTGTACGAAGCATACATGTCGCAGCACGCGCACGAGTTACCCGGGCGGGACGGATGGAGAAAGGAACGGTTCGCGCTTCCCAGGACGGGCAACGCGCCCAGCTGCCTCAACGTCGAGGACTTGCGCAGGGTAGCGCCGCTGTGGGCGGAGTTCGTCGCGCTGACCGAGTCCCCGGAGGAGGTTCGAAAGGCCCTCGGGTGGCTGCGGGACATGTACGCGTACGACGCGGCGGCGCTCGCGGTCGGGGTGGAGCACGTGGTGGCGCCCACGCCGAAGACGCCGCTGATGGCGCAGCCCCCCGCGGATGAAAAGGTGGGTGACGCTTTTTTGTTGCACTACACGTGGGGCCCCGAGATTTACGACGCGGCTGACAATAAGCTGTGGGTGTTCGATAAGCGGTCGTACGGCGGGGGTCAGTACCAGCGCGGGCCGTATCCGCTGAGCAAGATCCCGGATCCGCCCGCGTGGGACCCTGCCGCGGGGCTGCAGCTGCAGAGTTTTTTTCAGCCGAGGACGCTGAGCGAAAGCAAGCTCGGGCTGATCCGTCTGATGATTGACGAGTTCAACGAGGCGGTGGGTAAGCTGCCGAGGATACCCAAGGGGCACGCGACCCTCGAGGAGGCGCAGGCGATGGCGGCGTGAAATGTTTTAGCTAGCGTGCGTGTGTCGATTGAATGGCTAATCTTAACTCACTGGAGCAAAAAGAGGATGAGCACGATGAGCGCGACGGCGATGACGATTGCGAGGCAGATCATCTTGTTCCTCGCCGCCTTCTGGCTCTTGTCCGCCTTGGTCAGCTCCCGCCGCGCATCCTTGGTCCGCACGGCCGTGCTCACGATGTTCGCCTCGATGTCGTCGATCATCTGCCCCTGTTCGTTCACCAGCACCGCGAGGTCCTGGAAGATCTCGTTCACTTCGCCGATTTGTTGCTGAATCTCCTGGATGCCTTGCTCTCGCTCCGCGATGAGCGCGTTGTTGTACTCCATCTCGCCCTCGTTGGACATGAGCTCCTGCCGCCGCGAGTCCAGCAGCAGCGCCTGCTGCTCCTGTGCGCCCGAGTAGGACTCCCGGGTCTGTTCGGTGTCCTCCGCGGCTCCGTAGGTGCGTGATGGCGACCGAGCGGGGTCTCGTTGGGGCAAGAAAGTGCTCTCTCGCTCCGCGCACGTCCGCTGCGCCTTTTGGAAATCCTTGAGCACGACGTGGAAGTCTTTGACGAGTTTTTGGTGCTGCGCGACGTGCGTGGTGCGCCCGTCGTCATCGCTGTTGGTCACCGACTGCGCCAGGCGCTTGACCGCCAGCGAGCACTCCTTCGCGACGCGCCCGATGCTCTCCCGTTGCTTGTTGAGCTTGCCCCGCAGCTCCTTGGTGTCCTTCCCCGTGCCCAGCGAGTCCACCGCGCGCTTGAACGATGACACGCTCGTGGTCATCTGGAAGATGAGCCCCTGGACCTTCTTTGACTCCCTCGCGAGGTCGTCCCCTTGGGACCCGCCCATGTCCACCGCGACCTCACCCATGGTTCTGGTGTCTCACTCACGGAACGAGTTTCGGGCCGTCTCCAACGATTGAGTGCGGATCTGACTCGTCCGAACGGGGGTTCCCGCGCGACGATTCCGCCTCGTACCCGCGCCGGCGCGTGGCTGGACCGAGTGGTGACGACGTGTGCGGTCGTTACCTCCGTCCGAGATGCGTGACGTTCCCGCCGCCGCGTCGCTTATGCCGCGAGGGGCCGCGGCCAATTTATATTTTTAGCGGGTGTTGACGCTTGAAACACCCGCGTGTGTATGAGGGAACTCCGTATAAAATCGAAGGTCTATCGACGGTCTATCATCACAAAATCGCTCCTTACAGTTGTCACATTTGTTACCTGTAGCAGACCCCATGGCGACGCTCCGCCCGGTCGCCGCCACCGCGCGCCCCCGATGCGCCTCTCGGGGGGAGATACGATGCGCCGCGAAGGGGGGATCGAACGACGCAAAAAAAATGCCGACTCCCCCGAGACGGGCCCTGCTCGGAGGCGCCGCGTCTTCCGCCATCCTCGCGTCCATCACGAGTGCCAATCCCGCATCGGCGTACGGGCTCAACAACGCGCCCCCGCCTCCGAGCGGCGGCTTGTTCGGCAGGAAACAGCCGAGGAGCGAGGCTGAGATCCGCGCCATCCGCGAGGAGGCCCAGCGCAGGCGCGAGGAACGCGAGGCGGAGGAGAACCCCGGCGAGCTCGTCACCCTCCCATCCGGAATTCAGTACCGCGAGCTCGACGAGGGCAGGGTCGATGGGAAGGTCGCGGCGAAGGGCGACACGCTGTACATCCTGTACACCGTCTACAGGCTCGCACCCGGCGCGTACTTCAAGTACAGCTCGGGCGGCACACCGATCTTCCTGTGGAGCCGAGGGTACGGCAACGAGGGCCAGGATGACGTGGGGGATCCGTACAGGTTCGTGTTGGGTGAACTCGATTCCGTTCCGAGGGCGGTGGCGCCCGCGTTGGTGGGGATGAGGGAGGGCGGGCGACGGCGCGTGCTGGTGCCGCCGCAGCTCGGGTGGACGAGTGACACGGTACTGCCCAAGCCTGGGACGTTCGGCGCGGGTCGGAGGCTGGAGAATCACAGGCAGGAGCCGCTCCTGTTCGAAGCGGACTTGGTTAGGATCAGGAAGAGCGACGAGCCGCTGACCGAGGAGGACCTCGCGGCGGACCTGGAACCGGCGGGATGGAGCGGGGTGTTCAAGCTGCCCGCGCCGCCGTCGCCGTTCAGGGACAAGCTCGGGGAGTAGGTGGTGTCGGCGGGTCATCGTCGATGGGTTCCCTTTTAATATGCACACATCAAGTCTATCAACCAGTATCAACCGCGTTTCATCGATTCTCGCGATCGATCAACTCTAACGCCCCCTGGCGCGCTCCGCCGCGACTTGGTTGAGCACCCCCAGCATGCGTCCCACAAACTCCGGCATCTCCCCGCGCTCAAACTCGATCGCCTCGGCGAGGTACCCCGGCAGGTATCCCTCCGCGTCGCCGAAGTGGATGGGCTCGTACGCCACATCCTCCGCCGCGGGTTCACCCCCGACCGACGCCATCACCTCGCTCCGTCTGCGATCCGTACCGGGCACATTCTGCGTGGACTCGTCATCCTCCGGGTCCGCGGCGCTGAGCTGGAAGCAAAACGACGTGACGGCGTGCGTGAACCTGTGCACGCCGGTGTCCATCTTCTCCCACCGCAGGCCCGTGAACGCCTCGAGCTCCTCGCATCCCCAGAATTGCCCCGAGCTCTCGGCGGGTTCGACATCCTTCGCGCTTTCCCGTCGGTCCGCATCCGCCGCGGCGTCTTGCTCCATTCGAAGTATCTTCCCCTGGTACGCCAGCAGCGTCTCCTTGAGCTCGGCGCTCTCCCGCTCCAGCTCGTACGCCCGTTCATGCGCCGCCTCCGCCGTCCTCGCCATCTCCTTGTAGCGGTCAGTCTCCGAGCGGAAGTGGTTGATGAGCTCCTCCGCCTTGGCGCCGTGATCCGCGAGGTCCGTCTGGTACTGCTCGGCAACCTCCACCATGTCAGCGAGCTTCGTATCCTTGAGCTTCTCGTACTTGGTCTGGAGCTTTACGTGCGCAGCCTGGAGGGTGCGGTACGCGGAGGACCACGCGCCGTCGGGCTTGCCCGCGGGGAGGCGCTCGCCGCGCGCGCCGATGACCGACTTGGCGTGCTCCGCCGCCGCCTCCGCCGCCTTGGCGATCTGCGCGAACCGCGACGTGGATCCCCCTTTGCCGCCCGCGCCGCCCGCCCCGCCCTTCTTGGACTTGCCCTTGGCTCCGCCTTGTTTGAAGTCGTTCGCGAAGAGCGGGGACATGTCGCCCATTCCCGCGAGGTCCATGGACGGCCACCGGGTGCCGATGACGTCGGTGTCGTCGAGGACGTTCGGGGATCGCAGCGCCTTGGGCGTCTTCACCGCGGCGAATCGGTCCTCCAGCGCGGCTCTCGCGCGCCTCTTCGCCGGCCTGCCGCCTGCGGGCACCTTCTTGGATCCGCGGCTGGACGGCTCCTCGTCCACCTCGAACTGCTTGGCGGGGCGCTTGAGGCCGGCCGCGGCGATGTTCGCAGCCTTGCCCATCGCCGTCGCCTTCCGCCCGGGCTTGCCCTTCTCGGCAACCTTCCTCTCCTTGACAGTCTTCTCCGTCATCTTCTTGCCGAGATCCTTGGCGGGCGGCTTGGGCTTGGGCGCGGGGAGCGCGAACGCCTGGCCGATGGGCACGTCGTCCATGTCGTCGTCCATGTCGTCCACCATGTCCGGCACGACGACCATCTCGGACTTCTTCACCAGGAGCTTCTTCTTAGCCCCCGGCTTGGACTTGCCGGGCTTGTTCTCCTTTCCGTCGTCCTCGGCGACGCCCTGGAGCTTCTTCGCGAGCTTGGCGGCGTCGACGGCGGGCTCCTTCGGCTTGCGCTTGCGCTCGGGCTCGGGTGCGTTGACCATGGTCTTCGTCTGCGGAATCGATACGCGCGGAGGGGTCGCGTCAGGACGGGATACGCGCGGGCGGTGCGCCGAGCGGCGCGGAGGAAATTCAAATTGGGGGGGAAAGCTGCGGGTTGCCCTGCTCGAGATGCGGGCGGGGCGCGTACCAGCCACGTGGGGGTCTTGGCCTGGTTCATATCGCCGGCCTTGTACGAGACGGGCGCCCTCTGGCGCATGCTTCGCCCCGACATCTTCGCGGATGTGGGAAGAGGCGCGGGCTGTGTGTCGTCGCTTGTCTGCCGGCGTCGGGGTGGGTGCCAGATTTTGTCGTTACGTGCAACGAATACTTTTTGCGAGTGGATGGCGGATTCGGACTTTTTCATCGAGCAAACAGTCAAGACCATTGCCCGGAAAGAGATCTCTACTTGTAATCAGTCATGTTATTTGCCAAATTCGAGAAATACCTTTTCGTGTTCGAAAAGACAAATATCTGTGGCGCTGAAAGGGCGCACACACCGGCCGCCGCTCGCCTCCTGAGGCCATGGCGACCATCGTCGCGGGTCTGACGGGAACGTCCGCGACCACCAGGGTCGCCCGTTCGACCCGCAGATTCCGCGGACGCTCTCATCGTCCCCCCACGGCCGCGGGCCTTCACGCCCGTCGAGATGACGAAAAGGCACATCTGGCAACCGTCGGCCCCGTGGTACCAACGTTTGTCTCGCCGACCGTCCACGGCGCTCGTTCACACGCGCCAAGGAGACTTGCCGTCATCACCCAAGCCGCCGCCGAGGGCGTCCACAACGAAGACACCCCTGATGACACCATGAAGACCGCCCGAGTCTCCTCCTTCATCTTCGTCTGGTATTTTCTCAACGCCATCTTCGCGATCATCAACAAGAGGACCCTCTCGGTGTTCCCTTATCCCTGGCTCCTCTCGTGGGTCCAGATCGCGGTCGGCGCGGTGTTCATGCTCGTCATGTGGCGACTGCGCGTGTTCAAGCCGCCGACCTCCGTCGGCTTCGACGCCAAATCGTGGAAGGCGCTGTGGCCGACTTCGTGCCTGCACTTGGTAAGTTTGTTTTAATCATCGTATGGGCAATGTGACTGACGTCGTGTTTTATTAACAGGTGGCGCACGTCACAGCGTGCGCATCGTACTCACTCGGGTCCGTGTCGTTCATGCAGGTGGTCAAGGCTGGCGAACCCGCGTGCTCCGTCATCTTACTCACGCTGTTCTTCGGACGAAAGTACTCTAAGCTGGTGTGGCTGACGCTCATACCGATCGTCGGCGGCGTCGCGGTGGGCAGCACGACGGAACTGAACTTCAGTATGGCTTCGTTTATATGCGCGATGATCTCCAACGTGGCGTCCGCGCTGCGCAGCGTGACGTCCAAGGACCTGCAGGAGGACACCGGCTTACGGGGTATCAACCTCTACGGCGCGATGTCCGTCGTGGGCGCCATCGTGCTCCTGCCGATATCGCTGATGGTGGAAGGAGCCAAGCTGCCGGCGGCGTTTGCCGCGGCGCCGGCGGGGATGGCGGCTAAAGGGATCACGCTGTTCGGCGCGACGGTGCCGTTTCTGGCGTATCTCTTCGTGGGATCGATGCTGTTCCACCTGTACAATCAGACGAGCTACCAGGCGTTGGGGGAGCTGTCGCCGTTGGACATTTCAGTCGCAAACGCGGTGAAACGAGTTGTGATAATCCTGGCGTCGGTGGCGGTTTTCCGGAACCCGATAACCCCGCTCGGCGCGTGGGCCGGCGCGGTGGCGATCTTGGGGACGTTCCTGTACTCGCTCGCCGCGCAGAAGCAGGCGGCGGACGCGGCGGCGGCGAAGTCGGCTTGATGAGTCGGGAGGGGTTCGAGGATCGGGAACGTCAAATTTGTTATTTACGCATTAGGTTTCTACCCGTCTTCTAAATTCGCGCCGCGGAACGGTCGTTAGAACGGTTTCTTGCTCATGATGATGACCGCCGCGCCCACCGCGAGGGTGAACTGGACGAAGGAGCTGCCCCATTGGGGAGCCTCGGGAAGCTTGGACTTGTTGGGCATGGTGCCGAGAGAGTCTCCGCGCGCGTGAATTGTGCTTTCCACGTCAGATTTGGGAAATTGTTCGGCCTCGTCATCATCATCACCAAACCAAACCGCGAAGCACAGACGAGGGGAACAGTCAGTCCTCCGAGGCGCCACCATGGGGTGGGACTGGGAAGACGACGACGACGACGTCGACGATGCGCTGGTGATTCGCCACCACGGCGTCAAGAACGTGGTCAACAGGAAGCGCGTCCGGCAGATCGTCTCCGTCCTCGGCACGGGCGCGGAGGCGCGGAACGCGGGCGTCGGGCGGCAGCAACAGACCGCCTCGTCGCACCAGCCCGAGCGAGATGCCTACTACTCGCCGTATCGCTCCAACACGGAGGTTCACGCGACGCCCGGGCCGTACGAAGATCCGTATCGCGCATCCTACGAGGATCCCACGTCGCCATCACCCTTCGCCATGCCCCCCGCGAGGCACTACGCGGTCACGCCGGGCGGGACGAGGCGCGTGGTGTGGCGCGACGAGTACGCTTCAGTGGAGGATGCATCCCTCGTTCCGCGAACTTCGCTGGAGGAGGTGCGCGAGATGAGCGTGGACAGGTCGCCGACCGCGACGTATCGCCCGTGGGATCCCCACGTACGCGGTGACCCGAGCACGCCGCCGCCGGTGAAGACGAGCGAGGGATGGGGGGGCAAGCCGTGGAAAGCATGGGGCGGGCGAACGCCGGGGGGATACAGCGACAGATCCAGCGAATGGAGCGACACGCCTTTGTCGCGGCGCGACGCATCTGTCATATCCGTCGTGGACGAAGACGAAGACGCGGGGCATGCCGACGCGGTTCAGTTGAGGCCGGGGACGCCCGCGGCTGAACCCGCGCCTCCGCCGTCCACGCGCGGGGTCCATTCGATCACGCGCACCAGGCCTGTCACGCCGCAAGTCGTCACGCCGCCCGTGCACCGAGCTCTCGCAAACGTTTCACATTCGTCCCGACCCAACCCTGGCGGGTCACCCAAGTTGGTCAGCTCGCTCAACGCGGGCGCATCGAACGACACCACGACGAACGACGACGAGGGTGTGATCGAGATGCTGGAGTACGCGCACGTGCACACGGTGACCAAGATCCGCGAGATGCGCCGCGAGTTGAACGAAAAGGAAAAAACGCTCGCCGCCGCGGATGCCAATCTCGTCGGCGCCGAGGACGACCGCGCCCGTCTGGCGTCGACACACGCGACGACGGAGACGCGCGAACGGGGAAAGGTGAGCGCGTTGCTCGCGAGGTACGAGGCAGAGATCGGCGGTTTGAAGGAGGAGGTGGAGACGCTGAGGTCCGCGGCTAAGCCCCCGAGGCCGACGCCGGCGCAGACGAAGACGAAGGGGAAGGAGACGACGCGGAGGCCCGAACCGATCGCGTCGTCGGTGAGAAGCACGCCGGTGCCGTCCCCAACGAAGGTGACTCCAGCTGTATCGCCGTCGTCCCCCGTGGCGTCGCTGGTGCGGACCACGAAGCAGGCGACGGCGGCGACGATCGAGCCGGAGAGGAAGGCGACCGTCGGATCCGTCCCGCTCTCATCGAAGAACCCCGCCCTGCCATCGGCGTCGCTCGTCAGGGAAGATCGACGACGACCGAACGCCGTGGACGCGACACGACCGAGCGGCGCACCGGCATCCACGGTACCCGCGTCGACACCGCCGCCCGCATCACCCGTCGCGTTGACACGGACTAGGACGATGACCCGCGACGAGGATTCAAAGCCGCCGGTTGAATTCGTCTCGCCGCCCGCGTCGCCGCGGCCGGTTCCGCCGCCGGCGAACGTGACGTTCGCGCGGTCCCGGCCCGGCGGTCGCGCCGCACCCCCGGTATCCACGGCTCCGGCGATACAACGGGAAGGGGCGATAAAACAGGAGGCGGATACTCGCGAGACTGCTCCTGCGACCCCTGCGATTGCGAACATGGCCCGGAGCCGCGGCGCGGGCGCGAGCGACGGCGCGATGACCCCGAAGGTTGGCGCCATTGGCACGAGCCGCTCCCCCGGTGCGGGGGGAGGGAGGTGGGGCGCGGTCAAGGGGAAGGTGGGGCGGGGTCCCAAGTCCCCCGGGGTGGCGGACGTGGCTATGCGCGTGGTGAAAGACATGGCCCGATCGAGACGGCCCGCGAAGGACTGATTCATTCATTCGCAAACGCGATTCATACGATACGTAGACTATGTTGCTATATCAACACGATTACACGTACTAATAACTCACCAGCTGTCGTCGGACCAGTACCCCTTGGGTTCCTCCTTGGGTTTCTCGAACCACCACTCGTGCCCCCTCGGCGTCGGTGGATCTTCCAGCAGCGTCGCGGCCATCGCCACGTCTCCGGCTATTTTCCTCATCACCGCGGTGGTCGGCGAGTCCGGCCTGCCGTGATTGACGAATCCCATGGCGCGCCAGAACGCCACCGCGTTGGGCACCGCGTCGATGACACACTCTGGGGGACCCGCCCTGACCTCCGCGGCGCGCCTCGCCCGGTCTATGAACGCGCGGGCGACCGCGCGGCCGAGTCCCATGCGCCTGAATCCTTGTCGAACGCCCATCGTGTCCACGGTGAGTCCGTCGTCTTTGAGCATGGCGAAGGCGAAGGGCGCGGGGCCGAGGAACGGGACGAAGGCGCCCGTGAGCCTCGGCCACGCGCCCACCGCGGCGTGCACGTCCTTGTCCCCCGGGCATCGTGTCTCCTCGAAGCACTCCTGGATCCCCACTGAAGCCTTGCTCCAGAAGCTCGTCGCGCCCTCGTATCGCCTCTGATCCCTGCGCATCCACGCGAAGGCCATGCCGAGCTCGAGGTCCGTCATCGCGCGGACCGTGACGGTGATCTCGTCATCGCCGGACGAGTCGAAGACGATCCCTTGGTCGCGGAAATTCCGTCGCGCCCTTCCCGTCGCGCCCCGTGGCTCGTCACCATCCGAATCGGAGTCTTGGTCCAAATCGCCACTGTCCTGGAGTGCCTTCTCCCCCGAGCTCCGCAGCGCCTCGGCTCTCCTCGCGAGGGCGGCCTGCTCATCCTGCTCTTCCCGTTGTTTCCGCATCATCGCAGCCACCTGCCTCTCGACCACCGTCATCTCCCGATCGTTCCCCATGGCCAGCCTCGTACGACGGGGAAGAGAGCGACCCGCCTTCGTGAAGGCCGACTCTGATGTCACTTGAACCTCGACCTCCGACGATCGAACCTGACAGCGGGGAATGTTCGTTTCGCGGGAAAAGGCTGCCCAGGCGCGTGTGGGGGCGCGCGCACAGAGCCGTGCGCAGGGTCCGAGGGACGCGCCGGTTTCAACCCGTACTGACAACGAGTCGAAGGCTCTGGGAGAGTCTATTGAAGAGGCAAACCCGGGCGCGAACCCAGGGCGGGAGACGTCGGGGCGTGGGTGATTTCCGCCAGATCCGGCGCGCGAGCCCGTCGCTTCAGCAATGAGCTCGAGCATGGGCGACCCGCACGGCAGCGGAGCCTTCATGAGCGAGGACAGCGACGGGGACTTCGATCCGAACAACCCGAGCCAATCCACCCCGGGAGAGGACGCGGCGCGCATGGGTCTGCTGAACGTGATGGACATGGGCAGGCGCAACGCGAGCAGCCCGGCGAGCAGCGCGGGGGGCTCCGGGGCGCTCGAGAGAATAGTCTCGCAGGACTTCCCCCACAGCGAGTACTACATGGTCGCGGACGGTTTAAACCGCAATCCAAACTGGACGGTGTATCCCGCGCAGCTCGCCATCGTGCTCAAAGCATGCGTCCAGCTCGCCAACGACGAGGACGAAGCCGAGGAGGGGTAAGCCTAAGCCACGCTCCTATCCTCTCTTTTGAACTGCCCGATCCACCCAACTTTCCCACCTCGTCCGTCTCCCCACATCCATCGAATCCATCGCTGACCAGTCATCGATCCCGCACACGCAGTGAACACATTCGGAAGCTGTACCGCGACCTCGTACCGAACTCCTTCGAGCGGTGCCTCACGTTCGACGACCTTCGCCGATGGCAGCCGGACATCCACGGGAACATCCTCGACGCCTCCTGCCGACTCGCGCAGCTCGTCGCCGTCAAGCTCAACCAAGGGACCTATTTCACCACGCACGGACCGTCGTGGGAGGAGAACGAGGTGGACATGTGCCACCTCCTCAACGCCCTGTCCTGGGCCCTCGATAAGGACAGCGAGTACCACAAGAAGCACCGGTGGGAACGACTGCCGAAGCAATTCAACCGAACCGACCGAACGTTCACGACGCCAATCGCACTGACCCAACAAGAGGCTCGAGACCTCATGGACGCCGAGTCAAACAAAGAGCGAGCCGGCACGTACGGCAACACCAAGTTCCAGTCGTACTTTGGGAGGAAAGACGACGACGGGGTGATCCACGTCAGCGACGACGACGACGCCCCCGCGGTGCCCGTCAGGTTTCCCAACGAAGACTCGCCCGGGAACCCTTTCGATCCGGTCAACACGGACAGCCAAGGCTACGACGACCCGAATTCACCGATTGGCCAAACCCCGCGTGACGTGGAGATCGACGCGTGGCTGGACCAGATCGCCAACACGTTCGGTGTTCACGAGGGATGGGACGGTATCTCGGGTCTGCTCGGGGATCCGAGGCCGGTTTCGCTCCAGTTGCTGGAGAGCGCGGCTCGACCCGCGAAGCTCTGCGCGAGGACCATGCGCCGGGAACTTCGCGTGCAATTCGCGGAGGATTCGCAGAGGTGCCTGGACCACATGTCGCGCATCGTCACGACCGGCGATCCGCAGCTCGTGGGTGCGAACAGCGGCGAACGGGACGACAGGTTCATGTATTTGTCCAAGCTGCTCCGAAGCCTGGAGGAGATTCTGGCGCACGCGCTCAACGTGGACGGGGGAGCGCCCGCCCGAGACGAGGCGGCGCGGCGGGTGAGCGAGGTGAACCAGGCGATGATCGAGGCGATGCTGAAGGTTCCCACCTTCAACATGCAGCTCGAGGCGTTGAGGGAGATTAAGAGGTCGCTGGCGGAGGCGGCGAGGACGCGGGACCGGCGCGGTTCCGGCGCTCAGCTGAAGGGTATCGTGGCCTGGATGGATGCCAAGAGGGTGCTGCCCCACATCCTCCGGCCGACGTATCTGCACCACAAGCAGTACGTGGACCAGGTCGCCGCCGTCCTCCGGTTTCTCCTCGAGGAGGATGCCATGACGGAGGCGCACATCGACGAGCTGTGGGCCATCACCCAGAAGCAGGACACTTTCGAGGAGGTGAAGAACAACGTCTTGGACCTGCTCGCGTCCCTCGCGTGGAAGTTCTCGGATGAGCAGCTGGACTACCTGTTCACGCTGTTCGAGGGCGCCGGCCACGACGCGCTCGCGGACTGCGGTAAGATTCTGGAGACTGTCCAGAAGCTCGCCGGAAGCGACGGCAAGGGCGTGATGGCGGACCGCCTGCTCGAGCTCCTGTGGCGGATGACGCACGACGCGGGCGGCGCCGAGATGGTCGCCGCGTTCGTGCGGGTCCTCGGCCACTACGATCGCATGGAGCGCGCGTCCAAATCGCAATGGATGGCTCGCGTCATCGGGGATATTCGCGAGCGCCGCGCGGATCTCGGGGTTTCGCTTCGGCTCGTCGTCAAAATCGTGCAGCTCGACACGGTGGAGGCGGCGGAGGACACGCTCGGCTCGGACGGCGACGCGGACGGGGTCAAGGGCAAGAAGGCCCGGCGACGTCGGATGGAGGAACGGCGGCAGGTGATGATCTCGCCCGACGATCAGGACTACGAAGAGATTCGAAGGGCTTGGATCGAGAAGCTCAACGCGGAGGAGAATTTGTTGGAGCTGCTCACGACTCGATTCGAGGAATTTCAGGCGCACGCGTGGTCCCTCGGGTTCGAGCGGGCACGTCCCGCGGATGCCGTCGGGCAGCCCGGCGCGCACCGCACGGGGTACCAGGACACCCTCAAGGCGTTCATGGAGACTTTGTTGTACGCGATGAAAACCGGGCACGTGGTGGTGGAGACCGAGACGGCGCTTCGGTTTTGGTCGGCTTTCGTCGAGGCGCCGGGCTCCGCCACCGCGGAAGCCCTGGACCCCGGGGTCAAGCCCTCGAGGTTCGGCGATTACGGCCGGTACTGGATGATGAAGATGCTGGTGATCAGGCCCTGCAGCGCGTCGCCGGAGACTGTCCGGACGATTCTGGAGACGCGTCTCGCGAACGAGCCGGCGAATGAGATGCGAAAGGAGGGATACAATCTGTTCATGTCCTACTTTTTGCAATGCGCCGCGGACGAGGGGAAGCTCGACGACCCACTCAACGTCACCGACGACGACGTATTCGGGGATCTACCAACGGGCGTGGACCCGTCGGATCTCGGACCGGAAGCCACCGGGACTCAATCGCGTCTGCTGGTGAAAGGCCGGGCGATTCACGATTTGCGGATAACCGATTCCAATTTCGTCGGGCTCGACCTGCTCTGGCGCGTCTTCCTCGACGCCCCGAGCGATTCATCCGACGAGGATGATGAGGCGTGGGAGGAGGCTGCGCACCACCTCATGTGGCTGCACCTGGGCGGGGACGCGGAGAGTTGGCGGGGCACCGTCGCGGTTCGCGACGAATTTCTCGCCGCCGTCATCGAGCGGCTGAAAGAATCAGCCGCGGGTCTCGACGGCGAACACAGAGCCGTCGCCGAGCAGCGCGCCGAGCGCCTCACGCTCATCGCCTCGACGTTCATATCCAAGTGCGAGGGCGCCCACGCCGCGGCGCTCGGCGCGCCCTTGCCCCACGGCGGATCGTACCCCGGTTTTGGGGTTAAGATGGAGGTTATCATGATGCACATGCAGCAGAACGTCCACGGCGGGGACCGAAGGAGCGCGGCGCAGCACGAGAAGTTCATCGTCGACGTTCACTCCAACGTTCCCGTGCGTCTGCTGCGCGAGGCGATCGCCCGGGAGGTTTCGGAATCCGAGCCCAACAACCTCCGGCTGCTCTGCTTCGGGCAGGAGCTCAAGCACGACCACAAGCTCCTCCGCGAGGTGCTTCCCGCGGCGGCCGCCGCGGAGGAGGACCAAAGCTTCACCGTGCAGTGCATCGCCGGCTTGCGAAAGACGGACGACGTGCCATCGCCGCGCGAGAACTCCCCTCGCGCGTTGCTCGCGTCTCAGCCCGGGGCCTACGACGTTTTGTTGGAGCTCGTGGACCGGTCGAGGAGCGCCCGGGTCCGAGAAAACGCGCAGGAGATCCTCCAGCTGTTACCCACGCGCGAGAGCATCCGACGCGAGCTCGTGGGTTTATTGGAGGCTTCCACGGCGGACCCGGCGGTACACAGGGGTAAGCTGCGTGATTTACTCGGGAAGGGACCCGCCGAGTTGGTGTACGCGCTGCAGGTGCTGGACGGGCTGCTTTCGTCCCAGACGGGGTTCGAACCCGGGATCGAGCGAACCGCCGGGTCGGTCGCCACGCTCCGCAGCTCGTTCCTCGCGCTCGGGTGCGCCAGGGATATTCTCACGACGTTGCCCTCGGGGATCACGGGCGAGGGCGACGAGACGGGCGCGGCGGCGGAGTCCGCGGCGAAGCTCGCGAGCGCGGGACTCGCGGCGTGGCGCGACGTCTCGCTGCGCCGCGCGCTCTGCACCGCGGCGTTGAGCCTCCTCCGCATCTTACTTCGCGGCCCGAGGGCTTCGGAGAGCGAACCGTCGGAATCCCTCGGGTCCTTGGGCGGCGCCATCGGGACGATGGGTCTGAAGGAGCAGAAGGACCCTCCCTCCTTAGTCGTGAGCCCACACGGAAACGACGACGACGCGACGGGTAGCAGAAAGAAACTCGCGGAAGAGGCCATCACGGCGCTCGCGAACCTCGCGTACATCATGGGCACCGGCATCCGCGTGGGCGACCCGGAGAGTTCTCCCGGAGACGCCGGCGCGAGCGCGATGGAATCCGACGCGGGTTTGAGCGACGACTCCGTCTACGACGAGGAGGATGAGCTGAACCGCGACGATTGGCGGCTGTCCCGCGACTCCCTCGCGTTGCTCGCGCTGTGCACACAGCTGTGCGCGAGCGGTGAGTCGCACCCGGCGGATGCGGTGATGTGCCTCGGCGTGTTCCCCAGGATGCTCCGGGACATGCTGATCCAGTCGCGACACGCGGCTATCCGTATGAACACCGCCAACGCGTTGTATCAGCTCGCGGTGCGCGGGGGACACGGGGATCGAAAGGACGGGTCTGACGATTCGGAGAAGGAGGTTTCACCCACGATGGTCTCGGCGCTGTTATCGGTGCGTCCCCTCGCCATCGAGCACCCGAGCCAGTGCGAGCAGTACCACCTACTGCTGTGCAGGATGCTGTCCTTCCACGACGACATGTCGGCGATTGAGGAGTTGCTCAGGGAGGAGGTGGAGGCGCTGCAGGTCACACCGCCGGCGACGGAGGAGACGGAAGCCATGCTCAGGTCCCGGCTGTTGCTCATACGGACGCTCATCGAACGCCTGGAACGCGTCGGACGCGGGTCCAAAGCCGCCGGCCGCGGGCTCGTGCAGGTTCTTCTCTTCCGGTGCCTCTTCCCGGAGGCTGTCCCGATGCTCAGGCCCTCCGCGGAGACCCTGAAGCTCGCGGGCATGCCCCCGCCCATCGTTCACGGCGGCGACGAGCGCCCCAAGGATGGCGCACCAAACGGCGGTCCAAACTTGACCGCCGCCGCCGCCCGGGGAGCCAAGCGAAAGACGCAGGACGAAGAGGAACTCCCCGACTTGAACGACGAGACGCTTCCCGACCTAAACGACGGCCTCGGGTCGGACGACGACGCCGACACGTTATCCGCGGATGTCCCAAACGACGCCGCCGACCCGAAGGAGAAGGAGTCCGCCACGGACGCCCTCGGGTTCTTCAACGGCGAGGAGGTGGAGATGCTGGACGAGCACCTGTCGCCCGTGTGCGCATCGTCCGGGACGAGAGCCGCCGCGTTCAGGCTCCTCGCCGAGCTTTGCGCGCACGACACGGAGAACATGGTGGAGGTGTGCGACGTGCTGATGGAGCTTCACTACCGCGGCGGCGTGGACGTGAACGAGTGGAACACGCTACCCAGCCACAACAACCGACTTCCGGGTGGATACGTCGGCTTGAAGAACGCCGGCGCGACGTGCTACATGAACTCGGTGTTTCAGCAGTTGTACATGGTGCCCGAGCTGCGGAACGCGGTGCTCAGCGTCGACTCCACCGCGCAAGACGAGGAGGAGCGCAAGGATAGCGTGTTTTACCAGTTCCAGATGATGTTCGCGTCACTGGCGGCGACGCGCGTGGACTTTTACGCCCCGCGGGGGTTCTGGAGGGCGTTCAAGGATTACGACGGGGAGCCCATCAACGTTCGGGAGCACCAGGACGGCCTCGAGTTTTTCAGTCGTCTGCAGGACATGGTGGACACCGAGTTCAAAAAGAGTCTAGCCGCGGCGGACCCGGACGGACCCAACAAGGACGCCGACAAGCCCAACAGCGGCGTCAAGGGTGCGATGGAGGCTGTGATGGGTGGTCAGTTTGTCAACCAGATGCTCTGCCGCGAGTGCCCGACGCACCGCAGCGAACGGTTGGAAGATTTCGTTCACGTCTCGGTGGACGTGCGCAACAAGCGGGACCTCGTCGAGTCACTCGCGTCGTACGTCCAGGGCGAGCTGCTCGAGTCCGACAACCAGTGGTTCTGCGAGCAGTGCGGCAAGAAGGTGGACGCGGTGAAACGCGCGTGCTTCTCGGGCGAGAAGCTCCCGAATACCCTCTTGGTCCACCTCAAGCGCTTCGAATTCGACTACGAGACTATGCAGCGGCTCAAGATCAAGTCGAGGTTCGAGTTTCCAATGGACCTGGACATGAGCCCGTTCACGGTGGAAGGGATCGAGCGCGACGCCGTCGTCGAGTCCGACCCGTCCGCGACCGTCCCGGACCTGCCTCTAGGACCCGACCACTACAAATACAGACTGGTCGGCGTCGTGGTCCACTCCGGGACGGCGTTTGCCGGTCACTACTACTCTTACATTCGCGAGAGGGGCGCGCCCCCGGGTGCGAACGCGTTGGAGAGCGGCGTCGGCTCGCGATGGCACGTGTACGACGACCAGCGCGTCGATCCCTACGACGTGTCTAACCTCGAGGCTGACGCCTTTGGTGGCAAGTACAGCGTGAACATGTCGCAATTCGGGGGCGGATCGGACGACGGACCGAGCGACGTCCACGGCCCGGCGAACCACCACCACGTGCCGCGTACGCAGAGTAACAGGCTGACTGAGCACGACAGGCCCAACAGCGCGTACATGCTCTTCTACGAGCGCGTCACTACCGATGACGCCGCGATGAACTCGATGCCGCCGTCCAGGGCTGCCACCCCGGGCTTACTCGGGCGATCCGCCGCTTCAACCGGTGACTTGAACGACTTAGTCACGGTTCCCGTGCGGGTGCAAATCACTCCGGTGCCGGACATGCCCCGGCAGATCCGCGGGCACGTCATGACCCAGAACCTGCAGTTCGTGTTCAACGGTAACCTGTTCAGCAGGGAGTACTTCGCGTTCATGCAACGGCTGATGGATTCCACCCCGGGCGGCGCTGGGGGACCGGCGAGAAAGTCGCAACGTCGGGGCGAGCGCGGCGGACCCCGCGCGGCGGTGAACCAGAAATCAGACGTCGACTCGATGGAGGATGGCGCGGGGGGCGGGCGACGTACCCGGACCCCGGAGGAGGAGGATGAGCACGCGGTGCTCTCCGTCCGCATCGCCACCGAGTTTCTGACCCACGTGTACCTCCGTGCGCACGGGAGCATGCGCGACGAGCGGGGCTTGGCGCAGTGGCGCCGCGTCGTCGCGGGTATTTTAGAGCGGTCACCCGCTTCGTGCCGGTGGTTCCTCGCGTGGATCCGCGCGAGGCCGCAGTGTCTGCACGCGTTCCTACAGCGTTGCCCTTCCCTGGACGCGCGCGATACGTTCGCGTCCATCGTGTCCTCCGCGTTGGTATCGGCTACGCGACACGACGACGGCGGCGCGTCCGCCGAGGCGCTCCTCTCGGATCCCGAGAATAAGGATCGAGCGGCTGGTCCGTTGGTGCGCGGCGCGAGTGAGACGTCCAAGGCTGTGGATCGTGTGCTGGCTCACCTCGCGCGGCACGTCACCGAGCTTCTCCGCGCGCGTGATACGTTCGCATCCCCGGTGCACTACTTCAAGGTTCTCAACGAGTACTGCAAGCTGGGCCCCGGCCAGGCGTTGCAGCTGCTTCGGTTTGAAATCTTGGACCTGGTCAAGGAGTTCATCCACGTCGTGTATACCATGCCCAACCGAGCCGGTCTGACCTCGGCGGCGCCGGAGCTCAAGCCATCCTTCGAGCTCTTCTCCTGGCTGCTGTGTGCGTGCGACTGCGAGCAGCTTCGCACCGATTTCGCGGTCGTCGCGGTGGAAGAGGCGAAGAAGACGTACCGAACGCTGGAACGAGTCGGCGACGTCCTTGAAGATTCCGACGAGGCCAACGGAGTGGAGAAGACCGCGCCGCCTTCGCCCTTTGCGCTGCCGGACACGAACGGCGGGTTCAAGGGCTGGGTCACGTACTCACACCCGACCACCGGGGACGACGGGAGCACGAACCACATCGGGTACTTGTTAACGAGGAGCACGCAGTGGTGGGGGCTCATGGTTGATCTGGCGTGCGACGACGACGCCATGAGACGGGCGCTGCTGCACGTGTGCTGGCGGTGGGAGTGGCCGAGCTACGTCGCCACGCGCGAGATCCAGTCGCAGATCGAGGATGAGGACCACATGGACCACATGCACGGCTACCTCCGGCTGATGGAGAGCCTGATGGCGTTGGACGATTGGGCGCAGGAGCGGCGGGTCCGGCTGTGCCTTGAGGGCCCGACGGAGGTGCAATTCCCAGACGGCGAGAAAAAGGATGCGCCGCACCTGCAGGCTGCCTACGACGCCATCACCGGTAAGACTGGGGGTAAGCGATCGGGGCCGATGGCGGCGAGCGGCGCCATCGAGCTCACCGCGCTGCGCCAGACCAAGTACTCGGCCCGGTACGTGGTGTGCAAGTGGCTGGTTCGCACTGCGAGCAGGGACACGACGTACCGGGAGTACACCCTCGAGTGCCTCCGCCGGCAGAAGAAGGACTGGCTCTTGGGGCTGGAGTGCCTCGAGGACGACAGGCACAGGTACGGCGCCCCGCAGCTCAGCGTGGTCGGGATGGAGCGCAGCGATTCGACGCCGGGCAGCGCGGCGCAGCATCCCGGCGATGAGGTGGACTATGTAGTCAACCGAGGCAGGGAGCTCGTCGGCGAGTGAGTGAGTGAGAAGAAAACACAAGAAAACACAAGTGTGTACGAACAAAACAAAACATGTAAAACGACATTTCACGATTCATCCGACTCGCTTGTCACTCGCTCCTGTGTTGTAAGTGTACAAGGTTTCTTTTTACAAGTAAGGGTTGAAAGGTCTCATCAGTAGGGATCTTCGTCGGTGTCGTCGATGAGCGCCCTGGAGTGCCTGACCACCGCGCGACCTAAAGAATTGATCCATTCCTCCTTCTCCTTGGCCGAGTCGGCGATGAAGTACTTGGTGTCCCCCCGGGTGCTCAGCTCGAAGCCGAACGCGCGGTTGATGGCATCCTCCGCGCCCTTGACGCTCAGGCACTTGCCCACGTCGATCACGCCACGGGTCTGCGACGCGGGCGTGACGTGCTCGGAGAGGAACCAGAACAGTTTCCCATCCTTCAACACGAACCAGCGCCGGCGCCAGGTCTTGATGACGTCGCCCTGCTTCATGAGCCAGCCCTGCCTTTCGGCGCCGTGCCAGAACTCGACGCCGTCGGTCATGTCAGCCTGCGACGGGGCGAGGCCCATCGACGCAAGGAAGTTATTCCAACCGCTCATCTCTTTCTTTCCTTCCTTCTGCCCTAGGCGTGAGCTACCCTCTGTTTGGCTCGCTTCGCCGAGTTCCTCGCCTGCGCCGCCGCCAAGATGTCCGGCCACTGCTCGTGCGGGACGACGTTGATCACCTTCTTACCCGGCTTGTGCGGGTTCTTGGCGTCCGTGAAGTGCACGCGCCCGGAGATGAGCGAGTACACGGTGTGATCGACGCCGATCCCGCAGTTGACGCCGCAGTGCCACTTGGTGCCCCGCTGCCTGGCGATGATGTTGCCCGGGATGACGTACTCGCCGCTGTACTTCTTGATGCCGAGGAACTTGGGCTTGGAGTCGCGGCCGTTGTTGGACGATCCGCCCTGCTTCTTGGTCGCGGTTCGAACGAAGATGGACGAGCACGCGGGGCCCAGGGTCTGGCCGAGCTCGGGAAGGCCTGCAATTGTCGCGAGGGTTGGGTTAGAGGCTTTGTTCGTGCGGGGGGCGGGGTGGGGTTCGGGGCGTCGCGGGGTGATCGCGCCGGGATCTTCGCGCACCGTTGGTCAGCGACTGTAGAGCGCCTAGGGGTGAGTTCGAAGCGCAGCGACCGAGCGATCGAAGGCCGCCGAACATGTCCTTGCGCGCGCGAAGGGCGACGCCACGAGTGGGGGTCCCGAGCGAGGACGTCGTCATGATCTCATTTTTCGATTTTTTCAAGCAGCCAAGTCAGAGTCCAGGGGCGCGAGGGGACGGTCGCGATGGCCAAGGACTTCTACGGCGATGAGATCCCCCCTGGGGGGCACGAGATCAGCAAGCTGTGGCTCGCCATGAAGGCCCTGGACCGGCGGGAGTTCGACGAGTGCCTGGGGTATTGCAACGCGGTGCTGGAGAAGAACCCGTACGATCAGGTGCGCCCCCCGCCGCGGTCCTTTTCATCCCTCGATGCTGACTTTCATCATCCCTCTCATCCCTCTGACCTCGTCCCACCACTCCATCCTTTCCCTTCGCAGCAAGTGTGGTACGTCAAGACGCGTTGTCTGACGCTCAAGATGTGGGTAGACGATACGGAGTTGGAAGAGGAGGTGCGACCGTCCCCCACCGTACCCTCACCGCCCCGCCTTGTTTTCTGATTCAAAACCAACGTCTTCTTTTCACCCACGAGTCTCATGGATGCATCTCCCCTTCCCTCGTCGCCAAACGCAGGGTGTGGCCGAGGTTCTCATGGACGAGAACGCCACCGCGGCGATGCCCCGCCCCGGGACATCCCTACGCCGCCCGGGGACGCGCACGCAGACCGGCATGCCCAACCAGGGCATCCGACCCACCACGTCATCCGGTCGACCCATGACCGGTTTCCTCCGCCCGGGCACGTCCAACCGACCAGTCACCGGCGCCGGCGGCATCGAGGGCGCGTTCAGGGGTGCTCGGCCGGGAACCACGCGACCAGTCACCACGTCCGGCCGCATGGTCCGCCTGGGAACCGCGTCCATGCGTTCAGAACCCGGCGGCCCGTTCATCAACGTCGACAAGTTGGATCTGCGAAAATACGCCAAGCGACCCGCGCTCGCCAAGGTGCTCTGCGATTACATCCTCTACCACGACAACAACCCGCGCAAGGCGGTGGAGCTCGCGTCACTCGCGACGGTGTCCGCGGGGTTTAACGACTGGTGGTGGAAAGAGCGGCTCGGTAAGGGGTACTACCGACTCGGGATGTTCCGCGACGCCGAGAAACAATTCAAGAGTTCACTCGCGACTCAGCCCACGATCGACGCCACGTTGCAACTGGCGAACGTGTACATCCGGCTCGATCAGCCCGCATCCGCGATACGCGTGTACCGCGCGGGACAGACACAGTTCCCGGGTGAGACGTCCATGCTCCTGGGCGAGGCGCGCATTCACGACGCGTTGAACGACATGGCCGCGGGGGTGGCGCTGTACAAGAACGTGTTGCAGTGGGACGCGACGTGCGTGGAGGCGATCGCGTGCATGGGCGCGCACCACTTCTACACCGACCAACCGGAGATTGCGCTCCGGTTCTACAGGCGGCTGCTGATGATGGGGGTGAACAACACGGAGCTGTGGAACAATCTCGGTCTGTGTTGCTTCTACGCGAGCCAGTACGACATGACGCTGCACTGCTTCGACAGGGCGCTGCAGCTCGCGGACGATGAGAACATGGCGGACGTGTGGTTCAACGTCGGGCAGGTGGCGATTGGGATCGGGGACCTGAACCTGGCGCAACAGGCGTTTAAGATTGCGGTGTCGGTTGACGCGAACCACTCGGAGAGTTTTAACAACATGGGAGTGCTGGATCTCCGGGCGGGGAAGGTGGACCAGGCCACCGCGAGCTTCGAGACGGCGCACGAGCTGCTGGAGTTTGCGCACGAGCCCCTGTACAACGCGGCGCTGACCAGTTTTAAGCTCGGGCAGTTTCAGCGGGCGTTTGAGAAGGTTGAAAAGGCGCTGGAGAACTTCCCGGAGCACGAGGATTCGCTCGAGCTGAAGAAGCAGCTCGCGCAGCACTTCAACCTCCTGTAGATTAAACATAGCTAGCTCATAGTCGAGACGGTATTGTTGTACCGACGAAGCGTTTACGCGTACGCGGGTGCGTGCGTAGTGTAGTCACCGTAGTTGACCCTGTGCCCCACCGCACTCCTTGCATCGAGGGCGCTCACGACCGTGCTCACAGATTCCACCCCCGCCGCACTCCTTGCATCGAGAGCGTTGGCGACCGTGCTCACAGATTGCACCCCCGCCGCACTCCTTGCACTGAGAGCGCTGACGACCGTGCTCGCAGATTGATCCCCCACCGCACTCCTTGCACTGAGAGCGTATACGACCGTGCTCGCAGATTGATGCACCACCGCACTCCTTGCACTGAGAGCGTATACGACCGTGCTCGCAGATTGATGCACCACCGCACTCCTTGCACCTAGAGCGCTGACGACCGTGCTCGCAGATAGAAGACCCACCGCACTCCTTGCACTGAGCGCGCGCACGACCGTGCTCACATATTCCCTTCCCACCGCACTCCTTGCACTTGTCGCGCCGACGCCCGTGCGGACACCCACTGCATGCCTTGCACACCGAGCGCTTCTTCACCCCGTGCTCGCACGGGCCGAAGTGCCTCGGGGCTATCTTCCGCTTCGTGCCCTTCTTTGTCAACTCCTCTCTCGATGTATCCGTGTTCTCTACATCGCCGACATCTGGAACGTGTATCCTGACTCTCGGCCTCCAAACCGTCGTCATCCCCATCCGCGAGGTGGGCGCGCCCCGAAGTGAAGATTCGTTGTTGCCTTTCTCGTCGACCGAAACTCCAGTTCCAGTCAAAAAGTCGTCCCAATTTGGCGGAGGGGGCACAATCGGTGCCCGAGTCAAGGAAGGTTCGACGCGATGGGTCACGGATACGTCACGCTAGTCAGCGCGGATGGGTTCGAGTTCGTGGTGCGTCCCCTCCCCCGACCCTTAAACCTCCAGGGCGCCCGACCGACGGACCCGCCCCCAAATCCGCCCCCGAAATTTCGCTGACCAGATCCCAAATGCCGCCCCGACCAGGTTGACGAGGAGGCTGCGTGCGTGTCGAAGATGATCAAGAGCATGATGACCTCCTCCGGCGGATTCAGCGAGCGCAGCTCCAACAAGATCACCTTCCCGGAGATCTCCGGTAAGATCCTGGAGAAGGTGTGCCAGTACTTCTACTACAAGCTGCAGTACACGGATTCGAGGGAGGCCATCCCAGAGTTCAAAGTCCCGCCCGAGCTCGCGCTTGAGCTCCTGATGGCGTCCAACTACCTCGATTGCTGATCGACGTGCACAGGACTGCGTAGCATAGTGTAGACTACCTTAGTAGCATGAATTTGTAGTGTCGTTATCACAACGTCGATGATCCGTGTGCGTTTGTGTCGCTCTCGTGTGCGTCTGTGTCTCTCTGTGCGTTCGTCGTCGCTCTCTCAAATCCGTCTCTCCCTCGTCGACGCCTCCTCCTCACTCGCTCGGTCCCAGCTGCTGCACGAGGGTCATCAGCATGTCCCTCAGGCCCAGCCCGCTGTCCCGATCCTTCTGCAGCTCGCTCACCTTGGCCGCCGCGCGAGCGCTCTTCCTCGCCACCGAGTCCTTCACCGCCCCCGCTTTGCGACCCATCTCCTCCTCGGACCTGGCCACCGCCGCCGCCAGCTCCGCCATCCATCGCGTGTCCTCCTCCTTCGCCTCCTCGAACGCGCGGATCCGGCGCTTGGTATCAGCCTTGATCCGCGCGTGAGCCGCCTCGGCGTCGGCGAGGATGGCGGCGTACTTTGCGGCGGATTTCTCGGCGAATTTCACGGCGGTCGCCTCGTGTCCGGCGCGTTCGGCTTTGATTTCATCCGCGAGGAGCTGCGCCTGCGCGCGTGTCTCCGCCTGGAGGTCCTTCACGACGCGCGCGATCTTGAGCTCAACTTCCCGTGCGCGGTTCTGCTTGAGCGCGTGCATGGCGGCGCACACCGCGTTGATGTCCTCCTTGTCCTTGCCGTACTTGACGGGGATCAGGGACGCTCCGGGCATCGCGGGACCTGATCCGGGGGGGTGGACAGCCCTGGCCTTGGCCTTGGCCTTGGGCACGGGCTTGGACCTCGCGGCGGTGGGGGGCGAGGGGACGTGCGGCGGGAGGGAGTTGACCTTGGCGAGGGGAAACGCCACAGCCTTCTTCGACGCCCACGCGTCGTCGTCGTCGTCGGCGTCCTCCTCGGGGGTGAAGGGCGGCGAGAACGCGTCGGCGCCGAGATCCGTGTCGGAGAACTCGTCGTCGTCAGCGCCCGAGGACATGCGGAGGGTGGAGTCGTCGCGGCGCGAGTACCTGGGCCTGGGCCTGGGCGCGGGGGAGGGCGCGGGGGCGCGGGTCTTGGGCTTCTTCCTCGCCGCGCCGTCCTCCTCGGCTCCGCGCCTCTTCTTGGCCGCCGCGGGCTTCTTCACGGCAGCCTTGGCAGCCGCGGCGGCCTCAGCGGCGGCGGCGGCCTTCCCGGCCGCCTTCGCCGCCGCCTGCTCGCGGCTGATGCGCGCCTCTACGATGAGGGTGATTCGGTTCATCCTCGCGTCCAGCTTGGCCATCTTGCGAAGGGTGGGGAGGTCCTCGGCGGCGTACGTCTCGGCGGCGGCGAATATCTCAGCCTCTTCCTCAGCCGCGGCGGCCTTGGCGGCAGCCTTGGCGGCAGCCTTGGCGTCGGCATCGGCGCGTTTTTTCGCAGCCTTGGCCGGGACGGGCGCCTCGGTGGATGCCGCGACCGCGGTCTCGGCGGCGGCCTCCAGTGCCTCCGTCTGCGCGCGTTTCATCGCGGCCCACGTCGGCTTCGGGGGGCTGGGCGACCGGGAGAGCCGAGCCTTGGCTGGGACGGCGTACGCATCGTCGTCGTGGTCGTCGTCGTCCATCGCGGGGATCATGCCGCCGCCTCGGTCGTCGTCGTCCTCCTCGGACCCGTCGTCCTCCCGCATGGGCTCGGCGTCGACCTCCGCCCACCTAAGGCCGTCTTCGTGCGCCTTCTCCTGAACGGCGGCGACGTCCTTCGCCGCGGGCTTGGCGCGCTTGGCGGGTGGGGGTGAGGTGGTGAGCGGCTCGGTGCGTTCCGCCGTCTGGACCGCATCGGTCACCGCCCCGGCCTTGGTCTTGGCCTTGGTCCTGGTTTTTGTGTCCGGGGTCGTCGTCGCGGCGCCCTTCGCGAACCTGGATCCGAGCGGCGTCTTGGCGGGCACGTCGAAGGCGGTGTCCGGGACTTTCTTCCGTGAAGGTTCCCCTTTGTTCCGCCCGAGCCTGAACTGCCCGGCGGTTGGCGTGACGAAGTCCTTGGACAGGTGCTGCCGGTCCGACGCCGGGGTCTTGGGCCGGTCGTACCAGTTCTCCTTCGCGGCGGGCGGCGGCGGCGGGGGCGGCTCGGCGGCGACGACGGCGTGCACCCTCACGGTACCCAAGTTGGACTGCACCAGCGGCAGCGCGCCAAAGCCAAAGTCCTTCTTCGGCGCGCTCGGGGTCTTCCGCAGCATCCCCTTGCGGAGCATGCTCCGGAGCGGGGAGGTACCGGGGGATCGCGCGCGTCGTCGCTCGAGGACCTCCGCCCATCCGACCATGGGCTCGGGCTCGACCTGCGACTGCGTCTCCTCGGCGAGGATGACGTCGTCGAGGTTGGATCGCTCGAAGTCGAGGTTGGATCGCGTGAAGTCGGCGTAGTCGACGCCGCCGGTGGGCTCGGTCATCGCAGGCGGCGGGGACGATCCGTCCAGCATCTGGGGGTCGACCGTGAGGTAGTCGCGGTCGTCGGTGGCGTCCGCGTCGGCCTTTTTCCTCTTTCCGCCGGTGACCCTCTTGGCCTTGGCCTTGGTGACAGGCTTGGCCTTGGCGACGGGCTTGGCCTTGGCCGCGGGCTTGGCCTTGGCCGTGGACTTGGCCTTGGCCGTGGACTTGGCCTTGGCCGCGGACTTCTTCGGCTCGGGCTCCGGCTCCAGCTCGAAATCGGAGTCGGCATCGGAGTCCAAGTCAGCCTCGGAGACAAAGTCAGCCTTGGCCTTCCTCCCCTTGGACGCCTTGGACTTTGCCGCTTTCGTCGCGGGGCCGGGGTCGGGGTCGTTGTTCTCGTAATCCGCCACCTTGGCCTGCATCTCCGCGTGCACGGAGGCCCAATCGACCTCGGTCGTCTTCGACTCGGGTTTGCCGCCGCGGGTGGAAGCGCGGGTGACGCGGGCGCGGGGAGGAGACGGGGTCCTCGTCCGAACCGCGGTCTGGACCGTCTTGCTCGCCGCCTTGGGCACCGCGGGTTCCTTCGGGGGGTTGATGATGGTCTTACCGCGCGAGAGCTTGAACCCCGGCGCCGGGGGTTTGGCCTTGGGCCTGACCTTGACCTCGGTGTCGGCGGTGGGCTCGGGCTCGGGCTCGGGCTCCGCGGCTTTGACGTTCGGCTCGACCGACGGTTCGTGCTTCTCGGGAACCGCGCGATCCGGAGTGGGCGTCGGGGTGTCTGCGAGCGTGCCGAGGGACTTTGGCTGGGGCGCGGGCGCGGGCACGGGCGCGGGCGCGGGGCGCTGCGTCAGGAGAGGCATCCCCTCGGGCATCTCCTCGGGCTGGGTCTCGGGCACCGCCTCCTCGGGCACCGCCTCTTCGGGCTGGGAGAAGCACTCCGGCTGCGCCTCCGTCTCGGCATCCTCCGCCGCCGCCATGATCGCGCGCGGGGACAGGTCCGGGGACATGGACGGGGTCTTGGACTGCGTCGCCGGCAGCTTGGCGGGGTTCTGAGAGAGAGAGGCGCGGTGCGTGGGCGAGGGACCCGGGGAGACGTCAAACTCGGAGAGGTCCGGCTTGGGCCCCGGACTGAGCACGAAGGGCTCGAAGCTAGCCTTGGGCTCGAAGCGGGTCTTGGCCAGGGATGAGAGCGCGGGTTTGACCACAGCCTTGGGTAAGTTCGCGGGGAGCGGCTCCTTGCTCGGGTTCAGGTCCGAGTCCCTGGATTTGCCGGTGGCCTGGATCGATCCGAGGCGGCGATCGTTCAGCCCGCGGGTCTTGATCGTCGGCAACGGGCGCTTGAGCGCGGCGAGCGGGGACTTCCCGGCGTCGCTGATCGCGAACCCCGAGTCCTTCGAACACGCGGGTCCGGACCGGAGCGCCGCGCGGGTATCGCCTTTGAACACGGACGGGTGCGACGTCGCGGCGGCCGCGAGCGCTCTCTTAACGCCCGGGACGTCCTCGGGTGAAAACTCAATCTTGATCCACCGGTCGTCGCGGACATCGAGCGGGTAGAACGAGTGTTCCCACCCGACGGGCGGTGCTCGAACGCCCATCTCCAGGACGTTATCCGCCAGCTTGGCGACGCGAACGCAGGTGTCGTACGCGAACGTCACGGGCTTCTCGTCGTTTGGGTCGTCGGAGAGGGCCAGCGCGAGGCACACGCCGTCCGCGCCGTTGAACGCACACGCGGCGCACTCAACCCCGGACCGCCCCACACGCACGCGCCCCGAGCACGTCACCATCGTCACGCCGGTAGCCTCGTGGCCTTTTGCGTCGTTGAACGCGCGGACGAACGAGCGGACGTCGCGGGCGAACGCCTCCCTGGACTCGTCGCGCCGGGCCTTCTGGACCAGCCTGGCGAACCGTCCCTTCTCGACGGACTCGAACACCGCGCCCGTACCGCCGCCTTCATCCAGGCCTCCCTTCGCGACGAGGATCGGGACCACCGCCGCGACGCGCTCCTGGCACGCGAGGTCCCGCGAGGTGTACAGGATCGAGATGAACGCGGCGAGGGAGTCGTGGAGGTGAGCGAGCTCCTCGACTGAATCCGCCGCGGGCGGCGGCGCGTGTCCGTCTGTCTTCAAGAGCTCGACGAGCTCCACTGCACACTTAGCGCCGCGCCTCGTGTCGATGACGAGCGCCGCGACCACGTCCAGGAGTTCCCGCCGGCGACCCGACGGCATGTCCGGGCAGAGCGCCGCGTCGAGCAGCTCGGGTAACAGCCGAGCGCCGAGCTTGTCCACGAAGGGGTTGCCCTTGGCGTCGTGGGACTCGATCAGGTCGCGAACCGTGACGTTCAACGTGGAGAACGCGGAGTCGTCCGCCAGGGTGAGGTGGCCGGACTTGAGGGCGTCGATGACGTGCTCCGATAGGGCCTTGAAGACGAAGTGAACGTCCTCGGCGGGTCCGCCGTCCTTGGACTTGAAATTTTTGAACAGGTTGGCCCTGGTTGGTTTGGGTGGTTTGAACGGGATGCGGTCGGTGGAGGTCAGTCACGATACTCGTACTCGATCAAAGTGGGACGAGTCGCGAATAAAATCGGCGGCGTTCGAACGGGGGTTGGGCGGGAAAACCCGAGGGGCGTACTTGTAGCCCTCCTTGAGCGCTTGGAGAAGGCTCGCGAGGAGGACGGAGTCGCCGCGGCCGCGGCCCTGAAGCTCCTGCGGGGATGAAGTGGACGCGGGTATGGTCAGGAGGCGCGAACCTAAGCGGCGCGAGGGGGTGAGGGGCGGAAGATACGCGCGGAGGAGGAGGCGGTCGTACCGTGCGCAGGGACTTGAAAACCGCGTGCACTCCTTCGGCGGTGGCGAGGAGCGTCCGTCGGTCGCGCTGCTCGTCGCGGTCGGTATCGCCGAGCTTGGCGCGCAGCGACTGCACCGCGGGCGAACCCTTGAGCGCGTGCGTGCGCAGCGCGTCGAGGAGCGTGCCCGCCGGGGGCTCGGGAGTCGACGCCGTCATACCACAGCTGTGGAGGGGGGTGCTAACGCGCGGGGGGGGGTTGCCGAGTAGCGAACGCGCGCGGGGTTGGGTTTCTGGGATGCGCGAACCGAGCGATCGAATCTACCGCGGCTCGTCGCCTCTTCCGCCTCGCCTCTTCCGCCTCTTCCGCCTCTTCCGCGCCTGCCGCGAGGACGAGGTCTGCGGGCGCCCTCCTTTCGCCCCGCCAAAAACGTAAAAAAGCCACGACTCGAGCTTGTTCAAAAGTTCATTTGACGAGTTCGAACCTTCGTTCTTGAGTTAATTTTTTTCGTGAACGGCTGACTCTATTTGCACTGTGCCGAGCCAAGGTGACGTGGTCGATCTTGGAAATCTCCCGGCGCACCTCAGCCACGAAGAGGCAGCGGATACAGTGGATAATGCTAACCGAGGAGCGCGCGTAGCGACCAGGATAACACGCGCGCGTCGCTCGTCTCGCCGGTTTTCTGCGTGAGTATCAACGTCGCCCATGGCCAGTACCGCTTCGTTCGGTCTCGCCGCCTCCGCGGTGCGCCCCGTGGCTCGCGCCAGGCGCACCGCCACCGTGAGGGCCGCTGCGGGGCCCCATCGTCGCCGTTCCGCCGGGGTTCCCGTCCCGGGCGTGTCCGCGCGCCCCGGGAGCCTCCTCGGCGTGACCCGCCGCGGCCCCGTGCGCGCGCGCAACGTCGTGACCAACGATAAGGACGCCAACAAGGACGCCCCGCTCGACGTCGTCGAGATTGAGGAGTGCCTCTCGGTGCGTGACGCCCATCGCGGATCCCCTTCGGCTGCCTCTAGGTGCCTTCGGACGACTCGGCCAATTTTGTTTATGTCGTCGCCCAACGCCGTCGCGACCCGCCCACTCCCCGTACGACCCGCGCGCGCATGAAAGAAAGACCCGCTCGCTCACCGTTCCACCCTCCGTTTAACCACCATCGCAGGATGAGGCGTGCAAGATCGAGATGCTCGAGAAGCTCGAAGAGGCCGTCGCCGACGAAGAGCCCGCCCTCGTCCAAGAGACGAACGGCGTCCAGGCGACCAAGATGGAGGCTGCCGCCGTCGGTGCCCCCGCGCCCGCCAAGATCGCGGCCGTCGCCGTCGCTCAGCCCCCCAAGAAGGTGGAGAAGAAGGTCGTCGTCGAGGAGGAGAAGGTGGCGGTGTCCGAGCCCCCGCTCAACTTTGACCGCCTCAAGTCCGTCGGTACCTTTGTCCGCACGCTCGAGATTTGGGGCTTCGTCTTCAACTTTCTCTTCCGCCGCGTGTCGCTGAACCTCAAGTTCACGTACAAGGGTGGATTCACCGAGGCCAAGAAGCTGGAGCGCGAAGAGGCCCTCGCCAAGTGGCTCCGCCTCGGCCTCCTCCGCCTCGGACCCACCTTCATCAAGATCGGCCAGCAGTTCTCCACCCGCGTCGACGTCCTGTCCAAGCCGTTCATCAAGGAATTGGAGAAACTGCAGGACCGCGTGCCCCCGTTCCCAACCCCGATGGCCAAGAAGATCGTCGAGGAGGAGCTCGGTAAGCCCATCGAGGATGTCTACGACGACTTTGCGGACGAAGCCCTCGCGGCTGCGTCCCTCGGGCAGGTGCACCTCGCCAAGCTCAAGGCGACTGGCGAGCAGGTCATCGTCAAGGTGCAGCGCCCGGGTCTCAAGGAGATTTTCGACATCGACCTCAAGAACCTCCGCGTCATCGCGCAGTGGCTCCAGAAGGTGGACCCCAAGACCGACGGCGCCGCCCGTGACTGGGTCGCCATCTTCGACGAGACCGCCCGCTGCCTCTACGACGAGGTTGACTACATGAACGAGGCTAAAAACGCCAAGGATTTCGCCGCGCAGTTCGCTGGCACCGACTGGATCAAGGTCCCGAGGGTGTACGAACAGTACACCGCCAAGCGGACCATGTGCATGGAGTACGCGCCCGCCACCAAGATCAACGACCTCGATGCTCTCCAGAAGATGGGCGTCGACCCCGACCGCATGGCCCGCCTCGCCGTAGAGTCCTACCTCATGCAGGTGCTCAGGTTCGGGTTCTTCCACGCGGATCCCCACCCGGGGAACGTCGCCGTCGATAAGGGCGACGCGGAGGGTAAGGGCCGCCTCGTGATTTACGACTACGGCATGATGGGCAGGATCGATCCCCAGGTCAGGAGCGGGTTCCTCGACCTCTTCTACGCCGTCTTTGAGAAGAACTCGGACAGCGCGGTCAAGGCGCTGGGCAAGATGGGCGTTTTGGTTGACGGCGGCGACATGACCGCGGTGAAACGCACCGCGGACTTCTTCCTCGGCTCGTTCGATAACCGCGTGGAGGATCAGCAGAAGTCGAGGACGGAGAACAAGGAGGATTACGAGGCTGAGTTCAAGCCGAAGCGCACCAAGGAGGAGAAGAAGGAGCGTCGCAAGCAGATCCTCAGCAACATCGGCGAGGACCTCCTGGTGGTGTCCAAGG
>Ga0302116_1000199_pt1 | contig 34697 bp, 20 predicted proteins | sample AG5_SCM_MG_FD_203124 | JGI IMG/M metagenome (GOLD analysis project Ga0302116, IMG submission 203124) | Marine microbial communities from Western Arctic Ocean, Canada - AG5_SCM | ecosystem: Environmental > Aquatic > Marine > Oceanic | place: Canada: Western Arctic Ocean | collected 2017-10-01 | reverse complement strand
CGCCTCCCCGTCCCGTCCGCAGGAGCGACACCCCGGAGGTGGTCAAACGAGTTAAACAACTCCTCGGGGGACACCCCGATCTGCTCGACGGCTTCAACTGCTTCCTTCCCGAGGTGCGCGCGCCCCACACAACTCACCCGTCCCCGCCCGGAAAACCACGGCGGCTCTCGCGTCCACGCGCGGTGGTGGTTGCGCGCGCGGGGGAATCTTCGCGCGCGCCCGGGTCCGCGCGGCGCGAACTCCCGCGCGGGCCCACCGGTCAGCCTCCGCGAAGGGTTAATCCCGCGTCCGGGCGCGTCACCCGCGCTCGTTCGTCGCGTTCACGTTCGCGCGGCGCTCGCCAACGACGCTCGCCGCCCAACCCCTTCAGCCATTTTCACTCACGTCAACCTCCCTCCCGTCTCCTCACCCGCAGCCGTACAAGTTCAGCGCCGTGAAGGATGCCGCCGCCGAGGCGGCCAACGTGAGTGATCCCGCCCGCGAATCGCCCCTCATCGAACGCATCCACCCTTCGTCTCGATCCCGCGCGGGTTTCCGCGGCGCGTTCGCGCCGCGCACGACCGCGCGGCGCGTCCGAGGGCGGGCGCGGGGGCACCAAAAACCAGGCCTGAAACCGACCGACCACCTTGCCCGTTCTCCATCTGCGAGATTACCCAACCCCAGCGCGCGGGATCCGCGCCGCGCGCGTGACTTCCCCCGCGGATACGTCCGCGGGACCGCACGATGACCTAAACACTGACATTATCGTTCCACCCATCGCGAAACAGAGCGACCAACCCACGATCGGCGGCGGATACAACCTGCTGAAGCGCATCAGGCGCGTCTACGCGCACGACGAGCGCCCGTACCACGCCTTCCTGGCTATCCTGATTCGCTTCAGAAACGCAGAGTTCACCACCGAGCAGGTGCGCGCCCCGCCCGTGTTTCGCATCCAAAAACGACGGAAACTGTCCCGATCGAACCACCCGTGGGTTTATTCGATCGTCCGCGCCGTCCGCGGCGCCATCTCGGGCGCGCGCGCCCGCGCGCCGGCCCTTCCCGCGACCCCGCCGACCGGCCCCTTCTGGAATTAAAAAAAAACCACCGAGGAGGGCCGGCCAGACTCGTCAGCATCCGGCGAAATCTCGTCCAAAAAAATCTCCTCCCGCTCAGTCAGCTTCACCGATGATTGTTGTTTTCTCCTCTCCGTGCCCATCGCCCGTCGCCCTCCGTCGCTGACATCACTCGACCCAATCGCTGAACCCAAACCACCAGGTGATCAAGAACGTCGCGACGCTGTTCTACGATCAGCCCGACTTACTGCACGGCAAGGACGGCCTCGAGTTTTTCGTCCCCAAGTCGTGCAAAGCCCCGCAGCCGAGCCAATGGTTCCAGTGGAGCGTGAAGACGCACAACAGGTTCGGGCGGGTCTCCTTCCGCGTCGCCGTTCGTATGCTGTTGCTGTGCGAGAAGCGGTCGCGGAGCCAACCGCCGGATCTCACGAAGCGCAAGGTCCGAGGTCTCATCGGAGCGAAAGGCGCGAACAGCGACAGCGAGTTTTCCGACTCGGACAGCGACAGCGACACGGATTCCGAAGAGGGCAAGGAGAAGGACCCCGGGCACGTCGACCCCGAGGCGCTCCCGCCGGTGTGGGACGGCGTGACCGAGCTGGTGCAGTCGGAGTTTGAGAAGATGACGCTGGAGATTACACCGATGGACGACGACGCGTGCTGGGAAGACGCCAAGGCTCAGAAGGAGGAAAACGCGAGAAACGAAGAGGCGCTCGGCCGCGGTAAGCGGGCCAAACCCGGCGACGTTACGACGACGTCCCCGCCGGAGTCGCCGCCGCCGCCGGACGGCGCGCCGCGGTCCAGGAAATCCGCGAGGATCATCTCCAAGGTGAACAGGGGCGCGATGGTCACGAGCTACCGGCACCTGAGCAGCGGGCGGCACATGAACTCGGGAGGTAAGCACCACCACGGACACGGAAAGTCGCGGAAGAGCTTGATCGCCGGGATGAAGCAGAGCGGCGTGCACCACAGCGTCGCCGCGCTGTCCACGGTGAACCCGGACCTGGCGCCGATGAAAGACGCGGAGCTCAAGCTGGTGAGAAACACGAAGGAGATGTCGCTCATCGACAGGAGCGGCTTGCACAAGCTGCCCGAGAACTGCATGGAGCGGATCATCTTCTTCCTGGCGCAGGCGGAGGGCAAGGATGAGCTCACGGCTCAACGGGAGGCGCTGATGAAGTCGCTCGGGAAGAACCGGTGACGCGGTTTGTTTTGGGGTGCGTCCACTCGACGAGAATCCCGTCGTAGTCCTTCAGTTCTTAGCGACTTAGCCAAGACTTAGCCGCGCGTCCGAGGGAGACGCGAAGCGAAGTATCACGGTCAGCAACAGCGCATTGTCATATTACATTCACGAATCACACGAGCCCACGAATCACACGAGCTCACTAACTAATCACACGAGCTCACTAACTAATCACACGAGCTCACTAACTAATCACACGAGCCACAGCCACCCGCAAAACGCGCCAGTCGTCAAACCCAGGAGCAAGAAAAACACCATGATCGTCCCGCACGCCTCGCACTCCTTCGCGCCCACAACCTTGGGCGCCGTCATCATCACCACCGCGCTGTACCACCCGTTCGTCACCCCCAACGCCAGCGTCAGGACCACACCGCTGCCAACCTGCGAGCGAGACCCGCGCGACACGGATAGAAAAGCCGGAATGAACAAAACCCGGGAGCCCGCCAACGCCGCCATCGTCCTCGGACTAAACATCGTCGCCGCTGACGGAAACACACCCGGGACGCACTTCCCGATCACGTCCGCCAGGTTGAACGCGGTGATGAGCACCAACGGGAACCAGTCTCCCATCGAGTCGTCCCGCAAGTCCTCAGCCAACACGCCCGGGAAAATGCTCAGAGTAATCGCATACACAGCCGCTACAGTGAAGGCATGGTGCTTGATCTGTCGCAAGATCTTCACCCCGTCTTTACACGTCGTGCCCGTTCGTCGTGTCCCTTCCTCCACGCGCCACATCCCCCGCCGCGACCGCGCGAGCGTCGAGTCTATAGACGAGGAGTTCGTATTCGACGCCCCGACGCCCGTCAGCGAACGCTCTGACTCGTACTCGTCCTCTTCTTCCTCCAACGCCGCCTTACTCCGCGCGTTGGCCCTGTGCCACCGGTACACCTCGGATTTCTCCAACTGCCCGTATACGTACACGCACGCCAACACCCAGAGCGCGGCGACGACGAAGTACACGGCGGCGCTCTTCCCCGCGCCGCTCTCCGTGCTCGCGAACGACGCCTTGGTGAGGATGCGTAGGATGCTGACGATGAGACCGGATAGCGACGTGCCCCCCATGAGCGCCTGCGTGTACATCGTCGGCATGGACGCGACGAGCGCGAACAGAGACCCCTGCGCCACCGCGTCCGCCACGCCGTTGAGCGCGATGCCCACGCAGAGCACGCCGAGGTTCGCGCTGAAGAACGCGGGGACCAGCAGGCACACCAGGAAGAGGCCGAACCCGAGCCGTACCCTCACGCCGGGCGGTACCAGGAACCCGAACCTCAGCACCAGCATGAGCGAGAGCAGGTTCGGCAGGAAGTACAGCACTCCGAACACCCTGTCCACGTGCTTCCCCGGGTGCACGCGTTCGAAGTAGTCCACCGCGGTTATGTACGAGTTCCACGGGAAGAGGATGCCGGCGCCGAGGAAGAAGCACGCGCGGTAGACGAACCATGCGCGGTCATCCGGCGGGACGGAACCCGCGGCGGATGACACGGCGAGATGTACGTCCTCGGGCCCCAACGCCATCCTCGATGAAGCGCGCGACACGGACGGCGACGCCCCCGAGTGTGAGACGTCGTGCTGCTAACAACAACAAAGTGCCTTCTCGAGGCGTGGAAGGTCGGAAACCATATCAGAGAGGCCACGTACAGGCAAACAGTGAGAAGCACCCGTTGGCGGTGAGAAAATAAATGTTCATTCGCAGTGTGCGCGGCCTCAACAGCTCCACACCAAAGATGCCGTACCAGTCCGAGTCCATGATCGTCTTCGCCGCGCGCGAGGCGAAGAAGATGTGGCCCTTCCTCGCGGGCTTCGCCGTCGTCGGCTTCGGCGTCACGCAGGCCACCCTGGGGGTCACCGAGGCTGATAAGAAGAAGAGCGCGTTCATCAACCCCGGCGGTAGCCACTAAGCGATCGACCGGCGCGGGGGGTTCAGGGCGCCGAACGCCGCCCAAGGGACCGGTCATCGGTCACGGACCGGCGGGGCGGCGCGTAGACGAGCCACCTCGCGCTCACGAGGGCGCCGAGGGTGGTGGGGGGGGACGGTGCAGATTTAGGGTTTGTTTTTCGGGCACCGAACGGGTGTTGGAGGCGATCGAGGGGTGAAGGACCCGGACACACGACGCGTGTTTCACTTTACGCATTTGTACACATGTATCATCCGGCGGCACACGCCGCCAAACCTAGCTTAGCCTTTGTCAATAAGCGACGCGAAGGCTTCAACACGACGAGACCCACAACATCCTCCCCTGTGACAGATGACGAAAACCAGAAATATCTGAAGCGAGCCAGACAACAACAGGGGATGAATTTTCAGGCGGTTCCCTACGCAGCTGAGTTGCTCCAGTTCAACGGCTGTGATTCGAATAAACATCGCTACGGTTCACACACACGGACGTCTCACACCACGTCCGCCCAATCATCGCTCGCGTCGTCCGACCCAGCGGACCCGAGGTGGTGCGTCCTCCACCGCCGAGCCGCTCGCTTTTGCCACGTCGCCTCCTCGATCGCGCCGTCCGGTGACTTGGGCGCCAGTGGGGTGGCGTCGACCAGCTTGTCCACGTCCACGGTCACCCCACCCGACGCCGCGCGGCCCAGCACGAGCGGGATCCGTTCCGCGGCGGTCCCGCGGTCGCTTCCCGCGAGTCTGGTCACGGCGCCGACGACGGCGACGACGCCGAAGGCGCCGACGGCGGCGACGATGACGGCGACGCCCAGCGCCGTCTTGGCGCGGCCGACGCCGGAAGCCTTCTCCTCGGGGGTGACGCGCATGCCGAGGGACGCGATGCCGCTCGCGACCTCGGTCTCGGTGCCGGCATCGGCTTCCGCGTCGGCGTCCTCCTCGGGCGCGACGCCGAGCGCGGCGGTCTTGACGGAGCCGGCGGATCCGGATCCGCGCATCAATCCCTCGATGGCGGACATCTTCACGGCGCGAGCCGCGGCGGCTTCGCGCTGCGCCTCGGCGAGAAGCGCCATCGGGTCCCTCGCGCCCAAGGACGCCTCGCTGTGAACGTCGGTCTCGACGTGGACGTCCGTCGCGGTCGCGGTCGCCTCACCCGGGGCGGCGCCGAGGGCAGCCTTCTTGTCGCTCTTCTTCTTCTCCTCGCCGTCGAAGCCCCAGGGCATGATCGGATCCGGAGTGTCCTCGTCGTCGTCGTCGTCGTCGGACTTGTGGTGCTTATGATGATGCTTGTGGTGGTGCTTCTCGTCCTCGTCCTCGTCGTCGCCGGCGTCCTCGGCGTAGTCCGGTGGGTCCTCCGTCGGGGGAGACATCGGACGCACGGGGTTGCCGAAAGGATCGGCGGGGCCGTCGTCGTCGCCGCCGTAGTCGAGGCCTTGGTCCTTCTCCTCCTCCTCCTCCTCCTCCTTTTCATCATCCTTCTTCTCGTCGTCCTTCTCGTCCTTGTGGTGCGACTTGCCGAGCGCGGCATGAACGACGGGCTTGGGCACGCCGGGGATGTTGAGCTTGGCGAGCGACGACGCGATGGACAGGACGCGGGATTCGGAGTCGCGATCCACGCTCCACAGCGTCTGCGACTCGACCAGGACGTTCCCGCGGGGCATCCAGCCGGCGGCGATGGCGCGGTGGTCCACGCCCTCGACGCCGAGCGCCGCCTCCTTATGCTTGACCTCCTTCTCGCCGGTCTCCGCGGACTTGGACGACGCCTCGGGCGACGACGACTTGTCGGATCCGTGTTCCTCCTTCGCCTGCGACTTTTTCGAGTGATCCGCCTTGGGCTCCTCCTTCGCCTGCGATTTTTTCGAGTCCGCCTTGGGCTCCTCCTTCGCCTCGGACTGGACAGTCTTTTCAGACTTTGCGTCAGTCTTGGGCTCGGGACGCTTCTCCTTGGCTTCGGTGACAGCCTTGTCATCCTTGGGCTGGAGCTCGCCGGTGATGGCCGGGACGGGGGTACCCTCGCCGCACCGCACGAGCGCGCCGGCGGGATTGCCGAGCTTCACGCCCACGGCGGCGGCGCGGATGCGTCCGCCCCCCGCGGCGCCCGCGACGTGCGGCTGGCTCCACGCGAAGGTGTTCAAGTCCAGCGCGTGAACGTCGCCGAGGAACTCCTTGCTCTTGTAGTCCTCGCCGCCGATGATGTACATCACGCCGTTCTTGTGAACCGCGGCGTGGAGCCTGCGCTGCGACGGGGGGAAACCCTTCGTGTCAACCTTGGTCCACTTGACGTGTCGCGGGTCGGAGAGGTCGGCGTAGTGCGTGGCGGTGGACGCGTACGCGGAGCTCCCGCCGGTGTGGTCCCACACGCTGCCGCCCCACACCCACATGCGCTTCTTGTCGTCCACCACGGACGTGTGCTTGTTGCGGCGGACGGGTAAGTCGCCGGTGACTTTCGGGTAGAAGAACTCGCGGGTTTCGAGGTCAAACGCGAGCAGCTCGCCGACGTTGAACCCGAGGCGGCCCTCTACGACGAATCCGCCGAAGAGGTACATGACGTTATCGTCGGTGACCACGGCGGTGGCGCCGGAGCGCGCGAGGGGGAACAGGCTCCCGTCTTCGTGCGCCTGCGCGATGACGTCGGGGAGCCCGAGCGGTCCTTGCTCCGGCGCGGACTGCGACTTCTCGGTCTTCTCGTCGGACTTCTCGCCGGACGCGGACTTCTTGCTGGACTTCTTGGACTCAGGGGAAGAGTCGACGGGCTTTGGGGGCGAGTACTTGATCTCGCGCCACCGCCTGTCCTCGAGTCCGAGCGCGTACATGGTGTCCAGTCGCCCGTCGTTCTCGTCGCGCCCGCCGAAGACGATGAGCGCTTTTTGCTTCTTTTTGGAATTATCATCCAGAGTGATCGGCTTGGGGGTGATGACGGCGACGTGCTCGTCGCGTTTGCCGGGGTACACTTGCTCGACGGGGTGGAGCTCGGCCTCGATCGCGGCGGCGTGTTCACGTTCCTTCTCCTCGCGCTCCTCGCGCTCCTTCTTCGTCTCCTTCTTCTCCTTCTTCTCGGAGTGAGTGGAGCGGTGGGAGGAGTGGTGGGTGGAGTGCTCGGAGTGTTCGGAGTGGTGGGAAGAGGAGTGGTGGGAGGAGGAGTGGTGCGTATCCTCCTCCTTCTTGCCGACGCCGCTCGAGTGCTCGGCGGTCGTCTCCTCGGGCTTGGATTCCTCCTTCTTCGTCGACTTGGCCTCCTCCTTGTCCTCGCGAGCCTTGGCGAGGAGCTGCCTCACCGGCTTGGGCATGTACCCATCCTTGGCCACGCGCGAGACGTCGATGTTATCCTGGGACTCGTACCACTCGTTCAGCTCGTTGAGGGTCTTGCCGGACAACTCAGACTCCGATTCGGCTTTAGCCCCGAGCCTGGGCGCGGGCATGAGGCCACCCTTGGGGATGGGCTTGACCTCGATGTCATCCTGGGAGTCGTACCACCGCGAGAGATCGTCGAGGGTGAGACCGCCGACGGGCTCGACGCCGAGCTTGGCCGACGCGGGCTTCTTGGTGCCGACAGACTTGGAGTCGGATGGGCGCTTGGACTGATCATCATTCGCGGGTTTCTTCTCGAGCGCGTCCACCCAGTCAGCCTTCTTCGTGGGTTCCTCGGGCGCCTGGAGGCACGATTCGCCGGCGCACTCCCACTTGGAGTTGACGCCGTCGAACACGGCCACCTCGTCGACGTCTTCGAAGTCGTCGCCGTGGTCCCAGACGCGGTATCCTCCGTGGAAGTACGCCTTGTCGTCGCCCGCGTCGAGGGCGTGGCCCGGGGACGCGAGCTGCGAGACCCGCGCGTTGGTTGGCGGCGCGAGGTGGCAGAACACCATCCCTTGCTCGCTGCCGAGGCCCGCGAGCACGGCCGTGTCCGCGGCGGAGTCGCCGCCGTCGACGAGGCCGCCGTGGAGTAAGACGACCTCCCCGTCCGTCTCGCGGATGCGCCTCATGATGTCCTGCGTCTCCGCGGCGGACTTGGCGTCGCGCGCGCTCGGCTGCGTCTTCGGCGGCTTGGCGACGTCGGTAACGTCCAGCAGGTCATTCACGATGGTTTTCTCCGTGGTTTTAGGCAGGTTCTGCGCCATGGGCTCGACGGCGGGCGCGTCCGGGCCGGAGGCCGCGGGCGCCTCCGGCGACGGGGCGAACCACGACTCGACCGCATGAACGAAGCCGCCGGCGCTCACGGCCGGCGCGTGGAGCGCGAGGATCGCGAGCACGAGCGCGATACGGCGCGATGTGTGCCTAGCCATCGTTTCCCAGTCTCGATGTACCAGGATACGACCACGTGCGAGCCGATGGGGCCGCGCGCGATGGCTGTGGAAACGCACGGGCGAAGAGGCCGCGGGAGTTGAAATTTTGTAACCGCCGAGTGCTCGTCAGTCAGAATCGAATTAGATAATTACGAATTAGTGGACATGTACAAACCAGTAAACATGTGTAAATGGCGAGATATGGCGTATAGTTTTCGGACATTGGCGCCGCAGCGCACTTCTGAAACCGGGCCTCCCGATCGTTTGCCCCCAGGTCCCAGTTCGATCCTGGTTTTCGCCGTCTCTGCGGCACATCATCGCGAGCGCCATGCTCCGAACGACCGCCAACCAGCTCTGGACCCGGGTCGTCCCGGCGGCCAGGCAGGCCTATCCGGCCGCCGGTGTTGCGGTGAGTGACCACACGCGTTCGCGAACCCCCGTGGGACGGGTCATCCGGCTCGCGCCCCGGTCATTTTTAATCTCCCCGCTACCCTACCTCTTTCCCGTCTTGATGAGCGCGACGCTGACCTTTCACGCCTCCCCGTTCCCCACACAGACGCAGCGCACCTTCGCCGCGGCCGCCGCCGAAGACGATGCGCATGCGGTGAGTGAACCCCCGAGCCGAAACCGCGATTCCAACCGTCGACGGCGACGCACCGAGCGCTCTTCGGGACGACCGCATCCATCTGACCATCTCGCCTCCCTCCCTCAAAACAGCCCCCGCTGAACCTCTTCGGTCTCCCCGCGCGCTACGCCGCCGCGCTCTACACCGCCGGCAGCAAGGCGGGTAACCTCGCCACGGTCCAGGCTGAGTTCAAAACGGTGAGTCATCACTCGCGAACCCAACCCCGCGTCGCGCGTATCCGGGCGCGTATCCGGGAAGACGGACCCGACCGGGGAAAAAAACGGATCGGACTTTTCACAATTTCATTCTGTTTTCATTCATCACCCGCGCATCAGCTGACTCCTCTCCCCACCACCGCCGCCCCCAAACAGGTGATCGACGCGGCGAACGCGGACAATAAGTTCAAGGTTTTCCTGGAGGATCCCACCATGCCCAAGGCGAAGAAGATGAAGGCGCTGAGCGACTTTTGCGACGGCGCCAAGTTTTTGCCGATAACCAAATCGTTTCTCGGCGTCGTCGCCGAAAACGGGCGGCTGGACCAGAACCAGAAGATCTACGACGCGCTCGAGGAGTACACTCTCGCGGCCGCGGGCCAGAAGAAGGCGACGGTGACCAGCGCGCAGGCGCTGACCCCCGAGCAGCTGAAGGATCTGACGGCGAAGCTCGGCGCTCACGTCGGCGCGGGCGAGGAGCTCAAGGTTGAGACCAAGGTGGATCCCAAGTTGGTCGGCGGGTTCACCGTGGCGATGGGCGAGGACTTCTTCGACCTGTCGCTCATGTCCCGCATCAGGCAGATGGAGCAGGAGCTGTCCAAGCCCGTCTAAAAGAGGTGTATCGTGTCAAATAGAGCCTCGCTCGTTAGGGGTTGAGGACCTTTCAGTTGTATCACAGAGTTAGTTAGGTTTATACCACCCGACGGCGACGTCTCCGCCACTTATGCGACTAACTCTTAGCAGCACGGTCCTTTCTGGGCGCGGAACGCCCCGAGTTTCACGCCGTCCTTGTTCGCCGTCTCCTCCATCAAACTCGGGTTCTCCATCACGCCCTTGACGAGCTCCTCGAAAGCTTCCCGGACGCTCACCTTGGTCTTCGCCGAGCACTCCAGGAAGAGCGACCCGCTCTCTCGCGCGAACGTCTCCCCTTCCTCCCGCGTCACCCATCCCTCTTCCCGCTCCCCTTTCGCCTTGTCCACCTTGTTCCCGATGACGATCTTGACGCATTCGTCCACGGTGGAGTACATGTCCACTTCTTTGCTCCAAACCTCGGCGAGGGCGTCGAAGGTTTCCCGGCGGGTAATGTCGTAGACGAAGATGATCCCCTGCGCGCCGCGGTAGTACGCGGACGTGAGGGTCCTGAACCGCTCCTGGCCCGCGGTGTCCCACACCGTCAGCTTCAATCGTTTGCCGGCCATGTCCATGTACTTGAGCTTGAAGTCCACGCCGATCGTCGGCGAGAGCTCCTCGAAGGTGTCGTTGCAGAAGCGGAGGAGCAACGAGGACTTGCCGACGCCGCTGTCGCCCACGAGAAGGAGCTTGATGGTGTGGTCGAAGTGGGAGGTGTCCTTCCTTCCCTCGTCACTCATGGTATCGTACGCGTTGCCGAGACGATGCGTCCCGTTAAAAGCGGCGTTTCGTCGAGGACGGTGCGGGCGCCGGTGCGACACCACACTGGCAATCCGACGCGGACAATTGCCTCGAGAGCTCACGCAGTCCGATGAAACTTGGCCACGTCTCAGTCATCATTCGTGATGGGCACGACGCCGCGGCTGAGCGGCCTGGCGAGGCAAGCTCTATCCTTGCATCGAGCACTGCTCCGCGCGGCTCGAGGCAAGTCTCCGGAGGCGCGCGCGGGCATCGAGGCTTCCATTCGGGCTGAGTTCGAGCGTCACCGCGACCTCGACCCGCGCGATCTCATGTCCATCGAACACCGGATCCGAGCGGGACGGAAGAAACTCGCGCTGATCGAGGACCCGAACGTCAAGGCGGCGAGCGGGACGTCGCGGTAGCCGAACATAGAGAGCTAGAACATCGTAGGCACGTAGTCATAAATAGGATCGATACGGTAGTTATGTACATGAATCAGTCCAGCCCGCCGTAGTACCGGGCGCCAGCCTTCTCCGCCGGCGTCAGCGGCGTCGTGGGATCGATGCCGACGCCCAAAAGCGTCGGGCTCACCGACGGGGACAGGTACATCGCGGCGTCCATCAGGTGTTGCCGTGCCACCCGCGTGGTCATCAGCAGCATCCCCACGCCGAGCATCGCGACACCCACCACCGTCGTCCTCGTCTGATAGATCAACCCGCTCGGGTTGTTAGTGTCACCCCCGGGACGAACTCCACCGCCAACTCCAACCGCGCCGGACTCGTCGTGACCGAGGTCGGGCGCGACGTCGCCGGCGCCGTCCCGGAGGTCCACGTACGACGCCGCGGACGGCGCCGTGAGCGTCAGCTTCTCATCGGCACCCAAGTCGGCACCCAAGTCGGCACCCGAGAGGCCGCCGCCCAAACTCGAAGTCGCGGATCGAGTCGCGGCGTAAACGCTCTCCGCGCCGCACGGAGAGTCGCTCCAAGCGCAAGACCCGAAGTTCACCGGCTCGCACAGGAACGACGCCAAGCCGTCCGCGGCGGGCATGCAGTTGAACCCGCCGAGCCGCCCTGCGCGGTCCGCCTTGTCACCGAGCGCGGCGAGGATGCCCATGGACGGGCAAAATCCGTCGGCGCCCGAGGAAATTTCGTCGTAGTCGCAAGACTTCGCCGAGACGCCGCGCATGTCGACGCACTGGCCGAGCGCGGACGCGGGGGGGCACGAGCACCGGCAGGAGCCGTGGTGTCCGGACTCGGTGTTGGACTCAGCGCGGGTTCCGAGGGACCCGACCGCGTCTTTGACCCGCGTCTTTGACCCGTGCGTACCGCCGCGAGCGATTTTGTGGGATTTTGTCTTTTGGGATTTTGTCGGCGTTCGCGCCCTGCCGAGCCCCGCGGAGGCGGAGGCGGAGGCGGAGGCGGAGGCGGAGGCGGCGGCGGCGGCGGCGGCCTCTTCGGCCACGATTCTCGCCGCCGCCGCCTTCCTCGCGGCGCCGGTCGCCTCCTTCTCCTTCGTCGCGCGATGCATCGCGCCCCCCGCGCCGACGCCGCCGCGCATCGTCTGCCACATCGTCCGCCGGTCCCCCGTGGTCCACGGGTGTGCCTCGGGGGTCACCGCAGCGTTCAATATCGTCCACAGCGTCCGAAGCGTCGCCACCTCGTCCACGGTGCCGCTGAAAACGCCCGAGGCGTACGGATCGTTCGGCGAATTCGCCGGGATCTTCGAGCCGAGTTTCGGTTGAGGTTTCCGCGGCGCGAGGGATAGTCCCGCGGCGGCGTCCCTCGCGGCGTCCGCGACGATCGCCTCGATGGCCACCTCCTGCATCGCGTGGTCGTCTTCGCGTTTGTAAGACGCGAAGGGATCGACCGGGACGTGAACGGACTTTGGGTCGACGTGAGCGTCCAGAAAAAGGTCCTCCGGCGCCGGCTGGTCTGTTGTTCGAATCTCCACCGGGCACCTCGCGTCCGCTCCCCACGTGTTGCCCATGGACACGACCACGAGGTTGGCGTGCGGTGACGCGATGACGAACTTGCCGAGCTCGCCCGCGGCGATCGCGAGCGGGTACTCCGGGCCGTCCGCGCCGAGCACCGCGCCGTCGCCCGCCTCGAGGTCCACCGTTCGTTTCTCCCACTTGGCCTCCGCGCCCGGCCAATCGCATCGCCGGCGGATCACGGCGGTGTCGTCCTCGGTGTACGCGCTCCAGTCCTGCGTGTGCTTCTTACCGAGCTTGGGCTCTGCGCCCGGGTGGGTCCACGCGAGGAACCTGACCAATGGTGGGGACGTGAATGGTTAGTAATGCGGTGGTAATTGGGTAATCGAGTACGGAAGGGAGACTGTTAAGGGTACGCACCCGTACTGAGCGTTTGCTTTGGGAAACGCGGGCGCGAGCATCTGGTCCACGAACCAGCCGTCCACGAGTTGTTCCACGACGCCGTCGGCTCTGAGCCACTCGCCGCGGTTGGCGATGAGCTGCCCGACGCGCGCGGCGGCGCGGCAGGTGGCCATCTGTCCTCCCGCGGCTGCGAGTTTGACTCGTTCGTCGCCGAACTCTGGATCTCGCACTCGGCGTTCGAAGAGCGTCGGGGCTCCGAGAGGCGCGCCGAGGTGCTCTCGCGCCCACCGCGTGGCTTCGACGCCCGTGAGCTTCTCGATGAGTTCGGGGATGATCTGGTCGAGGACGCGGCGCTGGGTCGCCTCGGATGTGTCGAAGGAGGCGCCTGGGATGGCGTCCGCGCCCGGGGTGGTGACTGGCGCGCCGGTGACGCGCGACAGGAGATGGCGCGTGCTGACCTTGGACCAGGCTGTCGCGTCCCACTCCACGTCGTACATCTGCCCCGCGAGCTCCGGTGCCTCGACGCCGTACTTTTTCAGCGGCTTATCCAGGTCCAGCCCCGCGGACTTGACGAGCGCGCCGACGAGCAGCGCGGTGGCTGTCTTCCCCGCGCCGTCCACGAAGTGCAGCGAGTTGGCATCCGCGCCGTTGTGGTATGACTCGTGCACGATGACGCCGTCTTTGGCGACGACCAGGCAGTCGCGGTTGGTGAGCTCGCGTTGGTGCCGTGCCGCCGCGCTCGCGAGGTCCGCCGCGCGGAGGTCGTGCACCTCGGGTGCCTCGACGAGCCACTCGCCCGATCCCGGCCCGAGGCGGTGCGTGCCGAGGCGGAAGTACGCGTCGCCGTGTGAAACGAGGTCGAGGACGACGCACGACGCGACGGCGACGGTCGCCAAGACGACGACGAACTTTTGCGTCTTTAAGCACCAGCCGCCCATCGCGCACGATACGCGCGCGTGACTGCACGGAGCGGTGCGCCGGTGGCTGATGATGGTGGCGCTTGAGATGCGCGGCCTCTTTTATCGTCAATTTCCGTCGGTTACGTCCGATGTTTCATTGGCTCCGTGGCGCGCGTCAGTTTCCGTGACGACTCAAGAACCGTGGTCAACTGGGTCCAACCATTCGCCAATAATCTGCCGAGCTGGATATCGCGCGTATCTAAAATAGCTCCCGCCAAACGACGATCGATAACGACCCCCGCGCGCACTGTCCCACGCGCCCGACCCGCACGAAAAGACCCGACTCACGAAAACATGCAGTCCATCGCCACCTCCAACAAGATCGCCCCCGCCAGCCAGGGCGTCAGGCCCACCAGCGCCAAGGCTAACCGCCGCGCCACCGCGATCGTCCCCCGCGCCACCAAGGACTCCAAGGGCTCGGATGAGGAGGAGAGCACCGCCTGGAAGAAGTGGTTCCTCGCCGACGGCAACAAGGAGGAGGTGAAGTCCAAGGACTACCAGAAGTTCCAGGCCGAGATGGCCGCCAAGAAGGCTGCCAACAAGGAGAAGGCCGCCGCCAAGGAGGGCGGATGCACGATCATGTGAGTCACGGAACAAATCTATTAACAACCTCAAGTCGCCGCGAGGGTTGTTGAGCTCAGCTTCTTTTAGCCGTCACCGTGTAATAAACACCGCGAATCGTCGCTTCGTGTCGTCTACCTACGTCCGAGTTTCCTGCCGAACAACGCGCCGCCGATGAGCTTCCCGGCGCCGCCCAACACAGCCGCCACCGCGAAGAGCGGAAGAAAATCCGCAACCTTCTCGCCCCTGCGCTCCAACCGCCGCCGCCGCCGCCGCCGCCTCTCCTCCTGCTTGCGCAGGAGCCGGCGGAGCTCCTGCGCCTCCTCCCGTTCCAACTGTGCGCGCCGCTCGGCATCCGCGGGAGCCGTTTCAACGCACGGCGGACCGTTTGAACGCATCGTACCCTCCTCCGACTCGATCGCGACGTCGCGGAGAGCGGAGGTGGCTTCCACCTCGGCGTCCGAGTCGAGCGGCTCCATCTCCGCCGCCATCGCGCCCATGCGGCTGCCTTTGCTTCCCCGTGTCCCGGTGTCCCCGTTTGACTCGGGTGAGGGCGGCGCGAGCCAAGGGTTATCGGTTTCGTCGCGATCGTCGTTGGGTAAGCACACCGCGTTTGGCTCCGCTTCGACCGCCTCCGCCTTCTTCGTCTCAGTCTTTGAATCGTCGTCGAGCCAAGACTCGTCGCGAGCTCCGTCGTTTTCCGCGAGGTTCACCGCGCTCACCTTGCGACTCGCCTCCAGCTGCGACTCCAGCTCGCGTAGCCTGGAGTGGAGGTCCACGGCGCGGTCCACCGCGGTGGCTTCCCGTTGAGCGCGTCGACGCTGACGAACGTCCGCGAGGGTACCGTGCCTCTTCGGGCTGTCCTTCTTCACCGGGCTGCCGTCCTTCTTCACCGGGCTGCCATCCTTCTTCACCGGGCTGTCCTTCTTCTTCACCGGGCTGCCATCCTTCTTCTTCTTTGGGCTCCTCTTCTTCGCCTGGGAGACGACGATGTCCTCGTCGCACGGCGTGCCCCTCGGCGTGAACTGCGCCTTCCACAGCATCTCGTCGTCCATCGCGCTCTGCACCGACGCCGCGACTTTCGCCGCCTCCGCCTCGGCTTCAGCCTTGGCGCGAAGCTCCGCCTCCTCTCGCGCCCTCGCGGCTCGAGCCCTCGCCCGCGCGTCCGCCACCTCCTTCGCGAGCTTGGCGGCTTCCTCCTCGGCGGCGGCGGCCCTGGCCTCGGCGGCGCGCGCGGCTTCCTCCGCGGCAGCCTCCACCGCCGCCGCCGCCGTCAGCTCATCCTCGAGCACTCTAGCCGCCGCGGTCGCGCGTCTCTCCTCCTCCCGTTCGCCGTGTTCGGTGCAAATCGTCTCATCCCCCTTCGTCCCGGCGACGGCTGTCACAGCCGTGGGTTTAGCCTTCGATTCGTCCCTGTTCACGAACGGTGAAGCCTCGTCCCTGAACAGCGCGGTTGGGACCGAATCGGCGGTGCGGTTCCCGTCGGGCGGCGACTCGTTCGCTTTACCCGAACCCGAACCGCTCGAACGAAGCGGCGAGAGCCACGAGATGCCGCCTCGCGCGGACCGTATCTCCTCGGCTCCGAGTGACGCGAGCGCGGCGGGTGAATCCTCGTCGCGGCGCGCCTCCATCGACGCGTTCGCCCACGTCGTCCCCGCCGGGCTGCTCGTCGCGCCGTCCTCATCCTCGTCCTCGTCCTCCGTCTCGGACTCGACGTCGAGGTAGGTCAGGTGTGAGGAGGCGAGTTGGATCTTGAGCTCTCGGCTCTCCGCGATGCCCTTCGCGCCCGCCTCTCCCGCCTTGGCGAGCCAGCTGTCGATCGGGTCGGCGTCGACTCCGCCGGCGGCTTGCGCTTGGATCGATTCCATCAGCTCGAACTCCTCCTCGAGCCTTGAAAGGAGCGTTTCGCTGAGCTCCATCGCGCGCGTCGCCTCCGGTGAGTCCAGTACCTTCACCGCGGACTCGCGAATGGATCGAGCCGAATGGAGCTCCTCACCCGGGGTGCCCACCGCCGGTGTCGAGCCGTGCGTCATATGCGTCAAACTCATCCCGACCGGCGTCGACGACATCGACCCGGAGCTCCTTCGGGATGACATCAGCGCCGATAAGTTGGCGAGCGTCGGGGGCTCGACGTACGCCGGCGGGCTGAACGTGAACTCCTCGGACGACCGCCGCGAACGTCGTCCCGTGGAGGAGTCCCAAACGCGTTCGTGCTCTCCCGTGTGTTCGTCCTTACGCGTGACCGAATGGATCGGGGTGGGAGGCGAGTTCTCTTTGCTCATCATGTACGCGTTCGTCGGGGAGTCGGTGAACCCCAAACGGTGGTTCACGGGCGGCGTCGGCGCGTACTCCCGCTTGGCTTCCTCCACAGTCGTGTTGACCATGTTCCATCGCGCCTCCGCCGCGGCTCGAAGCGCGGCGACCCTCGCGGCAGCCTTCTCGTTCACGTCCACCGGTGTCGGGCAGTCACTCACGGTCGCCGCGAGCACGGCGGTTCGATCGTTCCATCCGTTCGCGGCGGCGTTGTAGGGCACGGCGGTGTCGTCATTTCGGACGGGGCGCTTCAATCCGAGTGAAATCTCCGACGCCGCCGAGTCGGATTCGGACCACCGCGAGGACGTCTCGTCGAGGTCACAGCTGTGCGTCTCGCTGCCGGCGGAGACGCGTCTGTTGTTTCCGTGTGTTGAGAGTGCGCCCTGGCGCGGGCCTTGGGCGAGTGATCCGCGTCGGTTTCCGATGACGTTGTTCCACGAGGTGTCCGGGTTTGGCCGGTCGAATCGTCGTGCGATGTTGGCGCGTTGCCCGCGGCTCCTGTCCTTGAGGTCCTCGCGTCGCGCCTCCTTGCCGGCGACTTTCCCCGCGATCTTTTTGTATTTCTCGTCCCGCTGGTTGGCGACGCGGGCGGCCGCGGCGGAGAGCCTCGCGGCGTTGCGCTCCCGTTTGCGCTCCTTCTCCTGCTCGAGCATGGCAGCCTTGCGCTGGGCGGCGGCAGCCATCTTGGCGTCGAGCTGCTCGTGTATCTCGACGACGCGTTTGGGATTCAACGGACCGGCACCGCCGTTGAGTTCCCTGCGAAGGTCCGCGGTCTCCTTGAGCGCGGTCTGCCTCTCCCGGCGCATCGCGGCCAGGTCCTGTACGGGTTGGTCAGGGAAGTCGTCGTGTTCAGCTGTCGCTCGTGGATTTGCTCGGGGCTGACGACCGGGCGTTGGGGGGGGGTGCGAGGAGGTTCTGGGCGGGTTCGCGCGGGAAACACACCTCGCGCTGGCTAGCCATGTGCGGCTTGGTCGTCGCCATCGCCTACGTGAAGCGTTCGATGGCGTTCACGCTCGTGCGGCTCCCGCGGCGCGCGCGACGAGTGTGGTCAAGTTCAAAAAAACTACGCTTCAAAGTTACTCCTCCTCGTAACAAGCGACTTTTTGGCCGCTTCGTCACCTCACCCACAGAACCCGGCGCCGGTACCGGCAGTGAGATGTCCCTGAGCCTGACCGGTTCCCTCGTCCACCGCCGCGCGTCGCCCCTCCGACTCGCCCCTTCCCGCCGGCGACACTCCGGATTGAACAACAACACACGCGGCCGCACCCACGTCGTCCGCATGGGTCCCCCGCTCCCAACCTCCGACCTGCACGGCCGGGCGATCGGCCCGATGGACGCGCCCGTGACTCTCACCGCCTGGCTGGACTACGCTTGCCCGTTCAGCGCCAAGCTGTTCAAGACGGTCACCACGCAGGTCATCCCGCACTACGGCGACAAGGTCCGGTTCGTGTTCTACCACCAGCCCCAGCCGTGGCACCCGCAGTCCACCATGTTACACGAGGCCGGCGTCGGCGTTTACAACCTGGGAGGCGTGGACGCCTTCTGGAAGTTCTCCGCGGCGCTCTTCGACACCGCGACCGACTTTTACGACGCGAACACGTACGATAAGAGCAGGTCGCAGATCTACGAGGAGCTCGCGGCGCTCGCGCAGAGCGCCGCGGGGGTTCCGAAGGCTGATCTGCTGGCCAAGCTGAGACGGATCGAGAAAGAAGGCGAGCTCAACACGGGAAACGAGTGCACGCAGGACCTCAAGTTCTTCGTCAAGCTCGGACGGCAGACCGGGATCCACGTGTCGCCCACGACGACGCTCAACGGCATGGTGTGCGATACGTCCTCGGGGTGGAGCCTGGACCAGTGGAAGGAGTTCCTCGATCCCCACGTCGGCGAGTGATGATAATACAAACGTCTAAAAGTTATCGGCTCTGCATGTTGCTCAAGCTGTGAAACGAGTCCCCTTCCTCCCGTGTCATCCCAGGCGGCGTAGCGGACACCCCCCACGTCCCGGGTATCTCCACGATCTCCTCCCCACCGAAGCTCACGCCTTTCTTCTGCGCCGTCGGCAAATCCAGCTCACCCCACTCGCCGTGCCGGTTCAGACCGAGGTGTTGCAACGCGCCGATCAGTCCGGGATCACACAACTCGTCCGTCACCATCCCGCCCTCGTCCTGCGCCTTCACACGTATCCGTCGCCCCGCGGAGCTCCCGAAGCCTATCCCCACACCCCCGTGGCCGTACACGCCGGTAGTACCCGGCGCGCCGGAGAGGTACCGGCTCTCAAAGTCCACGCGATCCGCCCGGTCTCGATCGGGCACCGACGCGTCCACTAAACCTCCCATCTCCTCGGTGCCGGTGTACGCCACGGGCCGCGACTCGGGTCGGAAAAACAGTGGAAACGCCTCGGAGAGGAACGGAACCTTCTTATTGCCGGTGCCCGAGGATAGCGCGCGCTCGGCGGCGCGGAAGGAAGGGGAGGACTCGTGTCCGGTGAGGTGTCCGGAGTCTCGTTCGTTTTCGTCGTCGGACGCTCCGTTTTCGTAATCCACCTCCGACCGAGTGTGACGTTCGCACTCCTTGGTTATCAACTCGCGAAACACGTCCCGCCACGCGCTTGAACCTTCCGTGGACGCATCGCCCGTGCGCGCCTTGACGCGCGCGAAGGCGAGCTCGAGCGACGCCAGCGCGGCTCGGGGCTCGGACACCTCCCAAAAGTTGGAGTCGACAGCAAAGTCGGATCTGGACGCCCCCGACGTCTTAGACCCCTCGCCGTGCTGGGTCCCCCCGCTCGCCTCCGCCGCCACGGTCGCCACGTCCAGCATCGCCGTGTCCACCACGCGCGTCACCACCCCCAACGACGATCCCCTCGGCGCGAACCCCGCGAAGTACTCGTGCGCCAAGATCTCGTCGGGCGACGCTCGACGCCGCGGGTCGAAGGTTAGCATTCGGAGCAGCAGATCAGTCGCGACGTCCCCGACCCTTCCGGCGGTGAAACGCGATAGGATGTTCCCGGGCCGCCCGCGTATACCGCGCAGGTATCGTCGCCAACGCTCGGATGACACGGCGTCGACGTCGGTCCACGACGGGGTGCCGATGACGTCGAAGAAGAGGTTGAGCCGGGCTCGGATTCGGCTCTCCGCGAAGGTTTTGCGTTCGGCGTCGTCGCCGTCCATGGCTTCGTCGCTCTCATCACTAGACGACGTGGACATCCTGCGCCCGTTCATCTCATCGCCGACGCCGTTCGTGTGCGTGTGCGATGTATCGGACACAGGTTTTAGGTTTCTGTTGGCGAGGTAGTTTGTGTACATCTCCGCGGAGCCGGGGGGGGGCAACAGCGGATCGTCGTCGAATCTGAAAAGCGGCGATATGGTCAGCTGGGGCGTGTGCGCGCCGCAGCTCTGCCGCTGTAGTAACTCGCCGAATATGCACCCCAGCGCCCAGACGTCCATCGCGCCCGTGTACTTACCCTCGGACATGATCACCTCCGGCGCGCGGTAGCACGGCGTGGCCACCACGCCCGTGAGCATATCTCGCTCGGCGAAGGACTTAGCCGGCGACTTGGCGAACGACATCGACGAGCTTCGGCTGTGCGAGCCCCGGTTACGTCGCTTCTTCGCGCGTCGCCCGAAGAACGACACCTCGTCATCGTCGTTCCCTATATCTCCGTCTCCGTATCCCTCCCGCGTCGCCTCGTCCCCGTCCCAGGACGCGTTCACTCGCGACTCCGACCTTCCGCCCCTGGCCAGGCCAAAGTCGCACACTTTCACCACCCGGCCGCCCAGCCTGTTCCGCCCGCACAGGATGTTCGCGGACTTGATGTCCCTGTGCCACACCCCGCAGTCGTGCAGGTACTTCACCGCGCTGGACAGCTGGTGCATCAGCGATCGTACCTCCTCCGCGGACGTGTCACCTCGTAAGCCGTACAGGTCCCCGCCCGTGGCGTACTCGAACACAGCGTAGAGATCGACAGACACCGGTTTGAGCGTGAACGTGTCGGGGTCTAGTACCCGCGCGCCCGATGTGGCCGGGGTGTGGAAGATGCTGAAGATCTTGATGATGTTCGGGTGGTCCAGGCGGTTCAGGACGACGACCTCGCGGAGGACCCGGCGCGCGGCGTCGACGGTTTGGAGCGCATCGGGGACCCGCTTCAGGGCAACGATTCGGCCCGTGCGTTTGTCGAGCGCCTTGCACACCGCGCCGAAGGAGCCGCAGCCGAGGAGCGCGATGAGCTGGTAGCGCGACCCGACCTTCCACGTGTCCACATGACCGGTATCCTCGTTCTGCAAGGAGGGAGAAGGGAGGAGGGAGGAGGGCGGGGGGTCAGATGAGGGAGGAGCTTTAGGGCGATTTTCCCGGGAATTCTTTTGGGCGATAACAACGAAGGAAGGGGCGCGGCTGGGCGGAAGGGTGCCGAGAGGGTTCGGGGGCGCACCTCGACGTAATAGACGCCCTCCTCGCCGCCGGGTGCTGGCTTGACCCTCGGATCCTCGGACCCGCCGTCACCCGCCATCCCCACCCGCGCGACGTGCGTGTCTCTCCTAATGGGCCTAATAAAGTGAAATAATATCTTTGAATAAAGGCACAGCGATCCAGTTAGCGATCCAGTCAGGGGGCGGCAACCGAACCTCCGAAGATCTCCTCTGCGTGACAGGCTGGCTTTCTTAGCGGGCAAATTGGAACCTTTTCTCGGGCGGCCTTCTCCCGAGTCCACTTCGAACGGAGGCGACCTCACGCGAGCGACGAGACCTCACCCGTCGCCACCTCACCCGTCGCGGAGGAGGCTTCCGCGTTCCCGACGCGCTCCGGCGTCCTCTCGCGTGACACGGGTCCCTCGGCAGTCGCCGGACCCAACGTAAATTAAAAAAGAAGCTTCGTGCAGACGTGGCGAGCGGGAGCCGCGCTACGTATGGCGACGATGACGGCGCGCCCCGGGTTCACGGCGCCCCGATTTTCCGTCGCGGCTCGTCCATCCGCGCGCGTGTCGCGGTGCCTAACCAGCGTCGCTCGCGCACAGGCCGCACCCGGCGCGGTACCCGCCTCGGCACGCCCGTCTCGGACCGCCCCGTCCTCGTCGGTGAAGAAAGCGAGGGTTATTACGCCGCGTGGGAGATGCGGGAAGAAATCCGCGACGCGCGGCGACGCCGCGGTCGCCGCCGCGGCCGGCACGCAGGCTGCGCAGGAGACCATCGCCGGGATCATGGGCGACGCGCTCCCGCCCATGATCCAGCAACCCCTCGGCCTCACCCTCTCGCAAACCTTCCTCTACTCCGCGGCGTTCGCGCTCGGCCTCATGGTTTTAGTGGGAACGTTGAGGCCGGCGCTGGTGGTGCTGCACAACGCGTGGGACTCCATCTGGGGCGGCCGCGCGAAGCACAAACCGTTCACCGACAGCTTCTTCGGGTGGTCGTACAGGATCATGAGGACCGCGCTGCTCGCGGTGGCTCTCGCGTGGACATACGTCATAATAGTACCAGTCGCATCCACCGGGGTTCATTCACTCTTCCCGCCCGAGCGCTGCGTCCGGATGCTCCGCATCGTCTACATGGGCTACGCCATGGACTCGTTCCGTAAGCGGTACCTGGCGCGACTAGCGGGCGCGCTGCGACGGAAGATATACGGCAAGATGGAACCGAGCGACTTGATCCCCGCGCACGTGTACGACAGAGAAACCGGAGTGCTGGTCTGGGCGCTGACCGGTCTGGCGGCGATGGACTCGCTGGGTTTACCCCTGCCGTGGCTGGTCAAGGGCCTCGGCGCGTCCACCGTGGTACTCGGTATCCTGGCGTCCGTGGTGCTGCGGGATACGGTGGCGAATTACTTCGGCGGGCTCATCGTCATCGCCGCCGGTTGGTTCACGCCCAAGGAGGTGATTCGAATCCTTCTCAGCGGCCGGAGAGAAATCTCGGGCCGAGTGGAGCACATCGGTTTACTGTACACCAAACTGATCAACCGCGCCGGTAAGGTTGCGTACATTCCAAACTCCGCGATGGTGGCGTACAAGGTGGAGAACTTGTCGAGGGCGCCGTACCGAGAGTTCCGCGAGCAACTCGCGATTCCGTTTAAAGACCTCGGGCACGTGCCGCAGATCCAAGAGCGCATCGAGGCTTTCCTTCGGTCCACCGCGGGCGCCGACATGCTCCGAGGCGTGAGTCTAGCGCCGCGGTGTACCCTCACGGGCATCAACTCGTTCGCGGGGGGTGCCGTGCTCGAGATCGTGTGCTACAACGACTACAGGACGCTGCGACAGGAAGGGTTCACGACGATGCGGCTGCGACACCACTGCTTCTTGGGCATTGCGGAGATTTTTGAGTCGCTCGGCGTGGATTTCGCAATTGCCGGCGGGACGGGAGGGACCGGCATGGGGGGGCAAGACGTGAGCGATAACCAGCTGTACGGCTGGGACTCGACCGCGCAGGCGACGGGGGGTCACAAGCGGGAGGATGCGCTCATCGACCAGCTCGACGATCGCGCGGCGGTTGGTCAATACGCGAAGACTCCTTGGTTGTGAGGGTTCAGAGTCGCACGGAGTTTCTCCGCTTTCGAGTACGCACCACTGTTCACACAGTACGCGGCTCTTGTAATGATACGAATCGCATTCTACTTCAACGCTCGATCATTTGCTAACTATCTCATCTGCGCATCTGGGTGAACGCCGGGGAGGTCTTCGGCTGCCCGAACGCGCCTTGCTGAGCCTGCCCGAACCCGCCCTGCTGCGCCTGACCGAAACCTCCACCCTGCGCAGCCTGCCCGAACCCGCCACCCTGCGCCTGAGCGCCAAACGGGCTCGACGCGGCGGGCGCTCCAAAGCCACCCGCCGCGGGTGTTCCAAAGCCGCCCGCCGCGGGTGCTCCGAACCCGCCGGGCGCGGCAGAAGCCGCCGCGCCGAACGCTCCGCCGCCGCCCGCCGCCGCACCGAAGCCACCAGCTCCGCCGCCACCCGCCGCCGCGCCAAAGCCACCCGCGCCGGCACCGCCCGCGGCGGCCCCGAACCCTCCTCCCATCTTCGCCGCCGCGCCGAACCCGCCGCCGCTCGTTTGCGACCCGAAGCCACCCGCGCCGGCGCCACCCGCGGCTGCACCGAACCCTCCTCCCATCTGACCCGCGGGCGCTCCAGAGCCGAACGCGGCAGCCGCGCCGAATCCGCCGGCGGGACCGGCTCCCGCACCGAACGGAGCCGCCGCGTTCGCTCCAAGCCCCGCCGGCTTGCCGAACCCGCTGGCGGAGGGAGAGACGCCGGCGCCAAAGGGAGCCGCCGCGTTCGCGCCCAGACCGGCGGGCTGGCCAAAGCCGGAGGCGCCGCCGGGCGCCGCGGCGGCTCCGAACGGGCTCGAGGTTTGACCAAAGCCGCCGCCAGGGCTGGCCTGTCCAAAAGCGCCAGTCGGGCTCGACTGCGCCTGTCCAAAAGCCCCGGTCGGGCTCGACTGCGCGGGCGTGCCGAACGCGACGCCACCCGCGGGCTGTGCAGCTCCAAACGCGCCCCCAGGGCTAGCCTGTCCAAACGACCCGGTGTTCGCGGGCTTGGCTCCGAAAGCCCCATCCGTTGACGCCTGTCCGAAAGCCCCGCCCGAGACGGAAGCCGCCGCGCCACCGAAAGGAGACGCGGACGGCGTGGACGGCGTGGAAGGCGCGGATCCGAGGTTAAGACCCTTACCGAACACGTTCCCGCCGCCGGTCGCGGGCGAGGAACTCGAGTTCCCGCCGAGGCCGCCGAACGCGTTGCCGAAACCGGAAGCCACAGCCCCCGCGCCCGACCCGGCGCCGCCGAACGCGCCGCCGCCTCCCGCCGCCGCCGCCGCCCCGAACGGCGACGACGGCGACGTGGGAGAGCGCGGCGTGCCGGGCTGTTGCCCGAACGGTGACGCGCCCGCGCCGGGGTTACCGGATGAAGCCTTGGGCGCTCCACCGAACACATTCCCCGCGTTTTGGGCCCCAAACGCCGACGCCGTCGCCGCCGCCGCCGCCGCGGCCGCGGCTCCAAAGGCTGTACCGCCCGCGCCGATCGTCGCGGGTTTGCCGAAAGCGCCGCCCGCGGCGGTGGCACCCGCGGCGATCGCGCCGAAGGGTGACGCCGCCGACGCCGTTGCTCCGAAACCGCCCGTGGATGCCGCCGCAGCCGAGCCAAACGCCGAGGCCGACGCGGGCGACGCGGGCGCCGCCGCCGCCGCCGCCCCAAACGCCGAGGCCGACGCGGCGGGCGCAGTCGCGGACCCAAACACGGAGGTTGAACCGCCGCCGAACGCGCCGCCGCCACTCGCCGCCGCCGCGCCGAACGCGGACGTGGACGCAGCCGCCGACGAGGCGGGGGCGCCAAAGGCTGAGGCGGAGGAAGTCGTCGAGCCCGCGGCGCCAAACCCGAAAGACGCCGCCGATGACGCGGGCGCCGCAGGGGCCGCCGCCGCCGCGCCCTTCCCTTCCGCATTGTCGAGGTCCTCCTGAAGAGCCTTTTGCGCCGACGCGTACCCGGCGTTGGCCTTGGCGAGGAACGCCGAGCTGAACCCGCCCGCCTTGGGCGCCGCGGGTGCGGCTTCCTCCTTCTTGGCCGGCTCCTCCTTCTTGGCCGCATCCTCCTTCTTGGCCGCATCCGCCGCGCCCGGGAAGGTAAACGCAGGAGCGCTTCCCGCCGTCGCGCCTCCAAGGCTAAACGCGGACGAAGCCGCGGTGGTCGTAGATCCGAAAAGGGGCTTTACCTCTTCCTTCTTCTCCTCCTCCTTCTTCTCCTCCTTCTTCTCGGTGGAGGTGGCGGTCGCGCCGAATGAAAACCCGCTCGTCGTGCTCGACGTGGAAGAGGTCGCGCCTCCAAAGCTGAATCCGCCGGAGGACGACGCGGCGGAGGCGACATCATCCTTCTTCACCGCCGCCGTCGACGCGGTTCCAAAGCCGAACGACGCCGCCGACGAAGCGGGAGCCGCGCCGCCAAAGCTGAAGCCGCCGGTCGCCGCCGCGCCAGCCTTGGGCGCCGCGGGCTCCGCCGTCGCATCCTTCCCTTCCGCCTTGTCGAGGTCCTCCTGAAAAGCCTTTTGCGCGGCATCGTACCCGGCGTTGACCTTGGCCAGGAACGCCGAGCTGAACCCGCCCGCCTTGGGCGCCGCGGGTGCGGCTTCCTCCTTATTGGGCGGCTCCTCTGTCTTGACCTCCTTCTCGGCCTCCTCCTTCTTCTCCTCGGCGGGCTTGCCGGTCGTGATCGCGGGAGGCGCGAAGCTGAACCCACCCGCCGCGGGTTTACTCTCGGACGTCGCCGCCGCGGACGAATCGGATCCGCCAAAGCTGAACCCGGCTGATCCGCCCGCCGAGCCGGGAAAGCTAAACGCGGGCTTTGAAGAAGCGGCGGCGGATGAAGAAGCGCCGAGGCCAAAGGCGGGGGTGCCGCTGGCAGACGACGCCGCCGCCGAGGACGCAGGCGCGCCGAACGATGGGGCGCTTCCCGCGGTTCCAAAGCCGAACCCGCCCGACGACACCGCGGAGCTCGCCGCCGCGCCGCCAAAGCTGAAGGCGCCCGCGGCTCCAGCCTTCGGCGCCGCGGGCTCCTCCGCGGGACCATTCCCGGCGGCTTTGTCGAGGTCCTCCTGGAGAGCCTTTTGCGCGGCGTCGTACCCGGCGTTGGCCTTGGCGAGAAACACCGAGTTAAATCCACCCGCCTTGGGCGCCGCGGCGGGCTTGGCCTCCTCCTTCTTGGGCTCATCCTTCTTCTCCGACGTCGTGATCGTGGGGGGCGCAAAGCTAAACCCGCCCGCCGCCGGCTTGGCAGCTCCAAACGCGGGCGCCGGCGCCGCGGGAGTGGGCGCGGGCGCGGCTCCAAAGTTGAAACCCCCGGGCGCGGGCGCGGGAGCCGCGACGGCTCCAAAGCTCGGCGCGGGAGCGGTCGGCGCCGTGAACGCGAGTCCCGTCGCGGGCCGGTCCTTCTTCACCGTGCTGGTGATCCGCGGGTGCGAAATCTTCGACAGCACCGCGCGAACCACCGCGCTCTCCTCCGCGGGATCCGTCTCGGGCGGTGCGACGAGCGCCCGACCGGTGGCATCCGGAGACTTGGGCTTCAAGCCGGCGGGCCTGGGAACGACGGCGGGCAAGTCGAACGCACCCTTGGACGCGAACCTGCTGATGGGCGAAAACGCCGCGAGCGACGCGGGGGGCGGCGAGTGCGAGTCAACAATCGGCTGCTTCGCCGTCGGCGTCGAGGGCTTCGGCGCGTTCTTGGCGAGGTTTTCTTTCGTCTCGCCGGCGCGAATTTTACCCAGGACTTCCTCCAGCCTCGCCGTCTGCGAGTCGATCATCTCGCGTCGCCGGCGAAGTTCGCGCATCGCCTCCTCGCGCTCCGCGGGGGTGACCGCGTCCGCGGGCCGCCCGCCTTTACCGCTCGACTCCGGGAGGGGCACGGCGGCCGCCGCGAGCGACCTCGTGGCGGTCGACGCGGATTTCAGCGTGCCCCTCGCGGAGCCGCGAATGCCGCCAAAGCCGGCGCCGAGGCTCACGCGGCCGTTGGACGCGGACACGGAGCCGTAGCCGCCCGCGCGTATGAGCGAGGAAGGTACGGCGTTCGCACCCGCGCGTGGCATCGCCGCGGAATGCAGCGCGGCGCCCTTGCGCCCTCCGTACGGTGACGTGGTCCCCCACGGAATCAACGTCGCCGACTTGCCCCCAGGTAATTCAGCCGCTATCGCTCCCCGTTCCAGAAGCTTAGCGCGCCTGCGCTCGCGCTCCTTGCGCTCCACCGCGGACTCCAGCGCGGCCATCGCGTCGGTGAGACGCGACATGTCGTCGTCGATGCCGCGCCTGAGCCGGTCCAGCGCGGGGGGCAGCGGCCTGGACGTCGCAATCTCCAGCGCCCTCGGCCCGAACTTTTGCCTATGCCGCACCCGCGCGTTCCCGCCAGCCTCCCTCGCGGCTCGCTCCTCCGCCGCGCTCTCCGCCTTCTCCTCCTCGCGGTCCTCTCGCGCAGCCTCGGCGTCTTCGGCTGCGCGTTCGAACAAGGACTCGAGCTCCGAGCGCATCGCCTCGTCGCGGATGTTCTCGGCCCAAACGTCCGCCGCCGCGGGGCGCAGCGAGCTCGTCGCAGCCGCCGCCGCCGCAACGCCCGTAGCGAGCTCCGCCGCCGTCGACGCGAGCTCCTCGATTTCCTTCGCCGCGAACGGCGCGGCGTCATCGCGTCCTCCAGTACCAACCTCCACGGCGTCCACGAGCCCCGTGACGTCGTCGAGCATGGCGGTCGCCTCCTCCATCGCGGCGGCTATGTCCTCCATGATAGCCTTGAGACCCGCGGCGCCGGGGTCGCCGCCCTTCGTCGGGGGCGTGGCGCCGAACGCGGCTCGCAGGGACTCCACCTTCTTGCCCCATTGCGGCGTGGGTGAGCCGGTGATCGCCGCGGATTCCGTCACCTTGACGGGCGTGAACCCCCGGGGCATGGGTCCGGGCGACGGAGCTCCCCTCGGGGACGGACCCGGTGGGGTTCCGGAGACCATCAGGTCCTTGAGCTGCTTCTGCGCCGAGGCGAGGTCAAGTTCGCCAGCCTTGAGGGACTCGAGGAGCTGAAGGCCGAACTCGACCTGGTCAGAGGTGGCGGGAGGAGCGGGGGTGGCGAGGGGGGTGGTGGGCGGCGCGGGAGGCCACGGCGTCGCCGGAACCGGGCTCGGCGGAACCGGGTTCGGTGTAGCGCCAAAGCTGAACCCGCCGGTTGGTTTGGCGTCATCCTTCTTCGTCTCCGCGGGGGATGCGGGCCACGCCGGCGGCGCCGCGAACGGCACAGCCGCCGGCTTGGGCGCCGCTTCCTCCTTCTCCTCCGTTTTGGGCGCCGGGGATGGGGCCCAGGCGGGGGGAGCCGCAAACGGCACAGCCGCCGGCTTGGGCGCCGCTTCCTCCTTCTTCTCCTCCGTTTTGGGCGCCGGGGATGGCGCCCAGGCGGGGGGAGCCGCGAACGGCGCAGCCGCCGGCTTGGGAGCCTCCTGCTTCTTCTCGGGCACGTCCTTCTCATCTCCGGCGACGGGCGTGAACGCGAGCTTGGGAGCGGACTTGAATGCCGCCGGCGTGGAGACGGCCGCGTCGCCTCCAAACGAAAATCCGGCGGACGACGCGGCGGACGACGCGGCGGAGGTCGCGGCGGGCGCAAAGTTGAATCCCCCGGGCGCCGCCGCCGTCGACGCGGTTCCAAAGCCGAACGACGCAGTCGACGAAGCGGGAGCCGCGCCGCCGAAGCTGAAAGTAGCCGCCGCGGGCGCGGGCGCCGCCGCCGCGCCCTTCCCTTCCGCCTTGTCGAGGTCCTCCTGAAGAGCCTTTTGCGCGGCGTCGTATCCGGCGTTGGCCTTGGCGAGAAACGCCGAGCTGAACCCGCCAGCCTTGGGCGCCGCGGGTGCGGCTTCCTCCTTCTTGGCCGGCTCCTCCTTCTTGGCCGGCTCCTCCTTCTTGGGCGCATCCGCCGCGCCCGGGAACGTAAACGCCGGAGCGCTTCCCGCCGTCGCGCCCCCAAAGCTAAACGCGGATGAAGCCGCGGTGGTCGTGGATGCAAACGGCGCCGCGGGCGCCGCCGCGGCGGATGAGGCTCCAAACGGGGAGGCGGACGCCCCTCCGAACGAAAACCCACCGCCCGAGCTCGAGCTCGGCGCGGATGAACCCGCCGCCGCCGCGCCGCCAAAGCTGAACCCGCCCGACGCCGCCGCCGAGGACGCGCCAAACGACGGGGCGCTTCCCGCGGTTCCAAAGCCAAACGACGACGACGACGACGCGGAGCTCGCCGCCGCACCGCCGAAGCTGAAGGCGCCCGCGGCACCAGCCTTCGGCGCCGCGGGCTCCTCCGCGGGACCATTCCCGGCGGCTTTGTCGAGGTCCTCCTGGAGAGCCTTTTGCGCGGCGTCATACCCGGCGTTGGCCTTGGCGAGAAACGCCGAGCTGAACCCGCCGGCGACCGGCGCGACCGGCGCGACCGCGGGCTTGGCCGGGGACGCGACCGCCGACGCAGCCGCCGACGCCGCGGCTGGACGGACGGGCGACGACGCCGCGCTTCCCACCGCCTCCGCCGCCGCCGCCGCTCCGCTGGGCACCTCCTCGGCCTCCACCTCCCGTGCGCGAATGTTCTCGGCGTATCTCGCCGCGACGTTCTCGTCCAGGTGCCCCACGCGCATGACCGTCACCCTGTGGTCCGCGGTGGCCACGAGCACGGTGGGCCCTTGCGGCAGCGGCGGTCGCGACTTATCCGCCGGGTTGAGCATCCGACCCCCGCGTCCGCCGTCGTCCACCGCGAGCCCGGTGACGAAATTGCTATCCTCGTCGGCACCCGCGAGCGGAATCGCGGGGACGCACCGGTCGTCGTCAATCTGCAGCGCCCTGGCGCCGGAGCCCTTCCCGGCCACCTCCAGGACGCAAAGCTGGTTATCCCACGCCTTTCGATGCGACGCGAGTGCCACGTTCCACTGAGGGACGCGTACGCCGTGCAGGTACGGCCCTCGCAATCCAATCGTCTCGTCGTCGTCGATGTCGAAGGTTCCCTCGATCGCCACGCACGTCGCCGGCGGCGGTGGCGAGACGCTGTCCCAAAAGTTGGAAGCCTCGGGGGTTCCGGCGTCCAAGGCCAGGACGTGATGTGTGCTCGGATCTTCGCGTTCGCGCGCGGCGACGATGAGCGCAAGACCCGGCCGGGGTCCGAACACGAGTCCCTCCACGTCCACGTCGATCGCGCCGTCCTCGATGGCGCCGATGGACACTCCGCGCATCTCCGCGGCGAGGCCGCGTTCTTTGAGTTTGGCGAAGACCACCTGGCCGCCGGGATGCGCCCACGCGGCGACCGGCACCGGGGCGGACTGCCCGGGGCGCTTCCCTCCGAATTTCACAGCTGTGGATCCATCTCCAGGTTCGTCTCCGTCCGGCGGCGGCGCCATGGCGACCGCGACGACGCGATCGGCGATGTCCACGCCGTCGTCGGCGCCCGCGGTGCCCACGAAGAGCTTACCCTCGTCGGAATCCTCCGGGACCACGAGCGCGAGGTATGCGAGTCCCGCGTACTGCCAGGTGAAATCTCGGACGCGATCGCCCTCGTGATCTGGGGATCCGAGCGACGCCACGGCGAAGGGTTCGGGCGGCGACGCGCCCGTGGGATCGCGCGCGCACGCGACGAGCGCGCGTGTCTCGAGGAACCGGACCTCGCATCCGACGCACACCGCGAGTACCGTCTCGCACGGCGAGAAGGCGACGCATGAGACGTCGGGAAACGAGACGGTGGCGAACGCGTCGGGTGGGCAGAGTTGCTCGGACGCGAGCTTTTCCTTGACGGCGTCCGCGTGTGTCACGAGCGCCTCGGTGGCGATGACGCGCACCCCGCCGCCGTCGGCGAAGCACGTGACGCCGTACTCGCTGGAGCACGCGACGTGCTTGGCGTACCCTTTGGGTATCGGGAACGCGGCGCAGTCGTCGAGGTTGTCGAACGCGAGGGTGCCAACCGCCTGGAACACCAGCTGGCCAACCTCGGGCTCGGCGACGCTGTGCTGCGTCGACATGCCGACCCCAAACGCGCGTCTATCGACCACGGATCTCAGTCACCGACGATCGTACCCTCGTTCGCGTGACCGGTCGCGCACGAACGCCGTCTCCGGGGCGATCGTCGCGCGGTCGTGTATGCCCCCGCGCAGATCGTCGTCAGGGTTTCAAAACAAAAAAGGCTCGGGCGAGAAGGCTGCACCCGCACTTTTCAGCGCGATGAGGAAGGGCACCGCGCTGACGCTGGCGCTCGATGTGGCGCCCTACGCGCTCGTCGCCGTCGTCGTGTTCACCGCCGCGCTCGGATCCCCGGTGCTGGCCCAGCTGTGCGCGGTCGTGATCGTCGTGTACGTGGGCAACGCGGCGTTCGGCGAGTGCGACCTCGCCTCTGCGGCGCTGGGCGACGCGCCGAGATCGGCGTACGATGGGAAGGTGGTGTGGATCACGGGCGCGTCGCAGGGCCTGGGCGAAACCCTCGCGGTGCACCTGGGGTCCATGGGCGCCAAGTTGATCCTCTCGAGCCGGCGGGAGGAGACGCTGCGGCGGGTGTGCGATGCAGCGCGCGCGGCGGGCGCGAGGGATGCACGCGCGCTGACCCTCGACGCCAGGGCGGGATCCGCGGCGATGCGCGAAAAGGGAGCCGCGGCGCTCGCGCTCGCGAAGGAGATGGCATCCGGGGCATCCGAGGACGAAACCGACGCCATGAACAACACCGACGACGCCGGCGTCGACTACATCTTCCACGTCGCCGGCGGGTCCCAGCACGCCGCCGCGGAGGACACCGCAGACGAGGTGGACCGAGACATGTTCGAGCTCAACACCATGAGCGCCATCGCGCTCACCAAAGCCCTGCTCCCATCCATGCTCCAGCGCCGGAGCGGCACCATCGTCGCGGTCGGGTCCATGGCGGTCAAGTGCCCAGCCCCGGGGCAGGCAACGTACGCGGCGACCAAAGCGGCGCTCTCAGCGTTTTGCCATTCGCTCCGAGGCGAAGTCGCCGATCGCGGCGTCAACGTCACGGTGGCGCACCCGGGGCCAATCGCCACGGGCCTAGGCGGGCAGACACGTGTCATCTTCGGCGCGACGCTCGCCAAGTCCACGTGCGACACCGGCGATAGCGCCGGCGATGGCGCGGAAGGTTCCACACGCGGCGCCAAGGTTGGCAAGAAGGAGAGGAGGTTGAATGCGCTTTGGGTTGCAAGGAAAATCGCGGCTGGCGCGGCGCTCGGGCTGGACGAGGTCGTCCTCGCCACGCAGCCCATCATGCTGCTCCGTAACTTCATGCAGTTCGTGCCGTCGGTGGGGTACAGGGTGCTGAACAAGGTTGGGCCGAAGCGGACGCGCGCGGCGCGCGCGGGGGTTAGCATGTACGAGCTCAAGTAGTGGGCACGAGTTAGCGTGTACGTGAGATGAAAAGTTAATATCGTACAACAGTCGTCGGCTATCGGCGCTGATCGCCCGGGGGTTGGACCGCCGCGTCGCTGCCTCGCCGTCCTCTCCGTCCTCTCCCTCCTTCCTCTCTCGCCCCCATCCCGAAGCACCCGCACGAAGAAGGCGAACGCCGCGCCGGGCCCGCATTTGCATTTGCATTTGCATTTGCATTTGCGTTGGCCCTCAGAGCCGAGCGCCTGACGGCTACCGAGCCGACGTTCTGCCTGCCCCCCAGCGACATCGCCCGCACCGCCCGTTCCTTCCACCGCACGAACACGCTCCGCGATCTGCCGCCGTCTCGCCGGAGCCACTCCAGCCACGGCCCCGGGACGTGCGGGCCGAGATGCCGCAGCAAGTGCTCATCCTGCGCGCGCGGCACGTCCATCATCACGCGGACGTACGCCGACGACAGGAGCACGTGCACGCGCCTCGCGTACTCCTCCGGGGATTGGACCGACGGCTCGGGGATGTCGTACTCGCCCACCCACGTCCCGCCGCACACCTCGCACGCGTCGTTCGGTCGCCCCGGGCCTTTGTCGGTGCTGATCCAGGTCTGCACGCAGGATTTGTGCGCCCAGCGCATCCCCCCGCGGCACAGGCACGGCTCGACGAGCTCGACGATCGGGACGAGGTCGCCGCATATCCGGCACTCAGCCTCCTCTCCCATGACGGCACCCCCGCGCGCGTGGGGCCGCCGACGAAGGCCCGGCGCCACTCGCGTTCGCGCCCCGGTTCTGACTATTTGCTCGTGGCGTTTGGTCACGTCGTTTCGCGGCCACCAGTTTCTGTTTGTCGACGGTTCGCCAAGATAAGGAGCACGTCACCGGCATTTGGACGCAGACGCGCGCGCACGTAGACGCGTATCGAACGACTCCGGCGCGTACGACACGGATCCACTCACCCGGATACGCACTCCCGTCGTCGTCGCCGCGCACCATGGCCGCCACGCCCACCCCGGAGGAGGGCAAGTACAAGGACATCCCGTCGATCTTACCGCTCGCGCCAGGCGGCGTCTACGCGGTGAAATGGGAGCAGCGGGAGAAGTGGGCGCAGTGCATCGAGACCCCGGAGGTTCCGTACACCCCACCGCTGGGCGAACCCAACCCGGATAACCCGCTGTGCTTCTTCGAGGTTCGCTCCGGAGGGTACTACCTCGGCCGCGTGGTGTTCGAGCTCAAGGCGGACACCCACCCGATCACGTCCGAGAACTTTCTCAAGCTGTGCGAGTACCGGTGCTTCGCGGGCACGATGTTCAAGGTGTTTCCCGGTAACTGGATCCGCGGCGGGGACTTCACGCAGCTGGACGACATCGTCTACGACCCAAACGACGGCGTGGACTTCTTCGACTTCGCGTCCCTACTCCCCGACGCCGCGCCGGGGGGGCAGAGCATCTATAGTAACCCGGAAACCGGCCCGTACTTCGACGACGAAGCCATGGACACGTACACGCACGACGCCGCGGGGATCCTCACCATGTTCAACCCCGGCTCGGCCAACTGTAACGGCAGCCAGTTCATGATCACCTACCCGCGCGTCGAGCCGGAGGTGCTCGACGGCTCGCACGTCGCGTTCGGGCAGGTGACGGAGGGATGGAACGTTTTAATGGCGCTGGAACAACTCGGCGACGCGAGGCAGGAAGGTCTGACGTTCCAGAGGATCACCTTGGAGCAGTGCGGGGTTTTGAGGTACGGGAAGGACGGCGTCGGGGGCGCGGCGCCGCCGCCGCCGGCGGCGGCGTCCGTGTCCGTGGAGGCTTCCGCTTCCGCGGGGAGGTGTGGGAGGGGACGGCGCGGGGGGAAGGCGTCGGCGAGTGCCGGGAAGAAGGTTTCTTCCGCGGCGAGGTTCGGGTCGGCGGGTGCGCGCGCGCTCGCCGCCAGGTTCGCGTACGCGTGAGTACCACGCGCGTGTGACGTAGTAGACGCATCGCAGCCGTCAAGAGGGCTCTCTTGACTCTTCATTCATTCATTCATTCGTTCGTTCGT
>Ga0302116_1000184_pt1 | contig 35960 bp, 20 predicted proteins | sample AG5_SCM_MG_FD_203124 | JGI IMG/M metagenome (GOLD analysis project Ga0302116, IMG submission 203124) | Marine microbial communities from Western Arctic Ocean, Canada - AG5_SCM | ecosystem: Environmental > Aquatic > Marine > Oceanic | place: Canada: Western Arctic Ocean | collected 2017-10-01 | reverse complement strand
GCCGCCGCGTCCGTCAATCGGCGCGGGGTTGGCGACGGCGCCAGCCGCGCCTTGGCTAGAGCGGGCCGTTGAAGCCGCCGCCACCGCGTGTGACGCCCGCACGTGAGCTCCAACCCGCCGTTCTGATCCACGAACGATCGCCCGCACATCACGTTGTTCAGCTCGTACACGCACCCTTCCTTGATGACGGCGACGAGCTCGTGCGGGAGGTCGTACGCGGTGAGTAACGCCGCGCCGGTGTACCCTTCCGCGATCCTCGATCCTGGCGACAGTTTTTTAACCCCCGACACCCGGAGCCTCGTCGCTCGCCGGGCGCTGCGTTCCAACAGTCCAGCAGTGCGCAGCATCTCCCGTGCGGCATCCTCGGACACCGGCACGCCCCGCGATTGGATACGATCGAGCTCGGCGTCACGCGCGCGTTCCCATCGATCGCGCGCGACGGACTCGCCGGCGTCGTTCCGGTGAACCTTCCGGCCAGTCGCGAAATCCGTCTCGATCCACGAGCCGGGGTACACCCGCTCGACGTACACGATGGTCTTACCCACGACGCCGCCGTCTGAACGGAGCGTTCGAAGCGGGATGGACTCAACGCGGCGCCGTGGGCCGAGGTGCGCGTCCCACCGCGCGGGGCGCACGCCGTTGGCGTGCAACGCGAGGTGCGCCGACGTCCTCGCCGCGGCGGAGAGCGGCCCGCAAGGTTCGTCGATTCCCTTCAACTCCGCGCCCTGCACCAGCACCTTCTGCCCGATGAACAAGACACCGAGGCGCAGCTGCTCGGTGAGGTGGCGGTCGCATCGCGCGTGTATCCCGTACCAGCCGTCGGTGAGCTCCAGGTGCGCGCACCCGTCCTTCGCGCCCGACCGCCTCACCGCCGCGACGCACAAGACAACGGGGGATTTGGCGGGGGTATCGCGCTCCAACACCCGTCGGACCCACGGCCTTTGCGCGCGCAAAATCTCGCGTTCGTACCTGTAGACCATCCTGTCGATCACACACGGCGCGGCGATCGCGTCGTGGGCGTCGGGAAAGGCACGCGCGACGCACGATTGGGTCCAGACCGTCCACCGGTACGAGTTCAAACACCAATCGGCGTCGAGCAACCGCTCCACGCACCCGCGCTCTTTGATCATCAAACCACGCACATCCTCCGCCGTGTACACGACGTCGCGTGTCTCATCCCGGACGCGGTAGCCCAGCGCGGTGTCCGCGCTCATCGCGCGAACTTGCGCGTCGAGCAACACGCTCGGCACTCCGGGCTTTTCTCCGGGTTTGAGGTAGTCGAAGAAGGAACCAAGCCGCTCCCGGTCGACCCGCGACGCGAACAGATCGTGCACCTGCGGCGCGGCGCCTGCACCCGTGTGTTTCGTCGCTAAACCCCGTCCTCCCGGTGACGCGTTCGGCGGTGTCCGCGCGCCCGTGCCTCCTTGCCGGATCGGCGGGTTGAACTGCTTCGTCCGCGCCGGCGGTTTGAAACCGCCGGCTCCTTTCGCGCCGGTTTGAATAGCCGGTTTGGGCGCCGCGTTTGAAGGCGCTCTCGCCGGCGGCGTTCTCGCTGGAGTCGTCGCGTCGCGCTCGCCGCCCGAGATGTCGCCCGAGATGTCGCCCTCGTTGTTGAAGAGGCGCGCGCCGCGCTGCATCGCCGCGCGTGATACCGCGACGGACTTACCGTTGGCGGTGCTGAAGATATCCGTCGCGGCGGCGGGAACCGGAGTCGGAGCCGCCTCCATCGGAACCGCCTCCGCCGTCGACGTCGTCGTCTGACCGAGTAAAGACCTCGCGCGTCGCATCCCGTCCTCCGACACCGTCACCGCCCGCCCCGTCCCCGTCTGGAACAGCCCGCCGGAATTGGATCCGCCGGGAGTTACATCGGGAGTCGAACCGTCGACTTTCCGCTTCTTGAGCGCGGTATCCTCCGGCCCGGACCTCGTACCGACGGACCCGAAGAGGTTCTCGCCCCGCGCACGCGCACCCGCCGACGGGGTGACTTCTTCACCCGACGCGGTGTGAAACTTGAACCCCGGGGCGTCACCTTGAGGCGTGCTCTCGGTGTCATCGCCCAAGACGCGTCGAGCGATTCGGACGGCGTCGGCTGACACGGCGACGCCCTTTCCGGATGCCGTTTGAAAAATCCCGCCACCGGTCTTGTCCCCGCCCGCGGGGTTAAACCGAAACTCCGCGGTGTCGTCCTCGAACATCCCGCGCGCGCGTCGCATCGCGTCCGCGGACGGCGTCACGTTCTTTCCAGAAGCCGTCTGGAAGATTCCGCCCGCGGGCGAAGGCGAGGGCGAGGGCTCGGCGAATTTAAAACCGCCGAAGCCACCCGCGGGTGAATCGAGCGGGTGGACTCCCGCGCCCGACTCGAACGTGAATCCGCCCGCGCCCGACTTAGGGTTAGGGTTTATGGTAACGTCGCCGGGTGCCCCGTCGCCTGCCTCATTCTTGTCGCCGTCCCCCACGGGCCACGCCACGGGGGACAACCCGCCGAGAACCACGCCCGGGGAGTCGATATCGACACCGGCTTCCTTCGCCAAGCGCGAGGCGGCGGCGATCTTCGGCCGGGTCCCGCGCGTGGATATCGGCGCCTGCAACTCGCTCTCCAGCTGGATGTACCGCCTCGGGGCGGGGGTCACGGTGTTGACACCCGCCCTGGGGAATCCCGCGGGCGTAGGTGTCATCGCCGAGACGGAGACTCCGCCGAGACTCCTACTCGCACCGGTAGGGTTGTTAGCGTTAACCCCCCCGGGCGGCACCGGCGTCTTGTTGAACGTCGCGGGGCTCGGGTACATGAAGCTCCTGTCCGCGCCGCCTCGCTGACGCGCGCCGCCCGGTGCGAACATACCGGGCGACGGCGCGTGTAGTCCAGCGCGGGTCCGCCGGGCCAAGTTTTGAAAATAATTCGCCTCCTCCGCGACTCTCTGCGAATCCACCGCGGGCACGTCGAGCGCAAAGTCCCTCGGCAACCCCATATTGTGCGCGCCGCCCTCGGTGTTCGCGTGATGTCCCTCGGCAACCCCCTCGGCACCCTGCCGCACAGCTGTGTACCCCGAAGTTCCCACGCCGTACATCGCCCGTTCGGACTCGAGCGGCGAGAACAGTTGATCGTCGTTGAGCGACAGCGGCACGGTGGCGCGGGGCGTCTTGAGGGACGTGCCGAACCCGAAGCCGTCCCCGCCGCCGCGGACGGTGCTTGGTGGGATGGCGAGCGAGGCGTGGTGACGCGGGGGCGCCGGGGTTTTCCACTGGCGATCCTCGGATTCCAGCGACGGAAACACAGCTGTCGCTCCGGTTCCCACCACCTCCGCCGGCGCCAGCCGCGGATCCTCCTGCGTATCCTCGGGGAGTGCGTAGAGGTCAGGGAACTCCGTCTGCACAGTCACCCTGCCCGTCGTCTTCTCGGTATCCTGGTGAACCCCCGCCGCGTCGCAGTGCGCATCTGTATCCGCGTCCGTCGCGTTCGTGGTGCCTAGTAGGGCGGGATCTGAGTTCTCGTCGCGGTCGTCACAGCTGTGCGCGGGTATCGAGTGAACGTGAGGGGTCTCTTCCGCGGGTTGCGCGGATGGCTCGTGGTGCGGCGCCAGGGTCTCCTCGTCGTCGACCGCGGCCGATGCGACCGCGACCGCGCCGCGATACACGGCGCGGTGGCGCACCCTCAGGTTGTCTCTCAGCGCGGCGAAGCCGGGGTCGTGCGAGATGCACGAGTTGCCCGGGCCGTGCTCCAGGGCGTCCGCGAGGGGCGTGAAGAGCCCGGAGTAGTCTTTGCGTGGACGCGTGCGGCGCGGCGGTACCGTACCGGCGCGGGGCTTGACGACCCAGGATCCGTCGGGCAAAGGCGCGACGCTCACCTCCATCGGGGTGCCCAGGGAGGAGGGCGCCCGGGCTCCGGCGCCCACGCGAGCGCTCCGCGTCGTCGGCGACATATCGACCCACGCCCTCACCGTTCAAATCGTGTCGTCCTTAGACTCGCGGCATCGTCGACACTAAGAACCCTGCCGCGCAGTCTCTCGCGGCCTCCGCGCCCTCGTCTCTGTGGGTCCAGAGTTCAAAATTACGTCCGTCGTTCTTCGCTCGAGCTCGAGCAAGCGAACCACGTCATCTTTCCGTCTCGCACTCTCACAACTAACACGCGCGTCTCCATCCTCGATGGCATCACTCGCCTCCAGGCTCATCGCCCCTACCCTCGCGCTCCGCGCCCGAGTGAACCCCGCATCCACCGGCCGGTGCGTCAGATCCTTCCGGCTCAGCGTCCGCGCGCACGACGTCAAGGGTGATTCCGCCGTATCGATGGAGAACGTCGATCCCGAGATTGTCGCCTTCCAGGCGCACCAGTCCACCGCCGCGAAGCTCTCCTTCGCGGACGAGTGCCGAACCCTCGTGGACCTCGGACGGTACGGCGTCATCTCCACCTTCTCCAGGGAACACGACGGCGAGTACCCGAGCGGATCCATCGTCGGATTCGCATCCGACGAGATGGGCCGGCCGATCTTCGCGCTCTCATCCATGAGCGGGCACACCGGCGACCTCAAGGCGAACGGCAAATGCTCACTCACCGTCACCGCCCCGGGGTTCCAGGGCGCCGCGGACGCCCGCGTCACCATCACCGGCACCGTCGAGCTCATCGCCGACGGAGCCGACGCGAAGGAGGCCCGGGAGGCGTACCTCGCGAAGCACCCCGACGCCTTCTGGGTGGATTTCGGCGACTTCACGTGGCACAGGATGGACGGCATCTTGGGCGCCCGGCTCGTCGGCGGGTTCGCGCGCGCCGGCGGGGTGACCGGCGCGGAGTACGCGGACGGGTCCGTGGACCCCGTCGCGGGGTTCAGCGCGCCAATCGCGTCGCACATGAACGCGGATCACGTCGACGCGTTAGTCGCCGTGGTCGGGCACTACGTCGGTCTCACCGTGGAGAACGCGCAGATCGCGAGTTTGGACGCGGTGGGGATGAACATGGTGGTGACGCGGGGCGGGGAGAGCTTCAAGATCCGGTTGCCGTTCACGGAACCGGCGGTCGATCGCAAGGGTGTGAAGGAGGCGCTGGTGGGCATGACTAAGACGGCGGCCAAGGCGAGTTCGGAGAAGGCCGAGGCGAAGGCCGAGAAGTAGGCGCTTACTGTAATAAGACGCGTGATGATGCGTGGAGCCTAAGTAGTGGTTCTCTGTGTGTTGTGCGATCGACAAACTAATAACCGCGATGCTACGATACGATGGCCCACGTGGAGCCCTACGCTATGCGTTGATGTCATCACATCGGCAACTCTCCCTCGACCATCCTTTTTCTGCCACCCTTCGGTCCTTGGCTACTGACCGCAGGGTGGACGTACTCCGGGTCTCCCGGCGGCGCGGGTTTCGCCACGATCTGCACCGCACCCCGCCCGGGAATGATGACCGTCCTGAGCTTCAGATTCTGTCGTGGGAAGGAAAAGGACGGGACTGTCAGGTGTGGGTTTTGTTGACATGGATCTCGAGCGGGGTGATCGCGCGTCGGGGTCGAGCTGCACAGCTGTGCGCGTGCGTACCTTCGCCCTGGTGGCGCGGCTGAGGCTGTTCCATTCCTTGATCATGAAGTAGATCATCACGCTGAACGCGACGATCCAGAAGATGGTGATGGCCAGCATCCTTCGCGCTCCACTCGACCCGTGCCGCTATCAATGAGGTTTTTCACGAGACGAGAGTCGCGGTTAAAACGAATGATGGCTAGAGGCTACTGCTATCGCCGCGAATGTCAGGCCGGGATCATGTTCCAGACGCCCATGAGCCCGATCCCGAGCTTCGCGAGCCACTTCACGACTATGTTATCGCTCTCGCTCAGCTTCTTCCGCGCGGGCCGCGAATTGTCGGTCCACTCCACCTCGGGCGCCGAACGCTTCGTCGTAATCTCGTACTCGTCACCGTAGCCGTGACCGTAGCCGTAGCCGTATCGATACCCGTAGCCGTAGCCGTACGCGTAGCCGTACCCGTTCCCGGTGTCCACGTCGACGTCCGCGCCCGCCGTCGGCGCGGCGTCGCGCGCCGCCTCCATGTTGGACTTGACGAGCGCGCCCAGCACCGCGCCGAGGATGAGCACCGACGCGAACTTCATCATGTTGATCTTGCCGTCGTCCGTCTCCTTCAGCGGGCGGAGGTTGGGCATCGCCCAGTACCTGCCCACGTCGGCGATGTGCTGCGGCCCGCGGAGGTCGGCGGGGAGTAAATGCGTGGCGTCGGGGCGGAGCTGCGCGGGGAGCGGCGCGCGAGAGGAGTAGTAGAGGACCTCATCAATGTCGGCGGTCGCGACGCCGTCGGATTGGAGGACGGCGGCGGTGACGCGGACGGGCCGCGCGATGGAACCCGCGCGCGGGGCGATGCGCGGGGGCAACGGGGTCAGGCCCGCGAGGACGGGTGAGAAGACCGTCGCTGCGGACATCTCACCTTGGAGTGCGTGACGCGGCGCGGCGGGGTGTGACCATCGGTCGAGGCCGATGGTTTGTGAACGGGCTCGGCTACAAGTATCAGCTACGACGCTGTCAAATTCTCCCAGAACGCCCAGCGCGGGTCGGGTGACACCATGGCCCGCACCAAGCTCTCCGAGGCGAAGAAACGCAAGATCAAGGTTGAGGAGAGCGAGGAGGTTGAGGAGAACGAATCTTGCCCTGATGATCAACCCAAACACAAGATCATCAACTGCTGGTCGGGTCCTCGGAGCCTGAGCACTTCGCTCATGTACTCATTTCACAATCGTGGCGACGCGGAGTGCTTCGACGAGCCCCTCTACGCGCACTACCTCATCGATGAAATTGCAATCAACGAGGCAAATGATGGAATCGAAGATCCACGCCCGCGCCCGTACGTAGATATGGTACTGGACAAGCAGAATGCAGATGGGGGTAAGGTCCTGGATGAGTTGCTATATGGGGACCGCAACGAGTCGTCAAGAGAGTTCCGCTTTGTGAAGCACATGGCCAAGCACGCGACGAGGTATATGCCCCGTAGGAAGAACAACTCAACCGAGTGTGAATATGACCGGCTTGGGGGTTACTTGGTCAGATGCGAGAACTTCATCCTGGTGAGGCATCCGGAGGATATTGTACGATCCTTTGGCTACCCCCACCCTCGATGAGACGTGCCTACCTTCGCAGCTGGAGATATTCATGATGCACGCTCCTCACAGACATGGAATGGTAAACCATGAGACTAACAAGTTGGAGCTCCCAACACTCAAGCATAGGAAAAAACACCCGCCCATGCCCGTGGTGCTCTCCGAGGACCTGCGCGATAACCCGGAGGGTACGTTGCGTGCGCTGTGCAAAGCCGTGAACATCGACTTCAAGCCCGACCCGAGACCGGAGATTGACGGATGCTGGGCTCCTTGGTGGTATAAGACAACCCACGAGAGCACGTGTTTCGCGCCGCCGCGCCAAGATAAACCGCCCCCGCCGCCGCTCAGCGAGGATTTACAGGCGCTGGTGGACGAGTGCATGCCTTACTATCAGTTCCTGAAGAGTCACGCGATGAAACCCGAGGTGATCGAGCGTCGAGGTGAAGACGACGGAAGGAACGACGCGGCGACGACGTCGCGGACCTTGGCGACGACGCACGCCGGGACGCACGCCTACGCCGCGGATCCCCGTAACGAATCCGTGCTGATCGGCATGCGCGACGGCGTGACGGACACGTTCTCGCTGGTACCCCGCAAGGACGCGAAGGTTTCCGTGTTCGACAGCGGGTTCGTGCTGGGCGACGGGGTCTGGGAGGGCATCCGTCTGCACGACGGTGTCCTCATGTACGTGAGCGAGCACGTCAAGCGGCTGTATCAGGGCGCTAAAGCCATCGACATGGAGATTGGGGTGACGCAAGCGGGATTGATCAAGATGATGTACGAGACTGTCGACGCTAACCAGATGAAATCGGGGGTTCACATTCGTCTGATGGTCACCCGCGGGTTAAAATCCACGCCTTACCAGAACCCAACGTTCACCGTCGGTAAACCCACGATCGTGATCGCCGCCGAGCACAAAGCCGCGGCGGAGGCGCCGAAGGTGCGTGGCATGCGCCTGATGACGACGCACGTCAGGCGGGGCGCGCCTGACGTGCAGGACCCGGCGTGGAATTCTCACAGTAAACTGAACTGTATAGCGGCTTGCATCCAGGCCAACAAGGCGGGGGTGGACGAGTCGTTGATGCTCGACCCGCACGGGTTCGTGGCGACGTGCAACAGCGTCCACTTCTTCATCGTCGTCGACGGCGTGGTACTCACGAGCAGGCGAAAGTACATACTGCACGGCATCACCCGAGACAACGTGATGCGGATCGCGAATGGGATCGGTTTGAAGGTGAGGGAGGACGACTTCACGCTCACCGCCGTGTATTCCGCGGAGGAGTGTTTCGTGACTGGTACGTTCGCGGGTGTGCTGCCGGTACGGGAGGTGGACGGGCGACAGATAGGCGACGGCAAGCGGGGTCCGGTGGTGAAGAGACTGCAGGAGGCGTACGTTAGGGAGGTCAACGCCGTCGCGAGTCGAGGCCGACGCCGAGCGTGATTGAATTCATAGTTTTAATCCATCGTGTTAAAACCCTGTTCAGTTCGCGAAAGGATCGTCCACGTCATCATCATCGGCGCCGGCACCATCTACGGGATCCACGCCGATGGCCCGGGAGAAGTATCCCCATCGCATGACGTAAGAGACGAAGGTGGCAAGTCCGAGGGCGAAGACGCTCCCGGCCATGAGCTTGTTTCGTGAGCACCACTGGTACGTCGACCTGAACCGGCCAAACACCCCGTTGAGCGCGGACCCAACCTTCATCATCCGTTGCATGGTCTCCGGCGAGATGTTCTGCATCATCTCCGCCGTCTGCTTCGCCTGCTCGTCGCTCATCTTCATGCCGGCGGCGGAGCCCATCTCCTTGAGCTGCTCCGGGGAGATGTTCTTCATCATGTCGCTGACCATGTTCTGCATCTCCGGGTTCTTCATCTGCTCAGCCATCTTCGCCATCATCTCCGGGTTGTTCGGGTTGGAAGCCATCGCGGCCGGGTCCATCCCAGACGCCTTCATCTTGGCGGCCATGTCCATCATCCCCTTCATGGCGTCCGGATCCATGTTCTTCATCATCGCCGCCGCTTGCTTGGCCATCTTGGGGTCAACCTTGGGCATCCCGTTCGCGCCGCCCATCGAACCCATCGCCTCCAGTTGCTCCTCGGACATGTTCTCCATCATCTCCGCCGCCTTCGTCATCGCGTCGGGGTCCTTCATCATCTCCATCGCCTTCGCCATCTGGTCGCCGTCGGGAATCGGGCCGCTCGGAGCCGGCATTCCCGTCGGCGCCGCCGCGGTGATCTCAAACTCCGGGCACGTCCCGTTCGTCTCGTCGGTGAGACCCGCGCTTTGCAGGTCCACGACCGCCTTGTCGAGCTCGCCCTTCACCGTCTCGTCGCCCGGCGCGAGCTTCACCGCGCGCCGCAGGTCCGCGACCGCCGATTGCCAATCTTCCTTTGCCGCGTGCGCCTGCCCGCGCCGGTAGTACGCCTTTAACGCCTTTCCATCCTGCTTGAGCACCTCGGTGCACTCGCTGATGGCGCTGTTGTACCGCTTAGTCTTGTTGAAGCACAGGGACATGTTGAGCTGGCAGGACTGGCGTAGGGTCTTGGCGCCCGGGGCTGGATCGTCGGCGAGGTTGTTCTTGACCCTCATGTACTTCTCGATGGCTTCGTTGTACTTGCCCTCGCCGACGAGCTTGTTGCCGTCCGTCTTGAGTTGCTCCGCGCCGCGCAGGGCGTAGTCCCGCTGCGCCTGGTTCTGGTTCTTGAAGTTGTTCATCTGGGACTTCAACGTCTCGGGGTCCATCTGGCCGAGCTCCTCGGACGCGCGCGCGAAATCCTCGGGCTTCATGTTCTTCATCTGTTCCGCGGCTCCGGGAGGCATGTAAGGCATGTTGCCGCCGCCCATGTTCGCGGCCATGCGCTGCATCTGCGCCTGCGATCGTATCGATGTGGGTGGGTGATGGATCCAGGTCAGTGTTGGGTACGTACACACGCGGGTCGTGCCGATCGGGGCACGCGCGGACCTCCCAACGGAAGAAGTCGGCGGGAAGACGAGGAATATTTACTGGTGGAGAATGCGCGAGATCCGCGGGGTTCGATCGCGCACCATCTGGTCCGGGGACATGTTGGCCATCATCTTTTGAGCCTGGGCCATCATATCCGGTGTGATCATGCTGGGATCCATCTTTTCGGGAAGTCACCGGGCGCCAAGACCCTGCGAGGCGCGAGCCGCGGGTCGAAAGTGAGAAAGGCACCGGGGAGACAATTTTTTGGTGGCTGGCAGAGCTCGAAATTTGGCAGGATTTGGGGATTCACAGACCAGGAATCAGACCGTCATCAGTAAGCAGACCGTCGTTTCGGCCAGTCAAGGGACACGCGTTGGAAAAAGAGAAAGTGCACAAGATGTGGTGAGACGTGCCGGCGCTTGAGACGTTCAGGATGACAAAATACTCAACTTGCTTTCAATAGGGCAGGGCAAAGTACATGCAGCTTGCTAATAGTAACACTTAGTAGTCGGTGTGACGACCTCACCTCCTCGTACACACACACACACGTCTCTTCTCACTTTGTCGGCAGCTTGCGAACGATCTTCAGCGGCGAGAGCTTCGGGAGCACCCCCGCGGCGGCGGCCATCTCCGGCGACTTGACCCCGTTCGAGGAAGATCCAGGCGCCGACCTCGGCGGCGACCTCGGCGGCGTCACCATCCCGTCCTCGTCGCTGACGTGATGACAATCGGATCCGACGCTCCTCGCCGTCCCCGGCACCTTGACGCGGCCCATCCCGGGGAAACCCTTGAACACCTCGTCGTCCTCCTCCTCCTCGGCATCCGCGTCCGCGTCGGCGCTGATGTGATTCGGCCCCAGCGCGCTCGAGTTCTTCTTCTTCGCGGATTTAGGCGTCTTGATCGGCTTCAGGCCCGTCAGGGTGACAAAGTTGCCCTCGATGGACGGCGACGCGGATCGAATTGATCCGCCGGTGCCGATGGAGCCGATGGAGTTCACGCTACCGATGGATCCGACGCTGTTGACGCTGCCCGGTCCGCCGTCGTTGTTCGCACTCACGCGCCGGCTCGGCCGTTGTGGCGACACCGGGCCGGAGAACGGTTGCTCCTTGCGCGCGAGCGCGGCGAACGCGGCGGCTTTCGGTGATTCCGTCGGGCGGTCCATCCACGCCTCGGGCATCTCCGACTTCAACGCTGCTAGAACGTCGGAGAACGCGGGTCGTTCGTCCGGGTCCTTGTGCCAGCACTGCTGCAGGAGCGCGACGGCTTCGGCGGGGAGCCAGGTTGGGAGTTTTGGGCGTCTGTGCAGAAACGCGACTTGCACCACGATCTGCACGGGCGACGAGAGCTCTTCCCACGGGTACTTTAAAGTGATGAGTTCCCACAGGACCACCGCGAACGAGTATACGTCGGAGCGCTCGTCCGTCGGGTCGTTTCGCAGCACCTCTGGGGCCATCCACTCGGGGGTCCCGCCCGGGGACTTGGAGCTCAGGTATGTGTTGTGCTTGAGCCGCGACATGCCGAAATCGGAAACCTTGAGGGTCCAGTGCGAATCCACTAATAAATTCGCCGGTTTTAGGTCGTGATGCACCACGGGCGGGGAGCGGCTGTGGAGGTAGCTCATACCTCGCGCGCAGTCCTGGGCCATCTGGCGACGTAACCGCCCGTTCGTGGCGAGTTCCACTCCGTTCTGGGTCTTTCCGTGTAAAAGCGCGTGCAGGGACCCGAGGGGCATGAGCTCGCACACGATGCTGAGCCTTGGCGCTTGGATCACCGCGCCGAGGAAGAGCACGATGTTCGGGTGTCTCATCCCTTGCATCATCCGAATCTCCCCGGAGAACTCCTGGACGTTGGACGAGGACAAGCTCTTGTCGTGCATCTGCTTCAACGCCACCTCGGTGCCGTTCCAGTCGGCGGTGTAGACGACGCCGAAGGACCCGGCGCCGATGCGACGTCCCAGCTTCAGCTCCTGCGGCGGAATCACCCATCGCCCCGCCGCCTGTTGCAGCGCTCGTTGCTGCGAGAAGGACCCGAGCTGACCGGCGAGGGACGCGTCGAAGGTTGGATCATCCACGTCGAGCTCGTCGATCGTACCGGGCGCGCCGTCGCCCTTCGCGGCGAAGGGCGCGTCCTTCGCCGACGTCTGACCGACGCCCTGCGGGTTACGCTTCGTCGGCGTCGGCGCGTAGAGCTTGGTGCTCTCAATCTCGCTCTCCTCCCTGAAGCTCACCTTGCGTCGCAGGGACCCGGGTCCGTCAGCCTCGATGGTGGTCAAGACGCTCCCGCCGCCCAACAGCGCCACGGCATCGGTGAACCGAAGCGAGCCGCCCTTGGACAGCCGGCTCTTCTGCTCGATGGACGACGTCTTGCGAAGCACGGAGACGGGCGCCTGGGACTTGAGACGATTCTTTCGAACGCCGCCGGTGTTCGCGGCGAGCCACTCGGCGGGAACAGAATCGCCCCGCCGGGCACCCGTGCCGTCATCGTCGACGCTCGTGCGTACGCCTTCGTTGTCGTCGGATGGAGCTTCGTCCGCGGTGTCGTAGTCGGGCTCCGGCGAGTCCGGTTCCTCATCCGGTGACATCTCCGGCGAACCCCTGGCGCTGTCCTTGACGTCCTCGTCGCTGCCGGATGAAGACGAAGACCGCACCATGCTCTGCGCGCTGTCGTGCTTCTTCGGGGGGAACCCGTGGCGCGGAGGCTTACCGCCGGACACGGTGACCTTCCCGCCGTTCGGGGAGGGCGCCTTGGATATTTGGTCCCTCGCCTCATCCTCGAGCACGCTGTCTAGCACCTCGTTGAACGACCGGGACCCGGATCCGTCTCCATCCAGCTCAGCCTTCTTGGCCACACTCGCTCCGAGCGTCGCCTTTTTATCCTCCTCGGCTTCCCTTGCCGCCTCCTCCTCGGCGGCGGCAGCCTCCGCGATGATCGCCGCGTGCGCCGCAGCCTCCCACGCCGCCGCCGCCTCAGCCTCCGCGCCGGACGTATCCCGCGGGGTCCACAGCCCGCTCTGCTCCCTCGCCTCTTCCAGCGTCGCGAGTGCCTTGGACCGCGGGGACTTTTTAATCCCGACGCGAGGCGAGAAACCCCCGCTCGCGTCCACCTTCTCCGCGATGTTCTCCGAGCTTCTGTATTGCGTCTGCTGCGAGATGCCGGGCGACGTGGGGTGGGACGCCGGGTGACCTTCCTCGACGATGCTCCCGGGAGACGACCTCGGTGTCATCGTCGGCGATGCCATCTGCTGGCCAAACACGGACTGTTCCTGCGAGTCGATGGCGTCGATCGGTGACGTCGGCGTGCCGCTCGCCCCGATTCGATCCGGGCGTGTACTTCCGTCCGGGATCGCGCCGGGGGGCAGACCGCGTTGTAGGGACGAGATCCACCGGTCGCGGTCCAACACCGTCCCCGCGCGCATCACCCGCACGCTGTACCCGTGCGTGCTGCAGCACAGGCCGTACAGCCGTTGCATGTAGTCTAGGGACTCGTACCCGCCTCGGCGCAGTGAAAACTTTGGATGCGTGACGAGCTCCAACGAAAACGCCGTCTCGCCCTGCTCCGGCTCAGCTTTGGCGCTGAGCACCGTTCCGTAGCCGTACATGCGGCTGAACCCGCGGCCCCAGAACAGGTGGTTATCGTACAGCACAAAGTGTCGCATCTTCCACCCGCGCTTGGTCATCCCGAACATCCGCGAGATAGATCCAAAGTATCCCTCGCTCTTTTGCTTTTCAAGCGTACCTTCCAAAGTGGGCTCGCGCGGGAGCCACGAGAGGAACCTTCCGGGCGCGCCCGGCAAGTTCGAGTCATTCGCCGGCTTGGCGCGTGAACCTCCCCCGCCCGCGCTCACCGTGCTGGCGAACGACATCACGGACGAAGCGCCGCTCGCGCGTCCCAAAGAAGTCCTCCTGCGGTCGTCGACTATGTCATTCATCGTCACATCCGCGTCGCTATCCGCGCCGGTTGGGGATACTCGCCCGTCCACCGAGAGGGGAGATAGCCGCCCAGAGTCTACCCCTCCGAGGGATGACGACAGGTCGCCGACGGACGCGCGCCTCGACGGCGCGGCACTGCCGTACGGGCTCGTGCTGGCGCTGGCATCCGACATCCCGAGCGCCGCGAGGGAGCTGGCGCTGCCCCGGCTGTTCTCCCTGCGTAAAGTCTTTTTCCCCACGATGGAGGCTAGCCGGTCCTCGGTGAATGGGGATTTAGACGTCGGGGAGTGCGCCGTGCTGCCCACCGGCGAGGGTTCGTTCTGTCGATGGATGAGTGAGGGAAGGTGGGTGAGTGACTGTGAGTGCGGGGGAGAGGGGCACGGCGGGTTTCGGTGGACACGCGCGGGTGCCGCGACGGTCGTCGGCGTGTCGAACACTTCCCGGGCGGCGGGTCCATCACGTGTTGATCGACACGGAAAAGGAAAGTATTCCTGATTGTGGGCGCTGTGGGAACATTCGATCGGGGCTTTTGGGGAAATGGTCGGGGGCACGAGCGACGCACCGAGCTGGTCACGCCGTTGAGCGTGACTCGTTCGACGTCGACCGACAGGGTAGACATGGTACCGAGGTTTCAGCGGCTTAAACCCGGGAGTAGTGGCCCGCGCGCCCGTGTGTCGCGCCGATGTTCCGCGCGTCCCGGAACAATTTCCCGAGGCCGGTGATGACCCACTGGACTGGCCTTCGGTCACGCCTCGCCGCGGATCGCGCGTCCCGCCGTGAAGACGCGCGCCGGTGTGCCGTTCGTCGATCCCCTCGGTGCCACAAACCGCGTGCCACCGCCTATCGACGCCCGCGTGTGTCGCCGCTCCCTCTCGCGACCGCGGAATGGCGGCCGCGACCTCTCGGGACGGCGAGAGGTATCTTCGAGTCCACTTTATCTATCGAGTCCCCTGTGGCCTCACAAACTAACCCAGGTTTCGTGGGTTCCCACAGACCCCACTTTCACGGAGGGCTGTGATTCGATCCACAAGCATCTCAGACGACACATCTCGGACACCCGCGAGTGTGGTGTACAAGATTTCCCGGGATTTTTTATCCACGACGAGTCAAAATACTCATAGGAAGTCAGATTTTTTGAAATATCTCCAGACTGTGAACCTTCGGCATTTTTTCGCTGTGAGCAAATAGCCGTTCTTCGCTCCTCGGCAGCTCGGGACTCGTGACACCGAGCGTTGGGAAGTTCTACCGCTGCTTTTGACCATTGTTTCCGGCGCCGTGAAGCGTCGAACAGGGTCAGTGTTCGCGTTCATCCGCGAATCGGTTCCTCGGCGAAGGCTCGTATCGATCGATTCCTCGAATCGCTCCCAGGTGCGCCGTACGTCCCGACCGTCGTCCGATACACCGCGCGTCAAACTCCGAAAGGGAACAAATCTGACGTGTACTTGACGCGCTTTTTCGAAATACATCCCGCGGCCCTTCGAACACGCGCGCGTTCCCGACGACGACGACGCTTTCTTACCGATTTATCCCCGCCCCGCAGAATTATGTCGCCCCTTCTCGACGGCTCCGCGCTTCGGAGGTCTTTGGTTCAAAAAGGTCCCTCGGAAAGGGTCATGCGCAAGCTCTCGACGTCGAAGGATCTCGCGCCCTGCACCGGGAGCAAAGTCCGGGGCAAGGAGACCTTCGAGCACCTCCGGGGTATCCTCTACCCTAACAGCCTCGTCCACGGAAACAAAGGCACGCCCGTCTCCTTCCACGCCGGCATGGCGCGACTCGCCGAGGCCAACGCCGCGCACGTCGAGAACAACGTCAAGGTGAGCGTTCACGCCACCCCAGCGCGGGTGAGCTCGTGCGAGCGCGCGAGCGACGTCGCCGACGTCGCCATCGCGCGCTGGCACCTCGAACGCACCGCACCGGGCGGCGACGAGGACGGAGCCCTCCAGGACGTCATCGACAAGTCCCTCGCCAAGGATTCCGTCTGCAACATCGACGATCTCCTCGACCGAGCCGAATGAGCTCATCGTCGAGTCAGATGGCGGTGACGAGTCGCCGATGATTATTCGCACCTTTCGATTCCTCCGTGTAAAAACACCACACCAACGCGCAGCGCCCTGTATTGCATAGCACGCGACCTATAGAGACACACACGCACGACGTGCACCTGTAACGTTATTACAAACTAACTCTATGAAACTCTGAGCGCCGTGAAACTATTACTCGACGTCGTCAGCCCTCGTCGTCGCTGTCGTGGCGTTGGGTCCAGCTCGCCTTGCGCGTCCCGAGGCTCGGCATGTTACCCCACGTGGGCGCGCGCTGATGCGAGGCATTCGCCGTGAACGTCGCGTACACGTGCTGCCGCACCAAGGCGTGATCGTTGGACTCGCCCTTCGCCGCCATGCGACGGACTTCGCGCAGCGTGAGGTGCGGATCGGGACACGTGCCTTTCGAACGCGCGAAACATCGACCGGCGTGCGCGAACTGGTGGCAGTAACGGACCCCGACGTAGTGCCCGGATTCGTCCACCTCGAGCTCACCCACCCCGGCGTCGTCGGCGTCGTCGTCGCTCGATGACTCCGGCTGCGTCTTCTTCTTCTTCTTCTTACCCACCGCCTTCTTGGCACCCGCCGAGTCCTTCGCGTCATTTTTGCCGGCTTTACGCCTCGACCCCCCAGACCTGGTGAGCAAGCCGGCGATCGGCATGTCATCGTCCGAGTCGCTCGCGCCGTCCGCGGCGGCAACCTTATCCGCGAGCGCGGCGAGGGGTACGTCGTCGTCGGACTCCGAGAGGTCGGACCCCGTCGTCGGCGGCGCGAGCACGGCGGCCCAGTTGCCGCGCTTCTGGTCCCGCCGAGCCTTAGCCTTGCAATCGGTGGGTTCGCCCTTGGGCGCGGGGGTCCGGTCGATCTGACCCTCCGTGCGGCACCGCGGCGGGAGGAACTCGAAGTGCGCGAAACGCTTCGTCAAATCCGAAATCGCATCCGGATTCGCGTCCAGCGCCGCCTCCGCTTCGGCTGCTTTGCGGTGACTCGCCTCCCAATCGTACGTAACGCCGACGACGAATGGCCTTTCCCCGACGTCCCGTGGGCCGGGCAAGGCCGGGAATTCGTCCGAAACGCCGCTCACCTTCGTGCCCTTCCCCTGGTGTCCGATGGCGGCCATCGGGTCGTCGAGCCGCCCGATGTACAGCGCGGAGGCCACGTCGCGGGGAACCTCGGGTAACATCAGCGGAAGCCGTCGCCGGTACTTGGGCTCCGGCCGCTCTTCCTCCTCCTCCACGCCGCTGAACCCGCCGAAGAGGTGCCCGCGTTTACCCCCGTTCTTGATCCGTCGCCCGCCCAGGCTCCTGCGATTGTTCCCTAAAGCCTTGACCTCCGTCGCGGGCGGCCGGCCTTTCCGCGCCGGTCCCGCCTTGGCTTTTAACTTTTTCATTTTTAATCCGCCGGGCTCGGGCGAATCGGCCCGACTGGAAGGCCGGCTCTTCATCGTCTTGCCCCTGTGCGGCGCCCACCCGTCGGGCCCCGCGCACTCCCGCATCACAACCGCCACGTCATCACCCGGCCTGTGGCACAGGACGTACCGCCCGAGGGGAAGGTTTTGAAAGGCGTCGATCGCGGCGACTACGTTTTGGACCCCCGCGTCTGGGTCAAAGCCGTGCGATTGAAACCAACTCGGTATCGTGGTCACGGACCCGTCCTCCAGATCCCCGTCGTCCTCGTCGTCGCTGTTGTTTCGTGTCGATGCTCTAGACGCGGATCGGGAGGATCCGAAGTTTCCCGACTTGAGCTCGATGGAGTTCAACGGCGGCGGGGGATCGCGGGCGAACCTTCGAAGGATCTCGTCGGCGTCGAGGCGTTCCGGAAGCCGTACCACCGCGCCGTCCCTCGCGCGCACTCTGCAGAGCACCAACGTGAGGTCCACACAGCTGTGTACCGTCGAGTCGGTATCACCGCCCCGCGCCGCGAGTGCCGCCCACCAGCGCGCGGCTTCACTCCAGGAGGCTTCCTCCTCGACGTCCTGCCCGTCCTCCTCGGTGAACTCGACTTTACACCGAACCGTCTCGGTTTTTTCAGTTCCGCCGGCGCCGTTCTCCACCTCCACGTCCATCGACCGGACCAACACGCGCTTTCCGGTCCCGCCTCCCATCGAATACAGCGCGTGTGTCTTCACCACGCAGCTCGTCTCGTCGTGCGAGCTGTGCGACACCACGGAAGGCATGGAGCTCAGCGAACCGAGCGGCCCCTTCGCCTGTAACTTTTCCAATTCCTTACGCCGCCGCGCCTCCTCCACCCTCCTGCGCACGGCCCTCTCGTACGTAGCCGCCGCGCGGTGACGCCACGTCGACGCACCGGTATCTCGCGTCGGAAGCGGATCGCCGATGTGCACCACGCGATCCGAATCGTCACCACCCATCGGGACGCAAACCGCCACCGGAAGCTCCCACGATCGGTCCATCCGCCCCGAAGCGTTTGCGACGAGACACGCGAAAGCTTCCTCGGTGATCGCCGCGTTCGCACCCGTGGACTCGCACAGCGCGCACGTCTCCTCGTCCTCACCCGGGATCCACAGCGCGTCGCCGTCCGTGATCGCGGTCGCGGGCGCGGACGCGATGAACTCGCCGAGGCGGACGCCGCGGCCGCACGCGGAGACCAACGCCGGCGGAATGGGCGCCTCCGTTGGGTCCGTCGATCCCAATTCGTTACCCTGGCTGAGGTTCGAAGCGCTGCCGCCTTTGCCGCCTTTGTTGAGGGACCCGAGCCTACTCGAGGGCCGGGACGGGGGTTTATCGTGCGACCCGCCTGAGCGATGAACGCTCTCCAGTTTCATCGACGGTGCGTGTGGCACAGCATTGACATCCCGCATCTTCAAATCCCCCGTGAGCGAGACTGAGTACGGAACATCGGACTCTTCCATCGGGTTCGGCTGGACGGCTACGTACCTGGGCGCATCGCCGCGTTTGGGGTCCACGCGTCGCGCCGCGTCGTGCGCGGTCCACTCCCGCGCCGAGCGTACCATCTGCGGCGGGCCCATGGATGCGTGAACGCCGCGTGGATGGTCGGCCAACCGGCGGAGGTACCGGCGCTGTTCTCGCTCGACTCGGGCGTATAGATCGTCCAAGCGTTTGGTCGTGAGACCGCGCGGGAGTTCGTGCTGGTGCCTGACGCGTGTGGGTGGGTAGGTGAGGAAGGCGGTGTGCTGCTCCCAGGTGAGCGAGGGAGTGAGCGGGGCGGGCGGCGGTGCGGTTTCCCGTGTCTTTTGGGGGCCTCCGCCCGGTTTCCCCGATGATCTTTCGTCGTCGCCGCGATGGGGACGACGGGGCGGTTCGGCGGTGCGGTTCGCGTGGGTTCCCGAGGCGAGCGCCTTGGCCTTCTCGACCTCCGCCTCTAGCTTGGCGGCCATCTCGAGCCGTCGCAGGTGCGGATCCTGGAAGTGCGCGCCCCCCATCGCGCGGCGAAGCGCCTCGCGCGTCGCCGCCGCCTGCGCCAGCGCGAGCTCATCCTTCGTCGGGCGCTTTCGCCGGCGTCGGGCGTCGGGCGGCGGCGCGTTCTCCGTGGCGGGAGGGTCATCGAGAGGCGTATCATCGTTTGCGAGCGGCGGTCGGGCCGGTGGGTCCACCGCCGGCGTCGCATCCTCCGCGCGGGGCCGCTGCCGCCGGTTGGGCGCCAATGGCGCGATGGAGACCGGCGCCGCGCGCGACTCCATCTCGTGGAGCTTGCGGAGGGTGGAGTCGGCCGGGCCTTCCGGGAGCTTGGGCCGACGCCCGGGCCTCGTGAAGCCCTTGTACAGCGACGTCCATCTCTCCACGTCGTCCTTTCCACCCATGTGGCCACCGTCGCGCGCCCGCGATCTGGAATCAATTTGGCGCCTTGGCAGAGCCTTTTTTCCCACCAGGAAGGATCCCCACGCAAGTCGGGCGGAGGAGAAGCGCGGACATGCCTTTCAATTTTGGTCAACTCATTACACGATACTAATAGCAAACAAAGCCCACGTCGTATTTGGTGTGGGCCCGTGGTTGTGAAAAAATGCGAGCGGGCGGGGCGGCCGAGAGCTCGGCACGCGGCGCCTCTTCAGTGCAAAACATGGGAGCGATCCTCCCCTCCTCGTCGATGTCAATCCTCCCCTCCTCGTCGATGTCAATCCTCCCCTCTTCGTCGCCGTCAGTGGTGCTGCATGTATCCATCGGCACCACCCTCGAGTTGCATACCCCCGAGTGAATCCGACGTTCCGTTAAGAAACTGGTCGGTACTTCCCGTGCGCATGGGAACACCAGCTATCGGGCCGGGCGCGCTGCCAAAGTTGCCCCAACCCGCCGACAAGATCCCAGCCTCGGGGCGATGCTGCGCCGATCCCGGCATCTGCGCCGCCCGCATGTCGCCGCCCGCTCCAACCACGCCCGCCGCAGCCGCGTGTACGCTCTCGATCGTGTGCAGCATCGACCCCGAGATGGACGCGATGGGGCCGGCGTAGAAGCCGTTGGCATCCACGGGAACGTCCGTCTCCGTCGATCGAAGAGCGCCGGATGTGTCGGAACCGTATTGTTGCGAATGCCCGCCGTCTCGTGACGCCGCCGCCGCACCCTTTCTTCGCTGCTGGATGTCCAGCTTCTCCTTGTCCGTCATTGTCGATAGGAGGCCACTCAGCGCGCTCTTCACCGACGTGAGGTCGCGATGCAGCACGTCGTTCTGCTGCTTCAAACGGTGAATCTCCTCCCGCTGCCGCGACACAGTCTCCATCGGGTCTAAACAAATCTGCCCGTCACCGCCGATCCATCCGCCGCTCCCGCCCGGCGACGTCGACGTGTTGCTCACCCGTCGCATCTTACTGAACCGCCCGTCCTGGTCCAGCACCATCCGCACGGACATGTCCGCGCCGCCGCCCAACATCGACGGCTCCTGCGCCGGCGGCGGCGGCATCGCTCGCGACGGACCCGTGAATGAATTACCGCGCAGGCCCTCGCCGTTGTCCCCGGCGGTACCCCGGCTGCTTCCGCTCCGCGCTCCGCTCTTCGTCATGTTGTCCGGGGTGATGTAGTCGACGTACTTGTCGAAGCTCTTCTGCATGTCCCGAGGACCCTTCAGCGCCTCGTTCTTCCGCCCGCTCGAGACCTTCTTGAGACTCGCGTGTGATCCACCCGCGTCGTTCTCGCCCGGCGCCGTCGCCGCCTCGATCTTCACCGTCACCCCCGCGCACGGCGGTGGGACGCAGTCCACGAGCACAAAGTCCGTCGTGCTCGCGTTGAACGAATTCATGCGGAGGCCCTCGTTGTTTGGGACTCCAACGGGGGCGTTGGAGTCGCCGTTCATCGCGACTTCGTCATCCGCCCCGTCTTCTTTCAGCGCGGGTCTCTTTCGCCGGAGGAGCTGCGCGTAGCTCGTGCCCTTCAGCACGTGGTGCACGGCTCGGAACAGCGGTGAGTCCCTAAACTCGTCCTTCTCCGAGAGGACGTTGAAGGCGAGGGGCAGGGAGACGAGCCGGACGTGCCCTTTACTGAAGCCCTCGTCTCCGAGCAGGTTGCGGATCTGGAGCTTGACGTCGGTGGAGCTCTCGAACGGGAGCTTCCAGCACGGGAGCGGGTCCGCGGGCGGCGGCGCGGGCTTGCCGCCGTTCATCTGCTGCTGTCTGGCGCGCATGAGCTGCTGCTGCAGGAGGTTCTGCGCGGTCATCACGGGCGGACGGATCAGACCGTCGGGCACCTCGTGGATGACCCGGGTCCTGTCGTTGCTCGTCTTGCGGCTGTAGTTGAGGCCGAACACTTCGCGCAGGTAGACGAGCGGGCAGACGATGTCGCCCGTCTCGACGTCCTCCAGCATGAGGTAGCGGACCGTGGACGTGGAGCCACCAGGGTCGTCGTTCCTGGTACGAGAGGAGAGGGGTCGCGCGGGTCAGTCGCGCGGAAAGGGTCGGGGCACGGCGGCCATGTTGAGTTGAAAAAAACAATGAAAGAAATTATAAATGGCGTGCGCGTGGAGGGGGGCGGACGCACTTGGACCCCGCCGCGGGTGTGGTGACCGTGGCCCAGTAAGGCCGCGTGTCCCTGACATCGATCACGGGGCTCTCTCGCCGCTTCATGACGCACACGCGTGAACGTCCTGACTCGTTCGCGGCGCGCGCAATGCGGTCCACGCGAGGCTGGAGGCTGAGTAGAAAAACAACGGCGCAGATCTGGCTGGACACATGGGTTTTTAGTGGTCAATTTTTCCAAATTATCGGTAACTTTTAGTGAAAGTTCCTCCCATTCGACCAATGAGAGGTGTCGAGAGATGTCTAGATCTTCCTTCCATTGCCCATGTAGCATAATCGGGAATTTGCATTATCACGGGAATTTATTATGCGCCGAAGCCTTGTTAATGGCAAATGCCCATACGAAAGTTGGTTATTCTTGGTTAATAAACGCCACTTTCCGCCTGCGAAATACTCGGACTCGGGTAAATCGGGGGAAACAGAAGTCCGGACTATCGGCACCTTTTTCGTCATTCATTCTTCTCTTCCGAGGGGAGGGGGACCAACCACGACCTCGTGAGGGGCGGCGGATGGTGGCGGTCCCCCGCGATGCACCGACGCCCCCAACGTTGGATCTCCCGATGCCGACCGAACCGGCCTCATCGTCGTCCCATGGTACCACCAAGCGGAGCTCGATGCTCGGGTTCAACAACCCGTGGCGTTATTTCCAGCGGCGACGAGAAAACGAGGCGATGAGGCGCGAGGAGACGACGCGGCTGGCGGGTATTCGACGGGCGGAGCGTAAAGAAGAACGAGCCCGTCTCCGCCGCGCGGTGCTCTCCGGCGCGCTCGGGTGCTACCCGCTCGCCAGGGCGGTTCTCGGGTCCGAGGGGCGCATCCTCACGGACCTCAATCGCAACGCGGAACAAATCGACGGCGACGCGATGGGCATCGCCCCGGGCGACGTCGTCGTGTCCTCCATGATGGACGACGCGGGGTATCTCGCGCCGCTCGACGAAACCGACGACAGTACCCGACGTGATGAAAGCGACGACGACGATGCGGCGCCGCGAGCCGCCGCCCGGCGTTCGCGTCGACGGAACCGACGCGCGGGCCGAGGTACAAATTCCGCCAACTACACGCACGAACCGAGGATGTACCTCGTGACGCGGGGCCGCGTCGACATCTTGGCGCCCGGTCCCGGACCGATAGAGTCGAACGACGACGCGATGAACAAAGACGCGAACGACGACACGGGAAAAAAACGTAAGAAGAAGAAGAAGCAGAAGGGAACCCGGGAAGGCAAGGAGTGGCACCGAGCGGTGGGACTCGGACCGGGCTCGTGCTTCTCCGCGCCGCTTCAAGCGATACACGGCTTCGACGTGCCGGGCGGATGTAAGGCTGTGGCGGGTACCGGGGATCTGCGGCTGCTCACCGTGCCGATGTCCATCGTCCAGCGCAACGGCGCCGTGGCCGTCATGGAGGAATGCCGGATATCGACGATGCAGATGGCCGAGTCAACGCCGTGGCTCGCGTGGGTGGAACCGAAATGGGTTCGGGGATTCGTGATTGATTCGTTCGTGATCGAGCGGCGGGGCGACGAGAGGGACGTGTACACGGTGGGGGGCGACGGGACCATGGGGGGGATTCGTCGTTTGGGTCTCGACGTGCCGTTCGTGCGTCGAGGTGGAGCGGTGGACGCGATGCGGGTGGTCACGGAGGGTGCGGTGACGGGCGCAGGGGGCGGCGGGGTCGTCGCCGCCGGGGGCGTCTTCCACGAGTCAGCGTTGGACCTTGACGTCGTGGATCTTGACGCGGCGACCTCACCGCACGTCGCATCGAACGACGCGATCGCGCGTGTGTCCCCGACGGAGTGCATCGCGATGCACCGCGACGCGCTGCGTCACCACGTGACGCACTCCGTCTACGTGAAACACTCGCTCGCGTCCAACGCCGAGGCGGAGGCGCTCCGGGTCCGGCTCCGGAGGCGATTGGATACGATTCGTTCCGATGACGTGGACACCGGACGTGGACACCGCTCCGATGCTGATCCCGAGGTCATCACCGACGAACACCTGATCGCGATGGGGATCATGAAAGACCCACACGGTGGATGGGTCTATCCATGGCGGCCCGACTCTGTCGCAGTCGGGCGGCCGGGCGGCCGCCAACCGAACCCGTCCTCGGCGCCGAGGGGTTCGACGCGTCGTGGCAAGATTCGCGCCGCGCTGCTCACATCGATGCCGTTCGAGGGCGCGACGGACGCGACGATGGACAAGGCGATCGCGGAGATCCGCGAGCTCACGCTCATGCGCGGTGACCTCCTCGCGGAGGAGGGCGGCGAGTGCTGGGGCGTGTGCGTCCTCGAGCGGGGGGAACTTCACGCGTATCGAAGACGTGACGATCCACACCTCGATCACTCGACCGTTGGGTGGTACCACGAGTGCGTCGGCGTACTCGGTAGCGGGTACGTCTCGGGGGAGATACCGATCATGTTCAACACCCCGAACGACGCCACGGTGGTCGCCGCGTGTTCGACGGGAGGACCTACGCGTCTGTGGGGATTGAGCCGAGCGGCGTGTGAGCGCCTCGCGGGACATCGCGACGAACGGTGGAGGCTTAAAGAAAACTCGCGGTTCGTACCGTTCGAGCGTGAGAAACCGGTGTTCGCCGCGATGGAACGAGTGCGGCTGGAGCACCAGAAGGACGCGCTTGACCGCGTACGTCGCGGGTTAAGACCGCTGACGGGTGTGGATAAAATGTCGGCGACTGAACGGTGTTTAAGGGCGCTGCCGCACGGACTCGGCGGGATCCTGCTGGAGAACGTGATACGTCGCGCGTCGCCCGTGCACGGCCTGGAGGTGAGGCGAACGAACGAGGCGATCGAGCGGACCAACGCGTTCATCGCGGACGTGACGGCGATGCGGCAGGCGAGGGAGGAACGGGACCGGGCGCAGGCTGAGAGGCTTCGGCGTAGGGCGGAGCGCGAGGCCGAGGTTGCAATCAATTCGGACGGTTCGGACGACGACGGGGCGGGGGGGGACTAGTCGGGACGGTTCGAATATAACTAACACGTGTTTTGGTGACGAATTAGCGGTAAACGGCCGTGACGCGCGGCCCCCGCGGCGCGTGTCGGGGGACCCCGGCGCCGGCTTTCCAAAAATAAAACGGTCAACCCCTAACTGATACGCATACGAACACGTATCACTCTTTGACCGTATACCACCGTCTATTTGGGCATTTTGATATCAAATACACCAGATTTGCCTGTGAGGAAGTTTCACCAGGAAAAAAAAACGTGGTCAAAAATATTTTGCCGCGGCACGCTTTTGATTGGCCGTATCTGGTTTTCGGGCGTTTCATTGGCTCGCCGTCTTTTTAGCGCGATTTCCCAGTGCTTTTGCCCCGGTGTTGTTGCCTCACAGACAAAAACGTGGTGCGGGCTACCTGGCGACGTCGCGCCCCACGGGCTCATACCTGCACACGTAAAGGCTTCCTTGGAGTGAGAGAGGAGGGAGGAGGATGACCAAGTGAACGGACCGGGGGTACGCGCAGGTCTACGTGAAGCGCCGCCCGCGAAGTCGCGCCGACACGGAGTAAAGCCGCCGGCGCCGTCGCCCATCGGAAACGTCCGGCGTTTCTTCCCCGGCGTTTCTTCGCGCGGGAGAAGGCTCCCATCGGGTCCCCGTCGTCGGCGCGTCTCGGTCGGTTCCGAGGCGTTCCGAGGGTCATCGACAGACGCCAAGGGTCGTTCATAACCCGGAGGTGATGTCCGACCGCGCGAACGAGGAGGTTGACGCCCGACAGGTACGCATCGACGCGTTCAACGGCGCCGTCCCGGATCCGCACCGCTTCCGCTGTTTTCACCAAACTCCGCGTTAGTTGTTTCCGATGTGTCGCCGCGGGTACCGGAAGACGGACGTGCGTGGGGCCACGCGGCATCACTCGCGCTCCCGACGGCCCGGATACCACCCGGCACGTATCGAACTCACCGATACCTCGCCGGTCGACCGCATTACGCGCTCGCCCAACCCCGTCAGACGCTCGCGCGTCGCGTCCCATCAAACGCCGATCACCCATCGCGCCCGTTCTGTTGCCAGCACCAGGCTGTCAAGAAAAAATATCCCCACCGAACCACCAACCGACTCACCGCTCACGCCCTTTCGTTACATCCACAGGCCGCGAACGATGTCGAGCGTCACGAGACCAACGGCAACGCGGGGACCACCGGCGAGGGAGTCGACGAGGCGATGCCGGCGTCGACTGGCGCTCACGGAGGGGAAACTGGATCGTCGAAGCAGCCGAAGAAGCCTCGGCTGGTGTGGACGCCCGAGCTGCACATGCGCTTCATGAACGCCGTGAACCACCTCGGGATCAAGAACGCGGTCCCGAAGACCATCTTACAGCTCATGAACGTGGAAGGGATGACGCGGGAGAACGTGGCGAGCCACCTGCAGAAGTACAGGCTGTACCTCAAGCGGCTGGCGGGCATACCGCCATCCGCGCCGCTGCCCACGGACATCATGCAGAGGGTGCACCCGTTCCAGTACCCGGGCGCGTCCACACTGGGCCCGTCCGCGGCGATGAATGCCGCCGCCGCGAACCCGTTCGCGCCCACCATCGAGCAGATGCACGCGGGGGTCCCGCCGGGGATGCCGACGCCGGGATTTCCGGGAGAATCAATGGCGAATTCCGCGGAGGCGTTCCAGGCGCAGATGGCGGCGGCTCAGTTCAACCAACAGTTCCTGAGCTACATGGGCGCGTCGATGGGGGGATTCCAGGCTCCGGGTGGACCGGGCGCGGGTTCATCAGGCGCGGGTTCATCGGAGGAGGCGGCGAGGAACGCGGCGGCGGCGGCCGCGGCGATGATGAATGTGCGGCAAACGCCCATGGGCTACCCCGGCATGCTGTACGGGTCGCCGCCGATGCCGGAGTTCATGCCGCCGCCGTGGGCCCAGGCAATGGCGCCACATCCGCCCCATGACGATCCATCGCGGCGGTAGTGAAACGATTGGTGGCGTCGTCATGGATCGGATCGACGCCCACGTGAAAACACAAAACTTAGCACACGCGTATACCCTGTTTTCACCTGCCGGGCCGAGACGATGGGCGCCCGCTCGAAGCGCTCGAGCGACTGCGCCCTCCTCGGTAAATTTGTTACATCACCCTAGCATTACAAACAACTGTGATACAAACACTGAACAAGTGAACAAGCGTCTTAATCGTTGATCCAGGCGGTCATGGCCCACCGGGACTCGAACGACGGCAGCACCTCGTGCGCGATCCGCCTGCAGTCGAACAGCACCATCCGCCCCGCGCTCGGCGCCACGTCGATCGTGCCCTTTCCCCCTTCCATCTGCACCCGCAGGCACCCGCCGTGCGTCTCCTCCCAATTGGGGTTAAGGTACAGTATGGCGGTCACCGCGCGGTCGCACGCGCGCAGACCGGGCTCGCCCTCCGAATGCCCCGGGTCCGTCGGGTCGTTGTCCAGGTGTGTCACGTATCTCGCCCCGTCGCCGGGGTAATTGGCCAGCATCAACCTGTCCGGCGCGGTCGCCGTGGCTAACCGCGCGAACGTCTCGCGGGACAGTTTGCCGCCGACCATGGATTCGGCGCCTCCGGGGCTCGAACCCTCGCGCTCGGCGAACCGCGCGCGCAGGGCTACCGGTACCGCCAGGAGCATCCGGGCGCACGGACTTAATCCCCCGAACGCGGTTCCCTCCGCCGGCAAGTCATCGCTTCGCAGCACCGCGATGGAGTCGTCGCGTCCTTCTTGCCCGACGTTCACGGTCTTCTTCGAGCGGTGCAGCGCGTTGGCTGACGTAAGGCACGTGGTTAACACGTGCTTGGGGAGGACGTCGTCGAGGATCACGAAGCCGTCTTTGCACAATTTATCGATCGCTTCCGACGACACCACGTCGTCGGCGATGGCCGCCGCCTCTTTTGCCGCATCCTCTTGGGATTGTATCGCCGCGTTGGGCTTACTCGGGGTCTTCTCGACTGGCGTGGATGCGGCCACGGCGGTGTTGCCCTCCGGCGCGTATCCGACGGCTCCGAGCCACGCCTTCCACGCCGCCTGGAGCGCCGGTTTTCGCGCGGTCTTCGGCAGGTCCGCCCACGCCACGGTGACGTCCTTCAGGTCGTCGGGGTCGATGCCCGTGGAGGACGCCGCGGATGCGAGCGCGTTGCCGGCATCCTTCGCGACACCGACGTAGTGCACGCGGTCGCCGAGCGGTGACGGGAGTAAGAGCGCGAACACCGCCGCGCCCTTCGGTCCGTCCGGTCCCATCGCCTCAGACAACGGAATCGCATCTCCGCGCGCCTCCTCGAGCGACGTGACGGTCACTTTCCCCGCGGCTGCCGCTCGAACGATGACACGGCATATCGCGCGGCGTTTCGGTCGCCCGCGAAGGGTGGTGCGAATCCGCGGCGACGACGCCGAGACGGTCGCGTGCGCGGCGCTCATGGTGGAGTGGATAAAGCAACAAAAAGCGAGTCTCCTCGTAATAAACGGTGCCGTCCGATGAAATGGAGTCGTGAATTAGCACCTTCTAAACCATAAATAGACACCTAAACTCCTGACTCGTTGCTATACGGGACAGCGTTTCCAACCCGAGCGGCGACAACGAGCGGCGGAGCGCTGCCCGACGAGGGAGACGCCGCTTGGTGTTGGACGATGATGGCGGAAGCCACCTCCCAGTCGCCACTCTTCGCGACGCGTTGTCGATCGAGGTGAGCCCCGTTCCACCCACGCATCCACCCGATACCCTCGACACTCCCTTGATAACACCCGATGAAAGGCGCCCGGTCGTCCCCGCGGGCGATACCGTCGCGGCTGATCCCGAAAGGCGCCGGCGACGTCGAAGAGAAGGCACCGCACGATCGAATCGATCGCGCGCGTCTCGTCGACTCAACCTTCCCGGGCTGGGTTCGCATCCCCGGGGGTCCGCGGCGGCCTCGTGGCACCCCCACGGCACCCCCACGGCACCCCCGGGGACGGCACCCCTCCACCTACCCGGGAAGTCTCGGCGCGTCCGAGGAAAGCCCACCACCGATCGCACCGCCATCGACTGACCATCTCATCTTCTTGCCCAAATCCATGTCGACAGCGTTCCACCCCGGTTCCAGCGTAAACGACGCCAGCCCATCCACACGCCGGTCCGCCACAAGCACCGCCGACACACCCACACCCCACATCACCACTACCTCCGCCGCGTACCGATGCCCACCACCCTTCCCGCCGTCAAGGCGCTGGGCGCGCAGCACTTCTGCCTGGACCAAGCCGACGAAGGCGTCAAGCGCATCGCCAAGTCCCTCCCTTGGTACGGCCCGAAGTACTCCCCGCACGACGTCCCGTCCTTCTACGACGTCTCGGGAATCACGGAAGATCCGGAAGTGTTCCAGCTCGTCGTCGACTTCTTCGTGGAGCGATACCGGTCGCAAGGAACCGACGGCCCCACGCACATCGCGGGTTTCGACGCGAGAGGGTTCCTCTTCGGTCCCCCGATCGCACTGGCGCTCAAGATCCCGTTCGTGATGATCCGCAAGGCCGGTAAGCTCCCGGGCGTCCTCGTGACCAGCGGCAAGTACGTCACCGAGTACAGCACCGACGAGACGGTCATGCGGCTCGGCAGCGTCAAGGCTGGCGACAGAGTGGTCCTCGTGGACGACCTCATCGCCACCGGCGGCACCGCGCTGGCCGGGTTCGACCTCGTGGACCAGCTCGGCGCCAAGGTGCACGAGTTCGCCGCCATGGTCACCTTACCGTTCCTCGACGGCGTGGGTAAGATCCATACGTACAAGGAGGGCAAGTACAAGGCAGTGCCGTGCTTCACCATGGTCGACGACGCGAGCATCGGGCCGGAGATGTGTTCAGATCCGCCGGAAGGTACCCCACGGATGGTGTCCGCGGAGCAGGCGGCGGCGCTGGAGGCGGAGATCGTGGCCAAGAGAGCGTGCTGATACGTCAGTGATAGGGTAGATACGTCATGGCGAGTTGTTAACGACGCATTCTTTTCTTATTCGCGTAGAGTACTTGTATCTGCGCACGGACGGCTCGTACAAAAGTTGACTCGATTTTTAGAAAAAGTAAATCAGAACGCGGTGCGCGATGGCTGCCGACAATGGCCGGCTTCCGCCGCTCGCGAAGCCTTTGCTAAAACTTACACCCGAGCCAGCCGGGTTCAAGGATGGTTGGAAGCCATCGGATGTCAAGGTGGCGATGAACATCACCCTCGACGCATCGTTCGTTCCCGCCACCGCGAACGCCCTGGATCTGAGCTCGATGCCCGGAGCGCCCCGGGGATGCAGAGCTTCCGTTTCGCGCGTCGTGGCGCTCGATAACCTGATTGACGATACAGCGCTGAGGACGATTAGATACTATTACCTGGAAGACACTCTTGATAATAATGTTGCACCTTCTAGGTATCAATGGGAGCGCCGAACCGCAGACGACGACGTGGCGAAGCCGACCTGGGGGCTGATACAGTTTCGCATGGATTACTTGGTCAAGAAGATAACTCACGGCCTAACATCATCAACGCTTGGACCCTTCAAAGAGTTTCACTCGCGGCTTCAAGCTCTCTATCCCGACTGGATCATATGCCACATGCCCGCCGACGCACTCGTTGCACCCGAGGAGGAGGAGGTTGAGGACGACGACGAACATACGGAAAAATACAAGTGCGAATCCTTTGTGGCCAACGCGGCTGTCTTCGGGGATGAATACAGGTGGCACGTGGACGCGGACCCGAGCTCATTCCCGGACGGATGCGAGTGGGTGAAGACGTACGGCGACTACGTCAACGGCGAGCCCGGCAAGCCCTTGTTCGTGAGCGCGATCATATACCCCAACGAGACGTGGAACGAAGGCGAGTGGGGAGCTGAGACGCACTTCATGGATAAGGACTCCGGCGTCGGCGCCATGGTGGCGCCCAGGCCGGGGCGCGTGGTGTTGATGGACCAGGACGTGACGCACAGGGTCTCGCCACCGAGCCGAGCCGCGGGTGAACGCGCGAGGTATTCGTTGGTGTACAAGCTCGTGTTCTTCCCTCGCGGCGGCATAGGCGGCGATGCAAATGCAAATGCGGAGTTGTGGGAGCGTGGAATAGCCAGGCCGGAGTGGGGTGTGCCGTCGCCGATCGGGTCCGCGGCGAAGCTCGCGGCGATCGTCAACGCGGCGGCACGACGCGCGGGGGGTGTCAAGCGCGAACGGGAGGATGCATAGAACTATGAGGATGAATAGAACCGACTAGCCAAACTAGGATAGCCAAACTAACTGAATTAGCGCAAAAAGAATCACTTATCGCCCTCGCTTACGTCTTACTACTTGGCCACGAAGGAGGACCCACAGCCGCAGCCGCTCTCCGCGTTGGGGTTATCCGCGATGGCGAACGACGACCGGATCATCTCCTCCACGTAGTCCACCGTGCTTCCCTTGACAAACTCGAATGAGATCTCGTCCACTACGACCTTGACGCCGGAGTTCTCAAACACCTTGTCCCTGGGCGCGGGGGTACTGTGCAGGGAGAAGGTGTACTGGTACCCGCTGCACCCGCCGCCGTCCACGGCGACGCGCAGCACGGACGAGGACGCGTCCTCGGCGGCGAGTTGGCGCAACCTGGCGACGCACGCGTCGGTGAGGGTGATGCCTTCGGTCGTTGAAGGGGATGATGGGGATCCGCCGCTCGGGCGATTCTCGCCGGTCGCCGCCTCGGCCGCCGCCTGCGCGGCCTCGCGCGCGCCGGCGCTCGTGGCGATCCCACCTCGGTTCCACGAATCTGAACGATGATACACGGCAGGGCGAGACGCCGTCACCCACGGTCGCCACGACTCGGTCCTGGAAGGTGGAAACGGGGTCGGGTTGGGGGTCAGTCGGGGAAACAGACGTGGGTGCCGAGGGGCGATGAAGGGCGCCGCGCGGTGCGTCGATCCCGGGGGAAGATGCGCACCTCACGCCCTCTACCACGTGTCTCCTCGTCGTCGCGGCGAGCGATCGCGCCGCGGCGAGCAACGCACGACTCCTCATGCGTCTCCTGTCGCTCGAAGTGTCCCCGGGAGCCCACGTCGACGGCCTTAAATGGCGGTCCTCGGGCTCCCGTCAGATCGATCGAAGCGAAGCGAGTCACCCGAGCGAATTTGTCGAACCGTAACCTCCATCACACGACCGACACGCGAGCCATGTCCTCGGCGACCAAGCCGAGGCGATCCATCAACGGCGGGAAGTCCCCGTCGTACGGGCGTGACCATTCGCCCCCGCCGGGACGCGAGATGGCCGTGAAGAACCACCGGAGAGGTACGCGACATCCCCCTCACCCCCCACGGTTTTGGATCGCGTTCTGTTATCAACCGCGATTTTCCCTCCAAAACCGAGAGCCATGCGGGCCCCACCGATGATGACCCACGATGCCCCGTGTCCCCGTGCGTATCCCCTAACAATCGCGTTCCTTCCCCGGATCAGGCCCCTCGTTCGAGTCCGTCGGCGAAGCCACGGAGGACGACGATAGCGTCCTGGGCGACGGCGCCCCGAAGGCTGCGCAGCTCTCCCGCTCCCGCTCACGCGTCGAGGGCCGCGAGGGCGCGCATCAATCCTCCGTCGCCGCCGTCAAAGGCTTCGAACAGCGCGACAGCCAGATCGCCGAGGCCATCAAGGCGCAGGAACGAGGCGACGGCGCCATCGACCCGCTGGTCCTCCACCCGAGCTCCGAGTGGAGGCGCTGGTGGGACGGCCACTGCCACTTCATCGTCCTGATCTACGTCGCCTACACCGTCCCGTACCGACTCGCATTCGACCTCCCCGCGATGGGCGGGTGGTACGTGTTCGAGTTCATCATCGACTTATACTACTGGACCGACTTCGTCATGTGCTTCCACACCGCGTACTGGAAGAAGATCGACGACGGCGAGGACGTTCAGTACGTCACAAACGTCGAAGAGATTCGAGCGAATTACCTCCGAACCTGGTGCGTACCCGATTTCCTGGCCATCCTGCCGGTGGAATACATCAAACGAAACGCGCAGAACATCGCGGTGTGCTCCTGGTCGCTCGCACAGAGCCCGTGCGCGGGTCACGCCGTCAAGGGCGTGGACCACCACGTCATGCGAGCCTTCACCGTGATTCGCATGTTCCGGATGTTAAAGCTCGGCAAACTCCCGCGGGTGAAGAAGATCGTCTTCGGGTTCTTCGACGAGTTCATCCTCCAGTACCACCTGTTCTTCAGCATGGCCAAGCTGATGCTGGTGCTGTCGTTCATCTCGCACTGGATGGCGAGCCTGTACGGCAGCCAGTACAACTTTGAACGCGAGGACCACAGCGGCACCGAGAGCATTCATTGGGAGATGTACATCGCGGCGATGTACTGGGCGGTTCAGACTGTGACCACGGTTGGGTACGGAAACGTGGTGCCCACGACCGTGTCCGAGCGAGTCATCGCGTGTTTCGTCATGTTACTCGGCGGGTTCGTCTTCTCGATGATCATCTCGAAGGTGTCCAGTGTTTTGGAACCCGACAGCGGCGAAAACGTGGAGGTGCGGAGACGACTCGCGCTGCGAAGGTGAGTTAATCTTTTTTTTCGTGCGTGTATGGGCAATTGGAATGACCTGACGTCGTGTTTTGTGTATAGGTTCATCGACGAGAAGCGAATTCCCCGGTCGCTCGTCGTCCGCATAAACGCCTACTACAAAAACGAGAAGGACGACTCGTACGGCAACAACGAGGTCATCGCGGGACTACCCGACGTCATACGCACCGACGTCAACTACTTCGTCTACGGCCAGATCATCATCGACGCCTTTGCGGGTAAGTTATTTTTAATCATCGTATGGGAAATTAGTATGACGTCGTGTTTTGTGTACAGGGACGGTTATGCCGAACGAGATGTTTGTCGAGTTTATGTGCCGACGCATGTTACCGAAACGTTTAACGCGGGACATGCCCCTCGGCATGGCCAACGAGTTCGTGGAGTCGATGTACATAATAACCGAAGGCCGCGTCGCGGTCGCCGCGAAAGAGATGGATTTGTTGTCGGACGACGGCGACATCGAGTCCAAGAGGTACAACGAGAAGATCAGCGACCAAAATTTCCGCGCCGACGAGCCCGGCGCCGGGTGCCTCATGCCCCCCGGTTCCATCATCAACCCCGGTGTAGCGCTCGGGTACAACCGCGGGATTCTGTGCTCCAGGCCGTACGACAAGACGGTCAACGCGATCGTCCTCGCCAAGGCGGACCTGCTGGAGCTCGTCGAGGAGCACCACCCGCTTTTGTTGCGCAACGTACTGGATGAGTTCATCGAGCAGCTCACGTGGTCGCGCAGGTCCGCGCAGAAGCTCGGGCTTGACGCCATAGGGCGCGGCGACCTGTGGGACGAGCAGCACAAGCGCGTCAAGGCCAAGTGGGACGTCATCTTACAACAGGAGCGGCGGAAGGAGGATGAGGCTCGGCTCGCGCGGGGCAACTCTTTAACGTCGAACGAAGACGATGTCGACGTGAACATCGATGCGCCGCAGCTCATCGAAGCCGAGGCTGGTGCCGGCGGCGTCGATAAGTTCGAGCTGGTGCAGAAGCAGGTGCAGCAGCAGAGCATCGTGCTCGCGCAGGTTGCGAACTCGTTCAAGGAGTCCGCGGAGAAGACCCGGGACAAGATGTCGGAGCAAAACTCCGATTTAAAAAAGTTTCAGAGCTCCGTCGTCGACGCGCTCAAGAGCCATTCGCATCGCATAGAGCGTATCGAGGGTGCCATCGAGGGACTCCACAGGCTCCTCGTCGCGCAGATGGGCGGCATGCCGTACAACGCGGAGACCGGCAAGGCACCCGGCGGGTCGTACGGGCTGGAATCAGACCCGTACCTGGCCAAGGCGAAAGAAGACCTGCGCGAGGGCGGGCGAGCCTACGCTGGGCAGCCGAGGCCGAGGGGAGGCGGCGACGACTTTGGCGTCGAGGCGCTCAACCAGGACGTCGCGGACGACGACAACGCGCGTATGCTGAAGTTCGCGGCGAACGCGTCGGGCGGCGGGCGGCCGGGGTCGAGGTCGCCGCCGCCGCTCTCGGGGTACGAAGCTTCGCGCTCTCTGAGAAGGGCGCTGTGATTGAAATTGTGTCGCCTTCAAGTTAAGGTAGTAGTTTTGACCGATATACATCGAAGTTGTTCATCTACGATCGTGTAACCGCTAGCGCCCGTCATCGCCTCGAAGCCTTGGCGGCGTCGAGCACCGCGGACGCCTCCGCCGCCGTCTCCGCGTTCGCAACCGCGTCGATGAACCCGACCTCGTTGGACCGCGGCGTAGTCAGCCCGAGCCCGAGCTCCCACACCCGCACCGCGAACCCATCCGCGGTGGCTAAATACTCCGGTAACACCGGGTTGAACGCGACGCCCTGGACGTTCGTACCCCTGTCGCACGCCCTGAACTGCGCGGTAGGCTGCACGTCCTCACCGCCGGTGACCGTAAGGTCGTAGAGGCACACCCGGCCGCCGACTCCGCCGCAAGCTAAGGTCCCGGGCCGAGTAGGCGACCACTGCGTTGAAAACAACGCGCCGTCCAGCGGGCTCAACTCCAACAGACTCCGTTTATACATCTTCGTGTACACACGCATGGCGCCGTCGGAGCCGCACGTGCTAAACACCCGTGTATCGTGCGGGTTCACCGCGACGGAGTGGACCGAACCTGCGTGTCCGTCGTACTCTTGCTTAATCGGCGAGTACATCGGCGGCGTATCGCTCTCGTTGTCGATACACTTGGCGTGGAACTCCGTCGTCATCCCGCGTGTGTGCCGGGTCAGGCATCGGAACACGGGCCCGCCGTCGGATCCCACTAAGAACGCGCCGGTTTGCCCTTCGGTACCCCGTTTCTTATCCCTTCCGGGCGCGGCTCCGGATGTCATAAAGCAAGCGGACGCCGCTCCCCACGCGGTCATAGCGCCGCCGTCCCTCCCGCGTTGCGCCCGCAGCTCGTACCCAAACACGGGCCGCGCCATCGACCCCGGGCACCACACCAGCACCCGCCCGTCCCCTCCCGTGCTCACAAGTTCGTGACCGTCCACGTACCCTTCAGTCGTGCCGGTCGAACTGGAGGAGCTCCCC
>Ga0302116_1000179_pt1 | contig 36291 bp, 22 predicted proteins | sample AG5_SCM_MG_FD_203124 | JGI IMG/M metagenome (GOLD analysis project Ga0302116, IMG submission 203124) | Marine microbial communities from Western Arctic Ocean, Canada - AG5_SCM | ecosystem: Environmental > Aquatic > Marine > Oceanic | place: Canada: Western Arctic Ocean | collected 2017-10-01 | reverse complement strand
CCCTTCTCCTCCTCTCCGCGCGCGCGATCTGGGTGTCCATCAACTTCTCGATGGCGTCGCTCATGGTCTTGATGTACTCGCGCCCGAGCGGTGTCGACTTGGGCGGTTCGATGGGCATCGGCGGCAGGAACTGCTCGCACTTCCAGCGGCGGATCGCCTCGTCGAGGGGGTCGGGGGTGACGATGCACTTGATCGTACCGTCGTCGTTGAGGTAAACGTCCCGGCCGTCGGCCGTCTCATACCCCGCCCGGTAGTACTCGACGGGGGGCTTCGGCGGAGAAAGATCAGCCGCGGGGACTCCCACGTCTTCGCCCTTCGCCGCCGTAGGGGTCGTGTCCTTCGATACGACCGCGGCGGCTCGCGTCGGCTCGTCGGCGACCGACCTGGGCGCCAGCAGCTCGTGTCTGAGGTCGCCGAGGGAGTGACGCCTGTGCTTGGCGCGCTGCAGGAGCGTTGGGGTGGTGTTGCACCACGGACCGGGTTTGGCGGCCTTCGCGTGGGGCGTGGAGACGACCGTGACCGTCGTCTTGTCGCTCATTGTCGCGTCACCGTGTCTCCGGTGAGGAGAGGCGCGGGCGCGAGAGGTGGAGTGCACGAGGGGGTTCCGTGAGCAACGACACGAGCAACAACTTAGGTAATTTCAGAACAGCGTCCGAGAAAAGCCACGACGCACCAACACTCGCCCCCGCACCGCCTCACCATGCAGCTCAAGAACGGCATACAGACGCTCGATACGTACCGACCTACCTTCGATCCGCACTTGGATATCGCGACCGTGGTGTTCTCCCACGTGCAGTGCGTCAAGACCCGCGTCAACCTCGCGGTGGTGAGCAAGTTGTGGAGGGACGCCTCCAAGCCTGCCGCTGCGTACCCTCTCAGGTTCGACTTCGACGCGTTCCCGAGCACTTATCTTACTCGTGTCTTAGGACTGCTGGACAACGACGAAGCTCTGTCTCTACCCTACGAGAGAGTCGTTGGACTTCTTGGTGAAGCTGCGGAATACGGGCACCTCGTATGCAACAACGCAGCTTCCCGGGGGAGTGTAAGGCTGCTGAAGTGGGGGCGAGAGAACAACCTTGATTATTGGAATACACGCACGTGCGGTTTCGCAGCCGCACGTGGACACCTGCCCGCTCTCAAGTACTTGGACGAGAACGGGTGCCCTTGGGACTCGCTCACGTGCTATTACGCAGCCACACATGGACACTTGCCCGTTCTCAAGTACTTGCACGAGAACGGGTGCCCTTGGGATAGCTACACGTGCAGGTACGCCGCCCATCACAAACACTGGGACTGCCTGCAGTACGCGGTGGATAACAAGTGCCCGAAGTGGAGGAGGTACGCCCAGTGGTACGCGAAGCACCTCCGATGAAATGCCAACACTATAGACTAACATCATCACCATCACCGTGAAGCACGCGTCCCTCACGTGTTCCGTGTCGCGTCCACCACGTGTTCCTCTAGGGTGCCTATCTTCGCGGGCCGGAGCGGCCATCCGCTTCCGTACTGCTCCTGATCCACGATGAGCGATTGGTTATACTCCTTCGCCGCCGACTCCTTCTCTCGGTACGCCAGCTTGACGTCTTTGTCGAGCAGTGCCGCGTGCGCGGTGGCGCCGTCGAACCGTGCCAGCACTTTCCCAAGCACTTCAGATTTCAGTTTCAGCCGATTCATCGCGTCCACCGAGGCGGGCTTGTACCCAGCGGCTTTCAAAACTCGGTTCAAAGCGGCGTTGCCGGCGTCTACGTCCCACGGTGTTTCCGTGGACGCGTCTCTCGCCAGTGGTTTGCCTTTCCCCGCGAGATTGTCCAGCACGCCGGCGTTCATGGCTTCGGTGATTCTCGCCTCCGCCATCGCCTGCACGCCCATCGGGGGCGGCGGGGCTTCCCAAGGAGGCGGGTGGGGTTGCTCGGGGTTGTTCGTTGAATCATCATTTTGTTTTGCCTTTTCCGCCGCGTACCGCTCCGCTTTGGCTCGTGCGTCTTGCATCTGCTCAACCTTCTCCCGTAGCTTTTCTTGCTTCAGGAACCCCTCCATGCCTTTGATGCCGCCGCTGGCGAAGTTTATGTGCCGAATCCATCGGCGGTGCACCGAATCTCGGCAGCGTTCGGATGGATGCCCGACGCGACACAGATCTGTGGCTTCCGCCCTAAGTGTGGTAGAACTCGAGTGGTGCCCAGACTGTGATGGAGACGACGCACCGCCCGGGTCCGTGAATCGCACGGGGACGAGCCACCGCAGCGACGACCGAGGGGCTCGCATCGACGTGCGCAACATTTTGACAGTGTGGGGACGCGCGTGGAAGAGTGGGGGCGCGAAGGGCTCCGACACTGATGACACGCCATTTCTGTTTGGCTGGTATCGGCCAGAAAAATTTGAAAAAGTGTGGTGTGTTGCCGGCACCCCCCATCACAGATCGCGCGCGCCCTGGCACGACGATGAAGGTCAAGACCATCCAGGTGCTGTGGCACGCGAAGGCGGAGAGCACCGCGGGTGCCCCCAAGCCCGCGCCCGTGTTCTCCGTCGACTTCGACCCCGCCACCGGCCGCCTCGTCACCGGTGGCGCCGATAAGGAGGTGAAGCTCTGGTCCCTCGGTGAAGATGCCGACGGGAACGCCGACGTGACGCACCTCGAGACCCTCACCGCGCACACCAAGGCCGTCAACGTCGTGCGATTCTCCCCGGGAGGCGACATCCTCGCGTCGGGGGGCGACACCGGCGAGGTCCTCCTCTGGAGACGCGCGCCCGACGGCACTAAGAACCTCCACGGCGATCTCACATCATGGAAGACCGCAAACACACTCCGAGGACACTCCGACGACGTCCAGGACCTCGCGTGGGCCCCAGGCGGCGCCGCGCTCGTCACCGGGTCCGTCGATAACTCATCCATCGTGTGGAGCGAGTCCACCGCACGAGGCCTGATCCGCCTCGAGGGACACGAGCACTACGTCCAAGGCGTGGCGTGGGATCCCCAAGGCGAATTCGTAGCTTCCGCGTCGGGCGATCGAAAGGTCAACGTGTACGCCACGACCCCGCGATCCAAGGTGCCCGTGGACCCTACGCAGCTGGGCGGCTGGTGCAAGAAGCTGGTGTGCCAGAAGGAGATACGACGCGCGGTGGGAACGAAAGGGCTGCTCTTCCAGGACGATACGCTGGAATCTTTCTTCCGGCGGCTGGCGTGGTCGCCGTGCGGATCGTTCCTCGCGATTCCCGCCGGCGTGCACAGGGAACCGCACAAGGGTGAGGAACACGCGACGTACCTCTACCAGCGCGGGAGGTTCGCCCGGCCCGCGATGCGTTTGCCGTGCGTCGCCCCCGCGGTGTGCGTGCGGTTCTCGCCGGCGTTGTACCAAAAGCCCGGGGTGGACGCGCCCGCGACACCCGCGCCGGAGCGAGCGGACGACGCGTCGGTGAAGGAAACGGAGGTCAAGGTGAATGAGGAGGTCAAGGCGGAGGGTGCCGAGGGTGCCGACACAGCTGTGCGCGAGGGTGCCGAGGGTGACGTGGCCATCCCCGCGGATGGCGGCGCTAAACCCGCGTCGGACGCTGAAGCCGCCGTCTCCGCCGAGCCGGCTCCGACGGTCGACCTCCCGTACCGCGTGGTCTTCGCCGTGTGCACCACCGACACCGTGGCCGTGTACGACACGACCAAGGAAACGCCCGTGGCGTTCGTGTCGGGCTTACACTACGCCACGATCACCGACGCGGCGTGGTCGCCGTGCGGGATGAAGCTGGTGGTGAGCTCCTCGGACGGGTACTGCTCGGCGCTGACGTTCACGGAGAGCGAGCTGGGCAGGGTGTTGGTTCCGGAGGAGGTCCCGGAGCACATCGCGCACGTGTTACCCGCGCGGAGGGTCAAGTCGTCGGAGAAGAGGGCGAGGATCAAGGCGGAGGCGGCCGAGGCGGCGGCGGAGAGGGCGGCACAAACCCAGGCGCCAGCCCAGGTGGACGGCGGTCAGACGAAGAGGATCGCGCCCCAGCCCGTGACCGCGGACGGGCCCAAGAGGGTGATGCCGACGCCGGTGGATCCCGCCGCGCCGGTGAGCGTCGCGGTCGGAGAGAAGCGGCCGATCGAGTCGGCGGACGGGGGCGTCGAGAAGAAGCCCCAGCGGATCGCGCCGACGCCGATGTGACCACGACCACGGCGACCGTTACCCTTAGCGACGAGCGACGTTGACGAACGCGATTGTTTACATTCGATTTGGAATTGATAACGTAATACTTTGCTCGCCGGCACCGTCCCACACACCCTCTCCACCCTCTCTCTTTTTTTAAATCTCTTTTTTCAGTCTCTGAGCCATCCCCCTCATCCTTCGACACACTCCATAAATACACAACTTCTTCTTGCAGATATCAAACAAACGTCGGCGTCGGCGCGAGAGGAGACACGGGATATCATGTCGCGCAATCACGCCTCCACCTCGACGGTCGCCTTCGGGCTGTCCAGTTCCACCGGCTTGAACCTGTGCGTCTCCCGCGGCTTGCGCGGCGTCGTCTCCGGCGTCGGCATGTGAAACGCGGGCAGCGGCGTCGGCTTCAACCCCACGATCCTCGACATCACCTCGTTCGCAGCCTTGGACAGCCGGTTCATGACGCTGTCGGGAATACCGGGCGACTGCGTCGGGCACGGTCGCTCGAGCGCGATCGTCGCCTTCTTCAGCTGGGTATCCGCGTCCCGCTTGGTCCGCGCGAGCAACTCCGCGAGCGTGGGCTCGGGAGTGTCGACGCCGTGCAGGGTGGCCAAAGGTACGTCGTCGTCGGACTCCCACTCGGACTCGATCGCCGGGTACGAATCCTCAATCTTGTAGATTTGGTGATCCGTGCCGTGAACCTCGGGCCCGGCGTCGGTCCACTGCTGGTACTCAACCTCCGGCTCGGGCTCCGCGAAGAGGGGCTCGTGCACGATGGTGAGCGGCGCCTCGATGGCAACCTCCATGGCAGCCTGCTGCTTGCGGCGGCGCTTGGATGCGGCCGGGTTGAAGCACGCGCGGCGGCGGCGGCGGCGGGCGGCGGCGGCGATCGCCTCGCACCGCGCCGCTCGCTCCCGCTGCTGCCGGCGGACGCCCTCGTACCCGAGCACGAATTGGTACTGGTGCGGTTCAAACGTCGTCTTGCCGCGGTCGTCGCCGAGCTCGTTGTCGTCGCAAACCTCTTTATTGCCGCCGAGCTGCGCTCGCGCGCGGTAGCTGGCCGGCGCCGGGCACTCGAATCGGGCGAGGAGAGCCTTGCCGTTGTTTCGAATGCGAAGTTCGCGGTAATACCCGTACACGAGCTCCGCGTCCTCGTGGGTGGGCCCGTTGGGGATCCGCGACTTGACGACGGGCTCCGTCGCTTTGGCCTTTTTTGTTTTAGCCTTGGCGTTGGGCACCCGCTTGGTGTTTGTTTGCTTGTTGTTGTGTTTTGCGTTTTTGGCGCCGAGCTTGGTGTTGTTCGCCTCGGCGGAGTGTTTGAAAGGACCTTTCTTTCTGAGCTCACTTGCCCCCCTGCTAACCTTCTTGAGGGAGGTGTTCACGACTTTCTTGGAGGTCTTCTTCGTGGGCGTCGAACGAACGACGCGCGTCGCTGCCCGTGTGGCCTGCGTCGCGCGCGTCGCCCTCGTCGCCCTCACCTTCCCTCCCCTCGTGACAAGATCACTGCTCTTACCGTTTCCCGACCCATCCGCTTCAACCTCAGCGTCTGAACCGTCCTCGTCCACATCCGTCGAATCCGCATCCGCATCCACCGAAGGATCGGACCCGGACCCGAGCGAACCGGGCGATAGCACCGCGGCGTCCGTCCCCTCGCTCGGGTCCTGGTCCGAGCGCGGCGCACCTTTACCCGCGAAGTCGCCGGGTTCCACCGAGCCCGTCGGCGTCACCGGCGGCGAATCGCTGAGCGAGTTGGCGCGTTTGTGTCCGGCGTGGATATGAACCGCCGCCTCCGCGCCCAGCGCGGGGGTGACGGTATCCGACCGCGAACTGATGAGTCCGGCGCCGACCGCGTCTTCCCAAGGGGCGTGCGCCGCCGCGCGGGATCCGCCGGTTGGCGAGAGCAGGTCGGTCTCCGCCTCCGCCCACGAGAGGTCAAACTCTGGCATGGACCGCGCGGACTTGACAGCCGCTTCAGCCTCCGCGACGGAGGTTTCGCCGTACCCGAGGATGTCGTACGCGGCGTGCGCGGACGGGACCATGGCGCCGCTGTGCCAGCTGGCTTCTTCGAAGACGTCGAAGAGCGTCTCGAGTTCGCGTTCGCGAAGTCGTTCCGATTGTTCCTTCTCGACCCTGTCGCGGTTCACGGCGTTGAGCCAAGCCTGATCCTGCGACGTGGCGGTGTACATCGGCGCCGGGCCGTTGGGCTCGAACCTGCCGGCGAGCATCGACGGTCTGGCCTGGATGTACCCCGCCGGCGGGACGAACCCGGACATCGAGTTCTGGTCGTAATCGTCCACTGTGGAGAAGGACGGGAGGCGGATGTTGCCGTCGGCGTCGAGGTCCATCTGCATGGACTGCGCGCGGCGGGCAGCCTTCTGCGCGGCGGTCTGCTGCGCCTCGAGCTTGGCGCGCTTGGTCAGCAGGCCCGCGTTCCAGCGCGCCGAGCGACGGCCGCCGCCCGCGTCGAGCTCCTCGGATCCGAGAAACGTGGGGGCGGATGCGGAGCGCTTGGGGCGGTTGCCCCCCACCAGCGGGGTTCCGTCGGCCGCCACCTTGGGCTTGTTCTCCCGCGCCTGGGGCTTGCGGGGCCTCGGGCGAGCGTTCGCGTTGCGGTTTTGCTGTGAAAGTTAGGTTCGGAGTTGGGTTCGCGCGGGTCAGTCTCAGTGCGGCGGCGGTTCGGGGCTCTCATCTCGGGAAAAAAGAAAAGATTTATGCGGGCGCCTCAAGCGTCATCAAAGATTTTCCAGGGTTGCGGGGATGGGGGGCGCACCTTGGCGTGCCGCCTGTTATCGCGCACTCCGCACGCGTTGCAGAGCGTCTTGGGCCCGTCCGGTCCGTTGCGCCACAGCGGCGTCGTCTGCGTGTTGCAGTGCGCGCAGCGTTTGCCGGGGATACCCGGCAGGAGCCCGTCGTGCGACGGAACCTCCATAACCTGAGAAATAAACAGGGGAGAGGGGCACGTGAGACCACCGAGTTTGCCGGCAGGCGGGGCACGGGGGAGCCGGAGGGAGCGAAATGATGAGTGCTGAGCTCCGCCGGAGACGCGCGATGGACGCACGTGCGACGCGTCCGGGGCGCGGTGAAGCGGCCGAGACGTTCGGCACGTGAGCCCTCCGCGGGTCCGTGGGGTCAAAAGGGCAATTGGGCACTCACCGAAGCCATGGCGGGCGACGCAGACACGGGACCCCTCGGAACGGAAGTCGCCGTGAGAGAGACCTAAAGAAAAAAGCGATGTCGGACACTGGACGGTCAGGCGAAATTCGGCGGCAATCGGCGCAGACGCGACGCGCGAGATGGTCGGGAAACGCGCCGGAGGTGTCCTCCACGAGTGGTACGACTGGACTCGCCGTACTCCTGGGGTGCGGCGAGTGCGACATCGCCCCACGAGGCCGTCTCCGGCGGGGTCCGTGGGGTGAAAAATCGCGTCCTCTCCGTTCCGGAATGGTATTCAAGGGCCAATCGCGCGATGGCGCGAAACCGGGACGCGCCGGGAACGGTCCCGGAACGGTCCATTCGTCGAAATTCCGACGCGTTCGACCGCCCGGAGGGTTGGCCACCGAACCGGTGCCGGTGTCGCGGCGGTCGGACTCGGATGTCTCGTCCCCAATCCGTCGCCGCGAGCGTAGAACACGCGCCACCCCGCCGTGAAAATCGGGCCCAGGCGGGAGCAAAAGAAAAAAAGCCGATGATGGGTCCCTGCTTCGCGCACCTTTCGGAACTCTCAGACGACGCCCACCGCGAGGACCCGCGACCGTGCGAAGACACGCGCGCTGACAGCCGCGAGTGTCCTCCCCTAGGTTCTACCCCAAAGTAACCCGTCTAGAGACCCTTCCCTACCCGGCTACCGTGGTCTTCCCGCCCACGTCCGTCGTGAGGCGCGATGTGCAAAGTGCGGTGTCTGTCCTCGGTGAACTCTGCCGTGATGAAAGGACGAGTTTGAGACTGGCAAACCAGCCTGGCTCTATGAACAAACAGCCTCCCTTTGGACCTTTGGGCCGAAAAATCTGCGACACCCTGGCGAATCAGGTGCGGGAACGCCACACGGGGAACAGTTTTCATTGGAGCAAGGTGAATCGATTGATGTTCTGAGGCTCGCCGTGTTCCAGCTCGGGATTTTTAACCCAGACCCATCGCCCAGTCATCCCACGTTTCCGCATTATAAAAAAGAATATCAGCGAGAGTGGGTGCGGAGAGATTGAGTTTGCGATTGCGGTTCGGGAGAGACGCTCGCACTGGGTTTTCACCCACAACGGAACGCGTAGATATTTATTGCGCGAAAAGACTCTGCCGAGCACTGCTCCCGTGATTGCGGTTCGGGAGAGACGCTCGCACTGGGTTTTCACCCACAACGGAACGCGTAGATATTTATTCGGTGAGAAACTTCTTTTTCTTTTGGCGCTGGCGCTCTCCTGCTTTTTGTATGGCGCTATGGCGCGTTCCAGCAAAGCTCTCTCCAGCGTTCTCCAGCGCTTTGAATCGCCGAGAACCAGATTATCACATTTGGCTGGTATCGGAACACTTACTTTTTTCGTGGAAGGACTCCATCCATCGGACGCTGAGAGAGACCCACTCTGGCACGCGTCGGTGTGGTACCAACCCACGAGTCGCGCGCGAGAGACCCAACTTCAGCGAAGCGTCGTGTAGGAAGTCCCTCGACCGCTTTCGAACCGAACGGTGAAGGCCTCGTTCACGGGTGGAAGCGTGACCGAGAGCGGAGCGTTTGAAAAAAACATCGGAGAGCCCGCGCGATCTGAGTGCGAACACCACCATGAGCGGCGTGAAGAGACCGGGCGAGGGCGAGGGACCTGATTCGAGCAAGAAAGCGTACGGCGGCCCGTCCGCGGACCTCATGGACGCGGAGCCCGAGCTGCCCGAGGAGTACGAGGACCCCGACGACGACGACGTCTTCCTCAACGACGTCATGGACCAGAAGGTGCGCGACGGGGTCGATCGATCGGTGCCCTCTTTTTTTCAAACGAAACCGCGGCCATCTCACGCGCGTCTCTCCACGTCCCATACGCGAACATCCGAACGTACCAAACACTCAGCTTCTCGTCTATCCGTCCCGTATACACACAGGTGAACGTCACGAACGACGCGGAGAGGGAGCACTGGAAGCGCAAGCCCGCCCCGGCCCTCGACGCCTCCAAGGACAACCTCTGCTTCCAGCAGCTCGACATCGACTACGTCATAGGAGAACCCCACGCCATGCTCGGACCGGGCCGTAAACAACAGGGCGACGCCGCGAGGCTCCGCATCTTCGGCGTCACCGCCGGCGGGAACAGCGTGTGCGTCCACGTGCACGGCTTCGAGCCATACTTCTACGCCAAGGTTCCCGACACCTTCAAAGACGAACAGTGCGAGGGATTCCGGTCCTCGCTGAACAACTCGATGGCCGCGAACCAGCGCGGCGGACACCAACGCGGCAACGGCACGTTCATCAGGTCCATCGAGCTCGTCCGCGATAAGCAGTCGCTCATGTACTTCCAGGAGGGGAAGACGAGCACCTTCGTCAAGGTGACGGTCACCTTGCCCAACATGGTGGCCACCGCTCGCGGGATCATGGAGAAGCAGGGCGTCATGGTCCCCGGCCTGTACGCGTCCGCCATGACGTTCCAGACGTTCGAGTCGAACGTGCTGTACACCTTACGGTTCATGGTGGACGGCGGAGTGGTGGGCGGGAACTGGTTGGAGCTCCCCGCGGCTGGCTACAAAATCCGCGAATCCCAGAAGCAGAGCATGTGCCAGTACGAGATCGACGTCGTGTACGACAAGGTGATCTCGCACCCACCGGAGGGCCAGTACAGCAAGCTGGCGCCGTTTCGTATCCTCTCCGTGGACATCGAGTGCGCCGGCCGTAAGGGGCACTTTCCGGACGCCGATTACGATCCGGTTATTCAGATCGCGACGATGGTGACGTGCCAGGGCGACGATAGGCCGATCATCAAGGCCATCTGGACCCTCGACACGTGCGCGCCCATCGTCGGCGCGGACGTGCTATCGTTCAAGGATGAGCGCGAGCTCTTAAGGTCGTGGGGTAAGTTTTTGCGATCCACGGATCCGGACTTGCTCATCGGGTACAACATCGTGAATTTTGATTTCCCGTACTTGATCAACCGAGCGGAACGGCTCAACGTGGAGGATTTCCCTTACTGGGGCCGCATGATCGGCAGCAAGTTACGCATGAAGGACACCACGTTCTCGTCCAAGGCGTACGGCACCAGGGACAGCAAGGAGATCACCATCGAGGGCCGCGTGCAGTTCGATCTCCTCCAGGCTGTGCAGAGGGACCACAAGCTCTCGTCCTATTCCCTCAACGCGGTGTCCGCTCACTTTCTCGGAGAGCAGAAGGAGGACGTGCACCACAGCGCGATCAGCGAGCTGCAGGCGGGCACCGCCGAGACCCGCCGCCGCCTCGCGGTGTACTGCCTCAAGGATGCCTACCTCCCGCAGAGACTCCTGGACAAGCTGATGTACATGTACAACTACATCGAGATGGCGAGGGTCACCGGCGTGCCCCTCTCCTTCCTCCTGTCCAGAGGCCAGTCCATCAAGGTGCTGTCGCAGATTCTTCGCAAGGCGAAGCAGCGCGGGCTTCTGGTCCCGCACATGGCCAAGAAGGGCGGCGGCGAGCAGGCGGACGGCGGCGTCGCGTACGAGGGCGCCACCGTCCTCGACGCCAAGGCTGGCTACTACGAGATGCCCGTGGCGACGCTCGATTTCGCCTCCCTGTACCCTTCCATCATGATGGCGCACAACCTGTGCTACAGCACACTCGTGCCGCGGGATAAGGTGCAGTTCCTGGCCCCCGAGGACATCACGCGGACCCCGTGCGGCGATACCTTTGTCAAGAGCCACAAGGAGAAGGGTATCCTCCCCGAGATTTTAAACGAGCTGCTCTCCGCGCGTAAGCGCGCCAAGGCGGACTTGAAGAAGGCGCAGGATCCCTTGGAAAAAGCGGTGCTCGACGGCCGACAGCTGGCGCTCAAGGTGAGCGCCAACTCCGTCTACGGTTTCACCGGCGCCACCGTCGGTGCGCTCCCGTGCCTCGAGATTTCATCGTCGACTACCGCGTTTGGCCGCGAGATGATTGACCACACCAAGGAGATGGTGGAGACGAGGTACACGACGGCGAACGGGTACAAGGCGAACGCGGACGTCATCTACGGAGATACCGACTCGGTCATGATCAAGTTCAACGTCCCGGAGCTTGAAGAGGCGATGAAGCTCGGCGAGGAGGCTGCGGAGTACGTCAGCGCGACGTTCATCAAGCCCATCAAGCTGGAGTTTGAGAAGGTTTACTTTCCGTACCTGCTCATCAGCAAGAAGCGCTACGCGGGCTTGCTGTGGACAAAGCCGGATAAGTACGACTACATGGACACCAAGGGGATCGAGACCGTGAGGCGTGATAACTGTCTGATGGTGCGGCAGGTCATCGAGGCTTGCCTGCAGAAGATTCTCATCCACCGCGACCCCAAGGGCGCGGTGTCCTACGTCAAAAACACAATCTCCGACCTTCTCATGAACAAGCTGGACATGTCGCTGCTGGTCATCACCAAGTCCCTCTCGCAGGCGCCCGAGGACTACGCCATCAACGCACCGCACGTCGAGCTCGCCAAGAAGATGGCCGTGAGGGACCCGGTCACCGCCCCCGTCGTCGGAGACCGCGTGGCTTACGTCATGATCAAGGGACCCAAAAACGCGAAATCTTACGAAAAATCCGAAGATCCCATCTTCGCCATGGACAACAACATACCGATCGATTCGCACCACTACCTCACGCACTTCCTCGCCAACCCTCTGCTGCGCATCTTCGAGCCCATCATGGGCAAAGACAAGGCGGAGAGCGAGCTGCTGAAGGGTGACCACACGCGGACCATCGCCATGCCGACGCCGACGGCCAAGGCGGGCGGGATCATGGCCTTCGCCAAGGTTCGCCTGTCGTGCGTGGGGTGCAGGAGTTCCATCACGGACGAGAAACAGAGCACCGCGCTGTGCACGCACTGCCTCGCCAAGGAGCCCGAGCACCTGCAGAAGGCGTTGAACTCGGTGAACGCGCTGGAGCGGGACTTTAACCGGCTGTGGACGCAGTGCCAGCGGTGCCAGGGGTCGCTTCACCAGGACGTGCTATGCACCAGCAGGGACTGCCCCATCTTCTACAGACGGAAGAAGACGGCGAAGGACCTGATGGACGCGGAGGCCACGCTCAAGAAGTTCGACTGGTAACACGGAGGTGAGGTTTTATTGTGGACGAGACGAGACAAGTACGTACGTAGAGATAGAAACGCTTGGTGAATATTTCATAACCAGCGAGCTGCTAAACGATTCGCGTGACACAATTTGGGGATGGCGCTGACGAGCGAGAGGTTCGAGCTCGGCCCGCGGATCGGCCGTGGCAGCGCGGGTGACGTCCACACCGCGCGCGACAAGCTCACCGACGATGTCGTCGCGGTCAAGCTCGTCGACCTTGAGGAAGCGGAGGACGAGGTCGAGGACATCCAGCGCGAGATCTCGTACCTGATGCAGTGCTCCTCGCCGTTCGTGACCAAGTACCTCGGCTGCTGGCTCGACCCAGGGTCCACCCGGCTCGCCATCGCCATGGAGTACATGGCGGGCGGTAGCGTCGCGGACCTCATCTCGGAAGCCTTCGGCGGCCCGCTCCCGGAGTCCGCGTGCGCGGTCGTCTGCCGCGATCTCCTCTACGCGCTCGACTACCTCCACGGCGAGGGGAAGATTCACAGGGACGTCAAGTGCGCGAACGTGCTGCTCACCGCCGCGGGCGAGATCCGGCTCGCGGACTTTGGCGTCGCGGGGACCCTGACGCAGACGCTGGGCGGGAACAAGCGGCGGACGTTCACGGGCACGCCATTCTGGATGGCCCCAGAGGTCATCCAAGCGCACGAATCAGACGGGTACAATTCCAAGTGCGACATCTGGTCGCTGGGCATCACCGCGATGGAGGCTGCGAACGGCACCCCGCCCTACAGCGACTTGCACCCCATGCGGGTCCTCTTCTTCATACCCAAGAACCCGCCACCGCGGCTGGAGGGTGCGTCGTTCTCAGCTGAGTTTAAAGAGTTTTGCGCGTCGTGCCTGCAGAAGGACCCGGACCGACGGCCTCGAGCCGCGCAGCTCGTTAACCACAGGTTCATAGCCGACGCGCCCGAGCGATGCGACGAGCTCGTGGACAGAGTCACGCGACGCATGCGTGGGGAGACACGCGTCGCATCGACGAGCGAAATGAATGACAGCCCTTCAAACGCGACCGCGGAGGATACGAGGGCGAGTACTGTTCAAAATCACAAAGCCTCCGCCCCGAGTTGGGACTTCGGCGACGGCACGCTGAAACGGTTCAATAAACCCGGTGCGGGCCCCCCGAAGATGACCGATGAAGATAAGCGACGCGATGCGGTGGACGATGACAGCGACGAGGAGGATGCGGACTACGACTCCACGGTCAAGACGCGATTGGACGGCGAAGAGACGAAGAAGGTTGTCGGCGAAGAGAGGAAGTTCGTCGCGGTGGAACCTCCGCGGCGAGAGGAACCCCCGCCGCGCGTGACGCCGGACTCGAACATCGCGGCGGTGGCAAAGTCCACGCCGGCGATCGCGTCCGTGCTCTCCCCCGCGGCGTCGCTCGCGGCGAGCGGGCGCGGCGGGTCGGTCGGCGCCGCGGCGGCGGCGGCGGCGGTGACTGCGGCGCTGGCGAAATTGGAGCTGGAGGCTTCCGGCTCAACCGCCGCTATGCTCGTGGGCATTCTCGAACGGCTCTCCGGTCCCGTCGCGGATACGGATCCGGACTTGAGGACCGCGGCGGCGCGAGCGAGGCTCCTGTTCGGCGGGAGCGAGACTGGCGCGGGCGGTCACGCGTCGACGGAGCCGGCGGTGAGGGAGCCGGAGGTTGTGCCTCAGAACGCCCTGGCCGACTTTCTCCTCGCCAGGTGGCAGCGGGACCTGAAGCCCGCGTCATCGTACGTCGTCCCGCGGTGACGCCGTTCATACTCATAGCGCGAGAGCGGCGAATGAATTCGTAGTGAACATAATCGTTTTATTAGACCCTAGCATCATCGCAGGTCCGCGGATTTCGCGGATGGAATGGCGTGCGTCTTGAGAATCGCCTTTGTCGCCGCGTTGGCCGCCTTTGTGTCCATGACGACTGATATGTCGTGGTCCAACTCGAACCTCATGAACTCAACCTTGCTGGACTCCACCGCCTGCGCCAGCTGCGCCAAGTTGGCGATCTTCACGCCGTCGAAGCTCTTGACGATCGTGTTGTGAAGATCTTCGTATCCCCGGTTCACCTCCGCGGCGAGCACCTGCGCGCAGATGACGACTTGTTGCCCGTCCTCCTCGACCCGCCCGTGGCAGAACTTCTCCAGCAGCTTCACCGGCGCGTCGAAGTCGTAGTCCTTGCCGTACTCGTTTTTCAGGAACGGCACGCACACGGTGGTGAACACCAGCCCGCCCGCGATGAAGTAGGAGGGCGGCGTGCCCTCTATGTGCCACGGTACCAGTCGCTTCATCGCGTTGAAGGTTATGGACGTTTCGTTCATCTTACCGTCGCGGAGGTACTTGACCCGCGCGCTCTCCCCGACGTACTTCTCGCTGACGAGGTAGTTGAACGTTATGGGTTCACCCGCGCGGAAGGGCACCGTGCCGTCGGACGCAATCTCCGTGCCGTCGATGCTGACCAGCACGTCGTTTTTCCTCAGCGCGATTTTGTCCTTCATCAGCGGCTCCACCGCGCTGATCAACACACCTTTTTGCCCCGTCTTCATCTTGAGCCACTTGCGCATCGCGGGGGACTCCACGCGCTGCCACGAGAACGGCAGCGAGGGGAACCCGGTGTATCGCTTGTTCTTATCGTAGTCGTGGATGAAGTGTTTCACCACGGGCGGCGGGATCACGTACCCGATGTTCTCGGCGTCGTCGTGTTTCAGACTCTGGAACGCGACCCCGACGCACTCGCCCTTGGCGTTGAACGCGGGCCCGCCGCTGTTCCCCGAGTTGATCGCGGCGTCGATCTGGACCCCCAACAGGTCGATGCCTCCGTGCGCGTAGTTGGTAACCTCGGTTCTGGAGACGACTCCGGAGGTGATGGAGATGGCGACTCCGCCGATGGGGTAGCCGATGACGCTGACGGGCGCGGAGAGATGCGGGAGCGGGCCGAACTGCACGGGCGCGACTCCCTCGAAGAACTCGTCCTCCTCCACGGTCAGCAAGGCGAGGTCGCATTCCACGCCGATCGCGAGCACCCTCGCCACGTACTTGACGTCCGAGCCGCGTTTCTTGAGCTTCACCTGCGTGTGATGCTCCACGCTGTGAGCGTTTGTCAGAACCCTGCGCCCGGGGATGATGAACCCGCTGGATGTGCTCGCCACTTGCCGCTTGCGCTGCCACGGGAGGCTGTAGTTGGGCTCGGTGTGCGTGCAGAAAACCTTAACCACGGCGTCCATGCGTCCTTCCCGTTCCAAAGAGTCCAAATCCGTGTGAACGTCGACCGCCTCGCCGGCTAAAGACACGCGCCGCCCGACCGGGGGACGCGTGAACAAACCACCGCGGGGAGACGCGGGAGTCGCCGGGACCGTCTTAGCGCGCTTGTTAGCCCGGGGGCGCTCCACCCGCTCCTCCACCTCGGGTGATGAGTCGGCGCCGAGTAGGATCGCCGCCGCCGCGGCTCGGGGCGTGACCGCCTTGGCCTTGGGGGTGACCGCGTTCTTTCCCGGCGGGCGGCCCCGTTTCTTACCCGGTGTGGTCGCCGCCCGCGTCGGGGTCTTGGGCGGGCGGCCCCGGGGCTTACCCGAGCTCTGCGGGACGATCGACTTGGGTGGCCGGCCTCGTTTCTTCCCCGCGGATGTCGCCGCCGCCGAGTTGGGCGCATCGATCGATTTTGGGGGCCGACCCGGGCCGCGCTTCGGGGTGGTGGCGGGGGTCTTCGCGACGACTGGGGTCTTGGGGGGACGCCCGCGCTTCTTGGGTTCGGTCGCACCCGGGGTCTTCGCGGCGGCGGCTGCGCGTGGGTTGGAATGGGGAGGGTGGGATGGCGTGAGTTTGCGATTGGAGTCCGATTGGAATTGATGGATTTTTAACAACCGGATCGTGGATGGGTACGGTGGGGTGACTGACGTCGCTCCTACCTTTCGGGGGCCTTCCTCGTTTGGGCTTGGAGACCGTGGGCTTGGAGATGGGCTGGGTGTCCTCATCGTCGCCCTCGCTCGCTTTGCCCCGCGGGCTCGTGACCCTCACTCTCGCTCCCTTTCTCACTCCGGTGCTGGCTGCTGCCTGAATACCGCGCCCGGCCGGGCTCTTGGCGATGGGCGCGGTTCTCTTCGGGCGGGTCACCGGAGTCGCCTTGTCGGCGTTACCTCGGGGCTTCTTAGGGGGCATGGTGGATCGGTGTCCGGGTTCGCGTCCGAAGTCAGTCGCCTCGCTTCGAGCGCGCCGTCGGTGTTCGTCTGATCTGTGATGCATGATTAGGTAAAAGCGACGAACGAGGCTCGTACAGTCACAACTTTTTACGCACGCGGCGACTTCGACCTCCTCAGCCTCACCGGACGTCGACGCCGGTTGCTGTCCGCCCAGAACCTCCGGATAAAGCCCAGCCTCGCGGACGATGGATGGGCAGAGGGCGCTGGAGAAGGGCGCTCGAGGGGACGATGTTCCGCTCGCGTTCGGCGAGAACATCACCCACACCAACGCCGATATGAGCGAGATGGTCCTAGGGGCCATGCAGAGCGTATCGAGGGACACGGCGCTACCCCCGATGCCCATCAAGTTGCACCGAACCGATACTTGCTTCGACCTCACGTCACCCGACCCAGGCGAGGACGGGCTCGTTCGTCACGCGCTGGTGGTGGCGGACGTCGCCGGTCTGCAGATGGACGAGCTCCAGGTGGAGCTCTTCCAGCGCGGCGCACCCCCTCACACGCTGGTGGTGTCCACAAAGACAGGCGAATACTGCGACTTCGCCCCGGAGCGATGGGAATGCGACGTACTCGTGGACGTTGACCTCCCAACCATCCGAGCGGAGTACTGCGGACGAGGGCCGAAAGGGGAGCGCGTGACGGTGACCGCCGCGAAGATAGGACTTTAGTCGTTAGGAAGCTCTACTAGCTAGGAATGTTCGTTAGATTGAACGTCTCGAGACACTACGGGTCCGCGGGCGGCGGCGTCTTCGTCTGACCGCGTCGAAACCTCTTGTAAATATCGGCGAGCCAATCCGGCGTCGGCGGCGACGGCTGTACTTTCATCGCCGCGGACGTGAAGTGCCGCTTGTGAATCTGCTCGATGTCGATGCTCTCCTCGAGCGCCTCCATGCCAGCCTCGCGGCACAGTCCCGCGATGTCCGCGCCCGTGTACCCAGCCAGCGACAATCCGAGTAAGTCCAGGTCGACGTCGTCGGCGAGCGGCATCTTCTTCGTAGCCGCCCTCAAGATGGCCGCCCTGTCCTTGGGATCCGTGGGCAAAGGGATGTAGAGCAGCCGGTCGAAGCGACCGGGGCGGAGCAGCGCCGGGTCGATCAGGTGCGGCATGTTCGTCGCGGCGATGACCGCGACTTTCTGCGTCGTCGTGTCCACCCCGTCCATCTCGAGGAGCAACTGCGTGAGCACCCTGTCGTGAACGCTGACGCCGCCGCCGCTCGATCCGCCCTCCGACCGCGTCTGCACCAGGCCGTCGATCTCGTCGATGAAGATCACCGACGGCGACGACGTCTTCGCGCGTTTGAACAGGGCGCGCACAGCCTTCTCGGAGTCGCCGACCCACTTGCTGTAGAGCTCGGGGCCCTTCACGGATAAAAAGTTGCGACCCGATTCGGACGCGACGGCTCTCGCGAGCATCGTCTTGGAGCACCCCGGCGGTCCGTACAGCAGCACACCCTTCGGCGGCTTGGCGCCCAGCCGGGCCATAGCCTCTGGGAATTTCTCGGACCACTCCACAGCCTCCTTTAAGAGCTGTTTCACCTCGTCGTTACCCCCGACGTCGTCCCATGAAACCTTCGGGATCTCGATCTGCACCTCCCGCAGCGCGCTCGGGCTCACCCGCTTCCGCGCGGATTCAAAGTCCTCCTTGGTCGCCGTTCGCGTCTTGCACCACTCGCTCTTGTCGAACTCGACCGCCATCTCGTGGCGTTGCGCGGGAGACATCGCGAGCATGTCCTCACGGATGGCGTCCTCGCGAATCTGATCCTCCGTCTTGAGCGCCGCCTCGCCGACGATGAACGAAATCGCCATCTTTGCCCCTCTGCGCTCCCACCACCACGCCTCCTTCTCCGTCACCCTGCGCCTGAGCGCCTGGAACGCGGCGTGGTTCACCAGCGCCGCGCAGTCCGCGCCGACGAACCCGTGGCATCCCTTGGAGAGCTCGTCCACGTCGGCGTCGGTGAGCTCGTGGGATATCTTCTTCAGATGCGTCGTGAAGATCTCGCGCCGGCTATGCGGCGTAGGCACACCAACCTCGATCTCCCTGTCGAACCGCCCGGGCCTGCGAAGCGCGCGATCGATCGCCTCCGGCCTGTTCGTCGTCGCGACCACCACCACCCGGTGCATGTCGAGGTCATCCGCGGAGGCGCCGTCCATGATGGAGAGCAACGTGGTGACCACTCGGTTAGACATCGCGTCCTCGTCGCCGCCGCCTTTTGCCCCGCTGATGCCGTCGCTGCCCTGCCGCGCGGGCGCGATGGAGTCGATCTCGTCGATCATCACAACGCACGGCTTGGTTCGCACCGCCTCTTTGAACACGCCGCGCAAGGCTTGCTCGGATTCGCCGACGATCGAGGTGATGAGCTCGGGGCCGCGAACTACGAGTAAGTTCGCCCCCGCCGCGTCAGCCGCGGCGCGCGCCAGCCGCGATTTACCCGTCCCCGGCGGCCCCCACAGCAGCACCCCGCGCGGGGCTTTGATCCCAAAGTTTGTGAAAATCTCCGGGCGCATCAGCGGCAGCTGCACGTTCTCGATGAGCGCCTCTTTGTACTCCGATATCCCGCCGAGGTCGTCAAAGCCGACGCGTTCGCCCCTTCGTTTAGACGCCCTGCGCGCCATGCGTTCCCCTGGTGTCCCAGGCCTCGACCCGCCCTCGCCGTCGTCGGAAGATGAATCGTCGTCCGAGTCGGATGCGTCGCGAGAATCCGATACGGCATCCAAATCGTCATCCTCGGCACCCGCGGGACCTTTCGGCCGTAAAGCGACGACGGTGGACTCGCCGACTACGTTGGTGACGCCCTCGGTTTTGACCACGCTGAAGTACGCGCTCACGCCGAGCAACGGCAGCCGCACGATGTTCCCGGTGAGCAACGCGCGGCCGTCCATCGCGCGCCTCGCGAGCGACTCGAGCACCGACAGCTGTCGCGTCCCGGCTTTCGTGTGCTCTGTATCGTCGTTCGCGCCTTCGTCGTCGCCGCCGCCGAGGCCCTTCTCGAGCCACCCGGCGTTCGCGGAGTCCCCTTCCGTCGCCCACAGCCTGAGCGTCGCCTTGGCCGCGCACGGCGCGCCCTCCATGGGCCCCACGAGCGCGGGCGCCGCCAACGGCGTCGCGGCTCCGACGTTGAGCGGCAACGCGAGCATCTTCGCCCCCGCCGCCGGCGACCCGAGCGAATGCCAAACCTTCCTCGCGAGTTGCACCGCGTCTAAACCGTTAGCCTTTGGGTTTGGGTGGACGCGCGCCATGACGGTGAACCTGCCGAGCTTACCGGTCGCCGCCGCGGCGGCCGCGGCGGATGCGCCGTGGGACGTTCCGTCCGGCGCGGATGCGGAGTCCAGCGTTACGTTTCTGGCGAGCAGCGCCGGGATGTGCACCGCGGGCGCGGGCGGTGGATCCGCGATGGAGAGGCCGACGAGCGCCTGCGCCGCCTGCCGCGTCGCCGACCCGGGGGTTCCCGGGGTGGACGCGCCGCGTGGGGTCCCGGGGGTCCCGGGCGGTCCCCCGGGGGACCCGATGCCTCCCACCGCCTCGGGGCCCTCGCACACGGCGAGCGCGACCCAATCCCCGGCTCCGAGGCTCGCGCGCGTCATGAGCTGCTGCGACATGAGCACGTGCACGTGGACGCCGATACCCGCGGCGACGGGCATCTTGACGTCCAGGGTCACGCGCGTGGCCTCCTCGCACGGCGCGTGCGCTTCAAGCCCGGTCCAACCGGGCAAGGGATCCGACTCGTACGGCGGCACATCGGAGGAGGACTCGCGCGTCAATCCTCCGTCGCCGCCGCCGGAGCGCGGGGTGCCCGGGTCGGATCCGCCCGGCGAGCCATCGCCGGGTCGGCCCTCGCGCCCGAGCCGGGACGGCGTGTAGCCGTCCCCGGAACCGGACTTCTTCTTCTTGTTCGGCATGCCGCGCCCGGGCGGACTGTGGGCACGGGGCGGGAGCGCCCACGCCCGAAGTATCGAAGCGCTTTTCCAACAACCAAGAATTCACCAACGCACACACGAAGAGGAGCCGCACACGCACGCGGGCGCACCATGGCCGACGCCGCCGACGACGACGACGCGGCTCCCGCGAAGGACAAGGTTCCGACCATCAACGTCGCGGGCGCCGGCCCCAAGGGCAAACCCCTGTTCCACTACGTCTCCCTCGCGAAGAAGCTCCTCGCCAAGAGCGAGAGCGTGGAGATCCGCGGGGTGGGATTCGCAATCGCGCGCGTCGTCAGCGTCGTCGAGATTCTCAAGACCGAGGGGCTCGCCGCCGCGACGAGCATCGAGACCGGCTCGGTCGCCAACGACAGGGCGAAGAGCGACGTGACGGACAGGCTCAAGCCCACCGTCACCGCGAAGCTGCGAAGGGTCGACGACTTCACGAAAAATATGGAAAAAATGAGGATCGGAGCGGCGCCAGGAGAGGCGGCGGCGTAGACGTCGGTGATGGACTAGCGCTATAGAGGTGAACGCGACGCTCACTAGCACACTAGCACTGTTAGTACAGAGAGACACTAAACCCTAAAGCCCTACTAGACGGATCGCCTATGGAAACTACAGTCGCTACAGTCGCGTCATGCATCGCCCTCGAATTGACGCCGCTGATGAGACTCCGGCGCGAGGGCCCGGTGTGGCTTGGGCGCCTTGGGGTTACCGCGGATGTAGAAGTCCTGCAGTAAGCGGATCGCGTCCTCCGCGAAGAGCCCCCCGAACGACGGGTACGTGCGCCGGGCCTTTGCGGAGTCGTTGGCGACTGATGCATCGTGTGATGATGATTCAACCGTCGAGGGATCCATCTGCGACTGCGGCTCCATCGCGCATGGCGCGCATCCGTCCTCGTGTATGCTGAGTATCGACCCGTTCCCCCCGAACTTGTCGTTCCCGCACCCGTAGTACACCTTTTCAAACCCCAGCAGCGACAGCGCCCCCGCGCACATGATGCACGGCTCGACGGTGACGTACAGGACGCATCGGTCGAACCCCGCCGCGACTGGGTCGCCGCCGTGTGTCTGGAGGAGCGCGTCGATGGCCTCGAACTCCGCGTGCCTCGTGCCCTGCGATGGATACGTACGATGAGGAGAAGGTGTGAGTCGGGTCTCGATGCGTCGGGAGAGGCGTCGGGAGATGGTTTAGGGGATGGACGTGGGATGGATGGGATGCAAGGCCGCCGATGGACTCACGTTTCGTTTCTCGTTCGTGCGGTTGCTCCCGGACGCGACGACGGTCCCGTCGCGAACCAGCACGCATCCCACGGGCACTTCCCACCGGTTCAGCGCACCCTCCGCCTCCTCGAGCGCCGCTCGCATGAACCGCTCGTCATCCTCGGTGAACTCCGAGGCGTGCAGCGTCGTGGCCATGGATGGCGCCCGAGGGTTTGGCGTAAGACGAGGTGGGCACCCTCTGATGAAACGAAGGTTCACAGTGTGCGAGCGCGAGGGCGGGGGCACGATGAGTTCCCGCCAACCACCGCGCATGGTCGAATCCCTCACCCCCGAGCGCGCGATCGAGCTCGCGGGATCCGGCGCGTTCCAGGTCAAGCTCACCCTGCTGCTCATGCTCGCCAACGCGGGAGACGCCGTGGAGGTCCTGTCCGTGGCTCTCATCTTGCCAACCGCCGGGGATGAGTTCGGGCTGTCGAACTCGCAGAAGGGCGGGTTGACCTCCGCGGTGTTCGCGGGCGCGCTGCTGGGTAGCGTCGCTTGGGGCCTGGCGGGGGACCGCATCGGGCGGAGGCGGATGCTCGCGGCATCGCTCGCGATGAACGCGCTCTTCGCGCTCGTCTCCGCGAGCGCCGAGTCGTTCGCGTTCCTCGTGACGTGCCGGGCGCTCGCGGGCGTGGGCGTGAGCGGATGCAACACCGCCGCGTTCACCGCGCTTCCCGAGTTCCTCCCGGTACACGCCAGGGGTAAGCACACGGTGTTGTTGGCGTCGGGGTGGATGGTCGGGTCGATATACTCCGCCTCCGTCGGATGGGCGCTCATACCAACGCACGGGTGGCGAACTTTCGTCGCGGCGTCCGCGTTACCGGCGCTCGTGTGCCTCGCCGGGGTCGTGACGTGGATGCCGGAGAGCCCGAGGTTCCTCGCCGTCGCCGGTAGGACCGACGAAGCCACGGACGTCGTGCGAAGGATCGCGAAAGGGAACGGCAACGACCAAGTCTTCGAGCCGCTTCAATCAAATGTCGTCGTCGAGGCCGGGACGCGTTCATCATCCGGCGGTGGCTACGCAACACGCGCGTGGCTCGCGCCGCTTCGGAGCTTGTGCGCACCGCCGTTGCGCTCGAGGGCGGCGGCGATAGGCTTCGTGTGGTTCTCGCTGTCGTGGGGGTGGTACGGGATGATGCTCTGGCTCCCCGAGTTTTTCGCTCGACTGAATAACGACGACGATGAAGACGAAGGCGGAGCGTCCTCTTCGAACGTGTACGCGGAGAACATGGCGGTGGCGTGGGCGAACCTCCCGGGTAACGTCGCGAGCGCGTTCCTCGTGGACTCCATCGGGCGAAGGGCGACGTTGGTGCGGTGCATGGGATTGGCGGCGATCGCCGCGGCGGCGTTTGCCGCGGGCGTTTCGTTTATGCGACATTCGAGCTCGACTTCGCCCGACGCGGCCAGGCGTCTGTACGTCGCGAGCGCGTGCGTGTTCAACGCGTTGTCCGTCGGCGGGTGGAACTCGCTGGACCTGTACACGTCCGAGGCGTTCCCGACGGACACGCGGTCCACGGCGATGGGCGCGCTGGGAGCGTTGGGGAGGATGGGTAGTTTAATCGGTACGAGCGTCAACGGCGCGGCGATCGCGTCCGGGCTGATGACGCCGCTGGCGCTGTCCGCGGGCGCGATGTTGGCGGGCGCGGGGGTGACGGGTTCGATGACGCTGGAGACGAAGGGACGGGAGCTCGAGGATCGCGGCGTCGGGGGCGGCGAGGGGTTCTTCGAGCTGGTCGACGAGGAGGAGCTCATGAAGCAGAGGCGCGATGAAAGGCGTTTAGTGTTCAGCATATTCATGATCAAATTCAATACAGGCTAATAAAAGAGCGCGTATAAACACGCAAGCAAATACGAGTACAACCGTGTCAGCAAAGTTTTCTCGCGCAGGGACGACCCCTCCGTCGCGTCCTTGCGCGCATGTCAGTGTAATACTTGTTTGGCCTCCATGCGTCCTTCTTTTAAGGCGCATATCATTTGAGAGGCAGGTAATAAATGGTGTACCTGCAGAGATCCCAAGGGTGGCAGAGGGGCCGGACGCAATGGGCGCCGTTGGTTTACCCCCGCACTCGTCCCCCTTTAACTCAGATCTCTCAAAGGTCCTTGCCCATCTCGTCCATGCGGTCCAGCATGTCGCTCAACATCTCCTTGGAGAGGTGGCGGCTGTTGGGCAGCACGAGGCGGAAAAAGTTGGGCAAGTTCATCGAGTCAATCGGCTGGAAGCCAATCATGGCGTCGCCTTCCCGCTGCATGCGATCCTTCAGCTTGGGCGCCACGAAACCAATCTCCGTGAGCTGGTTCGCGGAGGCACCCGCGTGCTTGAAGGGACGAAGCCTGGGGGGAACGTACCAAAATCCGATGTTGGCGCACTGAGCGCCCGCGGCGAGGACAAAAGAGCCATCCTTCTCCTCCCGCTCGCGAACCATCCGCTCAACCTCCTCGGCGAGTCCGAAGGACCTGTCCACCATGTCGGACCAGCCCTTGTCGCCGCGGTGTTTCCAGCTCAGCCAAATCTTGAGCGCGTCAGCCTTGCGGCCGCACTGGATGGTGCGGTCCCCGAGATCGGCGCCGGCGTTGTTCTTATCGGGCTGGAAGAGGTAGTCAGCCTGCGCCGCGTTAGCCTTGGCCAACGACCCGGGCTGCTTGGTGACGAAGATGCTGCACTGCAGGGGCAGGCCGAGCATCTTGTGGGGGTTCCAGCAGAAGGAGTCAGCCTTTTCGAAGCCGTCCAGCACCGACCTTCGCGCCGGCGAGAGCGCGGCGGCTCCGCCCCACGCGCCGTCGACGTGCATCCACAAATCGTGAGCCTTGCAGACATCCGCGCAGCCGTGGTAGTCGTCAAAGGCGCCGAGCACGGTGCTGCCCGCGGTGGTGCCCACGTAGAAGGGCACCGCACCGCGAGCCTTGGCGGCGAGAACCTCCTTCTCGAGCTCCTCGGCGATCATCGCGCCGTCGCCGTCGCACTTAACCTTGATCATGTTGTCCATGCCGATGCCCATGACCATCGCGGACTTGCGGTAGGAGTAGTGCGACTGCTCGCTGCAGAACGCGACGAGCTCCATGGTGCTGCCGCGGTTGCGAGCTTCAGGGTCGATCTTATCCCTGGCGAGTAGGAGCGAGTACATGTTCGCGAGGGACCCGCCGGGGACGATCAAGCCGTCGTGCGCCGGCGTCCTGGCGTTGGATCCCGGCTCCTGGAGCCACATCCGCGCCGTCTTGGCGAGCACCGCCTTCTCGAGCTCCGTCAGGACCGGCGCCACCTCGAAGGTGTGCACGTTGGCGTTGAGCGCGGACGCGAGCCAGTCGCCCGCGAGCGCCACGGGATCGACCCCGCTGTACAGCTGGTTCAGGAAAAGCGGGTGCGAGGATCGAACGCTGTTGTCCATGACAGCCTGCACCGCCGCGTTGAGAACGTCGCCGTCGACGGCGGCGCCGTCCGCGAGGTCGATGGGCACGCCCGCGACGGAGAAGGTCTCGGCGAGATCCTCCGGGGATTGAAGCCTGGAGTGCACTCGTTCGCCCCCCGCGATGCTCTCGCGGTGGTACTGAACAAGCTTGGGCGCGAGCTCCTCGAGAAACTTGAGCTCAGCCTCCGTCTCCTCGGCGCTGAGGAGGTTATGGCCCTCCACCGCGGCGGCCGCGGCGGCGGTCGCGGCGGCAGCCTGCTCGTGTCGGGTCACAATCTCGGGCTTCCAGTGGATCTTGGACTCGTGCGACTTCTCGTCGACGTCGGGGGACACCGCGCCGTTACCTCCCTGGGCACCCTCCAGACCCTTGGACTGGAGCCAGCTGTCGTTGTAAATCTTGCTCAGGTACTTGACGCCGTTGTCGGGAAACACGGTGACGATGGTGGCCCTGTCGTCCACGGACGCGGAGAGGACGCGGGCGGCGTGGAGGTTCAAGCCGGCGCTGCCGCCGAGTAGGAGGCCGTCGTTGGCGGCAACCTCGCGGCACATGGCGAACGCGTCCTCGTCGTTACCGCGGACCATGCCGTCGATGGCGTCGATGTCGAAGCACCCCGGGATGGAGTCCTTCCCGACACCCTCCATCTCCCAGGATTTGGTCACGCAGACATCCTCGGCGGGGACGCCCTTGACGACGTGGTCCCAAAAGACGGACCCCTTGGGATCCGCCATGACCACGCGAACGTCCGTGTTCTCGCTCTTGAGGTACCGGCCGGTGCCGCTGACGGTTCCGCCGGTGCTGCCGCCCGCGACGAAGTGCGTCACCAGCCCCGAGGTCTGGCGCCAAATCTCGGGCCCCAGCGTGGCTTCGTAAGCCTCCGCGTTGTACGGGTTGTTGTACTGATCCACGCCGTAGTACGTCCCGGGGTTCTCGGAGCACAGACGGTCCTCGATGTTCTGGTAGTGGTCCGGGTGATCGGGGGCGACGCCGGACGGGGAGACGATGACCTCGCCGCCGTACGCCTTCATGGCGTCGACTTTCTCCTTTGACGTCTTCTCGTTGGTGATGACGATGTAGTCGTATCCCCTCAGCGCGCACGCCATGGCGATGGCGGCGCCGGTGTTACCGCTGGTGGCGGCGACGACGGTCATGCCGGGGCGGAGGTCGCCGGACGCCTCCGCCTGGTTGATGATGTGCTGCGCGATGCGGTCCTTGATGGAACCCGACGGGTTCAGGTATTCGCACTTGGCCATGATCTTGACATTCGGGTTGAGGGAGTACTGGGAGAGGTCCAGCAGCGGGGTGCTGCCGATGAGCTGGCCGGTGGTGACGGGGGAGTTGTTGTCGGGCTGGTTCGCCGCGGCGTCCGCCTGCTTCTGCTTGAGATCAGCCTCGGTCTGTCGGTGAATCGGGGGAGGGCGGGGGGTGAGAATTCAATCGCCCGGGAGGGGAATATTCGCGGTGCGGCGTTGGGGGGACGACGTGTGCCGACCGGGACGGGTGGATGGCGCGGCGCGCGGGGCGTGGGGTTTGGGACGCGGCCCGAGCGGACGCGCGTTCGTATCGTCCACGACCCCGCGCGTCCGTCCATCGCGCCGTGACGATACCCCGAACGTCGCGGAGAGGGGGAGGGGTCAATCGACGGACGCACCTGCACGGCGGGCTGCGCCTCGCGCTCCATCAGGCTCTCGAGGTTCTGGTTGTCGGAGAGATCCGTGGAGAACGCGCGCGGGGGCTCGGGCTTGCCCGCGGCGCGGGTCACCACGCGGCCGCGGATGCCGCGTCGGCTCTTGGAGTCGACGACGACAGCCTTGACGCGAAGGGCGACGCCGGCGGGGGATGAACCCGCCGCGCGAGAGCCGAACATGCGGACTGCACGGGGTTGGTTGAACCGGACCGCGGTTGAAGCGGGGATGGTCTGCATGGTGAACGCGTGCGGTGACGGCGTTTGCGGTGGGGTTTGAGGAATGTAAAGAGCTGGGTGGTATGTCAAGTCGTCTGAGATTCAACACGCGATCCAACGAACCCTCCGTACGTGGTCGCGCCTGCGTAATGGCGTGCAATCCGGCAGCCGCCGACGGGATAGCAGCAGCCAAAGCACAAAGGCGGCGAGCCGAAAATACTCGTAACAAACGGAATCGAAATCGACGTGGACTTGGATCTCTTGAATTTTTAATCAGGCACTCTCCCAGTTCTCTTCACCGATTGGCCCGATGGGAGTAGGGTAATCGAGAACCGCTGAAAAGGCTACGTGTCTTAGTGACGACAGATGCGAAAGTTCCCCGTTTGGCTCGCTTTTATTAAAATGTGGTGCGGGACGACCACTCGTATGGACGTCCAGTCGGCAAATAACGTCGTTTGCATTATCTTACTCGTCGCCAGTCTTTTGGCGTTTCCACTTGTACGCAGCCTCCAGGATCTTGAGGTTGGGCGCCGCGCCTTGCTCCTCGGGGAAGATGTAGTCGTAGTACTCCTCCTGCCCGGCCGCGGTCCCGTCCTCGGTGTAGATCGGCCGCTTGCGCTTGACCCGGCGCGGCATCTTCTTCTCAACGCCCGCGACGCGTTCGTTGGAATCGTCACCGCCGATGGTTTCCTCAAACGCTCGCCACGCCTCCAGCAGCATCACCCGCTCCTCCTTGGCGTCAGCCTGGTCCTCCTTCAGGCTCCTTAGCGCGCGTTCGTACACGCCCCGCGCCTTCTCGACGCGTCGCGGCTCAGCCTCCTCCGGGTCCGCCTCAGCCGCCGCCGCCTCGGCCTCCGCTCGGCGTTGCGCCGCCCGCCGAGCGGCTTCCTCATCCTCGACGTCGTCGTCGTCCTCCTCGTCGTCGTTGTTGACCGCCATGGCGCGTAGCTCGAACTGCGCGTACGAGATCCACACCTTGACGTGCTGCGTGCGGTCCAACAGGCGCTCGTACAGCGCCCTGCACCGCCCGCGTTCGCCCTCCTCCGTCTCGAAATCGATGTACGATTTCCACAAAATCTCCGGCTGGTCGAGCTGGTCCATGCCGACGGCGAGCTCGAAGATGGCTCGCGTGCGCTCCGTCTCCATGAGCGACTTCTCCAGCTCCGCGAACTTGACCCAGGTGGAGCACGCGAACGGGTTCAGCTCCAGCGCCTTCTCGTACAGCGTCCTGCACCGATCGACGTTACCGAGCTGCATCTCCATGTCGACGTACGTCTTGAAGATCTTCTCCTTCGGGTGCATCCCGATGGCCATCCCGAGAATCTTCCGCGCGGCGTCCAGCCGCTTGCAACGAATCTCAAACTGCGACGCCATGATCCACACCTTGCTGAACGAGAACTGCTTGTGCGGGATCAGTTTCAGGCACTCGCGGTACACCTCCCGCGTCCGCTCGACGTCGCCCGCCTCCGTCTCCTCGAAGAGCGCGTAGTTGATCCACAGGTATATGTAACGCTTCCAGTAACGCTTCTGGTTCTGCGGCGGCACGTTCGCGATCGCGCGCTCGTACACCTCACGGGTCTTGTCCACGTCACCGTGCTGTTCCTCCATGCGGGTGTAGTCGAACCAGGCGTCGTACGAAGTCGGGTTGGCTCTAACCTCTTCCTCGTATTTTACGCGTTGCTTGCCGACGATGACATCCTCGATGGCGCCGCGGTCGCCGTGCTGCTTCTCAAAGTTGGTGAACGCGTCGTACACTTCCTGCGCCTTCTCCTTCGGTAGGTTATCGAGCGCGTACTTGTAGATGGCGCGGGCTCGCTCCGGTTCCTTGACGATGGTCTCGAACTGCGCGAATTTGACGTAGAGTTGGTCGACGTCAACCTCGCGTTCCATCGTCTCCACGGCGTCCTCGTACACCGCCCTGCACCTCGCCACCTCCCCGAGGGACATCTCGAACTTAGCCCACCGGACCCACGCCTTGACGCTGGGGTGGCACTGGACGTATCGCTCGTAAATGTGTCGGATCCGACCCCACTCCTTGTACCGGGTCTCCATCTTCACGTACGCGTTCCACCCGTTATGGTCGGGTTCCCAACGCATCCACGCCTCGAATATCGCCCGCGCGTTCGCGATCTGTCCCATCATCTCCTCCATGTGTATGTACTTGTACCAGAATTGGTCGACGCGCGGCAGGAGCTTCACCGCTCGGTCCCACACGTTTCGGGCGTGGTTGACGAACTTGTGCGCCATCTCCATCTCCGCGTACTTGAGCCACAGGGACTGGGACCGGTAGTTGTGGTCCAGCGCGCGTTCCCACACGGACCGCGCGCGTGCGAAGTCCTTCTGCGATTCCTCCCATTTGGCGTACTTGACCCACACGGCTTCGTTCCAGTACACGCGTCGGATCAGATCTTCAAATTCTTTACGTTTCTTGAGGCGGTACTCGGCGAGTTCCTCGGCGTCGACGATCTTCTGCTTCGGCGCGCGGTAGGTTTCCTCCTGGCGTTCCTTGGCCTCGCGCACGATCTGCTCGGCGGTGATCTGTTGATTCGGGTCGGGGGGAATGGGCGTGTTGGGAGTCAGCGATCGTGTGCGTGTGTTTTTAGGGCAAGACTCGTCGAAGCGGCGGGAACGTTTGATGGGCGGTGGCGAGCGGGTCGACTCGGGGTTGGGCCGGACCTGCGTGGGTGCGGGCGCCTTGTTCTTGACGCGCGTGGGTCGAGGGTAGGACACTTTGGTGGCGCTGCTGTGCAGCGTGGTGCCCAGCGGGCCCTCGCCCACGCCCGCCATCAGTGCCTTTCTTCCGTCCTAGGAGGACCTCGGCTGCTGGTGCTGTGCGGTGGGACAGGTCGCGATCTGGCGGGGCGTCGCCGCGCGAGTGCGTCGGTGTCGCCGGCTTGGACGGTGCGACTGCGCTGAGATCGCGGTGAACGGGTCGATCCGCGCCTCTTCGATGCCGACTGCCGCGCTCGGTGTCTGTGGCGGGAGCGACGAGGAGCGCCGCCCTTGCTTGAAATGAAAATTGGGCGGGCTTGAGAGACTCGCTCGGCCTTGACCTGCGAGGAAGAACTCACAGTCTGTGTGGGGTGTTGGTAAAAAGGCACGCGCGGCCCATTCCGCACGGCGCGGCCGGGGCGCTCAGCGGCCGTATCGGCGACACATAGCGCGCCGGTTCGACCATGGCGGACGTCGAGTCGCGCGGTGGGGGGGACGAGTCCACGCCGCTCATGCCCGGCAAGGCGGCGGGGCGCGGCGGGGCGGCGGGAGGATCGCGGGACGCGCACCTGGACAACTGCAAGTTTTGGCTGATGTGCGCGGTGGTGTTCAACCACTGCTTCCAGGATTTCTTCAAGAGCGTGCTGGACAGGGAGGCGGGCGGGCGGCCTTGGTGCCAACCCGACGTCGCGCGCGATCCAATCGGGGCGTACGCGCTGGCCAGGGGCGCGTACATGTACCTGAACCTGCTCGGCATGCCGGCCTTCACGCTCGTCTCCGGCATCTGCTCGCGAGGCCTCGTGAGATGCGCGACGGCGGGCGACGGCGCGGGGCTCGCCACGCGCTCACGCCGCATGGTCGAGTCCCTGCTGGTCCCGTACGTCATATGGCAGACGGTGTTCCTGATCTACGGCACGTACGGAACGGGCGAGTTCAGGCCGCTACCGGAGCATCCCGTGCCGTTTGTCTCCCCCGTGGGCGTCACCTGGTACCTCACCGCGCTGTTCGCGTGGCGATGCAGCGTGCAGTTCATCGCGACGTTACGCAACGTGGTCGCCGTGACGTTCATCGTCGGCCTGGCGGTCGGGTTCGTCGATACCCCTCAAACCGAGAACGGGGGTCTACCCTTCCTCGACTACCAAAGGGCGGTGGCGTTCGCGCCCATGTTCTACGTCGGAGCCGCCGTGTTGACCGAGGACGTCATGTCTCGACTGACGACGTCCAAGGGTGGGGCGTGGGTACGTCACGTTGGGTGGGTGGTGACGATTGCGACGCCGGCGGTGTTCACGGCGGTGTTGAGGGGTGGCGGGGTGTGTTTCGACGAGGCGCAGCGTTGGGCTTGGACCATGGTTCGGTACGTGTATTTTCATGTTTGTGTTCGTGTGTATGGGCAATTTGACTGACCGCGTGTTTTGTTAACAGGTACGGGGACGGCGTCATGGATGAGCCGGTTTGGGCGCAGATGGGTTTTCGTTTGGTTTTTTACGTCGCTTCCATCGCGGTATCGCTCGCGTTCTTCGCGGTGGTTCCTGTGGGTACCAGGTGGTACAGCTCGTACGGGTCACGGACGATGTACGCGTATTTGCTGCACCTGATGGTGATTCGGTCGTACGAGTTGTGTAGGGATGGGACTAGTTTGGGGAGTTCGATGCCGCTGTGGGTGAAGGCGTTGGTGAGCTTGGTGGCGCTGCCGGCGGTGACGAGTTTGGGGTTGATGTCGGCGAGGTGCAAGGCGGTGTTCTCGTGGGTGGTGGAGCCGAAGCTGGGGTGGTTGTTGTTCCCGGACGATTACCCGTAGGCTCGAGTGGGCTCTTAGATTTTAGTACTCACCAAGACTTTCAGAATGGAGGAAGGTAGTTTTGAGAACCGTCCGTCCCGGGATTCACGGATTTTTGCGATTGAACCGTGAAACGAGGGTCTATCGGGTTCATATCGTGAGTCAACCGGCCGATTTACCGCTGTATTATAACTCCAAAAAGCGGACCGTTGAGTATCTACACCGAGTACACCTGGCTCCGTGAATGCGGAGATCCATCAAAAACCTTCTAGCCTGTGAATTCAGGCACATCAGTCATATGTCAAAGTTGATATAGCTCAGTTGGGAGAGCGCTAGACTGAAGATCTAGAGGTCCCCAGTTCGATCCTGGGTGTCGACACTTCTTTTTGTTTTTTGTTTTGAGACATGCATTCGACGCGTCATGATGTAAGCGTCCTCCTCGCGAAGTTTCACGCCATTCTGAGCGGTGTGGAGGCGTCGGGGGGGGGCTCGAAGGCGGGCCTCATCGATGCAGTCCAAAACGTTTGCAACGATATTCTTTGTTTTGCATCTCACTTGTAGACCATATACCTTCAACTAGATTTCCCTAATTCCTATTTCCCATTCCTCGCGCCATGCGATTCAGTGTTCCTCGTTTGAATCAATGGGAAGACAGCAAACTCCGAGGAAAGACCACTCTTTCGCGCGCGTACGCGCATCATGGGGGTCGCCACGATGGACGCCGATACCGGCCAAACGCACGCGTTCTCGCTCCTCCATGACAAGAACATGCTCGCACCCGCGAGCGCGGCGTCGTGGTGTCCCACCATGGACCTCCTGGCGCTCGCCACGAGCGATGGGCAGCTCGCGCTCTCGCGGCTCGACTGGAACAAGACCGGGGGCGAGCGCGAGAACCGGCTGTGGACCGCCAACCCGGACTCGCCCGTGACCTCGCTCGGGTGGCGACCCGACGGCAAGATCCTGGTGTCCGGCCACGCCGACGGAGCGGTCCAGCTGTACCACGCCGAGGACGGGGAGGTGCTGCACGCGTCGAGGCCCCATCGCGGATCCCCCGTCACGTCGCTGCACTGGCAGGACGCGCCCGTGGAGGACTCGCGGCGGTCGGCGTGCGCGTATCAGAGCGCGACGTCGCGGTTCGCGCTGCCCACGACCGGTGGGAACTTCGTACACGGCGCCGTGAAGGGTTTAGGGTCCCGGAAAGGCGACGGCGGCGCCGCGAAGGGCGACGGCGGCGAACGATCATTGTCATCTTCACAGCGTCCCAGACGCGGCGCGGGCGCGCGGGCTCTGTTCGACCACTTCGACCCGCCCACCCGCCTCACCGTCCTGTGCAGCGGCGACGCGAGCGGCGTCGTCGTCATGAGCGCCTTCGGCATCTTCCCCATCGCGTCCACCCGCGTCGGCGACGGACCGAACGCCGACTTTCCGCTCGGAGACTCGAACGCCCTCGAGATCCTCCACGCCTCCGCCTCCCCCGACCTCTCCCGCGTGCTCGTGGCGTTCACCGCGAACGGCGGATTGGACGCCGTGGGCGCGTCCGCCTCCGTGCCGTTACTCGCGATGCGCTCCAAGGAGATGTGCACCGCGGCGTCGCACGGGAGTCAAGTCACCGCGCTCGTGGCGGAGATTGAGTGCGAGCTGGCAAACGCCGCGGATGTGTGGGTAAAAGCGCGGGTCGACTTTGACAAACGCGTGGCGGCGATGAGGGAACGCGTGAACGATGGGGGGAACGATGACCCGGATAAGCATTTTCGTGACGGGTCTATGGACATGGACGTCGCGGACGACGACGGCATGGACACGGGCGCGAACGAGAACGCGGACCCGAACGATGGCAAGAATGGCCGGCGGGCGCCGACGATCGAGGATCACTTATTAGCGCACCTCGCCACCGGCCGCGTCGACGACCGGTTGGAGCAGTTCCTCTCGCACGAGTTCCGTGCCAAGGATATCCGCAAACTGGCGCGATCGATGGACGCCGCCGCGACGGCGGTGCACGCGGTGCTCATGGAACGAGTCGCGCCCGCGGCGGAGTCGTGCGCGTTGCGCCTCGCGGAGCTGAGGGCGCTGGCTCGATGGCGTGAACGATCGCAATCCATCGGCCTGGATGAAGCCGCCGCGGATGCCGCTTTAACGCGCGCGGAATCGTGCGCGCTCGCCGCCTTCTCCGCGGCTCGCGTCGCGACGGCCACCGCGGCTAGGCTCCGCGCGTTCTTCGTGCTTTTGTTGCGAACGCAGAGGGCGTTGGCGTTTGAGTCGCCGGATGGCGGCTCCGGCGCCGGCGAGGACGGCGCGGCGCTTCCGGCGTTGAACGCGAAGCTGGCGGAGGAGTTTCTCGTCAATGGGGTGTCGCGGGACACGCTCGGGGAGGAACTCGGCGCGCTCGGTGAGAAGCACGCCGGTGTCGTCGGCACTGATGCGGTGATTCATGAGACCGCGGAGGGGAGGGTGGGCGCGTCGAGAACCGCGTTCCTCGCGGCGGTTCGGGGCGCGGCCGCCGCCGCCGGCTTTGGCGATCCATCCAACGCGGCGTGCGATACAACGCTGTGGAGCGCGTGCGCCGAGCTGAAGGGCGCGTGCGTTGGTCTGTTGGACGCCCCGCGCGACGCGCTGTCCAAGTCATTCGTCTGGGACAAAGCCTTCTCCATCGTGCGGTCCCATCCGGATTCCGACTCGGACAAACACAAGCCGCGGGTCTCGCACGGGGGTTGGTCGCCCGACGGCGAATCCGAGACGCTGTGCTTCCACGCGGGCGGCGCGCACGTGGGCATGCTGCGTCTCATGGCCGGCGTCCCGGAGAGCGCGCTCTCCCTGGAGGCGCCCCAAGGTCACGTCGTCGCGGACGCCGCGGCGTACACGGAGGGGCGGTGCCTTTTACTGTTGCAGCCCGTGAACGACGGCGACGACTCCGAGACTCAACGGCCCGCGAGCGTGGTCATGGTGGACCCAAGTGCGCTCGTCGGTGCGAGCGTTGACCGCACCGGGTTCGGAGGCGGGGAAGGTGGGTACGCGCTCGTGGACGCCGGGGTGCTGAGCGCGGCTCCATTGGCGCCGCCCGGCTGTGTCCCGGCGCGAGGGGTGCTGAGGGTACCCGCGAGGAGCGCGGAGTCACCGGTGACCGCGGGTACGAGGTATAGGAGTTTGCCGGGGACGATCGCGACGCCGCCGCTGGCGGTGGGACGCGCCAAGGGTCTCGCGGCGGTGCTCGTGGGTCAGAAGCGTATCGTGTTGCTGGATTTGGAGGAGGACGAGTGCGACGAGGACGACGAGTGAGTGTCAGATTTTTTGTCAGAGGTGAAAGAGCTTCTTCACTTGTACGCGCGCGTCAGAGTTCACAGCTGTCCGGGGGTGGCGATGTCGATGCTCGCCTTTGCCGTTCGTCGCGGTGCTCACGTGTTCCGTGATGCCGCGCGTGTCACCGGCGTCCGTCCCCTAGCCTCGTTGCACACCAGCGCCCAGGTACGCGACCCGCCCGGCCTCCGTGACCGTGACAACGTTCCATGACCTTTTGCGACCCCTGAACGAGATCTCGTCTTCACAAATTCCGACACACGCAGACGATGGGTGCTTTCAACGATAACGTTACCTTCTCCCACATCGCCCGCGAGTGGCGCTGCAAGTGGGAGTCCAAGGACGGCGACCTCGCCGAGCTCCAGAAGGTGCTCGACGGCAAGCTCGCCGCCCTAAAGGCTGTCGACGGCGTCGTCAATGTCCAGCGCGTCGTCTGCGGTGGATGCCAGGACTACAAGGTGGTCACCAAGCTCGACGCCGACAAGTTCGGCGCGTGGGAGGAGGCCAAGTTCGCCCCCGAGGCTGAGTTCCTCGCCGAGATCGAGAAGCTCGGCGTGAAGAGGATCGAGACCCAGACCTACACCCTCGAGACGCTCTAGATCGCTAGGCGGAGTTGTAAGTTGATCTGAATTTCCCGAGGCGTGGCCCACGTCGGTGGGTCGGATGCCGTTTAATTAAACGTAAATACGACGTTTCCTGCATGTTTGCTCATACAAAATCCAGAAATATCGCATCCATCCAATCAAAACGCTCCGAGCCAACGAGCCATCATCATCTCGCATTGAACCGCGCTCGAACGACGCCCATGTCGTCGCTCGTTCTCCCGACGCTCGCCGCGTCGGCGTGCACCCGCGCATCCGGTGCATCCGTGTCGCGCCCCCGCCCAACCAAGGCGGCCGCCAATCGTCCCGCCCGCGCCGACAACCTCCGTTCACATCGTCCGAGTCATGTTCGCGATGATGGGAAACTTCATCCTCGCCGGCTCGTCGCGACGCGGGCGCAGGCGTCGGAGCTCGCGGCTGACCCGGCGGAGAGCGACGCGGCGGACGGCGTCATCCCGGCGTTCGGCGAGGGAAGCCCCGTGTGGCCCCTCATCCACGCCGACCTCAAGTCCGGCAAGTTCGGCACCGCAGTCCGGACCGTCTCCGTCGCGGACGCCAAGGTTCTTCTCGCCAAAGGCGCGTCCCTCGCGGACGTCCGGCCGCGCATCGAGTTTGAGGAATTCCGCGCCGGTATCGACGGCGATAACTCACTGGACGTGCGCAACGTCCCCTACATGGTCCCGCACAGGAGCGCCGTCAAGCGGTGGCAGGGCATGATGCTCTGCACCAAAGATGGATTAAAACAACGCGACTGGCGATTCACCAGGTCATTCGCGGAGCGCTTCCCCGATAAATCCGCGCCAATCATCGTCGGGTGCAAGACCGGCGGGGACATCGCCATGGAACCGATCCGCATCGAGACGGAC
>Ga0302116_1000176_pt1 | contig 36762 bp, 18 predicted proteins | sample AG5_SCM_MG_FD_203124 | JGI IMG/M metagenome (GOLD analysis project Ga0302116, IMG submission 203124) | Marine microbial communities from Western Arctic Ocean, Canada - AG5_SCM | ecosystem: Environmental > Aquatic > Marine > Oceanic | place: Canada: Western Arctic Ocean | collected 2017-10-01 | reverse complement strand
ACCGACGTTGCCGTGCTCTCCGCAATGGATACTACCGTCGCTTCCATCCTTGGTCGGGATCGAAGAGTTGGTGCACGCGCTGGCTGTCTCACAGCCGCTTCCATCCCACCCAGGGTCGCATGTACATGTGCACGACCCGGTGGTGCCACCGACGATGCCGTGCTCTCCGCAATGGATACTACCGTCGCTTCCATCCTTGGTCGGGATCGAAGAGTTGGTGCACGCGCTGGCTGTCTGGCAGTTCGTGCCTTCATATCCCGGGTTACAGGCACCCGTGTACGTCGGGACGTACGACCAAGTGGTGGTGAAGTTGACGTCGCACGCGTCGATGTACCCTTCGGTCGCCATATCTCCGCACTCTTCCGGTCCTTCGTCCACGCATTTACTGAAGGAAAAACCCACGCCGCCTTGGTCGTCCGTGACGTCGATGGTCCCGTTAGCGACTTGCTCACCCTTGCACAGGCACAAGCAGTCGCCGTAGTAGCCGTAACCTGTTTTCGAGGGTGCGTCGACGGCGAATCGGAACGAGGGCAAAGGCGCCGGAGGTGAGGGCTCCGTATACTTGTACGTCGGCGCCGGCCCGTAGCAGCCCGATGAAGGCGATGACGACGACGAAAATTCATCCGCAATCTTGAAACCGTTGATCGCCATGAGGTCGTCGCAGCTGCACGTGTTGGGATCGGTAATGTCTCGCTCCGGGCATGGCAGCCTGTACACGCGAACGAAGCTGGCGGGGGAGCCGTCATCGGGATTTCCGCCACCCGCGATCATCGCGAGATCGCCGTGCACCACTACACCGCGCGCGCCGAGGTGGTCGTTGGCGACACCCGTGAATATCCTGTCGCGCTGAGTCCAAGTCGACGACGACACGCCGGGTCGGTCGCGGGTGAAAATGTACGCGGCGCCGGCGGAGCCGACGTTCCCCATCACGCCGCCGGCGATGATCACGTCGCCATAAATATCGACGGATGCACCGAGCTTCAACTGGACGTCGTTCGCCTGGCCGTGTGGCAAATCATGTTCACCCCGAAGCTTCTCAACCTGCGTCCACCCAGAGTTCGGATCACCTGGCACGTCACGGTAAAAGACGTGCACCGCGCCGTGGCTGTCCGTGTCCTGGTTTTGCGCGCCGACGGCGATCGTGTCTCCATCAATCGCGCAGCTCGAGCCCATCAGATTGGATGGATGCTCGTCACGCACCGTGAGCCATGCGCGTGGTGCCCAATTTGGAGGGTCAGAGGAGCTGCGAGTGAAGACGTAGGCGCTACCGACGTCCCCGCCAATGGCATCATTGGCGTAGTCTATCTCCGCGTTCTCTCCATACGAGCTGACGACGATCGTGTGACCGCTGACCCCGACCGAGTATCCAAACGCCGGGGACCATTGGTCTTGCTCCCCATCGAGGTGGATGACGTTCGAATCCCAGGAAGGCTCCACTTGCTGCATCTCGCTCGCCCGGAGCTCCCGCCTCCAGGTCCAGGTGGAATTATCCCGCGTGTAGATGTGGACGGTGCCGTGCAGGTAGCCGACGTTCGTGTTGTTCATCACACCGTCGCCGTCGTAGTCGATGCTCGCCCTCGGCGCGCCGACGACGATGGTATCTCCGTCGATGGCGACGGAAGTCCCGAATGGACCGTTATTGTGGTGAGCATAATTTGCGTTGATGGCGTAGTACGCGCAAGGGTCGGGCCCGGGTAAGAGCTTTTGGTCCTCTGTCTTGATGCCGGTCGTCGAGCTCGAAATTTTGTAAACGTACACCGCGCCGATCCTTCCCCCGCAGTCGAAATAATTTTTACCCTCGATGTGGCTGACGACCACGATACCGTTTGAAATAGCGACGCTCGCGCCGAATCCGATCCAATCGTTCCCCTGTGTAGCATCCGAAGGTAACAGTTCAGCGATTAGGGTGCGATTATCACGCGCGTACACGAAGACTTTGTCCTTCCCCTCGTGGCGACCCGCGATGACCAAGAAATCTTCGTCCATGTCGATGCGGACAGGGTATCCCAACTGCCCCTTGCTAGCCGGGAGAGGATCGAAGTCGAAACGTTCGTTCGAGGTCTCTGGAAGAGCTGCAATCTCTTCGGCGGCGAAATTCTTTTCGAACTCGTTCGTGCCGGGCAGTGAGTACACGAAAAGCGCGCCCGTGTCGGAGCCCGTGGCGTCAGGTTTGTAATTGGACGCCGCGACCACCAGGGTGCCATCCCGCATGGCAATTTTATTGGCGTAATTCGATTGCGAATAGGGTGAAGTTGGTGAGGTTCCAGAACCCCAAGTTCGTCTTTGGTAGAGCGTGGAGTGAGGCCAAATCTTCCCGCGAGGTATCCAACTCCCTGCCACGTCGACGGTGAAGATGTAAATCGCGCCCGGGGGTTGATCATACGTGCTGTCTTCTGACTTATCGGATTCAGAACTCACGGCGATGGTCCCTCCGTCGATCGCGACGGATATCCCAAATCGATCGCCGATTGTATCACTCGCGGTGTCCGCAGCAAACAGCGTGGAGGTTTGGACCCACTTGTACCCAGCGGCGGAATCTTTGCGACGCTGGAAGACCCACGCGGCGCCCCGATTACTGCACGCCCCAAATCCGCCCGCGACGATCGTGTCGCCATCGATGTCGATCGAATAACCGAAATGAGGGTGACCCTGATATGCATCCGGCATGGACTGTTCAAGAAGTGTCCAGTCGGGCTGCACGCATTCAGGTGGGTCAAGCACCCAAGCGCCGGTGTTATAACTGTAGATACACACGCGCCCGCGGTCGTATTTGAGGGACGATGTACCGTCGACCGAATATTTCCGCTCAGACACAACGACAGTATCTCCGTGGACGCGAACATGTTCGGCCCATGAACGCATCGGTTGAAATGCCCCCCCGAGGTCACTCGGCCTGGCCAGGGGAACCGCAGATGGTTCCCAAACGCCCTGTAAGGAGGCCCTGCGAAATACAGCCACCTGATTGTTACCGTTATCGGAGTCGTTATCAACATCGTAGCCCACAACCAGCGTGTGTTCATGAATGGAGACGCTGTGGATATTGGGAACCCCATTATCGTGGAAACTGGTACTTTCCCATTCCGAGTTGACGTCTCCGGGCACCTTCCGGGTGAAGGTCATGATGCGCGTTGGCCAATTCGCCGTCTTGGTAACCACGAAGGTATCGCCGTGCACCGCGATTTCATCGGCCTCCCTGAAGGAGTCCAGGAACGGGGACTGCCAGTGCTCCCTCCATCCAGACGTCTTGTCACCCGGAACCTTACGAACATACAAGCGTATGCCGTACTCATACCTGTTGGAGACCTTATCTTGGGAGTTTTCATCGTCGTTGATCCTGAGAGCTGCGATGGCCACCATGGTATCGCCGTGCAGAGCTATCGATCGCCCGAATTGATTCTGCTCAATCACGCCGCCAAGATCGAGGCCGACATCTTGGCGATGCAGCCTGTCGACCTCCACCTCTCCCACTCGAAGGTCGTACGTCGACGGCTCGACGTTGGCCACACACGAAGACTCGGCGACGCCGAAGCTGCTCACGAGGAGGCACGAGGCGAGCAGGAGAGCGACCCTCCATGCGCCGCGATCGACGCCCTCGCGGGAGCTCTTCGAACGGTACGTACAGCGCGCGGCGGCGGCCGACATCGCTTCCACGGGCATCATCGCGAGCGGCCCGCGGGTTTCCTGCGGGGTGAAGTTGGAAGCGAGGGAAATAGTGTTCAGAATGGTGTTCAACACCCGCAACGGAGATCGAGAACGATAAAAATCGCAGAGGAACGCGGATCGTGCCGACGTATGCGAGCGAGCCGCATAAACCCGTTCCATCCAGGCGGCCCGAATCGTGGTCGACCTACGCGTTTCGTCCAGCGTGAGCGCGGGAGACCGCCCCGCCCGTCGGGGCTGAGCAATCAAAAAACATCGGGGGGAGGGGAGATATCATAAATTTGGCCCTCAAGTCCCGTTGTCGGTCACCGCGTGGGAACGCGAAAGGAGGGGCAGACGGGGGCGCAGGCGCGGGCGTACCTGCAACGATCGTCCTCTTCTACCGACTACTCTTACGTGAAAAAGTGCGCGCGGCGTCAACCGGTGCTTCACACCGGTGCTCCGCGGTCTGAGGGTTGGCCCGCCAGACCCCCCCGTTCTGTGATGAAATATTTTTTTCCGTTTAGGTTACGGGTCCGGTGGTGAAAAATCGCCTGATAGCAGTAGGCCGGGTCACGGGCGTGCGGCGCACAGGTGTTCCGCGCGAGTATCGGTCGAGATATTCCTCAACGAGGTTTGGGTACTCGCTCGAATTCTGCGCGCGCGTGCGTTTGTGTGGACCTGAGCGCTTCGGGTGGATGGGGGCACTTCGCGCGCGGAGGAAGTGAGCAGGTGCGCCTCGAGATTTCAAATGGGTGAAGAAGAACGCGCCGAGGACCGCGACGAAGGACCCGTTCCGAACGACGATCCTGACCCCGGGTTGGAATCGGATCGCGGTGATGTGACGGTCGGGTCCATAGACGTCGAAGACACCGACGACGAGGACTTCGATCCGACCAAGAAGAGCCAGGGATCTTCAGACGACGACGACGACGACGATGAGGGGGAGACCTCGGTCGACGGCGACGACGAAGACGAAGACGGCGATGAGCAGGACGACGACGATGAGCAGGAAGACGACGACAGTGACGACGACATGGAGGAGAGAGAGATGGACGCAGACGAGGTGGCCGACATCGAGGCGAAGCCCCAGTCACCCTCGTCGATGATGTTTGCAACTCAGCCAGATGCAGATCTCGTGGAGGGCCTGCCGGACGTGTCCGAGGCTGAGATGGAGGAGCTCTTCGACAGCGACGTGACGGAGACCGACGACGACTCTGAAAAGGAAGAAGACGACGACGATGATCCCGACGAAGAGGAGGAAGAGGAAGACGCGCAGCAAAGGGTCGACGAACGCGCGGATGACGTCGCGACGGAACTTCAACCTTCGGCGGAGGATGACGCTCGCGCCGCGTCGAGCCCACCGCGGCGACACGACGGGCCCGGAGACATGGCCGCCAGCCTCACGCCGATCCACCCGGCGTTTCGCCCCGAAGAAGAACACGCGCCGTCGTCATCCGACCCGCTCGTCGTTGGACAGAAGCGTCGCCTCCTCGGGAGCCTGGCGAGCGACGACGAGGGCGAAGACGCGGGACCGGCTAAGCGAACTCGCGCGAACCTGTCGCTGGTGGACATCGACTTTGACTTCATCGAGCGAATGCTGCCGCTGCCGGACGAAGACGCGTTCGGGGAGTACGGAGAGTACGACGATAAGGAGGAGTGGTCCAACTTTTTGTCTGCGATATCGCTCGACTTTCAGGTTCCCGAGGAGGAGGACGCGGGCGCGAGGGCGGACGACGAGGGAGGCGCCGCCGCGGGATTCGCCGGGGACGAGGAGGATGACGAAGACGACGAGGACTACGCCGTGGTCGATCCAAAAGCCGCGCGGGTCGAACGACGACTCGCGCTGGCGACGCTGCCTCCCGCCGCGCGACGCAAGACGAAGCGCCGCAAGACAAAGTACGTGTATCGGCCTAAATCGGAGCGGCCGCAGTACCGCGAGCGTCCCATCTACTCGTTCACGCGGGCTCGGTCGGCGAGGCAGGCGGCGGAGCGCAAGAGGCGAACCGCGGAGGAGGCTGTCGCTGCCGCGACGGGGACGACCGGGACGAACGACGCGCCGGAAGCGACGAAGGGTATCGATCGACCGCCGGCGCGTCCGCTCGCGCCGAGCATCCCGAGGGGCGACTTCACCCCGACGCAGGTCTCGGCGCTGCATAAGATGATACACGACCACGTGCAGCTCCTTCTTCAGACATACGCCCGAACCGCGTGGAACCAGACACCCGCCGCGCAGCTCGTCGCGCGTCGAACCCGCGGGTTGATTGAGCAGCTCGTGCAGGACACGAAGCAAAGGCTGATCATGAAGGTGCAGAGTAAGGCGCTGCCCTATCCGACGGGTTGGTTCGCGAGCCCGCACGTCGCGAGGCGGACGGTACCTGAAACGCAACCGGCGGTGAAACCTCGCGCGGGGCATACCGGGGTGGTCGATGCGACGAAATGGTGGCCCAAGGTGAATCACAGCGTTTTCACCGTGCTCGACGTCGCGCCGCTTCGTGATGCGCATCGATTCATTCAGGGCGTGGAGAAGGCGGGCATGTACCTGCCGGTGCCCGCGGGGCTGAGGGTGCCGCCCCCGCCCACGATGGTCGAGGCGGCGAACAGTGCTGACCCAGCGGCGGCGAACGCGGCTCGTGAAGACGCGCAGCGAGTTATCAGCGCCACAGAGTCTATTTTCGGACGGCTCAGCGAGCTGTTCCGCGAGGAAGGTGAGGGATCAACTTTTCCGAGTGCGAGCGCGCTCGGCTGGGGTTCGGCGGATACCGATACCGGTGAAGGCGGCAAGGGGAAATCGAGGACACGTCGCAAGCCTCCTCCCAACGAGATCGTGCCCTTCTACGTCCGCGTGCCCCGCAGCGTGGTGGCCGTGTCCAGGCCGCTGGCGCCGAAGTTCAATCCAAATCTTCTGCCGCGCGTGCCGCACGTCAAGATCGCGTCTGACGATTTTAACCATCGGTGGCTGCCCGCCGAGGACGAGCTCCTGGCGACGGGTATCCTCAACTACGGCATCAACTGGGAGCTCATCCACAGGACGCTTCTCCCCACCAAAACGGTCAAGCAGATCACCCAGAGGCAGAAGAACCTTTGCAACTCCACGCGGTTCAAGGGGGACAACTCGGTCAAGTCGGCGAAACAGCGCGTGATGCGTCCGCTCGCCGCTCACGAGATTGCGACGATCCAGGAGGCGCTCTTCCGCGACGGCGCGAGGTCAGGGGCTGAGGACTGGCACAGGTTGTGCTCGAGGTTTCTCCCGACGCGGCATCCCTCGTGTTTGGAGCGGCTTTGGCGCGAGGCGCACCCGGAAGGCCCTCCAACTTCGCACGGTGGCCAAGCCTCGTATCTCACCGGAAAAACCGACGCGGGTAACGACGCGAAGGACGCGGGTGAGCAGAGACCCTCCGCGGTGGCTTCCATCAACATGATTCACTCGAGCCTACACGACAACGACCCGACCGGTGCCCTCGGCGCGCCGCGACAGCCTCGTATCGGGGCAGTAGATACGCGCACGGGCGCCGGCGGTGCCCTGCTGCACCCGTCCCTGCTGGTCCGCGGCGAAGAAGAAGAAGAAGAAGAAGAAGAAGAAGAGATGGATCGCGATGACCGGGATGAGGACGCCGCCGCGGCTGAGGGGGTTCGCACGGGATCGGATGTGGTGCCTGATGTTTCCGGGCGGGCATTTGGTGACGACGAGGCAACCAGGGAGGGACTGGCGGAGGCGGCGTTGTCCGGGATGTTATTCGCGAGCGAGGCGTCGAGGGAGGCACCGGATATCATGTTTGAGCGGGAGGAGATGATGGACAGCGAGGACGAAGAGGATGACGGCGGCGGTTCGCGAGGCGGCGGCGGCGCTGATCGAGGAGGAGCGGTGAGACGAAAGCGTCGAAGCTCTGGCATGTTGAGGCTCGCTTCAGCGGCGGTTGGTGAAAAGCGGGACAGGGCTGAGAGGGAGGCGCTCAGCTCGGACGAGGACGAGGACGACGGATTGGAGCGAGAGGAGATTCTGAGCGACTCGGAATCGGAAGGCGCCGCGGAGCAATCCGAGCTTGAGGATTCCGCATCAGAAGGCGTGGGGGCGGTCGCTGCGACGGTGGAGGATGCAAACAAGCCCGATGTGACGTCGCGGCTGCCCGCGCCTCCTCAGCAGCCGCCGCCGCAGCAAGGCGGCGCCCGACCCGTCATCCTCGCGTCGCTGGACACGAACCCTCCACCGGATGTGGGCGTTGTCCCCGGCGCTCAGGGTGCTGCTCCAACGACGATGACGGGGATCGTCGCGTCGATAAACGCGGCGGGGAATAATCCGCAGCAGTTTAGTTCGCGGGAGCCCTTGCGACCGGTGTCACACGCCTGGACGCGCGATCAGGATCACGCAATTTTGATGGCTGCGCAGAGGAGCGGCCCGAAGCTCGAAACGTGGACCTCCCTCGTTGCCGCGGGAGGTGGGTGCATGGACGTGACGAGTGAGCAGGTGGCTGAACGCTTCACGTGGCTCTGCGAGCGCGCAAAGACGCAAAAGTGCTCGAAGCCGCAGACATACAACAGACGGAAGCCGCAGACGACGGATTAGTGCTTAGCTAGCCGGGCTTCTATTCATGCGCAACACCGATAGAACTGAATCTAGCTAGCTCGCCGTGTGCGTTCTCCATGCGACCTTGGTAAGCCCAGTATTGTTCTCCGTACGACATGCCGAACTCTTCCCCCGCCTTGACGTGTTTCGTGGTCACCACACATAGGCTCGGGCGACCGTCGTCTCCCTCGACCCTTCCCTCGATAATCAGACAGTTGGAAATTTCGCCGCCGTCAACCGGTCTCGAATCTTCTATCCCGCTCGGATCGTTGATGTACCTCGTGACCTCGGACCTCGCATCGTCGCACGCACACACTATTAAGTTCGTATTCGTCTCGGCATCCATCGCTCTCGTCGTGATTGAATACCTCGCGTGCTCCAGTCGACCGCCGAAGGAGTACTCGCATAGTTCATCAAACTCCTCGGTCGAGACGAGCACGCCGTCGTACGCGCCCACAACCTCCCAAGGCTTGAAGTCGCGCGTCGCGAAGAGCCCTTTCTGAACGTGAGTCCATCGTCGATGGTCATTCGCAGGTACGTCCCGCACTTCGACGCCATTCGAAGACGACGCCCCGATCATTGAACGACGCTCACGAAGCAAATCTCTCAATCGTGCCATCTCGTCTGCGCTTTCGCCTGAACAGTGCAACGCGACAGGGCGCCCCGCATCACTCTCCCACCATCTTGGCACATCCTTGGTGGTTTGGTAACCCGAATCGAACAAAGTTACGGTTCTGTCCAGCATCTGCCTGAGGCGTTCCCGCCCTTTCATTTCATCCACTGCTCGTTCCACCGCCCGTAACGACACCGCGCGACGCTCGATGTTCGCAGATGGGTCGCAGAGGACGAACCACGCGGTCGCGAGGACGAGCTGGTGGTCAATCCCTTGGTTCTCTCGCACCGACAAGGTCACTCTATCATCAACATCCGTATCCTCGTTGCGAGATGTACTGGGTTCGCATTCGGAGGACGGGTGGCCGTGCGGCATGCCCCCGGTGCCCCGTGCTGTGTGGAGAAAAGGGATGACCACGAGGCAAAAATCGAGTTTATTTTTGTTCGGCATTTCAAGTCACCGGTGCGAACTCTCCGGACGTCACGTCGACCCCGCGAGACACCTCGCAACCTTCGCGCGTGCGTCTAAATAGGATATATCTTTCGTCCTGCCCGCCCCCGGAGCGTCCCCGACCCCTCCCCCCGCCCCCGGCGCGCCGCCCGCGCCGGGCCCAACGAGCGCCCCGTCGCCGTCGCCGTCGCCCAAGAGGTGACGAGCGTTGAGCGGCGCCACGGTATCGAGCGTCGCGACCCAGCCCTTCCTCGCGTCGATCACGCCATCGTCCATGTCGACGTCTGACTCGTCGTGGTGCACCGCGACCCACGGGCAGTGTGCGCGATGCTGGGTCAGCGGATGGAATTCGTTGAGCGCGTCGACGAAGGCGCCGCGTTTTGAACCCCCGGGCGCCGCCGCCGCGAGTTGCTTCCTCGCGGGCGTCACATTTTCCACGTCCGATCGTTTACGCTTAGCCGCAGACGAGGAACCAACTCCAGTGGCGGACACGGTGCCGCCACCGTCCTCGGGTTGGGAGGAAAACTTGGGCGGCGGTGTCTTCTCGACTCCGCCCGGGGCTCGCGACCTCGTCAACCTTTGGCTCGGGCTCTCCTTGGTCGTCTCGTTCTCCTTGGATGCCGATGGAGAAGGCACACCGAAGGGAGACGACCTCTGCGCGCCCGATCCAAATGCCGGTGCCGGGGATGGCGACCCCTCAGCGCCGAAGGGCCTGGGGGATGGCACGTTGCTCGGCGACGCGCCGCCCGCGATGGAAAACGTGAGGCCCATCAGCGGTGGATTCGATCCCGCCGGTACTACCGCATGGGCTACCACCGATGGGCTACCACCGACGGATGTGAGCCCGGCTCCAGCTCCGAACGACCCGCCCATCGCCCCCATCAGCTGCGCCCCCGTCGCGATCGCTCGAGGTTTCTCCCGAACAGCGGAGCCGAGGACGGGAGAGGCGGCCTGGTCGGACCCCGCCGCGGTCACCATGGCGCCGGAGGGTTCCGCCGTGGACGTGGGACCCGGCGCGAAGTTCCAGGTGGCGCATCGCGTTTCGCACATGCGACACGTGATGATGCTACCCGCGCGTCTCCTACCGGCGACGGGAGACGTACCGACGTCCGTCTCCGCCGCCGCGTCCCAACCGCACAACGCGAGGAGCGTCGCCGTCTCCGCCGCCGCGCCCGCTCCCTCGACGAGCTCTTCGATGCGCTTCGCCGCACCGGGAGGTGCGCCGACGTGCGTGCCGGTCCTATTCAACGTGCCAGTGCCGGGTGTGGATGACCCCCCGCCGACCCCCGCCCCCTCGAGCATGGCCGCCGCGGTCGTCGTCTTCGGGAGTTGACTCGCTCGACCGAGCCGATCGCGCCTATTCTCAAACTCCATCTTGAGCTCCGCGTCGGTGACGCGCGGGAACCTGGCGAGGGATATCGGGCACGTCGCGCCTTTCCAGCCGCACTCTCGCTTGTGCTTCGAGTCCATGGTCGAGAACACCTTCGCCGCGATCTTCGCGGCTTCCTCTCGCGTGGCCTTCTCCGGGATCTTCAGCATGACCCGCGCGCCGCACGATTCGCACTCGATTGTGTCGCTCGCGACGTTGGCCCAGCCCCTGCGCGCGCACGGCACCGGGGCCATCGAGGGGGGCTTGGCGAACCATGTGCCGGTCTTGAAGGTCGCGAGCCTGCGCTGGAAGTCTTTGCGGTCCCCGGGACGGCACTCGCGCGCGACCGGGGCGGCCTTCCGCGCGCCGGACGATTCGCGCCCCGCTGTTTCCCCGGGAGCCGAACCCTCCTCGGCGAGCGCCCCGTCGGGACTGAAGTAGAGGAGGGAGCTGAGGGTGGCGCGGAAGCGCTCGGATGGGTCCGACATCTCGAGCGCGCGACGCACCTCTGAACCCGGATCGGGGCTTCGGTGGAGGTCGAACCCGTGCGCGCTTGTCTGAGAGCTGACTCGTCAAAAGTTATCTCATGGCAAAGAACATTCACGTTCAAATTCACATAACAACGCACCGCGCCGGTCCACACGTTTCAATCGAAGTGAGCGATGAGCGCGACTCTGGCATCTCGGAGCGCGACTCTGTCATCTCGGAGCGCGACGCCGAGCGCCTCGACGCTCGGTCCACGTCGAACGCGCCGCGTCAACCCACCCATAACGCAACGCCTCATGGAACAGGCGAGATTCGTGCGGGCTCAGTCGTCGCTCACCGGCGACGACGCTTCCACGTCCGGCTCGGTTTCGTTCGAGTCATACGCGCGAAGTGCCCTAGCCATGTCCGATGCGGACGTCGAGAAAGTTCTGGCGCACACCCCAAAACTTGCGGGCTACGATGTGGCCTCCGCCATCGCGCCCAAGGTTGACCACCTGTGCCAAGAACTCGGCGCGGACGTCGCAAGAGTCAAGAGGGCGGTGCAGCGCGAGCCGAGGCTCCTGACCGTCTCCTTAGCCAGGCTCGAATCCACGGCGTGTTGGCTCACGGACGAGTGCGGGGTGAAGCGCGGTGACGTGGGCACCGTACTGTGCAAGCAGCCTTCCGTCGCGTGGGCGAGCGTGGAGGCGAACCTCCGGCCGACGGTGAGGTTCCTGGTTGACGAGCTCGGCATGAGCCCGACCGCGGTGGCGCGCGCGGTGAAGCGCCGTCCCTCGATCCTACTGATGAACGTTGACGATAACCTGCGCTCTAAGAAGCGATACTTCACGGACAGGCTGGGGTTGGGCGAGGAAACCGTGCGGGCGGTGCTGGAAAAACATCCAGAAATTTTGGCGCTGTCCGTCGATAGCGTGGCAAAGACGGTGGAATTCTTCGCCAGGGACCTCGGGATCGGCGGCGATCGCGCGGTCAGACTCGTCACCAAGGCACCCGCGGTGTTGTCGCTATCGTTGGAGCGAAACATCGTGCCCACCATCGACTTTTTAGCAGTCGAGCTCGACCTCGGCATGGAGGGTGCGATAAAGTGCATAGAGACGCGGCCGCAGCTCTTGGCGTACTCGCTGGAGCGCAACGTGAGGCCCACGGTCAAGTATTTGGTGGATGAATTCTTTCCCGCGTGCGATATCTTCGACGCGGTTCAACTCGTTACCTACAGCCTCAAGGGACGGATCGTTCCCCGGGTTCGGATACTGAGGAGGAAGGGCATGATGTCGGAACAATCACTTCATAAACCTTCATACGTGGTTTGCATGCGAGACGATCAGTTCCAGAGGCTCACGGGCGTGACGCCGGAAGAATACGCGGTGGAAGTGACGAGGGCGAAAGATGAGGACGCAAAGGACGGCATGACCGAGACTGCGGGGGCGAGGTGAGATCCCCAAAGTGTAGAAACAGACTGTCAAAAATGAATTATCCTCTCCACCAATACAATCTTCACGAAGCCAGTGACTGCGCTTCACACCTGATGGCGGCGCTCGGGTCGTGTGGTGCGTGGTGGCGTCGCCAGTACCATGATCCTCATCCAGCTACGTGCCACCTCGCGCTATGCACCGTGCAGCTGCTCTTTGCGGGGATGCACGTCACGTCTAAACCGGCGATCGACTTGATTCCTCCGTTCGCTTTTTGCACCCTACGACTCCTCCTCGCGCTGCCTTTCCTCTGGTGGCTGGCCAGGAAGGAAGGGTCACGACCGTTTCATCCGGCTGAGCTGCTCTACATACCGCCGATGGCCGTCGCGATTGGAATAGCTTACTCCTTCATCTTTGTGTGCAACCAGCGTTCGGGACCCATAGCTACCGCGATGGTTCAACCATTCATGCCAGTCTTCGCCACTGCTCTATCGGCGATACTTGGTGCGGAGCGGGTCCCTATTTTAAAGGTTGTTGGGATGTTGGTCGCGACCCTAGGGTGTGCAGTGGCGCTGAGGGTGTTTTCCACCCGCGTCGGTCCGGGTCCTCTCGATGTGTTTTTGCTAGTCGTGCAGGCATCGAGCTATGGGGTGTACTTGGTGCTGTTGACCAGAGCCCTCGGGAATATCAGGTCAGCAGACGCGTCAGCAGAGCGCGCGAAGCCATCACCCGGTCCGGTGATGTTTCTGTTTTCAGCCACGCTCCTTGCAGAATTAGGCATCGCGTGCGTTGGAGTGCCCGAGCTCGTTACGGACGTTGACTGGTCGCATCTTCGCGAATCGACGGCGGGAAGAAACGCTATACTGGCTGTCCTTTACGCGGGCATCGCGAGCTCCTGTTTCGCACATGGGTTGAATTCTTGGGCAGTTTCGCACGTCAGCGGTATTCTTCCCACCGTGTATTCCGGGGTACAGGTGTTGTGGACGATGTTGCTCTCGTACATAACTCTGAGGGAAGGTATTTCATGGGACCAAGCCGTCGGCGCCGTAATTACCATCTTTGGCGTCGCGGTGGTGAGCTGGGTGCGGGAGAAGGAGAGAAGGCTGGCGCGAGATGAGAAAGAGAAACTAGAGAAGATTGAGAAGGACCGACGAATCACGCCTGAGCGGAGGTTATCCCAGGTCATCGTGGAGCGACGGATATCGTTGGATGCTCATCCCGTCGTGTTGGAGGTGTGCGTCAGCGGGGCGAGCTCGGAGACGGAGCCTCGCGGGAGTCTGCCGAGGATAGATTCAGGCGTGGAGATGGGGAAAATAGAACGCACACACGCGTAGTAGAACACACCATAGCGATCAAAGTGTCGATGACAAAAAATAATTAGGCTTTCCCGGCGGCACTCTTCCGTTCCGCGATCCACGCGTCAATCTTAGCCTTCAGCTCCGCGTCGGGCACCAGGTCCTCCGCCTTCAGGGGTTGTCTGGTGAACGGATCCGTCTCATCCGTGAGAAGATGGCGAAGTATGTTGGAGCGGTCCATCGTCCCACCGCTCGGCAGCTTGATGGGATCCGTCATCAGCGTGTACATCACGGGGTCCAGGAATTCGTCGGGAATCTCCCCGAGGTCCGCCTCTTCCTCCTCCGCCTGAGCCGCGACGAGCCTGACGCGCTCGGCGAGCTCGTCGAACCTGGATATGTCGTGATTGGACTTCAATCCGAGCTGCCTAAGGACGTTGGACGTCTCCACGAACACCTCATCCTTGTAGCTTCTCCCGTCGGCGGCGATGGCTGCGACGAAAACCCCATCTTTGTCCGCGTTGAACAGGTTGAGGTAAATCTCCGTGATCATGGAGAGGAGCTCCTTCGGGTTCCAGCCCAACTTCTCCGGGTCCTTGACCTTGAGTTTCCTACGCTCGGGTCCCGCGAGGTACAGAAGAAAATAGTTGAGCATCGCCGCGATACGCTCGACCATCTCCGGGAGCAGAAACGGAGCAGCGATCTCTCGGCTGGTGTATCCCATCATACGCACGTGTCCACGCGCGAGCGTCAATTCGTTCCGAAGGTTCCTCTCGTTCTGCCTGTTCGCAGTCTCACGCTCCCTACGCTCACGCGCGGGACGTTGCGCCCACTCCAGCTGATTCTCCGTGTCTTGCTCGAACTGTCGTACCTCGGGAAGCGCCTTGAGGGATTCGTCCAACAAGAAAATCGCGTCGTTGACGAGCATGTTGACGAACCGAATGTAAAACGGAACGTCAGCCTCCGCGAGCGTCTGCCACGAGCGCTTGTACGAGTCCACGCGCCATAGGTAGTGGCACAGGTGGCCGATCTGGTTTCTGATGTTGAACTTGTCGTAGAATTGGTTCGCACCTCCGCCGAATTCGATGTCCACGTACAGTCGCAGCAGCGCCGGTATGAGGCCGTTCAGCGCCAGCGGGTGGCCCTCAAACAGATCCGCCATTCGAGGATTCCAGCCCCGGCCGCCCCTGTTCATGCCGTCCGGATCGTCCGGATCACCGGGCAGCCACGTCATGAGAATCTCGACAAACTTGGCACGTAAATACGGGTTCTTGACGTACTCCGGGCTGCCCAGCAGGAGGACAAAGAGGCTCATGAACTCATCCAGGCGCTCACCGTCGTGGGCGTGTCGCGTCGCCGGGTTCCCCTGAACGAACCTGTACGCGTAGAGGAGGAAATCGACCATATCCTCGAAGAGATACTCCGGGAGGAGTGCGAACGAGGGCGGGGGCGGGATAACCAGCGGAGATTTGACCGCGGCGCCGGATTCACCCATGGCGATAATCTCGCGGCCCAACGCGTTTCCGCCGCTCGCATCCTTACCTTGGGTGGCGACCCATATCAGCCAGGTAGCGGTGAGCCTGTAGAACTGCATGGTCTCGATCACAGCCTTGGGATCGTCGAGCACCGTCTGGAACATGGCGAACGACGTCTTGCAATCCTCCATCTCCTTTCTGATCTGTTCGATCTGTCGCTCCATCTGCGTGCGCTGAAACTCGTTCGGCGCCCCCCCCGGCACAGAGGACGCCATGTGCGCGCGAGTCTCCTCCTCCCACCCGGGCCTCATGTGCTCCTGCCGTCTGCCGATCTCCTGGTACACGCTGACCTGCTCGTTGACGCACTTGACGTAGCCGAGGTGCATGGCCCGCGCGGCGATGTGGAAGCACTCGCATATGAACCCGTATCCATCCGCGGGCTCCTCCGATTCCGGCATCGTCCCGGCGGACTCGACGACGTCGTGCTGCGCGGCGACTCTGGTCTCGTCGCTCAGATCGAGCCTGCACTTCCTGGATCTGACGTAGTTCGGGTCGATCTTGGTGAACTTACCGGACCCGGGGTTAAGGAAAGGCTGGGCGAGTCTCAGCGCCACCGAAGACAGGTTGGCGGCGCCGCCGTGGCTCCCGCACTCCAGCTCGCGAATCTGCATCTTCCCTCGGCCCTTGTTGGCGTCGCAGTATCTCGACATCCAGGCCACCACGGCGTCCCTGCACTCGCCACCGTGTCGCAGCATGGCGTACGTCGCGGCGTACAGACCGTCCACGATCGTGGTGCCGTTGGCTCGCAGCGCGGAGATCGATGCCTCGACCTCCCCGGCGCGGCGCTTCTCGTAATCCTTGAAGCACTGCTCGCGCACTGAAGGCATTCGAGCCAAGCCGGCGACGGCGCCGCCCGCAGCCTCCGCGATGCTGTCCGGGAGGCAATTACACGCGAAGAAAGGTCCGAGCAGCGAGTCCGCCTCGAATGCTCTGCCGCCCGAAGGTCCCGCTAGCATCGAAGGGTCGCTCATCGAGTCCGGTCCCATCATCTGCGCGAAAGCCGGAATCGCCATCATCTGTCGCATCCTCTGCTCCGACTCGGATCTGCGCCGATCGGCGTCGGCGGCGTCCTCCCTCGCGAGCCACCGCGGTCGCCGCGAGATGATCTCAGCGATGGACTTGACGGACACGAAGAGGCAAAGTGCGGTGAGCGGCGCGTGGAAGTCGCCCAGCGGGCTGACCGTCTTCACCATCGACGGGAGCTCGTCGACGACGGGGCCCAGCATGTCCTCCAGCCCTTCGTCTTCGAATCGGGCGGCGAATTCGGGGAGGAAGCCGTCCGGGAGCTTGCCGGGTTCCCAAGGGGAGGATGCGTCGAACATGACATCGAGGAGCTGCAGCACGCCTCTGCGCTTGGCAGCCTCCGGCTGCGGGAACATGTCCGCCATCGCCGGGTTGAGGAGCAGTCCGCTGTAGTTGACGCACAGCTCCAGCCCCTGGCGGAGGGCGGACGTGGCGCGCTCGGCGAACTCGACGTCGCGCGCGTTCAGCCTCCGAGACTCTTCGCGGCACCGGTGGTACGATCGGAGTAACCACGTCACCGGCGCAGCCTCCGGGTCCGTCATCCACCACCGCGACATCTCCTCGACGGGCGTGGAGAGCCGAGCGAAGAGCGCGCGCTCGAGCAGATCTCCGGACACCGTCAGCGGAGGCTCTGCGCCCTCCATCACCATCTCGGACGCGAGTGACTGCAGGTAGAGCGATTCGCTCGAGCCATCGCCCGGATCCGTTAGGGTGATCCGGAAAGCCCGCTCCAACACCTGGGCGACTCTCTCGTCCACCGTGCCCATCCTCTTGTGTGCGCTGTGTACTGCTTCTTCGAAGGCAGATCTGGAAGGAGCTGCCCTAAAAAAAGTTTCAGGCAGGATGTCATTTCTGTCACAATGCGCTGCGCTCTGCACTCGCGTGGGGTGAGAGTCACCCCAGGTGTTCGGTCCGCTCGCGAGCGTTGCTCTCGATCACTCCGGGTCCACTGCTCGTCGACAGGGCGTCAGGGTGAGCATACCTCCGCACATGTCCTCACGTTCGTGACTGGGAACCAAGGGAAGGTCGATCGGCTTCGACTCGCGCTCTCTCTGCGAGCATCCAACCCGGGCATGGAGGTGGACGGCATCGACCTCGCGCTCCCCGAGATCCAGGCCGACACGGTGCTGGAAGTTGCGCTCGCCAAGGCCAAGTCAGCGCATGAAAGGCTTCAAAGGCCGCTGCTCATTCACGACTGTGGATTGTGTTGCGCGGCCCTGAAAGACGCGCCTGGTCCTTACACCAAGTACTTCAACTTCTCGGTGGGAACGGAAGGATTGCTGGCGCTGATGCGGGATCAAGAGGACAGGCGCGCGGGCTGGGACGATGCTATTGTTTACATAGACGAGAACGGGCACGCCCATAGCTTCAGCAGCCTGGACCGGTACGGCTACACGGGGGAGATATCGGAGACGGGTCCAACCAAATACTTACGCTTTGAAGGCCCGGAGAGGGCAATCGGAAGGTGCTTCGTGCCCACGTCGTTCGGACTGACCGAGTGCCTGGCGGACGTGAGCGAAGAGGATTACCAGAGATATAGAAGGGAGGCACCGAGCGTGTGGAATGATTTCGCCGCTTGGTACGCCGCGCGGGAGACAGAAACAAAGTAGTCTAGAATTGTCATCACAGAGGTGCGGGTAGCGCGTCAGTCCGTGTCCGAGCTCGAGCTAGCAGTGAAGTAAGCGACTGTCCTGGGGGTCTCACAACACACAGGCGTCGTATCATCGACAGCCGATCCGCAATCGGACATCTTCAGGCTGGGAATATTTACCGTGACCGTCGCACAGTCGTCGTCGGAGATCTCGGGCTCGGGCATTTCGTCGCTCAAGGCCATCCATGCGGCGGCCCATCGAGTCGACCGCATGTCGTCAAGCGGGTACCTGATGAGCGTGCCCTTACCGTCGTTCTCCTCGTCCTTTGATCTCCAGCTTTGCACTGGGCCGACGACGACGGCGCCGTGGGCCACATGAAATGCGAGACCGCGGTCGTGTACACCGCCATCCCTCGCGATGTACTGCTCGTAGGTTTCACCCGTGCTTTTCTGCGTGCGTCTGAACGCGCGGGTTCTGGTCACCGCGCACACGCCCTCGACGCCGGGGATATGCAGGGCGGCGTTGACGGCAAACTCACGAAGCTCCGCACCGACCGGCCGACCCAGCTGGGAGGAGAAATCCTGGCACACGTGGATGTCCATGAGCTGAATCCAACTTCCGGTTGGTTTCCTCGCCTGTTCCTTGTCGTACCAGTCGTATTCCGTAGCGTCGGACATCCGCGCGATCATTTGAAAGTAGACGCCGCCCCTACACACGCCGCTTTCGTCCTGTACCACGAGGTTGCACTGCGGATTGTTGCGAATCCTGTCCTCAACTTTCAATCGATCGGTCCGCATCTCCGGCTGGTTCTTCCAGTTTGCAGCCTCGACCGAGACGAGAGCGTCGACATCGTCCATCCTCGCGCATCTAATGCTGTACCCCGTGCGGCGCAGTCGAACGATCGCGACACCGCACTCATAGTCAGAGGCAGAGCCGCCGCGAGCGAGGAAACACCCAGCTGGATCCGGCACAAGTCCGATTTCCGCGGCGCGAAACAAAACATCGTGCAGCGCAATCGCCGAGACATCCTTGTCTTCGCCGCCGTCGATGACGACCGTCGGAACATCAAACTCGCCACATTCAGACACGCGATGCACGACACGAAGAATGAGGAGCACACCGGATGGACCGGAGGATTGAAACATGGAATCGAGGGATTCGTATTCGTCGCCGAGACCCTCCTCCGAGCCGCGCCGATTGTTCATCGCGGCGAGATGCGAGCCCGGCGCGTGACCCTCGAGGCGGCGCAAAGCGCGGGACATGACGACCAGTAATCTCCCCGGGACATTCGCGAGCTCTGCGATGGATGCGCTCGAGTTCGGGGATTCGGCGACGATCGTAGCGAGATGCGAAATGCAACTGTCTTTGGCGTCCGACCGCGCGGCGATTGCCGCTCGAGACATCCTCGCAATCGCGCCGAGCGTCTCGGCGTCTGCGCCAAATCCTCCAACCAGCGTGTCCACCGCCGTTTCGCACGACTTGCTCCCGGGCGTGAGCGACGGAACGAGCGCGGCAACGAGTGCAGTAGCCACGTTCGCGAGCTGAACCTTGCTCGGGCTCAGTTTCGTTCGGCCCCAGACGTCGTCCAGGCGTCGAAGCATCTCGGCGGCTGCGTCGCGCCTGGCGTCAGCCTCTCGGCGCTTCTCGTCGTCGTCGCTCGACTCCGTCCTCGTCTCCGTCGCGGCTTCCTCAGCCAGGTCGGTCACATCGGGCGCGGCGTATTCCTCAGGGGAAGGGACCCGCAGTGCGTACGTCCTCGCGCGATCGCATCGATCGAACTCTTTTGGGACATCCCTCGACGGACCGTCGGTTGTCCTCGGCTTTGCGCCGATTGGAACGTGGTTCGGCGCGCTCGTCACGAGGTCGAACTCGTTCACACCCGCGCGTCGCACGCACTCGTGGCACGCCTCGAGAAGTAAGTCTCGAACCTTTATGGGGAACTTGACGGGCTCGAGTATCATCGACAGCGTGGTGGCGAAGAAGCGGTCCACCGTCGGCGTCAGCATCTGCGGGCTCGCCTGTGATGATCCACCTCCGACGGGGAGGTTGATGATGCGCGCAACCCCGAGTGTGTGGGTGGACTCGAAGTCGTCGTAGGTCAGGAAGATGTGCGCGGTTGAATCAAGATCGTCGATGTCGGGTTGTGCATCCGTCTGAAGCTCTCGCTCAGTGCGCAGCGCGCGCGTCGCCAAGTGCAACTCGCGCGTACGAGAGGTCACGCATCGACCGAGATCTTTCGGGTGCGCGGCTGGTCGAACGCGGATCGCGACCACGCGCTTCGGTCCGGGCCCGTCCACGGGTATATCGAACGCGGCGATAACGTCTCTGCCGACATCCGCGAGCACAGACGTCTCGTGCGCTTTAGCCGACTCGACGGAAGCGTTCACCGGCGGAGGCATCCGGGTGCAGGTGGCCGCGTGCTTCACTTTGGCTCGTTCCATCGCCTCACGAAGCGCCTGGTGGAATTCCTGCCGGCCCTGCTCGGTGTCCAGACTTGAATGATCGACCCGAATGGACTCCGACATGGTATTCGAGTATCGCACTGACGTGTATGCGCGAGTCACTGCGCCGATAGTAAGATCGTCGAGGTCTGGCGCGGGAGAGGTCTGAGGGGTCCGCTTGTCCAAGAGAATGCATCCCAAAAAACGCTCGTCCAAGACAAGAAGGCGAAACGGTTGAAATTTCTCAGCCCGAGATATCGGCAGATCGGGGCGCCTGCTCATCAGTCAACCCGGAAGTAATATGAATGTTAAAGAATGTCTAATCGTACACGTTCACCTAGCGGTACCTAGCGGCCTACCGTTGCGGTGGCGGACCCGGCGGCACAGGAGGCGCGCTGCCAAATGCGAACGGCGGAGGCTGATATTGCTCACCGCCGTTGTCTGTGCCGAACCTTGACAGCGTCGGTGCGTTTGGAAGCTCGGAAAGCGCATCGAACGAATCGTTCCGTTTCACGACGTCCAAGTCCTGGAGGTTGAGCACGGACCCGAGTCGACCGCTTGGAGGTTCCCAATCACTGTTGTCGGAATCTTGCCCACCCCCATCGACCGCCTCGGCCTCCTGCGCGGCGTTGGCCATGATCGCGGCGGCGGCGTTGACCGATCTCATGGGCATCGGCGGGGGCATCGGCGGTGGCATCGGCGGTGGCATCGGCGGGGGTATCGGCGGGGGTATGCCGTTGGGATGCATCGTATGTAACGGCGGCGGCATTCCGTTTGGCAGTGGCGGCGCCCCTGTGGCCACTTTCCTCGGCATCATCGCTGGTCGCCCTTGGGGCGGAGGGGGTGGCGGGGAAAAACCTCCGTTGACTGCCGGGTTGAAATAGCCCGGACCAGCACCCATGCCCATCCCCATCATCCCCAGTCCCGTGTCATTCGTACTTCGCGCCATCATCCCCATCATCGTGTCATACTTCGCCTGCTTTGCCTGAGCCCTCGCCTTCTTCTGTGCTTTTTTACCCGTACCCGGGGGGTTTGGAATTGGCTTCTTTGGCTGGGGTGCCACCTGCGCCATCACAGCCGCGGGTAAGAATGCAGCTGCGCCCACGTTCGTCCCATCCGTCTTAGCCTGCTCATCCTCATTGCTCACCACCGCCTCCTTCGCTGCCATCCTCTTCTGCTGAAGCATAGAAAGAAACCCGGGTGTTGGCGGCGGCGCGTGCCACCGACATCCCTTTGCGCCGTACGCCTCCTTCCTGCACGAGCTGTAAATCGTGTGCCAATCCGTGCCGGGGCGGTAGCTCATCGTTCTATGATCGCCGAGTATGACACACATGCGCTTGGCGCGGGAAATCGCGACGTTAACCCTCCTGGAGTCAGCCACAAACCCAATCGCTTTCCGCCCGTTGGATCGCACCGGTGAGATGAGCACGTAGTCAAACTCGGCACCCTGACACGCGTCCACGGTGAGGCACTCCACCTTCAGGCTCGCGGGCAGTGCCTCGAGCAGCGCGAGAAACTGACCCTTGTAAAACGTCAGCGCGGCTATGGTCACGCCGTGCCCGTGCTTCTCCCTCAGCCGATGGCACGCGGCAACCACGGCGGCAATTTCCGCGACGTTGACGTACGACTTGCCATCCTCCGGCGTGGCCTCCTGCCCGAAAACCTGAGCCCACACCATCGCATCCACCTCATCGTGCTCCTCTGCCGTCTTAAATCTAGCCTCAGCAGTAGACGCGGCGGTCTGTAGCGTCGATTGGTAAGAAATCTTACTAACCACACTGCAGATGTGCGGATGCATCCGGTACTGCTCCGTCAGCCGATGAACTTTACCCCCAGAACCCAGCACACACCGCTCTAACATGGACCTGTCGTGCCCCGTTTCTTTGAGCGCCTGCGGCGGCACGAGCGAACACGGAGGTAGCTGTCTGTGGTCTCCGAGCAGTACCATATTCTGCGGTTGCAGATTCAGCAGCAGTGCGGTTGAGCTCTCGGGAGTGCAACCACACTCGTCGACAACAACGGTGTGCACCTGGAGTGGCTTCTTCACGTTCTCCTCCCATTCCCTCAGCAGCCTCGAAGTGCTCGCGATGGTGCAAAGTATGATCTGACACTTTTCCATGAGGGGCCCGCGCACAGTCTTCGCCACCTCGATCGTGGCGGGCGAATCACGGCCCATCAACGATTTTGCCGCCTCCGCCCGAACGCTCGGATGGGAGTCCACCTTGCTGTCGAGCAGGTACTTCCTCGCCGTGCTACCGATACGTCCGGGCGCACCGACGACCAGTATATCCGCATCACACGCCTCCAGCTTCTGTGCGATGGACTCGATCGCGACGTTTCGGCTGCACGTCACCAGAACTCTTTCCCCGCGCGGGACGCGTTGAGTTATGACGTGGTAGATGGTGGTGCTCTTCCCCGTTCCCGGCGGTCCCTGGATCTTCTCCAGCGCGTTTGTCATGGCGCAAACGGCAGCCTTCTGCGACTCGTTCGCCTTGGGTGCCTTTGTCGGGTCACCCCGCACGAAATCCTCCGTCGGCGGCGGCGCCGGGTGCCAGTGCCCCGCGACATCGACGCTCGGGTTCAAGACGGCCCTGAGCACCGGCGACGCCGGCTCGCCCTTGTTGGCTTTGTCGGCGAGCTCCCAAAGAGCCGCGAGCTCCGCGAGAAAAGCTCCGACGTACCCAAAGCTTCGAATCTGGCCTTGAAAGCCCTGCAGCTTTGGCTTGAGCGATATCAGCGTCGGCTTCTTATCTCCCGTGTTCACATCCCTCTCCCCCCCGGTCTGCCCGACCACCAGATGCAGCTGGCGATTACCTTGGTTGCCGATGAGAAGGAGGTGATGCATCAAACTTGCCTCGTCTCCCGTGGCTCCTCCGTCGTTCACCTGTTTCAAGCGTGTTGATATGATGTCAGTGATCGATCGAAGTCGACGCACGTAGTTACGGTATCGTGGATCAGTCGCGTTCGAGGACGGCGACCCTATCGGATTCACCGAGACGATAAAAAAGTGCGCGAGGCTACGGAACGCACCAGATTGAGCTTCCCATCGGACGCGGGCATGGCCTTTATGGCAGGGCCCTTTGGTCCCTCACCGACTACATGCCAAAACTCGGCCAGCAGATTATTGAATATGAGGTGCGAGAAATGCGGTACGCCCTCGAACTCGAGGGGAACCGGCTGCAGGTCCGTCGGCTGCGGGTTTAGCAGAAAGGGCAGCACGAAGTCCTTGTAGTCTGGTAATCCAGGAGCCGGATGCCCGCGACCGCCCTGACCACCTCTGCCCCTGCCACCCCTGCCACCCCTGCCAGATCCGCCGCCGCGTCCTCTCCCTCTCCCATGCATTTTGCCCGCTCCACTTTCCCCAGACCGCGCTTCCGGTCCAGTGCCAGCGCAGTCGGGTGTGGCGGCTTCCAAAAAGTACGCCACGTCGTGTAGGAAAGGAGATCGCTCTCGAGGGCATTTTCGTCTGCAGATGATGGATGAGAGAGCGGGTGAACAGTTCGCGGTGGTACGCTCAACCGAGATGGTGATAAAAAATAATAGTCTATCGTCTTCAGGTGACGCGATGGTCACGGTTCATCCTCGAAAGGCGGACGCGAGAGACGCGGAACCGGCCTTCCTCGTCCTCGAGCCCCGCTTCAAGGCGCCGACGCCTTGGCGTAAAATCTTCGCCCCCTTCGTCTTCGGCGGCGGGATGGGCTCCGGGCCTTCTCTCCAGCCAGCCGCTTCGAGCCACCAGGCGGGGTATCCCACAGACGTACCGGTCTCCCGCGTGGACACGAACCCGTCCGCGTAGTTGGCCATGATGACGTCACCCAGGCGCCACCATGCGGCTCTGACATTGTCCAGATGAGCCTCGAACATTCCCAGCGCGACGTCGAGTTCGTCTGGAGAGACGGCGGCTCGGCCTCCGAGTTTCGCGTCCACGGCGGCGACGAGCTGGGCGCCCTCGTGTTCCCACTTCGCCTGAGCCGTGCGAATATCCTCCACGGCGTACGCGTACTTCATCTGCGCCAGGTTGTGCACGTACCTGTGCGCCCACCACTGCGAATCTCTGTCCACCCGCGTGGCGTTTCCAATCGTCAAAGCCGCCGGTAACTTTTTGATCCCCGCCGGGACGGGGACGAAGCAAGTGCCGTGCGCGGCGTGCGGCCCGTACCACGTGATTCCACCGATAGCATCCGGGAGCCACCCCCGGGTCTGAAGGACGTGAGTGTACGTGGTCCGATGCAACGCGATGGATCGTTCGAACGACCCAGGGATGGTACCCTCGGCGTCGCCGCCGTTGAATCGGTCGGGCGAGCCCCACGGCCCCGCGGCGACACCCGCCGACATGTCGAAAGGCGTGTCCTGGTACCAGTCTCTGTGCCAGGCGAATAGGTCCGACGCGGATACCAACTTGGCGGGTTTCATGGACCAAGGGTACGGGTCGTCCATCCGTAGGTCGCCGTAGTTTGGGTCCAGCTCGACGCTCGGGTCGACGAGTCGAAACGCGCCCCAGGCTCGGCGGCCAGAGTAGTACTTGTGCGCGTACTCCCCGTCGCTGTACGCCTTGGTGAAGTCGAACACGCCGTCCTTACCGGATGGATCCCACAGCCCGTGCTTGATCGCGACGTCGATGACGTTCTCCGAGTACAGGTAGTTGTCCGGATCGTGTAGGTTAACGTTCCGGATGGTGAACATGTTCATCACCACGGTGACCTCGTCGTCGGGTACCCGCTTGGCGACCCACACCGCGGCGTTGGTCTCTGGGTACGGGACGAAGTGCATGACCCACCCTTCGGACGTATCCGCGATGAGAAGCGTCTCGGACCCTCCCTCGAACGATCCGGACGCGCCGTAGAAGCCGTGTTCGGTCGCGAGGTCGCCCATGGTTCGGATGGCGCATCGGGCGGTGACGCATCGCTCCATCGCGATTCGGGACAGCTCGTTGACGCAGAACATGGCCGTACCCCCCGAGCCCTTGGCGTTCGCGACGAACTTACCACTGCACGTGCTCTCGCCGATGCTGAGCTGCTTCTCGTTCATGATGCCGTAGTTACCCTCGGTGTACGCGTACGTGTGGTTCACCTGCGGGATCTTGCCTATCGGTTCGGTCCACTTGGCATCCGAAGGGACGCCCCGACCGGGGAGGTACGTCTCGCCCCTCGCGGTCCCGACGAAGCGTGGATTATCCTCAAGGTCCGGCCACACGTCCCTGAACGCGCCGGGGGCATGGTCCGCCGCGGGAATGAACGACAGCCTGGCGTCCGGGTCGCCCTCGCCGTCGTCAGAGTGGGATACGAACAGGGACCCATCCACCGAAGCGCCCTTACCGACGAGGAAGGTACTGCAAGCCTGGATTTGGGGAGGTTGCAACGCCGCGACGACGACGATCGCAATGAGCGCGGTCGCCTTCGGGGCGCGCGATATCATATCCTCGAACGCGTGTATCTCGCTTGCGCTGTTGGGTTGTGACGTCGGCATCTTTGTTATTTGGCGCGGAAATGAAAATCGATAAAACGCGCGCGATTAGGGTTGGGGGCCCACTTCGCGGAGGCAGGACCGGACCGCAGAGTCGCGCACGCCGGCATGGCGGAGACGCAGTGGCACCAGCGGGCGCCCAATCCGAACAATCCCGTGGTGTTTTTCGACGTCACCATCGGAGGCGCGGACGTCGGGAGGATCAAGATGGAGCTGTTCGCCGACGTCGCGCCCAAGACGTGCGAGAACTTCCGACAGTTCTGCACCGGTGAGTACAAGAAGGGCGGGTTTCCGCAGGGATACAAGGACATCGAGTTCCACCGCGTCATCAAGGATTTCATGATCCAGGGCGGGGACTTTCTCAAGGGCGACGGCACGGGCTGCCTCTCCATCTACGGGACAAAGTTCAACGACGAAAACTTCGTCGCGAAACACACGGGCCCAGGGCTGCTGAGCTCGGCCAACAGCGGGCCTAACAGCAACGGGTGCCAGTTTTTCCTCACCTGCACCAAGACGGAGTGGCTCGACGACAAGCACGTGGTGTTCGGGAGGGTCCTGGGGGACGGGTTACTGGTGCTGAGGAAGATCGAGAACGTCGCGACTGGACCCAACAACAAACCCAAGCTCTCGTGCAAAATCTCCCAGTGCGGCGAGATGTAGAAAGGCTCAACGCCGCGCTCTTCATTTAATATCACACACGCGCTATAGAATATCGACTCCCACTTGGTCTCACGGAGGCACGCGACCTGAACCCCCCGTCGCGGGCCTCGACCCACCCCTCGACCCCGTCGCCGGCCTGGATGAACCCGAGCCGGATGATGAGCTCGTACCCGCGGACGACGAGCTCGTTCCCATCCTCGATCCGGGCGGTGACGCGCCCGACATCTTCCCGACACTCCCCGGCCGCGACGACCTACCGGCGGGGACGCCGCTCGGCGACCCCGAAGGCGGCCTGGGTTCAACCGCGAGGAGGTTGTCCCTCGAACCCACCTGGCGCGGATCCGCAGCCTCTTCGTGGTGGTACTCCTGTACGGGCTCCATGGTGGTGAGCCGCCCGACCGTGCCGTACTCCTGCAGGATCATGTTGCTGACCGAACCGAACCCGCCCATGAGCTGCGCGTCCTTCTCCGCGAGCTTGGCGCGAAGACCCGCGATTTCCCTGGCGCACCGCCTGGACACCTCGAGCATCTCGTTGTTGCTCGCGATGCCGTTCGCCTCCGCCTTTTCGCTCCTCAAGGTGAGGGCGACGCGCTCAGCCTGCAAGTCTCGGTGGTCGCGCTCACGCTCCTGGTACGCCAGTCGCAGGTCCTTCACCTCATCCCTAAGGATGGCCAGCTCCTCGTAATCCGGCCCGGACTGGAGCATGGCGTTGGCGTCGCGGAGACGGGAAGCCTCCGCTTCAGCCTCGGCGAGCCTGCGCCCGTCCACCACCGACTGCTCGAGCAGGCCCTCGAGCCTCGCGATGATGCCCTCCTGCATCTCGATCGTCGCGCGGCACTTACCGACCCTCGCAGCCTCGCGCTCGCACTTCTGCAGGTACTTGCTCAGCTCCGCGTGCGCCTCCTGCAACTCGAGGTGCCGACCCTTGAGCTGCTCCGCCTGCACCGTTTGCTCGTGCACGGCTTTGAGTCGGTGCACGAGCTCGGCGTTGCGTCGCTTCTCCTGCGAGTACCTCGCCGCGAGCTGGCCGAGCCGATCCTTCGCCTCCATCAGGTCGTCGACGCCGTTCAGGCCGAGCGCCTGCAACCCCGCAGCCGGGTCCGCGTTTCGCTCCTCGTGCAGCAGCCTCCTGAGCTCCCCGTTGTCACCCTCCAGGCGCTGCCGGGAAGCCTCAGCCTCCTGGTATCGAAACTTGAGGTTCTCAACCCTGCGCTCCGAGGACTCGAGCCGGGCGAGCGCGTCGTCGAGAGCCGCCTGCTTGTCAATCATATCCGTCGCCATGGCGCTCAGCATCCACGCGCCCTCGCCGTTGCCGCCGACGCCGAGCCCGCCGCCGGGATCAAACCCGCCCTGAACCTCCTTCTTCCGTGACTGGATGAGCTCGTCTCTGGGCCACACGCGCGCGGTGACGGTGACGCGGCCAACCTCCTCGCCGCGGATCACCAAAGGCACGTCGTTCAAGGAGCTCGGCTTGCCGCCCGGGCCGAGGTCATCCGTGGGCATCACCGCGCGTCCAATCATACCGCCGCCGTTGTGCAGCTCGAGCACGATCGCCGCACCGTGGGAAATGGCGCTGGATGAGCAATAAAACGCGGCGCGGTGACCGGACGGCCACAGCGGCGGCCCCGATAGGCTGCTCCCCTGCAGCGTGGGCACCACGTCCGTGGTCTTCTCCGCGCCGATGCTCGACAGCGCCTGCACCACGGCGTCCTCGCTTCCGGCGTTTACGGACGTGTACACCTTAGCCTTACCGGCGCCGGCCGACTTCGCGGAGGATGCGGATGACGCGAGGGACCACACCGCGGTGACGGGACCCGCGAACCCCGCGCCGGTGTCTCCACCGCCGGAGATGCCCATGACGCTAGCCTCCACCCGCGTGGTTCCGCTCTTTTGCTCAAGCGTCTTCAGCTCGCGTTCGGGCGCGCTGGGCATGACCACCGTGCAGTCCAGGCTCGCACCGTTGCCCAGCTGCAGGGACAGGTTATAGTGCCTGCCCACGGACAGGGCGCGCAGGGGTATCGCCGCCTTGGCCATCAGTTTGTTGGTGTCGTGGTTGACGACGGCGAGCAGCACCTTCTCCCGGTCCAGCTCCTTTTCGCCAACCTCGACGGTGACCACCTCGTTCCATATGGGATCCGTCTCGTCTTTCAGCGCCCTCGTCGCCGCACGCGACGGTAGACGCGCCGCAGCCTCTCGCATCGTCTTCGCCGCCACGAACGCGGCCGGTGCCCTGCCCGAAGCCTCGTCCTTCGGGAGGTTCTTAGCCGAGTGGACCAGCACGGAGACGCGGAGCGACCGGCCCGTGCCCGTCGGCTTATCCCTCGTGCCCACGGATCCGCCGAGGTTTGTATCGAGCATGGTGATCTGCAGCGAGACCTGCGCGGGGTCCCGGCCCTCGGGGGACTCCATCGAGACGTTGACGCTGACCGCCTCGCCGCGTTGCAGTCGCTGCACGGTGGGTCCGAAGAACTCGACGTACCCGGTGCCGCAGAGGATGTCGTGCCCCATGGCGCTGTTGAGCGCGGTCTTGCGCGCGAACAGCTGGCAGAGGAGCGCGGGGGGACCGTCACCGATGGCCACACCGGGCCCCTCGTTGTTTCCCGGCCAGTCTCTGCCGCCGAGCAGGTCCGCGGCGCCCTGAGGCACCAGGCCTCCCGCCTGGTCCCTCGGCACGGTCATCACGAATGCTCGGTTGGTGAACTCGGGCGCGGAGGTGACCTCCGTGGTCTCCGTCCTCGCGGCGGTCCCGGCCTGGGACAGCCCCACGAGATCATCGCCGACGCTCACGGGGTTCGGTTTCGAGTCGCGCGAGCGCAAAGTCTGCGTAAGCGGGATGCGGGGGAACGGGATGAGGTCGTCAGGTTGGGCGTTCCGAGGATGACTTTTCGAGGCACCACGACGGACGGTCGGGTGGGGTGGAGTAGTGCGCACCTGAAGCTGCAGGAAGTAGGGACGCGCATCCTTGACGCGTATCCCCGTCACTAGGACGCGCAGCTGCACGGGCGGGCCCATGTTCGTGACACAGCCACCGCGTAGCGTGATGTGTGTTCGCGGCACGATGCGATTTCGTTGACTTTTTCTGAACGGTTCGTTTTTTTCTGAACCGCGGCTCGAGTGAAGGATCACCCGCGAAATCGAATTCGTATGCGAATCAGTGATGGACAGTCACGAACTTTGAAGGTAATTATATTTACGCATCGTATATGAAAACAGTGTGGTCTATTATTTTACTAACGCTAAATGTCGTGATGAGCATCGTTTCAGCCCCTGTCGGAGCGTATCCCCCCGTGCGTCCCCCCGCTGCTCTCCTCTCAAGCGCGCTCCTTCGAGACGGTCAGTCCCATCGCGTTGAGCTCCGTCTCCCACCTGAGGTCGTCCCTGGCCACCAGCTCACGCATCTTCGCGCGTCGCAGCTCGTGCACCGACGCGTTCGCCATCCGCAGCTCCAACTCAGCCTCATCAGCCTGCCGCTCTCCCACGGTGGGCCCGCCCGTGCGGTGGTACTGGCGCTCGTGCCAGTCGCTCACCTGCTGGGTCTTCATCATGCCGGATACAACCTCGGAGTTGCGCGCCAGCCTCTCCCTCTCGGCCACCAGCCTGTCGATGTTCGCGGGCATGATCGCAGTAGAGCTTTTTACGGGGGGTACTAATTTAGATGCGCCGAGAGGTGGAACCCTTCGCGGCGGCGCCTTGTCGGTACGCGCGTGCGGATGCGGTCCGGGGTCGCGCAAATATGCACGGAAGCGTCGCGTTCAAATTTGCGACTGCTCGACGAGGGGTCCGGGCGTTCGTGTGCCGTGGACTGTGCGGCAGGGGGGGCTCTGTCTGGGATTGTCGTTCAATATCAGTTTGGGGCTGCTCCGTGGCTTGACTATTTTTTTTTCCGCCTCGTCTACAGCTACCGGTTCGAACTACGTCGTCTCCTCCCCCGTCACCGCGCCCTCGTCGTCCACCTCCCTCGGCGGAGCGTCCAGCTCTTTTGGGAGCAGGCTCACCAGCGCGTAGAACCCCAGAGAGCAAGCGCTGACAAAGATGAAGACGACGAACTGCTTCTCTCGCCACCCCTCCAGCCTCAAAGACCAACTAAACACCAACCCGTGAACCACCGGGGAAACGACCCTCCCGAGCGCCGCGAGCGAGGACCCGACGCCGTTCACCCGTGCCTTCGCCCTGTTCTCGCAGCTGTTGTTCACCGCTATGATGACGCAGGAGAAGAGAAGAGCGAGGGTCGTGATCTTGAGCCCCTGCGAAACGAGCAGCACCGCCCAGCGCGCCGCGGCGTCGTCAATCAGACTGGCGCACGGTGCGATGAGGCACGCGGCGGCGAACGCGATCGCACCCTTTCGTAGCCCCGACGTCACGCCAAACAAACGCAGCAACGCGGGAAACACCAGCAGTTGGAACGACACCAGCGTGAAACCCCCGAAGACGAGGACCGCGCCGATGTTTTCCGCCGACATGCCCAGCCCGCCCAACGATCGCGACGTCTTGGCAAACACGGGGAAGATCTCGTCGTATCCGATGGCGATCGCGGCGAGGAACGCGTACGCGGCCGTGGCGGTGACCGTGTGCCTGTTCCACCCATCCTCGCCGACACCGGCCCGACCCCGACTGACGCGGGGCGGACTTATCGACTCCGGCGGATCCGGCTCCCTCCGCGCCGTGTTTGTTGAGCTCGAAGCCGCGGCGGGGCTCAACAACCCGAGCTCCGCGTCGTCGTCGTCGCCATCTTCCTCGCCGTCCACGTCCATCTTCGGTGCGGCCTTGGATCTGTCGTCGACCGTCTTCACAGTCACCGCCGTCAGCTCCGTCTCGTCGCCGGGCAGCAGCTCCTCTTCGTCCCCGTCCCCGTCCCCGTCCCCGTACGCCCTGGACTTTTTGGTCGTCCCGACCATCTCGTACCCCACCGCTGATGACGAGTCAGCGCGTTGCATGGGGCTCATGAACCGTCGTCTTCTCATCCTTCGCCACTGCGAGGCCGTCTCCGGGACAAAAAGGTAGCCGGCTATGCCCCCGAGAGTCGTGAGACACGAGGCGCACAACATCGGCAGCAGATACGGGTACGTCTCGAACAGCGTGCCCGCGAACGTCCCAGGCCACCGCTCCGCCGGTCTCTGCAGGAAACCCCCGATGGCGGGCGCCACGCAGCTCGCGAGACCGAAGCACAGCGCGAAGAGACTGAACGCCTTCGCCTGCTGCGACTTGGAGGTCACCTCCCCGACGTACGTCTTCACGACGCCCGCGTTGCCGTTCAGAAGGCCGGTCAGGAACCTACCCGCCACGCACTGGGCGTACGTGGTGCTCGTGCCGAAGATGATCGCGGTGAACGTGGAAGTGAACATACCGACGAGCATGACGGGCCTCCGGCCGACCACGTCGGAAAGAGCTCCCCAGGCGTAAGCCGATATCAATTGACCGATGCTCACGGCCGCGCCCGCCACCCCGACCCAAGCCCCTAGATCCGCCTCGTCCTTCACCACGCCGAAGCTCTCAACCATGAACGGTAGCATCGGCCACACCACGTTGAGGTTGAATGAGTCGACGATGTTCAGCAAAGCAAGGATGAGGAACAGCCAAAGTTTTTGCTCGCCCGCCTCCAGCGGCGCGAGCCTCGGTTCACCCATCGTCGGCGACCCGTTCCCCGCGAGTGGCAACCAACGGACCACGGCGCCGAGGAGAGATGACCGGGGCGGGAGCGAGCCTCCCGCAGCTCGGTATCACCGGCGCGCACACCGGCGATACGCTCCGAATCGTCGACGTGTTCCGTAAATCTGATGACGACGAACATGGAGTCCGAACATCCGGGACTTCATTTTTCTGCCTGTCACAGATAGAACAGAGTGCTGTCATCATACTGGCGGACTGGCGAGTGGGCGAGGTGAATACATCGCGTGTTATCATATTGAAAGAATGGTGAATCTACAGGCGAGCCATATCCGCGGCGGTGTGCACTCGCCATCCGTGGTTCGCCTCTAGTCCTTGCTCACGTTCCCCAGCAGCGACATTCCGCTGCGGTCCTCAACCTCCTCCCAGCCGGGTCCGACGGGCGGGTTGGGTTTCTTTTCGCCCAACAGGTCCCGCCTGTCCATGATCATCTCGAGGTCCGCATCGGTGATATCGGCGCTCTGCGCCACGCCGTCGGAGTCCGTCACGTCTCCCTTGAGCAGGGCCATGAGCTCCTCGGTGCTGACGCCCCCGCCGGAAGCCTTCGGGCGCTTGCCGCTTTCCTCCGCCTCCTTGCCAATCTCCTGGCGAAAGTTTCCCTTTGTGATGACGAGCTTCTCCAGCGCGAGCTTACTGTTCGCCCTGGACAGCATCTTCCCCTCCACCGAGTGCGCGGTCGCCAGGCGGAGCACGTGCACGGGCTTGGTCTGCCCGATGCGGTGGCACCTGTCCATCGCCTGCATGTCCGCGTGCGGGTTCCAGTCAGAGTCGTAGATGATGACCGTGTCCGCGGCGGTGAGGTTGATGCCGAGGCCACCAGCTCGGGTCGACAGCAGGAATATGCCGACATCTGGGTTGGTGTTGAACTCGTCCATCTGCCGTCTACGTTCCTGCCACTGCACGCTCCCGTCGATGCGGCACACCTTCTGGCCCTTCTGCTCAAAGTAGGACTCGATCAGGTCGAGCATCTTCGTCATCTGCGAGAAGATGAGCGTCTTGTGACCCTTCGCCTTGAGCCTGGTCAGGATGCGGTCCAGCAGGCGGAACTTGCCGCACTGCTGCACCAGCTCATCCGCGGAGGGGAACATGATGCTCCCGTCCATCCCGCCCGATATCAAATCCGGGTGGTTGCAGTTCTTGCGCAGCTGCATCAGCATGTTGTTCAACGCGGTGGAACCCACCGGCACCGAGCCGGAGTCGCCGGATATCTTCTTGAGCAAGTCCGAGATTGTCTTGTTCACCAGCGCGTCGTTGAACTTTCGCTGCGTCTCCACCATGTGCGCGTAGAGGACAATCTCTTTTTTGCGCGGCAGGTTGGTCTCCACGTCACCCTTAAGGCGACGGAGCAAGAAGGGCTTGAGGATGCCGTGCAGCTTATCGACCACCTTGACGCGCTTGCCGGCTTCTTGGTTGTCGATGCCGTCGTCCTCTTGCTGCTGCTCGGCAAAGTCGAACCAGCCCTGGAACTGCGACAGGGAGGAGAAGACGTCGGGGAGGAGAAAGTGCAGCAGCGACCACAGCTCCGGGAGGGAGTTCTGCAGCGGTGTTCCAGTCAGCAGCAGCTTGTTCGCGGTCGGGATGGCCTTCAGCTCGCGGATGAGCTTGCAGTCGAAGTTCTTCAGGCGGTGGCCCTCGTCGACGACCAGGTACTTGAAGTTGTACTTTTGCAAAAACTTGCGGTCGGCCATGACGATCTCGAAGGAGGTGACGATCACCGGGAAAGTATCCTTGATCGGGCCGCCTACGGGCAGCCTGCGGTTACGAATCTCCGCGCGCTCCTGCCGTGAGCCGTGGTACAGGACGACGGGGAACTCGGGGCAGAACCGGTTGAACTCGTTCACCCAGTTGGGCAGCGTGGACAGCGGCCCGATGACCAGGTAAGGGCCGTGGACGCCCTTGTTCCGTAGGTGGCTCAAGAAGCCGATGGTCTGGATGGTCTTACCGAGTCCCATCTGATCCGCGAGGATGCCGTTGAGACCGTTCTGGTAGAGCGCAATGAGCCACTTCACGCCCTTGAGCTGGTACTCCCTCAGCTCCGCGGTCATCAGAGGCAGGAGCTTCTGCGTCTCGCTCTGGACTTCCTCCTTGGAATCCGCCTTGGAAGCCGCCTTCTTGGCCTTCTTCTTCTTGGGCTCAGCTTCGCCGGGCATGACGCCGTCCTCCATCTGCTCGGCGAGGAACTTACTGTAGATGGTGGTCTGGTCGAGGAGCGCGTTGAGGTTGGTGTACTTTGACTCGTCCAGGTCCACCTTCTCCCCCTTGTGCTTCTCCTCCTCAGCCTTGAGACGCGCTTCGTGCTCCTCCTTCAGCTTACGCTCCTCCTCGAGGATGTGCTCGTCGACGAGCGCGACCTCATCCTCGTCCTCCTCGCTGACGGTCTTCTCCGGGCTGTTATCCTCGGCTTTGGGAGCCTGCTTCGCGTTCTTCGCGGCGGTCTGCGGACGTCGGAGATGGGGCGGAGAGAAAAGGTGAGCCCGCGCGCGCACGAGCCGGGGCTGGATCTGGAAGGCGGGAGGGGACGGGGGACGGGGGAACGGGCCGATCGCTCGAAAAACGCGCGCCCGCCGCGCACGACAGTCGACGGGGTCGACGATAAGCGCCGGAATCGTTCGCGACGGTTCGGTTCACGGCCCGGGACGCTGACTGTCGCCTTTCGCGCCTCTGGAGGGGACGTGGCGTTCCTCTCCGCCGGCGCGAAAAAAAGGAGATGGGTTGGGGCTGGGGCGGCTTCGGGACGGGCGCGATGAGCGAATCCGCGTCCGGAAACGCGGGGCGAGCGGTTTTTTTGGGTCCGGACTCACCTCGGGTGCCACGGCGGGCATGGTCACGGCCGCCATCGTGAGCGCGGGCGCGTGGAAGTGGACGATCTCGCAGCGTTGTGAGGTCCATCTTCCAAATTTTTTCAAATGGCGCTGGGAGGAAATCGGGGATTTCCAGACCGTCGCTTGATTTGATTCGACTCCTGAGACTGACTGCCATACAGATCGCGTTATATTCGTTGGCGGTGCCGTCTGAGAGCGAGAAAGAGAAGCGACCTTCGGCGGTTCGGTGGTGCACTCCAGGCCGCGCTCGCCCTACACACGACTCACCGAGGCGACCATGGCCGACAACCCTTTCGAGGAGCGGGCGGAGCCCAATCCGTTCCAGGTGCGCGACGACACAGCCTCCGCCCCGCGTCCCTCCGCGTTCCACCGACGCCGGTCCAAGTTTTCCGTCGAGCGAGTTTTTCGTCTCCTCGTGATGTCACCCCGGAGAGGCTGCCCGGCGCGGACTCGCCCGCCCCGCCTCCTCGCCTCTCTCGCGCCACCCGCTCCCATTCCCTCGCACACGCTGACATGTCCACGTTCCCTCTTCGCGCGACGCATCAGGATCCGAGCGTGACCGCCAGCGCGGGGCAGGGCGCGAACGACAACCCGTTCGAGAGTGGGGGATCCCCCGCTCCCGCAGCTCCCGCCGCTCCCGCCGCGCCCGCGCCCACCTCCACCTTCGGAGCGTACGATACTGGCGCGTACGGCGGTGGCGGTGCGGCGGCATCCTCCGCGTACAACGCGTCGTCGTCATCGTACGGCGGCGTGGGTGGCGGTGCCTACGACGTGCGTCCTCCTCCCAAACCAACCAGGCCCGAATACGTAAATCTATGAAACCGAGGGCCCCCCGCAACTTGACTGACACGCCCCGTCGTTCCGCCCCGATCACGAACGCAGGCGCCCAAGCCCGCGGCTACTAACGGCACCGGCGCCAGCAGCGTCACCGTCCGCGAGCTCGAGGAGAGGGAGCGCCAGCTGAAGCGCCGCGAAGAGGAACTCGCCAGACGGGAGCGCGAGCTCAGCGCATCCGGCGGCGGTCGGCCCAAGAACTGGCCCCTCCCGGGGTACTGGGTCATCTGGTACCACGATATCGACGGGGATATTCGCAACGAGCAGGTGGCGAGCGCGGTGAAGATGACGTACTACTCCTTCCTGCTGCTCACGCTGTCGCTCGTGTACAACTTTCTCTTTTGCGCCACCGCCGCGATGTTCACCGGCATGGAGAGCGGGTTCGCCGCGTGGCTCATGGCGCTGGTCTACCTGATCACCGGCGTGCCCGGCGCGTTCTACCTCTGGTACAAACGCCTGTACAGCGCGGCCAAGAACGACAGCGCCATGAACTACCTCTGGTTCTTCCTCATTTACCTCGTTCACGTCGCGTTTTGCTTTTACGCGTTCATCGCGCCAACCGCCGCGTTTTCCACACCCACGTACTCCCTCGCGGGCATCATGTCCACGACGGCGGCGATGGAGAAGAACAAGGGGACCGGCGGGGTGTACGCGTTCGGCGTGTGCCTCTTCGCCGTGACCCTGGCCGTCTCAATCAACGCCGTGCGGATGGTGTACGCGGCGTTCAGGGGCGGGGGTCACACGCTGGGCGAGGCGAGGGATCAGGCGAGGCGGGAAGGGATCAGGACCGCCGCCAGCTCAGCCGTGTGATTCCTCGCTCGGGTACGGACGAGACGAGTACACAAGACGCACTCGTGACGGTGCACGAACACGCTGTTATTAATTCTATTAGTAATTACCTAAAGA
>Ga0302116_1000174_pt1 | contig 36934 bp, 30 predicted proteins | sample AG5_SCM_MG_FD_203124 | JGI IMG/M metagenome (GOLD analysis project Ga0302116, IMG submission 203124) | Marine microbial communities from Western Arctic Ocean, Canada - AG5_SCM | ecosystem: Environmental > Aquatic > Marine > Oceanic | place: Canada: Western Arctic Ocean | collected 2017-10-01 | reverse complement strand
TCCTCTGGAACGATGGAACGGGTGACTTCAGCGAACGTCAAGACATTTGGGTTTCCCAGAACTTGAGTCGCAACGCCGATTGGGACGAGTTCTCAAACGTCCAGTTCATCGAAGTCGGTGAATTCACGGGCGATGGGGCAGACGACATCGTGATTTTCCAACGAAACAATCCATTCAAGACCGACGATAACGGCGCACCAGCTGGAGAGCCTGGTAACGTCACCATCATCGAAAACGGTGGCTGCAACGATGACACATGGAGCATCGGGCAACGTTTCACTCACTTCTGGGCATGGGATCTTGCCGTTGGCGATTCTAATCAAGACGGAGAAGATGACATCTACGTCCTCGACCTTCTCAATGACGTATCCAACCAGCGCGTCGTCACCTACCGTGGCCCGATCACTTCGAACACACAAGGTATGGTCACTTCGCTTGGCCCTTCCAATCAAAACTCTTACAGAAGCCTCGAAGTTGGCGACTGGGGCGAAACCGAAACAAGCGTAACTGGAACCTGCACAGATGATGACATCTGGGTTCTTCGTTCCGAAGGTGTCGATTATGCTACGGGTCAGACCACCAACCCAGGAAACGATGACAACGTCTCGATCATCGAATACTCCTGCTTGACCAACACCTATCCAGCCACCTACAATTACAACCCAGCAACACCTCAAACCGCGACCAGCGTCATCAACATGGCTGTGCCCTTCACCAACGACTTTGACATTGCTGACATGGACAACAACGGTGAAATTGACGCATTGGTTGTCAACGATGGCAACGTCGAAAATGTGAGTTATGTGACCTCTTCTGCAGTAGGGACATGGTCTTCACCGAGCCTCGCTTACTTTGGACCTTACATCTCTTATTCAGTTACAGTGACCGATCTGAACAACGACGGTGAACCTGATTTCGTCAACCCAACCGTCGCTTATCAACTGAACAGCAGCGATTCAGCGGGTGGCTCAAGTTCAAACTTCTATCTTAACTTCCCAACAACGGTGCAAGTGACCCTGTCTGATGGCAGTGGCGCCCACCTCACCCCGCTTTCATACGAGGCTGGCCGCCGGCCAAGCATGGTCGAGGTCGGGCAACTTGCTGGACCTTCGAATTCCGCCCTCGACATCGTCGTTGGCCACACCAGTTACAGCTTTGGTAGCTGGGTTGACAACTTTGGATGGGAAGGTCAGTACGACACCATCACTGTTGTTGAAATGGACAGCAAAGATCTTGCTGTAACCTCTTTAGAAATCAGTCCAACAGACAAATTCTTTGGTATCGTCGGTGAAGGTACACGTGACATCAACGTCACCGTCACCAACACAGGAATGGATATCTTGAACGGTCAATCAGCAACCCTCGACCTCGAATTGAAGATCGTCGATGAAGCAAGTTCGACCAACAACACCGTCTATCGGATGGATTGGGACTCAGCAGAAGATAAAACTGGCTGCGGTACCGGATGTTCATGGTCCTTTGATGAATACATCGACCAAGATACAAAGTGGCATGAAGAGACCAACAGCTCTCAAGGCGCAACCGATGCAAACAACGATCCAAACGTCTCTGCCAACTACCTCAACCCAACCGACTTCATGTGGGCAGGACACTACAAGACCAACTCCACTGGCGACCTATGGTCTGGATACGACAAGAACTGGGACGATGCTATGGTCCTCGAAGACGTCGATTTGACCGGCTCCGACCGGGCGTTCATGAGCGTTGAACTCTTCCAGCACTTGGGCCATGGCGTCCTTGGCAGCCTCGATGCCACCGGAAATTACCTTGCAGGTGATGTCTGGGACGACGTTGCTATGATCGAAATAGGCAGTGCCGAATCTGGTTGGGATATTCTTTCATGCCCGCAAGAAGCCTACCTCTCTGGTGCTTGTGCATCAGGCGACTCCATTTGGGGTGGCTTTGACCTTGACCGGCAATACAAGCAATCGATCGGTGGTGTTGCAGAAGGTGTGTACTACTACGGTATCTATTCCTCTGGGACCTACTACGGGTGGAACAACTTCACTGAAGAAGGACTTGGTTCCTTCGACCTCAGCCCTTGGGCTGGTGAGACAGTTGACCTTCGATTCCGCTTCAGAACAGGTTTCACTGGTTCGATTTCAGACGACAACGAATCCCGTTGGTCTGGACGTGACGGATACGCTGTGGACAACTTGAGCATCTGGAAGCAAAACACTGCATTCCTTGCCAACCCACAGGTCCAACAATCAACCATCAACCTCAACAACCTCGGTCCTGGACAAGAATACACCACCTCCATCACCGCAGATTTGCTGAATGATACCACCTACCGTATCTCTGCCAGCCTCTCTGGAAATTCGTGGGACGAACAGTCACAAAACGATGAACTGGTTGGTTACATCACTCCATTCAACCTCTATGACCCGATGGTCGAAGGCATTGAATACTTCAATCCCGGTGGTTTGTATGCAGAAGGTCTCTTCGACATTGAAGTCGCTACAAACAACTACGGAAACACCGAAGTGGATTTCGATATCCAAGCCACTGTCTTTTCAGCAACCCCATCCGATGTGTACTGCGGTACACCAAACGCTTTGTGCGCAGAAGACTTTGAAGGCGGTGCCAATGGTTACCGCTACGAGGAAAGTGCAAACCCAAAGGGTGTCATCTACAATGAAAACACCTGTCAAGACAAGATCTTCAACAACAACGCTTACTGGTTCGGTCACCCCTGTGACACTGGAGCAAACGGCTATGGCGATGCATGGGCAAACGAAACCCTGACCATCCCCAACATCGACTTGACTTCGATGAGCGGCGATTTCGTTTCCTTGAACTTTGAGTACTATGCAGACACCTTCTATGGTATCGACTCGGATGGAACCTCCATCGTCGATGTCAATGATTACGCTGCCATGACCCTTGATATCCTACGTGACGGTGCCACCTACTCTGGTGTCCTTGTCGGGCAATGGAACGACTACAACGAAGACGGAACCTGCCAAGTTGATGAAAACGGTGACAACATCGTCAACGCTTCAGAACCAATCGACAATGCAGAAATCGCTTACATTGGCGATGACTCAAGCACCGATGGAACAACTGGAAACTACAATGTGTTCTTCAACACCAACGACCTTATCGCAACAACTTCAATCGATCTGACTCACCTGTACGTGCTCAACACTTCTGACGCCAGTTCAATTAACTGGGCCTATGAATGCATGTCCCTTTCAGGCTCAGTGGTTGACATCAACTTCGAATTCCAATCTGATGATGATGGACGAAACGGTGTCAATGATGGATTCAAAGGTGTTGCTTTCAACAACATATCGCTCCAAGAGTTCACCTTCGTTGAAGACAATGCGTACACCATCTCTCGCACCAACGTCGATGCAGACCAATCCTCCCTTGAGACCGTGGCAAGCCACGAGTTCTTCGCAGGTGTGTACATGATTGAAGTGGCGACCATCTTCGATAACACGACCGTCGGCAAGGCCTGGTACGGCAATGAAGAGATCTCCACCTCAAACAACATCGAGCGGGTTATTTTCAATGTCGAGTCCGTTGACATCACCCTCGGTAAGCCAAACACCCTTTCGTGCTTGAACGATCAAATCCTCGAATGCACAATGCCTATCGACAGTTCATTCACACACGACTGGGCCTTCCAAGCCACGAACGGTGTTCTCGCTGGTGATTACTTGTTCAACATGAACATCTATGATGAGACCACACAAAGTGTTGCCCACACCACCACTGCAGGTCCTTCACAATCCTTGGATTCGCAGCAGAAGGTCGATGTGACCTTCACGCCATGGAACGGCTGGCAGGACGGCCACACCTACAACATCAGCTTCGATGCTGAACTCTCAAACGGTAACCCATCAGGAAACGTTCGCTACTTCCATGCAACCTTTGCAGACCATGTTGACGTTGCTATCCTTTCGGATACTTCGATCCGTACCAACGCCATCAAGGAAGACCTCAGCCTCTTGAACATGAGTTACACCCAGTACACCATCAACGACTGGGACACATACCTCGACGCAGGATGGCTCACACACTATGACAAGGTTGTCTTGCCATGGCAAGATGATATTCCAGCTAAGGACATCGAAAACGGTGGCCGTGGTTACTATCAGAAGTTGGGTTCAACCGCTCACCGAACCACGCTTGAGGGCTTCATGTCCTCTGGTGGTACCGTTCAGGCTCACCTTGGTCCACAAGGCAGCCAAATTTACGGTGTGGATCAGAACCTCAACGGACGCTTGCCATTCGGCCTTGACGTCCAGAGCCGGAACACCCCAGAATCCCGCATCGACTTTGCCGGAACTGATTTCGCTGACCCGTACCATCCATTGATGAACAATGTTGACATCAACGCTTTCCAAGCATTTGATGCAGACTCAACTGTGGCAGAAGCCGTCTTGAACACCAAGTCAGTCAGTGCCAATAACGTTCCAGTCACCTGCAACGGTTACATGGAAGACGGTGGTTACTTCCAGCGCTTGATCCGTGATGGAACAGACAACCAAGACACCATCCTCGGTGTTTGCAGTTACTACTCCGGTGGCCTCATCGTTTCCACCATGGACGTTTCATCCCACTCCGAGCGAGCTGACAGCACAACGCTGCCACTTCTTGGAAACATGCTCAGTTACCAAGTCACTCCATACCCAGAAGGCTTCGGTACATTGAGCAACGGATTGGACATGAAGATCAACGACCAAGTTCCTGGCATCAACCCAAGCACAGGCGGATACGTGTTGCGCTACATGAAGAGCGATGCAGACTTGACCTTCTCTTACAGCACCACAACCACTGAGATCCTCTCCACGGATTGGATTGTGTCCGGACCTACATCGTGGGACGGCTCAACCATGGCAACAGGATTGACCGGTCACACCACCGATGCTATGCCAATCATGAACTTCTGTAAGGCTGACTTTTCCTCGGCAACAGGATGTGCTCAAGGCGAACAGTGGACCATCACCTTGATGCTCCACGACGCTGCAGGTCACTCCCGAGTGATCGAAGTCACCGTGGAAACCAACGATGTCTACGCTGATGAATACCGACCAACTGCAGAAGCAATGATCGATGTTCGTGAAGAGTACAGCGACCTTGTCGAATACGTCGGAACAAAGACCGTTTCCAACACCGAATGGGCCGTTAACCGAGTGATCCTCGACGAAGACGGTGAAGTCATCATCCACTTTGACGCAAGCAACTCAACTGACCTTGATGCCCTTGAAGGAAGTGGTATTGAGACCTATGAATGGAAGGTCTTGTTTGACGCACCTTACGGTGATGATTCGTTCAGCCTTGATGGCCACACCTTTGAGACAACATCTGCCAGTGACGGGGCATGGTCTTACCCCTTCCGCAACCAGACTGTTGACCCAAGTGGAACAACAGAGAACCAAATTCGAATTGAACTGATCGTCTACGACAAAGCAGGCAAGTTCTCAGAAAAGTACCGTATGTACTTCGTCGTCGTCCCTGATGGATTCGGCGATGAAGAACCAGTGGTCCAACTGGATGCTTCAATCAACGCTTCACGGATCGATAGCGATACCATCACCATTTCTGGTACCGTTCTCTCAGGTGCTGAAAACGGCGATGTCTACGTCGAAGCAGCATTTTCGGAATCTGCCTTTGATGTAAGTGCGGTTGAAAAGTACAACCTCGGACTCATAGGCGCATGGGACAAGAGCAACAAGACAGGCGATGCTCAAACCTTCGACCTCACTCTCTCGCTCGAAGATCTCTACACCAACAAATCACAAAGCCAACGTATCTTCTTCAAGATTTACGAAGGCGATGACGAACGATGGATCACGATCAAGTGGATCGAAATCCAACTCCCAGCATGTCAAGGGTTTGAAGCACCCGCTGAAGCCATTGCTGCTGGTGGAGAATTCATCATGGAGGCAGATGGAGAATGCCAATGGAGCGGCGCCTGGACCCGATCGAATGGAGAATGGGTTGAACCTGCTCAAACCTCTGATACAGATGGTGCAAAGAGCAGCTTAGACTCAACGACCATTGGATTGGCCGTTGGGGCTTTGGTGATCATCATCCTCCTAACACTTGTCTTCCTCCGAAAGGGCAGCGCAGGTGGCGATGACACAATCAAGGACTTCGCAGCCAGTTCTGCTGGTTACGGTAACGCTCAACTCGATGCCACTGAACAATATGTTCAGCAACTCATCGCTCAAGGTTACCCAGAAGATACAGCTCGAACCTATGCACAGCAGTATGCCGCCCAAGCAGCAGGAGCAGCAGCTCCCGCCGCAGCAGCAGCGGCCCCTGTCGTGGACGATGCGGTGTACCAACAGTACTACCAGCAGTTTGTAGGGCAAGGCTACGATGAAGCGACAGCAGCGACGTATGCGCAACAATACGCCGTTCAGTACGCACAGTCGCAGCAATAAGCACACCAAGCGCCTTCATGGCGGTCGATGGTTGAGCGTAAGCCAGACTGGTTGGTTGACCTTCAGGGGGACCTACCCAGTGAGAGTGAGGGGCTGAAACATCATGATCGAATGAGCAAAGCAAACAGCGGTGAGTTCCTCGAACCCTTGCGCAGACCACACGCCGTCCTGCTGTTGGCACTGATCTCTAGGGTGGTGCTTACCACGGATTGCTACAATGCAGCGAAGAAGAAGCGAAGTGAATCACTCTTCTTCAAACGTATCGAATTGTGGCTCATCAGGGTCTTCGATGTGGCCCATTTCATTAATGTGTGAATCAAAATCAGGAAGGCTTTGCTTCCATCCACCAGGCAATTTGGTCTTATCATCAATGATCTTCAACATGCGTTCCTGCCAAGCTTTTGGTTTGCGCTGCATGATGTAAACATAGAGGACCGAGGTTCGTATCTCTTCTGAGATGACCACATATCCTGAAGATGCCTCGAAATTCATGGCCCTCAAGAGGTTGAATGCTGGACGGTTGACCCGACGGAAAATCCGTCGACTAAAACGCATACCAAACAAAACTGTACCAAAAATAAGCAGCGTTGTCAAACAGAACGCTCCCCACCCTTGTTCGACAAAGCGGTTGGAAAGAAGGACCTCCAACAACAGAATTGGGACCGTTGTGGTCATGAATAAAAAGCTCTCAGAAACAGGTGGCTTCCTCATTTTTGTCTCAATAGCGCCCCAGCCATTGTGGTGCTTCTCCCAGGGTCTGAAGAATTCGGAAGTGTCTTGAACAGATGCAGCCATCACCATACCGTGCAATTGACTGATCTTGGCGTATTGTTGGCTACTGACATCCATGTTCTCCTCAGTAATGGCTTCCAAACGGTACTTTGCTTCGGTGTACAATCCCATATCGGCCAACAGTGTGGCTTGTTCGACAAGGGGGGTGACTTCCTCTGGCATGTGATGGCGGAGTTGCTGCCACCATTCCAAAGCGTCATCCAACAAACCCAGTTCATCGCTTAACAACCGGCCACCTAAGAACCACATAGCGGTCCGTTCAGGCTCGATTGCAATGATTTTCTTGACTGCTGAAAGGGACTTTGCTACTTGCTTGAGCGTGGGGTTTTCACCCTTGGGCGGCAATGCCGATTCAGCACATAGTTGCCAAGCATCAATGTGTGAAGGGTCTTCTTTGACAGCTAATCGTGCTGATGAATAGGCTCCTTCAAGATCACCTTCATCGTATGCTTCAACTGCATCAAGGTAATGTTCTTCAGCGCCCATTTGACACACCTATGGTTGATCAAGAATCAGTCATCTCGACCCATAAGGTCGCGTGGCGGTCGGTTGTGAGCATGACCATCGGCTTTTTTACCGCTGGCTTTACGGAATTCTCGAGGTTCACGGCGAGGAGGGCGTGTATCGCCACCTCGTGAATCTCCTCCGCGTGAATCGCCACCTCGTCGGTCGCCGCCTCGTGAATATCCTCCGCGTGAATCGCCACCTCGTCGGTCGCCACCTCGTGAATCTCCTCCGCGTGAATCGCCACCTCGTCGGTCGCCACCTCGTGAATCGCCGCCGCGTGAATCGCCACCTCGTGAATCGCCGCCGCGTGAATCGCCACCTCGTGAATCTCCTCCACGTGAATCGCCACCTCGTCGGTCATCGCGTCGTGGTGGACGGCTTTGTCCGCCACCTCGTGAATCTCCTCCACGTGAATCGCCACCTCGTCGGTCATCGCGTCGTGGTGGACGGCTTTGTCCGCCGCCTCCGCCACCGCTACGAGGATCACCGCATCGGTTGCATTCTTGTCGGAATGCGAAATTTGAGTTGTTGCATTTGGGGCACTCCCAATCATTATCGGTGTACACCTCGCCTCCACCACGGCCTCTTCGGTCGTCGTTGTTTCTTCGGTCGCCCCGATCCGGGGAGGATCTTCGCTCACCGCGATCATTTCCTCTCTGGCCTCCGCCAGCCTTTGGTGCTCCACACTTGTTGCACTCGGTTCGCCAAGCGAAGTTGTCATTGTGGCATTTCGGACAGTCCCAATCGCCATCTTTACGATTGTTGGAACGATCGTTTCGCTCAAAGCGTCCACCGCGGTCTTCACGGCCTTGGAATCCACGGTCGTTGGAGCGACCACGGTCGTTGGAGCGTCCGCCACCGCTGCCCTTTGCTTCACCGCATCGGTTGCATTCTTGTCGGAAAGCGAAGTTGTTGTTGTTGCACTTTGGACAATCCCAATCGCCACCGTTGTTGGAACGATCGTTTCGCTCAAAGCGCCCACCGCGGTCCTCACGGCCTTGGAACCCACGGTCATTGGAGCGACCACGGTCGTTGGAGCGTCCGCCACCGCTGCCCTTTGCTTCACCGCATCGGTTGCATTCTTGTCGGAAAGCGAAGTTGTTGTTGTTGCACTTTGGACAATCCCAATCGCCACCGTTGCTGGAACGGTCGTTTCGATCGTTTCGCTCAAATCGGCCGCCTCGGTCGTTTCGGCCTTGGTCTCGACGGTCGTTGCCTCGAGCACCGTCTCGGCCTCCAGTGCTTCGCTCTTCGCGAGCCTTCTTTGGACGTATGTTGACTTCAACACCGACCAGGCTTGGAATGTCGAGTTTTCGATCGAGATGAGCGACGTGAGCAAGTGGTGCGTTGGTGTTCCCCAAGACTGCGTCAACTTTACCGATGTATACACCAGTATCGCCATACACAATGATTGATTCAAGGGCGGGTGATGATCCTGTAAAGGACACCAAAAGGCCACCTTCGTGGCTTAACGACTCAACTGTACCTGCAAACATAACTCAACACTCTCAAATTAAGGGGCCAACCTTCCCTTCTTGAGGGTACCGGTAGCCGTCCTCATTCCTTTTTGGCTCTGTTTGCCACGATGACACCAAGCAAGGTGACGGTGAGCGTGGCGAGTGTTGACAGAGCAGGCATGCTCTCTTCGGCGACCGGTAAACTGTCATCGACAATCGGGTCATTCGAGGAGGCATAAGGGTCTGGGACCTGCACTTGCATCGTTGTCATGATGCCTGATTCATCGGTCGCAACCAATGTGATATCATAGATTGTAACGGGTGGGTTTTGCGACGAACATGAAACGATGTTTACGTCAATTTCCCAGACGATCCCGGAACGAACGAAGTCGTTGGTGGAGTATCCACACAATGTCAGCGACATCTGGACGCTCTCGCCGTCTGCATCAAGCACCTTCCCTTGGAGGGTAAATTTGAGGTAACTTGCATCCCATGTGGCGTTTGTCCCATCGAGGTTAACTTCGAGTTCAATCACAGGTGGTGCACTGGCCTTTTTCAAGCCGAAGTCGAGCATGAACTCGTAGTCAAGCATGCCATTGGATTGTGCTTGACCCATCACCAGGACCATACCAGGGGCGAGACCTTCGAGTGGAAGCGAGATGGTAGATGCATCGGAGGCAACAGTCACGGTTCGCATTTGACCCATAGTGGCCATTTGGTGGGCGTGAGCGGACACAGATAACTCACTCACAACGCCGGTAGGTGTCAAGGTAAATTCGACAGCGTCCCCTGCTTCAGAAATGACCGCATCTGCTGTGAAGGGTTGAGCAAAGGTCCAGTTTCGTGTCTCAACAGAGGTGGCGCCAAAGGGATCGACAACTGTGCATTCAGATTCTGCCTGTGCGTTTGCTGCCACATCGGCAGGCCCGTCCAAGAAGAGTGTACCATCTTCATCGAGTCCAGTGATCCACTGGCCAACATAGTCTGAGTCTGCAAAGGTGCAATCGAGGGCCCATCCACTGTCGTCGGTTGCCCACAATTCTGTAACCACACCGGCCACGAGGGATCGTGTTCCCATTGTGTAAGGGATCACTGTCCCATCAACAGGTGCTTCAGCAGTCCATTCTGGGACTTCATTGGTTTCTGGAGATTGAGTGGTGAAATCCAAGAAAAGGTTTCGAATAATCGGGTATTCGCTCGAAGCGTAATTGACTTCTTGTGTAACTCGAAGGCGTCCATCAGGCAAATATTGCGTTTCTGGTAGCGGCATTGCAGTGCTTTCCATGCCATCATCGCGGAGTGAAGAGTTGACCAACCTTAGGCCTTGTAATTGCGGGAATGTAAGCACCAGACCAGCTTGACTCATGTTGGTAACGTTCAATGCGAGGGTGAAATTGGAAGCACCGCTGTTTGGCAGTTGGTCGAATTGTACATTGTTGCTTTCGCCTTCTTTAGTGAACATGAGGATTTGCAGGTCATCTGTGATGGTGACTGGGACCTCTTTGCAATCTGAAGAAGCCAAGAGATTTTGACAATTTCGCTCTTCTGCATGGTTATCAGGCACGAGGTTTACCTCATCCAGAGATATGCCATCCTTGACGAATTCAAGATCATTCCAGTCCACGCCACCTCGGTGAGGCAAGCCTTCACGGATCCCAATGCGGGTGTCCATGTCAGCGATGCAGTCTGGACCAATGGCTCGAATAGCTTCACGTTCATCGGTGCTCATCCAAGAGTTGTTCCCACCAGGGGTTCCTTCAAACAATCCGTCAAGGTTTTCTCGAACGGTTGCCGAGTTGCTGCCATTCACGTAGGCTACAGCGCCCATCTGAGCTGTGGCCCAGTCTTCATTGAGGAGAATATCAAAAGCGGCAAAATTATAATCGAATAAATCTTCAAATTTGTAGCCACTGCAGTCCACTTCAAGCGATTCTTGTCGGGCGCTTGTTGGTGCTTCTGAAGGTTCAGAGATGGCGCTGTGCTCATTGACCATGCTTGATGCGGCCATCAATAAGAACAGGATGATGATGGTCACTGCGGTTGAAGTTTGGGCGAAACGAGGTCTTGCCATGCTTACCTCGGTGCAGTCTTGTTTGAAAGAGACTTCGCCTCTTTGTGGGGAGAATCTGTACTTTTGGAACACCTCGAAGGGGAGCATAGTCAAGGTTGCAAGGTTTCCATTCGACGGACAAACCACCATGTTGGTAAAACCGTCCATACAATGGCCATGCTCCATGTTTGCCATGCAGCAATGCCACGATCAATCTGAACCAACCTTGTTTCCAACAGGTGATGATACACCCCATTTGGAGAAAGAAGATCCAATGCGCCTTCAAGTGCCAGCCATTGAACGTTGTTTTCTTCACCGATGGTAACGCCCGATGCAAAGGCGACCATCGTTGTCACCAATGCCCAGAGGAAGGTGAACAAAAACCACATTCCGATACCAAAAGCGACCGCTGTTCCCTGGTCCTTTGTTCGAGATGAAGCCAATAAAGCAAACACCACATACCACAACAAAATCAACGATGTCGCCACAAGGTGCACGGTGATGTCAGCCATTGAAGCCCATTCACCAAGGCGCCATCGAATGATTGCTAGCGAGAGAAGGATGAGAACTGCAACTGGGATGAAAATAGCTTGCCACATACCAAGGACCAGAGCCAATGCTTGGTGCGTACGAGGCATTGGTTGTGCGAGTTTCAACTCAAACACGCCGCTCGCTCTGTCTCTGCTGACACCGTCAAAGGCCAGTAAAACGCCACACATCGTAGCGCCAAAAACAACGCCGAGGCTGGCATAGAACAGCACTTCCATCGGTTCATCGGGTTGATGCCCACCTGGCAAAATGATGTTTGGATCTGAGAATCCCCAAGCCATTCCAGGAAGAAAGAGAACCAAAATAGGCAACATAATCAACATACGAGTGGAACGTACACGGTCCCAAAAGACTCGGTTAGCAAGCGCCAGGAGTCGTTGAAGATCATTCATTCTTCTTCCCCTCCAATTCGACGATGCGGCAGCAAGGCAGCAGATGCAATATCCAAACCAACTTCATCGATGTCCATGCCGGTTGCAGCGCAAAGCATCTCAACAATACCGGGTGGACGAGGATTCCAAGAGGTCACCTCAATGCCCCGATTGACAAAATCGGCGAGGAGATTTTCATTTGACTCGGGAAGTGCCACACGCCATGTGTTTTGGTCGCTGATGGTTGCTTTTTCAGCATGCTCACACCATGATAGATTTGGTAATTCACCCGTGCCTGTAACTTCAATCGTGCTGGGTAAGTCGAGGCTTTCAGCAACCGAGTCAAGCGTTCCTACGGCCAAAATCTGGCCCCGGTGCATCAATGCAATCCGATCGGTAATGGCGGCTAACCCCTCGACTTGGTGCGAGGAGATGACGATGGAAACCCCTTTTCCCGTCAATTCGTGGAGCAATCGAACAAAGGCTGTGGCTGCAACGGGGTCAAGGCCGTTCAGTGGTTCGTCCAGAAGCAGAACCTTTGGGGCGCCGAGCAATGCCACTGCGAGTGTCAACCGCTGTCGCATCCCTTGGCTTAATCCTGACAGGGGCGTGTCACATCGATCAGCCAAGCCGACAAGACGCAACAACCCCTCAACACGTTTCAGGGACGTGCCCCGCATTTCAGCGAGTTCTAACAGAGCATCTTGGACTGACTGTCGCCCCTGCCATCGAACCTGTTCTGGCATGTGGCCGACGATGGTTCGTAAATCTGCGGCGCTCATCAGGGCGGCGGCTTCGACCTTGCCCAGATGGATGCTTCCATCTTGAACCGGGAGAACACCTGCAATGGTTCGAAGAAGTGTGGTTTTTCCTGCCCCATTCGGCCCAATCAACCCAAGGATTTCACCGGGTTTGAGGCTCAGCGACACATCCATGACGCCAGGTCCCCGTTTGGTTCGCCATGGTTTGAAGGTTGTAGGAGCGCTGACCTTGTGGCGGAATGTCACCCCATTGAGTTCGAGCAGGGGTTCCTCCATGGTGTGGCGACGAGGTCATGACTTGACAATATACCGTTCAATTTGTCGAAGAACCCCAATCCTCATCACCGCCAGCACTGCACGACGGCTCATGAGCCAACTTTGGAACCTTGTTCCAACACTGTTGGTCATCTTGGGTCTGTTCATTGTCATTTGGTGGCTCCGTCGAGGTTTGGAGGCCGATGATCCAATGCGTCATCCTCGATCTTTGTTAGGCCCACTTGGCTTGGAAATGGCACTCTGCGGAACGGTTTTAATTTGGCTTGTGCCTTTGGGCATTCTTCTTGTGATGCCGGTGTTGCTGATGTTGTCTGCCTTGAGCCCAGCGGGTCGGGCGGATTGGACGGAGCATCGCAGAGCGAGGGTCACCCTTTGCCTATCGTTGGTAGCGATGGTCATCGTTGGAGGTTTTGTCCCAGTCGCTCAGCCAGTCGCTCCAGAAGCCTGGGGTGAACCGCTCATGAAAGAGAATCCAAACGCCCCACTGTACCCTGCAAGTGAGCAATTTACTTGGTTGATGCTCCCTGAAGAGGCTGGTTTCGATGTCGAAATCGTTCAGTCAGTCAGCATGCGACTGCCTTACCAATACGGTCCATGGGGGGCAGCTTCAACCGCTTTAGATCTGGCCCAATTGCTGGGGATGGAAAGCGGCAGGATGCGTCAGGCAATCGAATTGCTCGACCAGCAAACTGCTGGCCCAACCCTTGACCCCGACCAGATGAATCTTGTCGCAATCAGCACAGAAGACGCGCACAGGTACCGTTCAACAACCGCCGATGTGGATGAACGAGTGGACGTTCGTGTGTTCGAACTACGCAGTTTGCTGAGCACCTCAACCGATGGAACTCGGGTCGGGGAAGTTCTTTGTGTCGCAAAAGCCCTCCCCGGTGGGGAATTGCAGTTGCTGATCGTTGTCCGCCCCATTCTTCATCCTGGTTTGTCTTCTGACCGCTTCGCAGAATCCTTGGTCATCGAATGGCTCGCTTCATGACGCTTTTCCGTGCTCCCGGCAAGAGTTGGATTTGAACTATTGATAGATTTAGGGTGACCTAAACTATATGTATGGCCCTCTTTTAGGGCGGCCTAAACCAGAAGGTCATATCATGGAACTAAAAACTCTAAAATCAACATTGCTCGTATGTCTAATTGCCACAGCCGGTCTTGCCGGATGCCTTGCTGGAGATGAAGAAGAAACGAAAAACCTCGATTCCGCTGATGGTGGATACGAGTATGCATCGAACGTCGATAACCATCGAATGCTCGTTGAAGACGTCTGTGACATCAAGGCGCTCGCTGAGACCCACGATTGGGCTGCAATCACCGCCATCTACGAAGATGGCGCCCACGCTGAAAAGAGCGATGGATCTTACCGCACATTGAAGAGTTTCGCTGATGCTGCCGGAAAGAAACACGGTCTCGATAATTACTACGGTACCGAGTCTCCTCTTGACGACTACCTCGTTTCTGCATTGGATGGCACCGGCATGTTTGCTGGCGCCTCTGACTCAGTCCGAGAACAAGCTGTCGAAAAGGGCGTCCAAAACCAAATCATGACCGCATACGCGATTCATGAACTCAACGCTGCAATCGCCAAGGCACAAGATGGTAACTGGGACGTCAACTCCGGTGCACCTCACGCCTGGGACGAAGGATGGGCTTTCTACCACGGTCTTGATGAATACACGTCCTGCTCTCCTTACGCTACTGGCGACAAGCGCGCTGGCAACTTCGCTACCGCTAACGCAGACGGAACCGCAGCAGCAAACGGAGCAATCCTCCAAGCTATGAAAGACGGTAAGACCGCCCTTCTCGCTGAAGACCTCGCTGGTGCTACCGCTGCCCGTGATGATGTCGTCAAGAACCTCGTCATTATCTACTCCCAAGCAACCATCCGCTACGCATCCAAGATGACCACCGACTCCACTGTCGAGAAGGCTCAGACCCACCAAGCAGAAGGTTACTCGTTCTGGCGAGTCATCGAATCGATGGTCGCAACCAACAATGCAGCTGATGCTCGAAACAACATGTGCCACAACCTTGCACTTGGAACAATGTCTGCTGACAACGCTACAACCTGCAGCGATTACACATTCATGGAAAACCACACCATGGCTGACGGGGATGACATTTGCTACAACATGGTGAGCCACACGATCTCCACAGACGACAACGCCTCTTGTGGAGCTTACTCCTACGAAGTCAACTACACCATGATGGACGGCAATGATATCTGCTACAACATGGTGAGCCACACTGTCTCATCGGACAACGAATCTTCTTGCGGCGCTTACGCGTATTATGATTACGAAACTGATAACAACACCATGGGATTCACTGGTTGCTACAACTCAATGACCCACGCTGCTGACGCAAACATGTCACAATCAGAATGTGAATCATTCAGCTACTACCTGAACTACGGTGCAACGGTCTTCACTGGCTGCTACAACACCGTCACTCACTCCACTGATGCAAACATGTCGCAATCAGAATGTGAAGCATTCAGCTACTACCTGAACTACGGTGCAACAGTCTTCACCGGCTGCTACAACACCATGACTCACGCAACTGTTGCAGATCAGACCGAATGTGGATACACGTTCCACGAGAACTACGGCGTCGATGTCATCAACAGCCTCTACAATTTCGACAACACACCAGTTGAAGGAACCCTGTACGAAGCAACCGTCCGCTCTGCACTCCAGCCTACCTGGACTGCACTGGGGATCGACGCAGCTACAGACATCGCAACCCTCGTCTGAGAAGAAACCCTCAAACGATAAGCGATGAGACTTTCCAACGGGATTAGTCCCCCTTACCGGAAACCCCGTCGGCGGTACAGCGTGCAAGTGCCTCACCCAGTAACTGCATGCTGTATCGTCGACACTTTTAGGCGATGAGGGAATGATAAAAGCAAAAGCAACACTCCTTGTGGTCCCGATGCTGTGTCGTAGATTGTCTCGATGGTGTCCGCTGAAGAACCTGAAACATTTCCCCTCACGGGGAAGGTGCACGGTGTCAGCGGGGTGATCGAACCTTCAGACCTCAGGATCGAAATCGTGCGGCTGATTCAAGAAGCACGCCCTAAAATCCAGTGAGTGGGTTGTCTTTCATCTCTCCGTAAACTCCTGAGGCAGAATAATAATACATGGGCTTTGAGTTAAAATTGTCGAAGAGTGTTTTGTGGTGGGTGAGATTTGATGAAACAAACCCTCCTCGATTTAAAAGACCTCGATGTTGGTTATTCACAACCTCTGATCAAGAACATCAATCTCACGGTTCAGAGCGGTGAAGTGATTGCCATCACCGGCCCTTCCGGTGTCGGTAAAACCACCTTGCTGCGCACTATTTCTGGTCTTGTTCGACCTTTGAAAGGGGCCGTTGAACTTCGGGTTGAAAAACGAGGTGGCCTCGGTTATATTCCCCAAAAACTCGGCCTTATTCGGCATGCAAGCGTTGAGCATAACATTGCCCTGGGATCGATTTCTTCTTCCGAGAAAATGCAGATGTTCTCACGGATTCGCAGTGCAGCGGTGCTTGGCTTCATTCTCTCACTTTTCCTGTCCTTTTTCCAATACCCATTTGGGGGAGCACTGTTCTTCCTTTGTGGCCCTGGGATCCTGATCACATCTGTCCTGTCCCAACGACTGCTTCATCAACAAAAACAAACCATTGTTTGGAACGCGATGAAAGCAGTGCGCCTTTCAGACAAACAACATGAGCCAGTTCGCCGCCTCTCAGGTGGTCAACAACGCAGGGTTGCGACCGCTCGCACTCTTGCTCAATCGCCTTCTCTTATTGTGGCGGATGAATTCTTGAGTGAACTCGATGATGCCAACGTCACGATTGTCATCGAAGCAATGCTGAACATCATCGAATCTGGCAGTTCGTTGATCATGGTGGAGCATAACCTCGTCCGAGCAAAACAATTGGCACATCGAATCTGGACCGTTGAAAACGGGACCATCACAGAAGAGGTGATTGAAGATGAGTGATTCCCCAAAACCACTCTCTCCGTTCAAAAGCGCCCTGCGTTTCATGAAAAGTTTCCAAGTCTTAGCGATCCTTACCTCGCTGACAGGTCTTGCCTTTTTGGTCATGGACGGCATGATTGACGGTCAATGGGATTTGGTGACTTCAGGTTGGAACAACGTCAAAATCTTCCTGTCTGAAACAGGCCCTCCAAACTGGTCTGTGCTCGAAGCGAGGTCCTACCCAACCTGCGAAGAGCGTTACGATGTGTTTTGCTCCATAGCCTACATCGGTATGCTCGAAACAATCAAGATTGCCTTTGTGTCCACTGTTTTCGGGTTCATTGGGGCCATTCTTTTGTCTTCTCTTGCTGCACGAAACTTGTCACCAGTATGGCTTTCAGTGGCGATCCGAATCCTCCTCGCAGCAATGCGAAGCCTGCCGAGTTTGCTTTGGGCCATCCTGTTTGTGATCGTGCTCGGTTTAGGTCCACTCCCGGGTATCCTCGCCATGACGTTCTACACCATTGGTTACCTCGGAAAACTGCAATATGAAGCGATTGAAGGTATGGAAAGCGCTCCGCTCGAAGCAAGCCGTGCCACCGGTATGTCACGTCCAGAAGTGTTCACCAACGTCGTCGTTCCAGAGACCAGCAATCATCTGCTGAGTCAGATGATGTTTATGTTTGAGTACAACGTTCGTCACGGGTCAGTGATCGGTATTGTAGGCGCCGGTGGTATTGGTTATTACATCAATAATTACCTTCAATTCCAAATGTATGACAAGGTGTTCTCCCTGCTCATTATCATCTTCCTAGTGGTTGTGATCATTGATTTCATTTCGATGGGGGTTCGCTCCTTCGTCAATGAAAAAGGGGACGTGCGCCGGCCATCATGGCTTACTGTGATGTTGCCAGGCAAAAAAGCAGCGCAAATCCATCACGGCATTGTCGCAGAAGACGAGGATTGATGTTCATTCTGCAGCGATGTGAAGTGCACCGTTTTTGTAGAACACCTGTATGCGATCTGGAACCTTGCGAGTGAGCGCTGCGACGGCTTCGTAGATCTCATCTTGCTTGACCTTGAACGAACGTGCAGCCTTTGCGGTTGACCAATCAACCGTTTCAAAATCAGACTGTCGAATCCATTCAAAGAGCCGAGCTTCCAATTCAGTCAATTCTTCCGCCATGGTTCTCGCATGGGGACTTAGGTGAAAACAACACCGATTGAGAAGTAAGGTTGTTCAATGGAGAGCGACCATTCGTCGGCAGCACTCTTCGGGTTCAATGTAACCATCCAAGAGGGTGTTGAGTGCTTTGGTGAATGGTATCTGGATGTTGAGTGCTTCTGCCCGTTCACCAAACATTCGAGCAGCACGAACGCCTTCTGCAACCATGTGCATCTCCTCAAGCGCTTGGTCCAATGTAAGACCAGTCCCCAACTTTTCACCCATGGAACGGTTTCGACCGTGCGGTGAAGTTGCAGTCACATACAAGTCACCCAGTCCTGCTGGGCCGAACGCGACTTCTGCACGTGCACCAAGTTGAGGCAAAAGCAAGCATCCTTCTTTGAATCCAGCCATGAAAATTGCAGCCTTGAGGTTGTCTCCACCAAGGGTTCCGACCTGCTTCAACCCGTCGACTAAGCCGCAAGCAAGGGCGACAACGTTCTTGAATGCCCCCCAAAGTTCTGCACCTGCTGGATCTGCTGCTGGATGAAGAATGAACGTTTGCGTCGTCAGCGTTGAAGCCAAATGTTGAGCCACTGAAACATCTTCGCTTGCGACAAGAGCGGTTGTCATCACGCCGGCAGCAGCTTCTGGAGCAATGGTTGGTCCAGTCACAACAGCGAGCGGATTGTTCTTTTTCGCTGCTTTCAGTTTTTCATGGATGGCTTGTGAAATGAGTTGGTTGCCGGGTGCAAGGCCTTTCGCCAAGTCAAGAAGAACATGGCCTGGACGCAGGTGAGGTATGATTTGGTCAACGACATCCAAAATCACAGAGGATGGCACGGCGAGCACGACGATTTCAACGCCTTCCAATACCTCTTCGATGTGCATGGTTGCTTCCATGCCCTCAACGGGGTACTCCGGGAGGTATTTGCGATTGACACCGTCCATGGTGATCGACTCGTAGACCTCTTGTTCAATCGTCCAACCTTTGACGCTATGGCCGTCAGCCAGCCACATACGAGCGATAGCCGTTCCCCAGTTTCCAAGTCCAAGAATTCCAATATGTGCCATAGCGAACAAGGTGAACGCTGTCCACTTCGTTTATCTTGATTCCCACGATTAACGTTGCCACGACGGGGATTTAACGAGCCAATTCAAGGCTCCGAAGCCCTTCAGAAGAGGTCGTCGTCTTCTTCTTCAAAATCAAAGACGTCGGTGTTCTTTTCTTCTGCTTTGCTTGCCTTCTTCTTTGGCGCCTTCTTTGCAGGCTTTTCTGTTTCAGCAACAGGTTCAGCCACTGCTTCAGCAGCAGGTTCGGCTCCTGGTTCAGCATCGGTTTCAGCCATTGCTTCAACAACAGGTTCGGCCACTGGCTCGGCATCTGTTTCAGCGGGTGCTTGAGCATCGTCTGGGAGGAGTGCTGCAAGTTGGGCTTCCTTTGCAGCAAGGACAGCGGGTGTGGTTCCTGTTTGTGCAGAGAGTGCACGGCGACGATCTTCTCGGGCCTTCCGCTCAAGTTGGCGGTGCTTTGACTTCTCAATGCTCTGGAGCATGTACATTGCATCGTGTTCCAAGAGTGGGGAATCAGAGATGAGGGTAATGTCCAACCAGCCACCGTCTTCGACAATGAATTCAGCGAGGGGTTCGAAATTCAAATCTGATTTCTTGATTTGAGTGTAATGCATTGCGTTCCCAGTGCGGTGTTCAACGCCGGAGAAGTGGCAATAGAATTCCTTGGTCCCAATTGTTTCGCGAACCTGGTCGAACAATTCACCATAATCTTCCGAAGTTCGCATTTTTCCATGGCCCCGTGCGTGGATGTGTGCAATGTTCAACACTGGGATTGTGCCTTCAACGTGATTGACAACTTCGAGAACCTCTTCGAGGCTCCCCCACAGTTCTTGACGGCCTGAGGTTTCAATACCGATCTTTGAAGGGGTGCCGTTTTTGATCCAAGGGAACACTGGGAATTCATCTTCATCGTCATGCCAGATTTCTGCGACCCTGTCAACAACACCTGCGAACACATTTGCCACTTGCTCATTTGCTGCCGAGCCGGGGCTCATGCCGCCGTAATGGCCAGCGTGGAGGGTGATGTGTCGAGCATTAATGGTGCGCGCAGCCTGAAGCGTTGATTCGATTTTGGCGAGAGAGCGTCCACGCTCAACTCTGTTGCCGAGCAATTCAGAGTAGTATGGGCCGTGAATGTTCATCTCGAACTCGGTTTTGTTTGCCAAGACACCGGCTTGCCAGTACTGTTCGAAGTGATTTGGCGCAACCATGCGCACAGTTTGAACTTCCATGGTTTCAAGTCCAAGGGAGATGATGTCATCCATTCCTTCAACAATTGTTCGTCCTTTACATGACAAAGGAACGCCTGCGGGTCCGAGTTTTACTGGCATAATTTGCTTCCCCGCAGGTCTAGGCCAAGGGACCTCCTATGATAATCCCTTTCCGTTGGCTGTCCGCAAATTCTTGCGGTTTCAGCGCCCCTATGAACGACGATACCATACGACCCTTCATGAACTCCACCCGGTGAGCAGCAGGCATGGACGAGCAGGTTCAAGCAGCAGTCAATGCCTTCAAAAACGGACAACCAGTCTGCCTTTTCGACTCTGAAAAGCGCGAAGGCGAAACCGATTTGTTGTTCCCCGGCCAGTCTGCAGAGGCCGCGACGATGCGTCAATTGCGTCTCGATTGTGGTGGTTTGTTGTTCTTAGCAATCGGTCACGATGTTGGCGAGCGATTTTCGCTTCCGTTTTTACAAGATCTCCACACTCATCCAAGCCTCATGGAAGAGTATGAAGTCCTCACCCAATTGGTGACCAATGATCTTCGATATGATTCACGTTCGGCGTTCACCCTTTCGCTGAATCATCGAAACACCTACACGGGAATCACCGACCACGATCGGGCCCTGACGACACGTCGCTTCGCAGAACTGACGGGAGAACTGGTCGAGGCTGGCATCGAAGGCAAAGCTGCACAAGTTGCGCTTGGTGAAGAATTCCGAACCCCAGGTCACATTCCAGTCTGCCGAGAAACCGAAGGCGGGCTCGCTCGCCGCCAAGGTCACACTGAACTTGCTGTTGGCTTGGCTCGGCTCGCCGGAATGACTCCAGTCGTGATTGGAGCAGAGATGCTTCAACCCGATGGCGACCATGCACTCTCTGTTGATGATGCACGAACTTGGGCTCAGGAGCGAAACATTCCTTTCCTCGAAGGTGCACAACTTATTGATGCACTTGAAGTTTGAAAACAGCCGGTAGAACCTTGTGCAGATGCATCTTGACGGGAAATGGTGAGATGATGAAGCGCGTTATGGCGGTTGGTGTGTTTGACCTCTTGCATGCGGGTCATTTGCATTACATGGAACAGGCCAAAGCTCTTGGCGATCATTTGACCGTCGTTGTGGCGCATGACGATACTGTGCGAATGCGAAAGCATGAACCCGTGACTGGCCAAGACCTCCGACTTCGAATGGTTCAAGGTCTGAAACCCGTTGACTCAGCGGTGATTGGAAATTCCCCCGACGTCCCTATTTTTGATATTCTTCCTGTGATTAATCCTGATATTATTGCGCTTGGATACGATCAAGAACACGCTGAAGATCGAATCCGTGCCAAACTGATCGAATTAGGGTATGACAACATCGAGGTCACCCGTGTTGAAGGTCTCTCTGAAGATTTGGATGGGACACGGAAAATTATTGCTCGCATTCTCGCACGGGCACAATCGAAGAACGGAGATGAGGATTGATGTTCACAGGGATCGTTCAGGGGACTGGGAGGGTCATTTCCCTCATCGAAGGCGAGGCCATCCGAACGCTTGTCATCGAACTCCCAAACGTCGAGAACTTAGCCATTGGAGCCAGCGTCGCCATCAATGGCGTTTGCCTGACTGCAACAGGGATGGACGGCACGAACGTTCATTTTGATGTGATTCCAGAAACACTTCAACGAACAAACATTGGTGAACTGGAAATCGACCATGCGGTCAATGTAGAGCGATCGCTTTCTTTTGGTGATGAAATCGGCGGGCATCTCCTCTCGGGCCACATCATGGGGACCGGTTTGATCCAGTCTGCTGAAGCCTTGGGGGAGGGCATGAACTTCGAAATCCTAGTGCCCACCGACCTCCGTAAATACATTCTCGAAAAAGGCTACATCGGCGTTGACGGCATCTCACTCACCGTTGGAGCGGTAGAGGATGGATGCTTTGCTCTTCATATCATTCCAGAGACACTTCGACTCACCACGCTGGGCCATCACGGCATTGGCGATGCGGTGAATTTGGAAATCGATTCAACAACCCAAACCATCGTGGCAACGGTTGAACGGTACCTGTCACAGGAAAAAGGGGCTTGAAAAAATGACACACTCGATTGCTATAGTCTGTGGTTCATTCCACAAAGATGAGATTGAACGCATGCTGGAATGGGCAAAGGAAGAAGCAAGCAAGCATGATTTGGTGGTCGATGAAGTGGTTTGGGTGCCTGGCGCAATGGAAGTCCCACTCGCCATCGACCGTCTGCTTGCCGATGATACAATCGATGGAGTTGCTTGTTTAGGCATCATTGAAAGGGGCCAAACCCAACACGGCCTGGCTATGGGTCAGGCGGTCATCAAATCGATTATCGAACTCCAACTGGTTCACGAAAAGCCAGTCGGTCTAGGAATCATTGGACCCGGTGCTGATCCCGAACACATTGAACCCCGCCTCGAACCACACGCTCGAGCTGCAGTCGCAGCGGTGGGCGCTATGCTGTGACTGCTCATTGCTTGAATCAGGGTATTTTTGACGAATTCTTGACCAAGAGCACCATCGACAATTTGATGTAAACAAATGTGAATGTTCAAGTGATGACGCCCACCCATCGAAATTTGCTGGAGACCAACATCATGTCTGAAATACAGAATCTCATCATCATCGGTTCGGGCCCTGCAGGCTACACAGCCGGTCTCTATTCCGCTCGTGCAATGCTTAAACCACTCATGTTTGCAGGCTACATGTCAGGTGGTCAGTTGATGCTTACTTCCGACGTTGAGAACTTTCCAGGCTACCCACAAGGCATCGGCGGTCCGGAGATGATGATCGAACTTCGAGAACAAGCCGAACGGTTTGGTTTGGAAGTCCGGGATCAAAATGTTGAATCAGTGGATCTTTCCGAACGCCCATACAAAGTGGTTGTCGAAGGCGAAACATTCCTCACCCACTCCATCATTGTCTGCACGGGAGCAGAATCTATTTGGCTCAACGCTCCTGGTGAAGAGGAACAGAAAGGTCGTGGCATTTCCACCTGCGCTACATGCGATGGGGCGTTCTTCCGTGATGAAGAAGTCATGGTCATCGGCGGTGGCGATTCGGCGTGTGAAGAAGCAACGTTCCTCACCAGATTCGCATCGAAAGTGACCCTTGTCCACCGTAGGGACGTGTTCAAGGCATCAACCATCATGTACGAAAGAGCAGCCAATCATAAAAAAATAGAAATCAAAACATTCAGGCAAGTCCAATCTTGGAATTCTGATGAAAAAGGCCTCACTGGGGCAGTTTTGGTCGATCCTCGGGACGGCAGCACAGAGACAATTAATGTAACTGGAGCTTTTATCGCCATTGGTCACAAACCAATCACAGGCTTCCTCGGCGGGCAAGTCGAAACAGATTCCGAAGGTTACATTCTTCACAAAGAGCACACCATGACCTCAGTAGACGGTGTGTTTGCAGCAGGCGATGTTGTTGATACACGCTACAAACAAGCCATCACCGCTGCTGGAATGGGATGTCAAGCAGCAATTGACCTCGAAAAGTGGTTGGAAAGTAACGATCTGTGAAAACGCCGTTCCTTTTATTTCATCGAGCACTGTGCCAGATTTATGCAGCCAGCTCAACAACCACCTCAAGGGTTCCAATGGGACCCAAGCACAGGTCAAAGTGGACCAGTGCAAAATCAAATGATTCAAGGTCAAGTTCCAACGGTTCCAACCGTTCCAAATTATGCCACACCAATGACGGGGGGCGGTCTTCACGGTCCTCCTCCGTCTACAAACGCCACTGTAGCGCTTGTCATCTCACTTGTTGGAATCGTCGGTGGATTATTTTTAGGGATTCCTGCCTTGTTTTCGATTGTATCATTGCTCATGGCGAACAGCGCTCTTAAGATCACCACACAGTACCCAAACCATCCTGATCACGGAGTGGCAAAGGCTGCTCAAATTCTTTCATGGATTGTGATTGGAATCATGCTGGCAGGTGTCTTTGTTATTGTCATGTTTATTCTCTTTTTGTCAACCCTTTGATGGTGTAATCAATGGATTCAGAGGAGCGTTTCTCACGGCATTTCGTTTTGCCCGGCGTAGGGATTGAAGGGCAACAAAAGTTGTCAAATGCAAATGTTCTCGTTGTTGGCGCAGGTGGCCTTGGTAGTCCTGTGTTGCTGTACCTTGCTGCAGCAGGGGTTGGAAGAATCGGGGTGATCGATGATGATACAGTGGCCCTTTCGAACCTCCAGCGCCAGATTATTCATTCAACCGAGCGAATCGGTCAGAAGAAAGTAACGTCAGCGGGACAGCGACTCAATGAACTCAATGATGAGGTTGAAGTCGTTGCTTATGACACCCGGCTCACCCCAGACAATGCCTTGAGGATCATGAGTGAAGGCTGGGATCTTGTTGTTGATGGAACGGATAATATCCCAACTCGATACCTCGTCGACGATGTCTGTTCGTTACTTAATTTACCTTGGGTCTACGGTTCTATATATCGGTTCGAAGGGCAAGTCAGCGTTTTCAATTTCAAAGGAGGACCAACGTATCGCGACTTGTTTACAACTGCGCCACCAGCAGGCGCAGTGCCATCGTGTTCAGAGGGTGGGGTACTTGGCGTCTTACCTGGCGTAATCGGCTCCTTACAAGCCAATGAGGTTCTGAAAATGATCCTCGGCCTCGGTGAGGTTCTCAACGGTCGTTTGCTTCTCTATGATGCTGAACAAATGCAGTTCAACACCCTCACCTTTAGCCACGATACCACCCGTCCACCGGTGAGCGACCTCGAGGAAGTCTCGGCAATGTTTGAATCACCAGAGTGGTGTGCAGTAGCCGACCCTAAGCGTTCAATTCAAGTGGGGGGTGCCTCCGCTGATTCAACCATGTTCCAAAGCATTTCCATGGCAGACTTTATCGCTCAAAGAAATGAAGGATGGTCGCCATTCGTTCTGGACGTTCGTTCAGATCTGGAGTACAGGCAAGCCCGAGTTGCTTCCTGCGATCATCAAGTCAGCCACGAATCGGTGACTTCGAACCTCGAAGAGTTGCCAAAAGACAGGGACATCCTTCTCTACTGCAAAAGCGGTATGCGTTCTCAGACCGCAGCTATGCTTCTAATTCAAGCCGGACTCGATGGAACCAAACTCTACAATTTAGAGGGCGGCATCCTTGGTTGGCATGCGGCTTTACCGAATGAAATCGTCAAGTGAATCTCGTTTTGGGACACGAACTCTTGTGTTTCAATCACCGTCACACCTTTCCAATGAGGGGTGAGGTTCAAGACTCCACAGCATCCCCTTGGAAAAGAAGGGAGGGAGAGCATGGCCAAGGTAATCGTCGCTGATGAAAACGAAGGTCGCCGAAGTCTTCTCGCAAACACCCTCGAACGTGAAGGGTTCGAAATCACTCGGGCCGGTACACTGCGTCAGGCGGAAGGCACGGCTTTGGCCATCATGCCAGAAGTTGTTTTGATTGACAGTGAGTGGAAGAATGGCGATGCTATCGATGCATCGCAACGGTTGATGAGCGATCCCGAATTCGCATTCAAGTGCAGAATTGTGATTCTTTCCCGCCAGACCTCTCAAGAGTATCTGAACAGCGCGGCACAGGCGGGTGTTGCTGAAGTGATGAGCAAACCGATCGACATGTCTTCACTGATTGAACAACTTCATCGGCACACTCGTAAGCAATTTGTGGCTCCACCTGCAGAGGTCAACTCCGGAAAGGGAACAGGTGGAACCTTCGATGTTGCCATGACCATGGGTGACAGCACCTGGGCCTTACCAATGCTCAAAGGACTTGTTGGGCCAGAAAAAATAGACAGCGGTTTCATCGATGAAATCCTCGGCCAAATGGGCGAGGAGGGCTTGGAAGTCAATGAAGAACTCGATCCATCTGTCATGGCCTCTATGCTTCGTTTGGCGCTCAACAAACTTGTCGGAGAAGCGGATGGTTCACAATTGGGTATGCCTCAAGGTGAAGGGCAGGTTGGTGGGCCTGGGGGCCAAGCACCGTCATTTCAAGACCTCAAACGAGGTGGATCTTTAGGTGGTGGAAGCGGTAACCTTTCTGAAATGAACCAGGGGTTCAAGTCCTCAATGGAAGACATTCTCGAGGCCCAGGCTGAAGGGCTTGCTCAGGAGGTCGAAGATGCGATGGATGAAATCCTGAGCGAAACACCTGACTTTGTAGCGATTCATGACATGGGAACGATGGTTCCAATCGATCCTGAAGTGCTTGAGATGACACGGCTTACCAACGAGTTTGTCGGAGACTTATTGTGGAACCTTGGACAACCAGGGGCCATTTCAGATCTCACCCTCATGACGCAGGTGGAAGACGCTGCGCAGATGATCAAGGATGTACTCGATTCTTTGCCGGCTGCGGAGGAAGAGGAATGAAACGTCTCGGAAGCATTCCAAAACCTGCTGAAATGCAATTGATTGATGGTCGAATGAACCTTCAACAAATGCGAGAAAATCAACCGAAACTCTACCGCTGGCGCGCTCTTTTTGGAGCCTTAATGCTGTTTGCATGCGCAGCAGCAGGCTACTTTTTGTTTCGCGATGCTCAAGCCATCATCACTTGGTTTGAGGATGTTGGCCCGACCGGACCACTCCTCTATGCACTGGCCGTTGCTCTCGGCATCGTTTTGTTGATCCCTTCACCCCTCCTCAAGGTTGCAGCGGGGGCGATTTTTCCTTTTTGGATCGCTACACTGGTGAATTATGCTGCATCGATGATTGGGGGGCTGCTCGCTTTCCTTTTGGGTCGATGGTTATTCAGGGACATGATTCAAGCCTCAATTTCAGGCGATGAGAAAATGAAACGCATTGAAACAGCCCTTGCAGAAGATGCAATGCGAATTTCAATTCTGGTTCGCCTGTCACCTCTTATTCCAGATGAATGGCTCAACTACATCATGTCTGCAGGACCAGTTTCCCTTCGTGTGTTCGTACTTTCCAATGCTTCGAGCATCATCTATTCCCTGGCCTATGCCTACTATGGGCACGCTCTGGGCAGTTTGGCCCTCAATCGAAACGCTTTGGAGGGCGTTCAAACCTCAACAACTGGCAGTGCCATGCTGCTTTTGGGTCTCCTCGCCTCCATCCTCGCCACCGTTTTTGTCACACGCGCATCAATGCGGGCCTTAGGCGGCGCTATGGGCGATTCAAGCGAGTGATGCGTCTCAAATCACCAATTCAATCGCCCGCTGGTTTTGTATTTGGGTGACGTTTGGCCAAACCATGGGCCAAGGCGACTTACCGGTAATTCACGGTTCAGACTGGAGGGCAAGCGCACCGCTGAAGTTCACTCAGCCTCTGCTCGCAGATGCTGCGCGTCGTGAAGTTCTCCGATTCATCGCTCAACGTCACGATGGTCACTTGTTTTTGGTAGCCAATGTCTGGGATGTGCTGGTCGAGAATGAACCTTCTCAGTTTGAAGGCGAAGCTTGGCACACGTTTACACAACGGTTTATCGAAGCAGTTCATCGAGGGTTGATGGCGCAAATCAAGGCCAAAATGGATCAAGATGGATCCGTGGAAGTGATCCCTCGTCGCAGCATGAATGAGTTCCTCGACCGACGCAATCAGCACTTCTTGATCGACTTGCGGCTCACCTTCCGACGGCTCGCTCATTACATGGCAGTTCGCATTGGTCAACGCTTGGAATGGCAGCGCATGATGAGCCGCACTCGTATGCTTGACGCCCAATTAAAAATAATTCACACCGACGGAATGCTGACACCAGATGGGTCTAAATTTGGCGGTAAAGGCTTCCGCTCGACTTGGCAAGAAGGCGTTGTTGCCGTGGCTACAGCCCTCAATCGCCAACCCGATGCACCTCGAGACGCTCGACCTGGCAAAGGCTACGATGGTGATTTAATCGCCCCAATGATTCGAGATATTGGTCTTGGCCTTGCGATGGGCGACACGCCTCTTGACGTGATGGCAGCGAATTTAGGCAAAGCCGGTTCCAACCAAAACGGAGGCTTCGATCATGCTGGCGGGCGTGACCTTCACGTTGGTGCATGGCACGTTGGTGTGCTTCCTCCAACCGCCCCACTACCGATTGCAAGCGTCACCATGACAGGGCTTGCCTTCGCTGCTTGGAGGCAAAAAATTGACCGTTTCCATGTGGCTTGTATCGGCGAAGGTGCCTCTTCTTCGGGAGAGTTTTGGGAGGCAATGAACCTTGCAGGTGCACGAGGTCTTCCGATTTGCTACATCTTACAAAACAATCAAATTGCTCTTGACACACCTCCAGCAAAGCAATCCGGCGTCGAAGTTTGGGCTGACAAAGCTGTGGCTATGGGCTTCCCTGCATGGACGATTGACGGGTCAGACCCTGCTGCTTGGCACGCCAGCGCTGCAGTGGCGCGTGAATTTGCCATGGAAGGCGGCGGACCGACCCTCATTCATGTTGAAACCATGCGCGGTTGCGGCCATGCTCACCATCACGACGATCTCTATCTTGGCAACGCATCAGGAACGCCCCCTGGATATGTTGACCGTGACCTTCTTGCGTACTGGGAGGCAAAAGATCCCTTGCCAACTCACCGCCAACTGCTGTTGGATTTGGGCGTCGATGAAGTTGCGCTCACCAACATGGAAGAAGAAGAGCAAACCCTCGTCGATCAGGCTATGATCGACGTCACACAGATGGCTTGGCCAGAACCTTCCACGGTCATCAAAGGGGTGACAACGCTCAATGATGCAGAAACACATCACGATCGTTTTGCTCGCCTCCAATCGCCTTCCCAAGGTTCGGATGAACCATCTCCTTTGGATGTGGGGGAAACAACGCTCGAATACGCAGAAAGCGGTGGTTGGACGTATGCTCGCGCGATCCAACAAGCCATGGCAGATGTTGCTACTCGACACGGCGACCAGTGCGTCTTCATTGGTGAAGACATGGAAGTTGCAGGTGCTTTTGGGATGAACATGGCGTTGAAGAACGCAGGACACAGCGATAAACTCGTTGACATGCCGCTTTGTGAAGCGGTGATTGTTCACACCGGAACCGGGGCTGCTCTTTCTGGCATGCGTCCGATGGTCGAAATCCAATTTGGTGGCTTTGCAGCCCTCGCCTACAACGCTCTGATCAACAATGCAGCAATGCTGCGATGGCGTTGGGGTGCTGATTGTCCAATGACCATCCGGGTCCCGCTTGGCGCTAAAACTCGCTCAGGGCCGTTCCATGCGAACATGATTGAATCCTGGTTTGCCAACGACCCTGGAATGATTGTGATCGCTCCTGGTACGCCTCAGGACGCTTACGACCTTCTGATGGAAGGAGCAGAACTCAACGATCCCGTCATCATGCTCGAACACATCGGTCTGTATGGCTTGGGTGGAGGGTTGACCGGTTGGGGCCAAAACATCAATCAAAAGGTCGACACTGCTCCAGTAAAGCAGGCAATCGAAGACAACCAACGGTACAAGTTGGGCAAAGCAGCAGTCATTCGCGGAGGACGTGACATCACCCTCGTAACATGGGGCGCTATGGTCCACGTGGCAAAGCAAGCAGCAGATGCGCTCGCCGAGGAAGGTGTCGAGGTTGAGATCATCGATTTGCGCACCTTACTTCCGTTTGATGCTCAGACATGCATTGATTCTGTGATCCGCACCGGTCGTCTTGTAATTTTGCAAGAAGGGCAATGGTGCGGCGGTTTAGGTCACACAGTTCAGAGCCGAATTTTGGAATCTTGCTTCTATGCACTCGAGGCTGCACCAGTTGTGATCGGCGCACTTGACACACCGGTTCCATTCTCACCTCCACTGGAAGACTTCACCGTGCCCTCGACGGATCACGTCATTGAAGTCGTCCGGTTTACGGCTCAGTCTTGAGGCTTTGTCGATGCTTGAAGTCGAACAAAAATTTCGGCTGCAATCAGGGCACCAATGATGGTTGTGACCCAATAGAAGGGGAGGCTGGAATAGAGCCCCTGGACCATGTTTGGTCCAAAGGTTCGAGCAGGATTCATCGAGGCTCCGGTCAATGGTCCAAACAGGTAGGCCAACAAAGCAACGGTGGCACCGACAAAAAAAGCAATCGAAACATGCGTTTCGGATTTCACCACAATCCAATAGATGGAAGCCATGAGTGCGAAGGTAATGAACACCTCAATGCCGGCCCCCATTGAACGACTTACGTCAGGTGCAAGTTCAGTTGGTCCGACTCCTTTGAGCATCCATGCTGCAGCGAAGGCTCCGGCAAGTTGAGCGGCGATGTAAGGCAGAAGAGCTTGCTTTTCGAGGTGCCCGCTTCGAGCAAAGGCAATGCTCACGGCTGGATTGATGTGGGCACCGCTGATCGGTTGAAACACTAAGATTGCAAGTGTGACAGCGGCCCCAAATGCACACGAGATTACCCATCCAGGTGCTCCAATGGCAATGCTTCCACAGCCCACGCCAACCATGAACCATGTGCCGATGAACTCGGCAAGGAGACGGCGCAACATAATCGGGGGGCGGTGACCACAGATTATGTGTCTTTTCAATCGACCTTTTGCACCCCCCGTTCAACATAATGGTGAAGAAGGTGGTTGCGTACGCAGGCGCATGGAGTCCAATGAGAAAGTGATGGGGGTTCCACAACTTGTCCATTTACAGACCGTCATCACCACAGGGGCGCTCTTTCTTGGACTCATGGCGGTCAAACTGATTTCAACTGAAGTAAGCGTGAACAACATCGCAGTCATGGTTGTCATTGTCCTTCTTGCCCTTTTCCTTCTGATTTTCTCAGCTGACTTCTTTATTGAAGGGGCAAAAGGGCTTGCACGCAGGGTGGGTTTGCCCGAGGTTGTCATCGGACTCACGATCGTCTCGATTGGAACTTCGTTACCTGAGATTCTCATCTCTGCCTCATCAGCAACAAAGATAGCAACGACACCGGGTTTTGCTGACACAGCCATCGGCAACATCCTCGGTTCTGTATTGGTCCAGATCACGCTCATCATGGGCATTGTCGTGGTCAATAAGGGCTTGAAAATTAGGGAGTCTTGGTTGAAGCGGGACGGGCAGATCATGCTTCTTTCCGTTCTTATTCTCAGTCTCTTCCTGATCACGGAGGGAACACTCCAGCAATGGGAAGCCGGAATTTTAGTGTCCCTGTATGTGGTGTACATCACTTGGCTGCTAACCAACCGAAAGGAAATTCAAAAAGAAGAAATGCAAGGTATGGAACCAACTGAAGTTCACGGCACGTCATGGAGCACTGCGGCTTACTTCATCATGGTGGTTGCCGGTCTTACATTTGCAGTCTATGCAGCAGATCAGTTGATTCAAAACGTTGAATCAATTGCAACTGAACTTGAAGTGCCTGATGCCATCATCAGCACAATTTTACTCGGAATTGGTACCTCATTGCCCGAACTGACCATCGCTCTTATGGCTGCAAAACGAAGCCAAGGTGTTGCGATTGGGACCTTGATTGGTTCAAACATCACCGACCCCCTGCTCTCCATTGGAATCGCAGGATTGATTGCACCGCTTGCAATCACTCCAGCAGGTTACGATTTGATCGTTTACATCATCATACCATTCACCATCATTGGCTGCTTCTCTGCCTTGCTGATGATGCGAACCTCCTATGAGTTCAAGAAATGGGAAGGATGGGTCATGATTGCCATCTATTGTTTGTTCCTCCTCACCCTCGAAGCGCATCGTCGAGCGTTGTTTACCATTGGTTGAATCAATGGAGACATAAAGGGCGGCCTCCTCCCGTTGGTATGGTCAACTTCCAACTTGATGAAATGCAAGAGATGTTGAAAGAACTGGCCCATGAATTCGCCGTCGATGAAATCAGACCCAAAGCAGAACATTGGGATGCAACGTCGACCTACCCCAAGGAAACCATCCTTGCAGCCCACGAAATGGGTCTTTTGAACCTCCACATTCCAGAAACCTACGGAGGCCCAGGTCTTGGCTCGATGGAAGAGGTTCTTGTCAATGAAGAACTGGCTTGGGGCGACCCTGGTTTTGCTACGGCTGCCTATGCCACCGCTCTTGCATGCGCACCAATCATCACCGGAGCGACAGATGACCAGAAAGAAATCTGGCTTCGAAAGGTCGCTGAAGATGGAGCCCTCGCTTCGTATGCCGTGACTGAACCGGGTGCAGGTTCTGATGTCGCAGCTTGCAAAACAAGCGCTGTATCTGACGGTGATGACTACATCATCAATGGTTCCAAAATGTGGATCACAGGAGCAGGGCACGCAGACTTTTTCTTCGTGCTTGCAAAGACCGACATGGATGCAGGGTATCGCGGTATGTCGGGATTCATTGTCGAGAAAGACGCTGTCGGCTTTAGCCTTGGCAAGAAGGAGATCAACATGGGTCAACGATGCTCGGACACCCGTTCCATCACCTTCGATGATGTTCGAGTCCCAGCATCGCATTTGATCGGCGGTTCTGAATCAGGTGGCTGGATGAACGCCATGAAGGCCTTCGACATGTCCCGGCCAAACATTGCAGCGCACGCTACTGGCTTGGCTCGAGCCGCCTATGAGCACGCATTGCGATACTCAGGCGAACGAATGACGTTTGGAAAGAAATTACATCAACACCAAGCCATTCAATTTATGCTTGCAGACATGAAAACTAAAATCGAAGCATCACGCATGCTCACTTGGAAATCCGCTTCTGAATCAGATGCTGGCATCCGTAATACCGAATCGGCCGCTCATGCAAAGCGATTTGCAGCGGACACTGCTATGGAAGTTTCAACCGATGCCGTGCAAGTGTATGGCGGCTATGGTTACTCAGAAGAATACCCTGTAGCCCAGTTGATGCGTGCTGCTAAGGTGATGCAAATTTACGAGGGTTCCTCGCAAGTTCAACGCATGATCATTGGTCGAGAAATCACCAAAGATATCTGAGCAAGGCTTGGATGTTAGGGCTCTCTGTTGTCCCATTCTTCTTGACGAGCGATGTCTTCCATATGTTGTTCATAAACGCTCCATAATCGCTGTTCTTCAATCTCTTCCTCACTCATCACAGGTGGATCATTTTCGGGAGGGGTTTCTTCAGTGCCCCTTGGGTGCTCATGTTCGACCGGTTCATCAGGAACCTCTTCGCCACGTTCCATTCCGTCAATTTGATCGTCCCAATTGAATTGTTCGTCTGCAATATCAAACATAGCTGGAGGGTTTAGATCTTGATCATCTCTTCCTGCGAACATGCTGTGCAGCACAACCATTTCATCTTGGAAAATCATTACTTTTGCTAAATCATTACGCGGACAAACGAGGAATTGTGCCAACAGATGAATGTTCATGGCAGTGGTCACATCGTTGTGCAGTGAGAGGCACAGTGCTGCGATTTTATCCCCCACTGGCAGATCTGCTGACTGACGAAGATTGAGGCACAAATTGGCACAGTACTGGTTGCGATGTATGATGTCCCTTTTCCTCGCACCACCTTGTATTTCGAGGCTCCACGTGTTGTGCACGATGTTGTGGTTGAGGAAGTGCTGAATCATGGCCCGCTTTGCTTCAATCACATACCATCGACGCGATTGTCCTCGAACATGAATCTCTATTCGTTCTTCAGTTTGCTCAATAAACTCAAGCCATGGATTTGCTTCAGCGATGCTCTGTAACAATTCAAGCGATCGCAGTTCAGGTTCTGTGAATGGGTTTCCGCTCGCCATCATGGGCGTCAAACCGCTTCAGTCTATATCAACAAAAAGGAAAAGGCAATCAAACATCTGACCAAGCCACGACCATGGTCCGAGGATGCCCCGCTCTTGTCCTTGCTGCAGGCGCAAGCAAGCGCTTGGGTCAGCCAAAGGCGTTGGTTGAAGTCGGTTCGACCACACTCGTGGGGCTTGCCGTACAGCGTTTACTCGACGCAGGTTGTGCTCCAGTGGTTGTGGTGACACGGCAGTCATTGCACTTTGAAGTGATGAAGGAAGCATTGAACGCAACGGTCGTCGTCAACAAAGAACCAGAAAAGGGCCGTACTGGGACAGTACAATGCGGTTTGCTTTCTTTGATGGGTGACAAAGGGCGAACGCCTCGACGCGTTCTCATTGCACCCGTCGACCGTCCAGGCTGGACCACAGAGCACGTTCGTTCCTTGATGCAACAAAGCGCGACCTCGACTTTGGCCTTCCAAGGCCGTGCAGGCCATCCTCTTCTCCTTCACGACCCAGACATTGCGGCCGTTCTTTCAGCACCCGCTGAAACACCACTTCGGGACCTTTTCAAACCAGAGTTGGTTGAGGCAGCCGCTCCTCACATTGGTCTGAACATCGACACTCCAGCCGATCTGATTCTCCTCAGGGGCCTTGAATCGGTTCTGCTTTCTTGAGCACCATGGTTTGGGGCAAAGGGTATGTGGGAGCGCTTCAAGCGGCAGATATGACTGTGGCTGTGCTCGCTTGGGTTTTGACCCAGCTTGAACAAGGTCACAGGGTTGTCTTAGCAAGCGTCGTTCAGACATCAGGCAGTGTTCCTGGAAAGGTTGGAGCCCGCCTGGCAATGCGTTCCAAAGACCGGAAATGGACGGGTACCGTCGGTGGAGCAGGCCTTGAGATGATGGTTTTGAAGCGAAGCAACACCCTCTTGGATGAACATTATCGTCCATCTGGTGAAGTGGTGAAGTTTGGGTTGAATAAAGGTGCGAAGGGCTATGAAGTAACACCTCTAGATTCGCTTTGTGGGGGTCGAGTGACCCTCAGTCTGGAGGTCCTTGTTCCGATGCCACATGTTTTGTTGATTGGCGGTGGCCACTGTGCTCAAGCGATCGCTCCTGCCTTGGATGCGGTTGGCTGGGATCATTCAGTTCATGACACACGAGCCGAATTTTGTGACGTCACCCTCTTTTCGAACGCCAAAAACCATCTTCATATGGACGCACCGACCTTTGTCAAACACCATGATGCTGTCACCCTCAACCGTTACTCTGATGTGCTTTTGCTCGGCCATGATTGGTCTGAAGATCAGGAGCGTCTCTTGGGTATTTTGGCTACATTACAACATGATGAAGCAGCCCTCGACGGTCAAAATGGACCAAGGATCGGGGTGATTGGAAGCAGGTCGAAGTGGCAGGCCTTTGAAAAAGCGGCGCTCGAACAAGGGATCGTACAAAGCATGCTCAATCAAGTGATTTGCCCAATTGGTGTTCACATCGGGGCTGAATCACCAGAAGAAATCGCAGTCGCTGTGGTCGCTCAAATCATGTCGAGGCACAAAGGCGTCGATCCCTCTGAGCCAACGTGGCGTCAATGAGCCGTTTATTTCTTGAACACTCGTGTTCGGAAGTAGCGCAGTTCTTCGATTGACTCAAGGATATCATCGAGGGCAAGATGCGCCCCTTTCTTTTCATAGCGACTGATTCCAGGGTACCATCTGCGTGCCAATTCTTTGACCGTTGAAACATCAATCATTCGGTAATGAAGGTGGGCAACGAGGCTAGGCATCTCCTTTTCCATGAATTTTTTATCATTCCAAACGCTGTTTCCACACAACGGGGCCGTGCCCTCAGGGACCCATTCGCATAGGAATTCCAAGGTTTGTCGTTCCGCTTCTTCAAGAGAGACACTTTGATGTTTCACCCGCTCCACTAAACCGCTGGATGTGTGATGGGTGGTGTTCCATTCGTCCATGCCTGCAAGCAATGACTCATCGACGCTGATAGCCAAGTTTGGCCCTTGAGCCAGCACATTGAGTTCTCCATCAGTGATCACAGTTGCTATTTCAATAATGGATTCCTTGGTCACATCTAATCCAGTCATCTCAAGGTCAATCCAGACCAAACGGTCGGCCGCTTCGCTCATGATTTGGCCAGATATCGGTAGTTCTTCAATAGGGCGCAGGGTTCTTGAGCCATTGCGGTGGAGGTATACACATGGCCGATGCTGATGATGCTTCACAGGTGACACTTGAGTTGTCGCCAAGCAGCATGACTTCTCGACAATTGCTTGCCCTCCTCCTTTCCACGCTTTTGGTGGTCTCCTTCGTAACAGTCTTGTCGATTTTCAATGACGCCCCAGAAGCAAACATGGTTCAGTCCGTTGCCTCTGAAGATGACGGATGGCGCCCCTTTTCAGTCGTTGCTCCAATCGATACGGGCATCAATGTCTACCACGACCATTTCCGCACCAATGAAACCTATCCTCAATGGTTGCAAGACGAGTTAGGTGTCACCAAAACGTGCGAATTGACTTTTGAAGGCACCTGGCAAGAACGCTATGATGCAGACAAAGCATCCTGTTGGGACAACCTCACTGCCAGCGATATTGTCTATTTCCCCGGAACCAAAATCATCGGAAGTTCACCCGATGGTGACAGTGATATTCTGATCTTAGATGATCCCTCTGACGGGCATGGCTCA